>JAABUU010006799.1_pt1 | contig 12088 bp, 11 predicted proteins | sample 5559301 | NCBI WGS metagenome assembly JAABUU01 (sample SAMN10711884, study PRJNA513360) | rock metagenome | isolation source: Antarctica rocks | place: Antarctica: Victoria Land, Richard Nunatak white
CCGTGGGACTACACGGGACAGGAACCATGGGCTAACCTCCTTGGCGCGGGGACGAGCCGCATCAAGGAGGCAGCCTACTCCATCTTCATGGGTTAGGAAACGCCCTCTCCTATAATAGTGTATATCACGCCCAGACCCTTTATCGCAGGCACGGCGGCGGTTCCCTATAAGATTCCCAGCGCGGCATTATTGGCACCACTTTGGGCGACAGGTTACCGGAGTGCACGACGGCTATCCGTAGCCATGCGCTCTCGCCTTCTCCAGCAGTCGCTGTGCGGCCGTGAAATCCCACAGGTGCTCCCCGATCTCCGGGTCCAGTTCTAGCTGCCCGCGTGCCCAAGCGACCGCCTCGTACCGTTCCTCTTCGGTGCTCTCCTCGTCGTCGAAGTAACCCCCGACGAATGCATCCACCAGGTCGTCCAAGCGGCGCGACACCGCGAGCACCGACTCCACTTCTCGCTCGCTCGCCTCGACCACTGCCTGCAGTGCCGGGGTCAGAGCGGACGCGTTCCCGTAGCGCTGCTGGTGCGTGATCGCGAGGAAGCCCCACAGCGCCAGGGCGTGCTCATGTGCCTCCACGACGGCGACGAGGTTTGCGACCGATTCGGGGTGTGGCTTGAAGATGTTCATCACGGCTCCTGACGCGTGCGGGACGGACGACGCACCGGAATGAGATTACCAGCCCCACCGCCGACCGTGCCACCGGCGGCGTGCACGGTGCGCCCTGTGGGTGTACGCTGCGGGCTCGGAGATCGATGCATGGAGCGGAAGGAGGCGGCATGAAAGAGGAATACAAGGCGGCGGACGCCGCATGCCGCGCCAAGGCGGAGGCGGCGCGGTATGCCCCGATCGTCGGCTTCCCGGTCCGGCTGCGGCTGCCGGGGGAGCGGGAGGCGGTGGACGGCCTGCGCATCGCGATGCAAGGAGAGACGTGCTACCTCGTGATCCCGACCCCGGACCGGTTTGTCGAGACGATCTTCCGGGCCGAGGAGGTGGAGGTCCTCGCGGATTCCGAGGAGCCGCAACCGGGCGAACCCGAGTAGTCCCGGGATGCTCCCATCGGTACAATCCGCCATGCGTGCGAAGGAGGAGGGTCGCTCATGCCGACGCGGCGCGTTGACGAGAGTCTGATCTACCGGCTCACGGTGACCCTGATGGATAGCAAGCCGCCGATCTGGCGACGCGTCGAGGTGCGCGGCTGCACCACCCTCGCCCGCCTCCACACCATCCTGCAGATTGCGATGGGCTGGACCGACTCCCACCTGCACGAGTTCGTCGTCGGTGAGGTCCGCTATGGCATGGTCGATCTCGAATGGGACCCGCTCGACCGGCCCAAAGACGAGCGCCGCGCCCGGGTGGGTGCGATCGTCACCGACGTCACGGATCGCTTCCGCTACGAGTACGACCTCGGGGACGGCTGGGTGCATGATGTGGTGGTCGAGAAGATCTCACCCGCCGAGACGGGTGTCCGCTATCCCCGCTGCGTCGGCGGCAAGCGGGCGTGCCCGCCGGAGGATGTCGGCGGCATCTCAGGGTACGGGGACTTCCTCGGAGCACTGCGCGATCCCGGCCATGAGGAGCATGAGACGATGGTGGAATGGAGCGGCGGATCGTTCGACCCCGAGGCATTCGATCGGGAAGCGATCAATCGGGATTTGACGCTGCGTTGAGATGCCGCACCTTACCACGAGATCTGAAACCGCCTTGCGGAGGCACATGATCGGATCGATCTGGGAGTCGTACATCTCCCATTGGGCGACACTAATAGATATGCACGTATTCGCTTCGGCGCGCCGGAAAGCGTTCGAGATCGGATCACCCCCCCGCACGCTGCTGCTCGTTTGGCACGGCGACGCTTGCGATCCGGCCAATCGGTCAAGCGCTCATGTGTCTCATCGCCACGCCTTGCCCACTACTTCTTGAGCACGCTCGTCGTCCAATCCTTCTCGATCCGATCCACATACGCCGAGGGTAACTCGGGCAGGGCGTGCTGCGAGAGCTCGGCACTCGGGATCGTCGCCTCATCCAGCGGGATCCCTTTGAACGCCGTGCGATCCGCGTCCGAGAGCTTGCTCACGTTCAGCACCGTCGCATCGCCGCTGCGTGTCTGCTTCGCCTTCTCCAGCTGCGCCTCGGGCGATTCGAGGAAGTTGGCGAGCACCAACGCCGCCTCCTTGTTCGCCGCGTTCGCCGGGATCGTGATGTAGCTGACATTCGCGATCGTCCCGGCGGTGAGGTAGAACGAGCGCGTCGTCTTCGGGAACTTGCCCGTCGCCACCCCCACCGACGCCGCGGTCGGACTGTAGTTCATCGTGAAGTTCACCTCGCCGTCCGCGAACAGTTGATCCAGCTTCGACGCCCCTTCTGGGTAGGTCGCCCCCTTCTGCCAGAGGAGCGGCTTGATCCGGTTGAGGTACTCCCACGCCAGCGGCGATTTCGCCGTGTACACCGACTCGTTGAACTTGTCCCCGTACTGCTGCCAGCCACCGGTCGTCTCGTAGAGGACGTGGCGGATGAAGGCGCTCCCGGTGAAGTCGGGCGGCGCGGGATAGGTGAACTTGCCGGGGTTCGCCTTGAGGTAGGTCTCCAACTCAGTGAACGATTTCCACGGCGTCGCGACCTTCGCGCTATCGTTGATGAAGATGAACTGCGCCCGTGCCCACGGCGCCTCCCGCCCGTTCACGGGGATGCCGAAGTCGGTGTTCACCACCGGCTCGTCCCAGGCAATCAACTTCGCATTCGGCAGACGCTGCGCCCAGTCCGTGAAGAGGATATTGGCGTCCGCCATCGTGCGGAAGTTCTCGCCGTTGATCCAGATCATGTCGATGCTGCCGCCGGTCGCCTTGCCCGCCTGCTTCTCCGCGAGCACCTTATTCACCGCCTCGACAGTGTCCGTGACCGGGGTGCGCTTGACGGTGACGCCAAACTGCTGCTGCATCTGGGGAATGACATACTTGTCAAGGTAGTCGTTCGTCGTCGTGCTGCCGCCGTAGAGGAACCAGTTCGCGGTGCCACCCTTCGCCTTCGCGAGAATCTGCTCCCACGTCATGCCGTTGATCATCCCGGTGCCGAGCCCACCCGTCCCACCGCTCGCGGTGCCGCTGCTGCTCGTCGCACTCACGGCCACGGCACTGCCCGCGCTCGTCGTCGCGTTCCCCGTCGCCGCGGTCGCAGCGGCGGTGGGCGCAATCGGTGGCGTCGTCGCCACGCTACTCGCCGCGGCCGATGTCGGTGCACTCGTCGGTGCCGCACCGGCCGGCGCGGCGGGTTTCGGGGTGTCGGTCGCGGTGCCGCCCCCGCCGCAGGCCGCGAGGAGCGCGGCACCGGCACTCGCCGCCGTGCCGATAAGCAGGTGGCGACGGGAGAGGCAGAGGTGGGGACGTTCGATCATGCTGTACACACCTTTCATGCTTGCTGGTCGCCGGCGACCAATCGGATGGTCGGTTCTGTCGTCGTGCTTCTGGCATACACGACGGATCGCGTGACGCGCCGGATGTACCAGGCCATCACAGCCCGGCGACATACGGCCGGAAGAGATCAATGAGGAACTCCGGCACAAGATACTCCACGACCTTCGCAAACGTCGATTCGTTGCGCAGCAGCCGGCCGGGACGCGTGTATTCGACCCAGGCCATCGCGCACCAGCCCGTCGCCCGCAGATAGACGAAGGGCATTCGCGCCTCCACCCGCCCCGCCAGGTCGCGCCCCGCGTGATGGTCGCCAACCGCCGTCGCGTAGGCGTCCAGGAACTCCGCCCGCTGCGCGCTGGTGAGCACATACTCCATCTTCCACAGGGTCGAGGTCGGGGTGAGGAAGTGGCACAGGTCGTAGGAACCGTCGTCCAGCATCGGCTTCTCCCAGTCCACGAGCCTGGCTCGGGGTGCCGATGGATCGCCCACGATGAAGTTGTGCGCCTGCACGTCGGTGTGGATGATGACGCGCTCCGCGGGACGGAAGCGGCGTTGATCCCGCTCAGCGGTCTCCGCAAGTGCGGCCAGCACCCGCGTGAAGATGCGCTTGACGGTGGCGTCCGCATCCGCCGTCGCGAAGAAGACATCGAGGAAGCCTTTCGCCTCCTGCCACGATCCCGTCAGGGGATCGGGCACGACGAGGAAATCCGGGTGACCCGCGGTCGGCAGCGTGTGCAGCGCAGCGATCGTGCGAGCGGCGAGGCCGACCCCGGTCGCGTAGTCGAGCGGCGTGCCGGGGAGGTACTCCTCCACGAGGAAGCCGTGGGGGATCTCCGCACCGCTGTTGTCCAGGAAATACGGCGCCGGGGCAATACCCGATGGCTGCAAGAAGCGGAGGGCGCGGTACTCATAGCCGATCTGATCGCCCTCGGCGATCTGGGTGCCGGTATTGATGCGCGCCACGACCCGGTGATCCCCAGCGGTGACGAGGTAGTTGAGGTTGTATTCCCCCTGTGCCAGGACACTGACCTGCAAGGGCGTGTCGGGCGGGAAGCCCACCGCGGCGCGGCGATCCGGGCGATCGAGATAGGTCTGCACCAAGGGTTGCAAGCTCGTGGCAAAGTCACCGCCCGTCATCGGCACCCTCCATTGTTCACATCGATCGATCGGCGCTATTAGACACGAATCGCGAGGATAATGCACCTCTCATATGGTGGCAGAATCGAGTGTATCACGAGCCAACGTGTCTTTGTCTTGGTTGCCATAACAGCGGTTTTACGTGTAGGACTGCCCTATTTGATTTCGGTCTCTGCTCGTGCTCATCCGTCATCCCCTTTCGATCATTGACCGAGTACACAGTATAGAATGTTTGGCCGTTTCCGGCCCGCTTCGTCACCATAAGGGGTAATATGTGTAGCTGGCTCGCGGCTCGCGTCGCCTTTGCCCCAGTCTGCGACGTCAAGAATCTGCTGTCGCAGGCAAGTCTCCCTTCTGCGGATCATTCCTTCGCGTGACTACCTTCACCACGATCGGAGAACTGCCTCCAGATGTGTTCCCGCAGCGGCCCGGTGCCCCGGATCAACCGCGATGACGGTCAGGTCGGTGAGCACCTGCACGACGCGCCACACCATGACGAAGTCGTCGCCCACGGGGCCATCTGCGATGTAACCCGAGAACAGCGTCTCTCGATCAGCGGGGTCGCGCCAGCGGCGAAGATCCAATGTCGGGTGGCTGATGAACGCATCGCCAAAGTCGATCGTGCCCGTGTATGCGCCCGTCTTCTCGTCCACGAAGGTGTGCTCGGGAGCGGGATTGGAGTGCAGGGCGACGCGCAATTCGCTCCGGGGCACCATCGTGAGCGCCCGCTGTGCCACGTCTTCCGGCGACTGTTCCGGTACCCAGGCACCCTCCGTCGCGCGCACGGCGATGATGGCATCGTCGAATGCCTCCGCGAGGCGGGCATGGAAGTCGTGCGCCGAGTGGTCGCCCGGGAAGAGGCCGCTGGCAACAAGCTCCCCCTGCGGAATCGCATGGATGCGCCGCAGGACGCGCCCGAGATCGTGCAACATCGCCCGGCGCGTCTCTCCTATCAGCGTGGCCCGGCGCACGGCGATGCCGGGCATCCGTGTCAGGCAGGTGTACTCAATATCCCCCTCCATCCCGTAGCCCAGGACGGCTGGCACCGGGATGTCGGGGAAGCGGGCGAGCTGCTCAAGGAAGAAGACCTCTTTCGTTTGGCTCGTGCGCGGGCGCAACCGGTGGGGCCGCTGCGTCTTGAAGATGACGTCGTCGTCGATGGCGTAGGTGCGCGCCTCGCCGCCCGTCTCGTCTACCGCCTTGACCGCCCGCGCGCCGGGGATGTGCCGCCGCGCCAGTGCGAGGACGATCTCCGCGTCGAGGACGGGGTCCGGTTTGTGTGGTTGCAGATAGGTATCCTTCGGCATAGTACTCCCCTTCTCTCAGAGACGTCGGCCGTCGCCGCACGATCGTGGCGACCTTTCCGCCCGTTCACGCTTCTCGCCAATCCCAGCCAGCGGCCTCCAGTTCGACGAGCGCGGCGAAGCGCCCGCCCCGCCGGATCAGATCGTCCGGCGGACCCTCCTCGATCACTTCGCCGGCGTCCAGGACGATCACCCGGTCCGCCGCCCGCGCCGTCGCGAGCCGGTGCGCCACTGTCAGGACCGCGCGTCGCTGCCCCCGCACATCGGCGCGCAGGGCCGCCCAGAGGGCCGCGTCGCTCGCGCTATCGATCGCCACCGTCGCCTCGTCCAGGAGCAGCACTGCCGGGTCCCAGACGAGCGCCCGCGCCAGCGCCAGCAGTTGTCGCTGCCCCGCCGAGAGTTGCACCCCCGCGCCGCGTCCCGCACCGCGCAGGAGCGTGTCGTATCCCTGCGGGAGCGATTCTACGAGCGCCGACGCGCCGGCTAATGCCACGGCGCGCTCCATCGCCGCCTGGGTGACGGTCGGGTCCCCGAGGGTCAGATTCTCCCGGACCGTGGCGCTGAAGAGTTGCACCTGCTGCGGCACGACCGCGACCATCCCCCGCCGCTCCTCGTCGCTCAGGCTGCGCGGGTCGCGCCCACCCACCGACACCCGCCCGCTCCATGGGGGATACAGACCGGCGATGAGTTGAACGATGCTCGTCTTGCCGGCCCCGGTGCGCCCCACGAGCGCCACCTGCTCACCGGGCGAGACGGTGAGCGTGACCCCGCGTACCACCGACCGATCCGGCGCGTAGCCGAAGACGACGTCACGGACAACGAGGCCATCCGCATCGCCCGCCGCAGCGATGGGCGCGCGATTATCCGCCGGGACGGCGAGTATCTGGACGATCCGCTCGATCCCGGAGAGCGCGCTCTGGACAGTCTGCCAGTCGTCGCCGATCGACGTGATCGGCTCGAAGAAGCGGCCGAAGACGAGCACGAAGGCGGTGAGCGTCCCGATTGAGACGCCCCACGCCGCAGTGAATCCGGCCGTCCCGGACCACAAGAGGAGCGCCGTGGCTCCTGCTGCGAGGAAGGCCATAATCGGCGTGTAGAGGGAGCTGTACAAAGTCGAGCGGTTGGTGGCGAGCAGTGCGGTGCGCAGCGCCAGGCGGAAGCGCGCCGTGAAGGTCTCCTCGCGCCCGAAGACACGGATGACGTCCACCCCGCCGATTGTCTCCTGTAGGTGGGTGTTCAGCAGCCCGACCGCGTGGCGCGTGTCCCGCTCGGCGGACCGCACTCGAATCTGGAAGAAGCGCGTGATCGCGACGAGCGGCGGCACGCTCACGAGCGCCACGAGGGTGAGCGGCACGCTCAGGAGGAGCATCGCACCGAATGCGGTGAGCAGGCGGACGAGGTTGCCGACGAGGTTGATCGCGCCGGTGGAGAAGAGCGTGTCCACCGTCTCGACGTCCGCGGTGCAGCGGCTGATGATATCGCCGATCGGCGTCCGGTCGTAGTAGCCAAGCGGCAGCCGCTGGAGATGATCGGCGAGGCGGACCCGGAGCGCCCGGAGCGCGTCCTGAGCAACGATCGCCGTCAGGTAGATGGCGACGAAGTTCACCGCCTGAGACGCGACCACGGAGCCGAGGTAGAGCAGGCCGAGGGTCAGCAGACCGCCAGCGCGCCCCGGCGTGAGATGCTGATCCACGACCCGCTGCACGATCAGCGCCGGTGCCAGGTCCAGTGCCCGCGCGATGAACATGCACAGGGCGACCATGGCAAGCGCCCAGCGCCAGGGCCGCAGGACCGGTCCGAGGGCGGCGCGAGTCGCTTCCCCCGATGGTACGAGCGGAGCAATGGCCGTCGTTGCGGTCATCGGGCCACCCCGATCGTGCTCCGGCCGGCCGCGCGTTGCTGCGCCGAGAAGATCCGCGCGTAGAGTCCGCCCGCCGCAGTGAGCGCCGCGTGAGTCCCCGCCTCGACGATCCGCCCCTGATCGAGGACGACGACCTGATCCGCCTGCGGGAAGGCGGTCAGGCGGTGCGAGCAGAGGACAATCGTCGCCCGGTGCTCCGGTGGTGCGGATGGGCCGAACGCTTCCCGCAGCCCGGCGAGCAGGCGGGCCTCCGTGTCCACATCGACCGCTGAGAAGGGGTCGTCGAGCACCAGGAGTCCGGGATGTGCCGGTGCCGATGCCGCGAGCGCGCGGGCCAGGGTGATCCGCTGCCGCTGCCCGCCCGACACGCGGATGCCGAGCTCGCCGACCGGCTGATCCAGACCGTCGGGGAAGGCCCGCAGGTCCTCGGTCAGTGCCGCCAATGTGACCGCCGCATCCACCGCTGCCCCTTCGTCCGCATTCGGCGCGGTATCGGGCGGCGAGAGGAGGACGTTCTCCCGGACCGTCCCGGAGAAGAGGAACGGCTCCTGGGGCAAGAGGCCGATGCGCGCCGCCCGTTCGGCGGGCGGGATTGTTTCCAGCAGTTCGCCATTGAGGCGCACGTCGCCGCGAGCGCGCGGCAGCAGACCGGCCAGCACCTGGGTGAGCGCACTCTTGCCCGAACCCACCGGGCCGGTGACCGCCACGAGCGCCCCGGCGGGGATGTCCAGGGAAATGTCCCGCAGCGCGGGCGTATCGGCGCCCGGATAGTGGAAGGTCACGTCCCGCAGCGTCACGGCAATCGGGGCGGGCGGGACCGCCGGAGGCGGCGGGATGGGACGGCCGAGACCGACGATGTGATCGGCCCGGAAGGAGGCGCGGCGCGGCTCCCCGTCGAGCGGGAGTGGCGGCGCCAGCCACGGCTTCAGACGTACATATGCGGCACCCCCACTCTGCACCGAGTTGACGAGTTGCGGGATGCGGAAGCCGCGGCCAATGAAGCGGCCGTACAGTTGGAGGAAGGCGACGAACGCGCCGACGGTCAGGCCGCCGGCGATGACCCGGTTCCCTCCCTGCCAGATCAGGAAGACGACGCCCCCGGTGACCAGGAGCTGATAGAGCGGCTGGAGCCCGGTGCGCAGCCGCACGGCGCGCAGGTTCGCGTCCGCCTGGTCGCGGGAGAGGGCGGCCACTTGCGCCACGGAGGCGTCTGCGCGCCCGAAGAGGCGCAGCAGGCGGATCGCCGCGAGTTGCTCCTGGATCAGCCCCGTGAGCGCGGCGTTGGCCTGGCGCGCCGCGGTCGTGCGTCGGGTGACGCCGCGGCCGGTGGCGTAGCTGAGGAGGAGCGCCAGGGGGGCCGGCGCGAGCGCGAGGAGCGTCAGCGGGGCATCGAGGAAGAGCATGGCGACGACGAAGGAGAGGGAGAAGAGCACCGTGTCCCACGTCTCGATGACGAACTCGCGCACGCCGACGCCGAGGACCTCGACATCGCCGATCACGCGGGCCATCAGGTCGCCGATCGGGATGCCGTGCAATTCCGCCAGCGGGCGGGCGAGGATGCCGCGCACGGCGTCGGCGCGCAGATTGGAGCGGATGCGCGCGTTCGCGGTACCGAGCCACCAGCGTTTCGCGATGCGCGGTCCCTCGCTGAGCATCGTGCCGCCGAGGAGGAGAAGCGCTGCCCGGCCGACGTCCCACGAGGTGGCCTGGCCCCGCTGCAGGTCGAGGGCAGTGTCGATGGCGTGCCCGAGTAGGAGGGCCGGGAGGACGACCGTCGTATTCATCACAATACCGGCGAGCGAGCCGAGTACTAACTCGCCGGCGACCTGCCGGAAATACGGCCGCAGTGCCCACAAGTAATGGTGCGTCTCGGTACGATCCTCCTTTGTCATCATCCCTCCCGGTGGACGGTCTACCCCACTCGCCCACTCACCGTATCACGTTCCTAGAGCACGAAGATATCGAACACCATCGCCACCAATCCGGCGATCGTGGCGGCGGCAATGACCCGCTGCGCGTCCGCATCGCGCCGGTACATCAACCCCAGGACGAGCGCCGTGACAAGAAAGGCCCAGACACCGGTGCCCACGTCCTGCCAACTCAGGCCGATCACCGGGGCGTCCACGTTCAAGCTCGCGGTATTCGACCCGTGGAGCACGAAGTTCCACGCCATCATCCCGAGCATCGCCGCAACGCCGGCGACGACGAAGGTGGCCCGCTCCCGCGCCCACGGCCACGCCGCGAGCACGCCCCCGGCGAGGAGGCCGGCGACGATGCTGAACACGACAATATCGCGGACGGCGAACATCGTTCCTCCTAGATGACGACCCAGACGACCAACCCGACGAGGCCCGCACCGAGCACGATGAGCGGCTCCGGCACCTTGAAGCGCCAGAGCAGCCCGAAGCTGACGAGCGCGATCAAGGCCGTCGGCACATCGATAATGGAACGCCTGCCGAGGATGATCACCGCACCCGCAATCGCCCCGACCGCGGCAGCCGTCGCGCCCGCCACGAACGCCTTGAGTTGCGCATTGTCCCGGTGTCGCTTGAACCACGGCATCGGGATGATCGTCAGGAAATAGACTGGGAGGAAGATGCCCACCGCAGCCAAGGACGCGCCCGCCAAACCGGCGACGAGATAGCCGATGAAGGCGACGGTGATGACGACCGGGCCGGGCGTGATCATCGCGATGGCGACCGCATCGCTGAACTGGCGCTCGGTGAGCCAGTGATGCTGCTGCACGACGCCCTCATAGAGGAATGGGACGACCGCCAGCCCGCTGCCGAAGACGAAGACGCCCGCCTTGATGAAGAAGAGGAAGATTTGCGTGAGCTTGCCGCTATCCCGGCTGCTCGTGAGTGCGCTGGCGACGATCACCGGCCATGCCGCGACACTGAGAAAGGGGATCCGCGCCTTGAGGCGCTTCGGGAAGGCGCGTATCACGACGACCAGGAGACCGGCGGCAATGAAGATCACGGCGAGTTCCGCTTGCGTGACCACGGTGACGAGGAGGAGCACCGCGAAGATACTCCAGAGGAGCGGATCGCGCTTGATCGTGCCGCGTGCCAGCTTGTACGCCGCGATCGTGATGATCGCCACAACTGCCGCACCAATGCCGTAGAAGAGCGCCTGCATCCACCAGAGGCCGCCGTAGGCAACGTAGAGGACGGAGAGCCCCACCACCATAAGAAATGAGGGCAGGACGAAGGCGAAACCGACGGCCGTCGCCCCCAGGACACCGCGCAGGAGATAGCCTAAGCCAATCGCAAACTGGGCCGCGAGCGGGCCGGGCATGATCTGGGCGAGCGCGAGGGCGAGCTTGTACTCGTCCTCCTGCACCCATCGACGATCCTCCACGAGGTCGCGGCGCATATAGCCGACGAGCGCGACCGGACCGCCGAAGCCGATCGTGCCGAGTTTGAGGAAATAGCCGATCAGCGGCAACAGCCCGACCCGCTCTGACGGCCGCGCGATGGCATCGGTGCCGGCGATCTCAGCCACCGTCTACCGCCCGTGCCAGCGCTTCGGCCCGGCTCCGCAACTCCTCGCGCATCGGCGCCTCGAACGCCTGATGCTGAAGATTCCAGCGCGCACCGTTCGGGACGTCGCAGTCGATGGCGACGATCTGGTCGGGCGATGGCACCGCAGCGACGGGTTGCGGCGGAGCAAGATCGAGGAGCGCTTCGGCATCCGTGCCCTTGAGGAGCCGGATCGCATTGAGTCCTACCGTCTCTTGGGGCTCGACACCAGCCGAGAGCGCCATCCACCCCTCAGGTGCGACGCGATTGAAGAACGCCGCGGCTATCCGGCTCTTCGCCGCGCCATGCGGGCACACAAAGAGCACCGTCCGCTTATCACTCACGACCCACCCCCCAACTGCACGACTCATATAACGACTGTTATATACGCACGCTATCAGAACGATCTTGTGCCGTCAAGGGCTACGCGTATCGGTCGCAGGCTCGAAGATCCGCAGGGCGGGATGGCCGGCGCTGTCTTCGAGCGGGAGGTAGATGCGGTGGGTCGTGGCGTCCACCGCGATGACATGCGCACGCGGTGCGATCATCCCCTGTCCGACCTTCGTCAGCGCGGTGCCGTGCTCGTCGAAGATCGCGAGGACCCCGCTCTCGGCGGCGACGTAGAGCCGGTGCAGTCCGTCGTCGAAGGCGAGGACATCCGGCGTGTCGCCGACCGTCTGCGTCCCGGTGATCTGCATCGTGCGCAGGTCGAAGATGACGAGCGTCGCATTCTCGTCGCACGCGATGAAGGCGAGGCGATTTGCGTCATCGATCGCGAGGCCGTGCGCGTGCGTGCAGCCGGAGAGATTGTAGCGGCTTGTGACCTGATTGGTCACCGGATCGATCGCGACGAGT
>JAABUU010006802.1_pt1 | contig 12085 bp, 8 predicted proteins | sample 5559301 | NCBI WGS metagenome assembly JAABUU01 (sample SAMN10711884, study PRJNA513360) | rock metagenome | isolation source: Antarctica rocks | place: Antarctica: Victoria Land, Richard Nunatak white
GGGCACGATCAAGAATGTGAACCTGATCTACCCCGGGGAAACTCTCACCCTCGGCTGATCGCGGTACCCCACCGCAGCAGACCCCGCCACCCCCGTGGCAGGGTCTGCTGCCGTGGAACGGGATACCACCCGCCGCGCCCAGTGATGGGGCACCGTTGTGCTGGCCCCGCCGAGCTCCGGCGGCCCGCACCCCCTAACCGCCCCTCCGCTTCCGCCACCGACAGTGCACGGACCCCCGGGTTGCCCGTGGGTGGGCGCGCAGCAACGACCACCTGGGTGCGCCCGCCGCCGTTGTCGACGCCGTCCACACCGTGCTGCCCCATGCCATCAGAAGCGGGGGGTCAGCAGTCCCCCGCTCGCGCTGCTCCACCAGGTGAGTCACCAGTCATTGCGCACACCGCGGGTGAGCCCCCACATCGGTCGGCGTGGTCAGTGGCCTTGGTGTGCCGGTGCGGGGCCGCCTGCTGGCGGAGAGCCACCCCCGGGCGGTGCGGGTTTTTTGGTCGGTGTCGGTTGCGGTGTCGGGGCGGCGCTGGTGGTGGCCGGTGGGCTGGTGGGGCTCACCGTGCTGGGGGGTGGGGCTGGTTGCGCGGCGGGTGTGTTCGGGGACGGTTGGATGGTGCTGGTGTGGGCTTTGTTGCCGAAGGGGGAATCGTTGTTGCGGGTGGCGTGGTCGTGGGCGGTGGTGTCGTGGGGGTCGGGGCGGGGCTGACCGCGACACTGTGGTGCAGGTCGTTCCATCCGGTGGTGGCGTTCCACGTGCCGGGGTTAGCGAGCTGGATCGAGTAGGCCGGCTGGGTGCTCAGGCGGGGTGCGGAGTCTGGGAAGAGGAGGTGCAGGGCGTAGTTGCCGGGTTTCGGTGGGGCGGGCACGCCTAGCGGCAGTTCCACGGTGTGCCCGGGAGTGAATTGGCGCACGTCGATGGGCAAGGTCACGGTGTAGGTGTCGCTGGTGCTGGTCATGACCAGTTGGGCTGGCCGCGCCCGCCACGGCGCGGCGTAGCCGTCATTGGTCAGCGTCAGATGCAGCGACAGGTCACCACCGACGGTTGCTGCGGTCGGGAGGAACGCGGCGGTAAGACGCAGGCGGTACCCGAGGCGCCGCGCGACTTCGGCCCGTCCTTCGGTACCCCAGGAATCGAGGACGCCGGTGTTGTAGTCGGCGTTGAGGTGCGACCAGTGATACCTCGCGAGGTCCGCACTCGCCGAGGGCCATTGTGAACGGGGGGCATTGACGGTGCAGCTCTCCCCGCCCATGGGGACCGTCTGGGTTTGTTCGGCCAACCACGCGGAGTCCGTGGACTGGGGGAACGTGCCGTAGTCGTCGGGGCCCGCCAGGAAGCAGTCGTCGTGGATCCCGACCCTGGCTGCCCGCGGGTCGGTGGTGTCGGGAAACACATGCTGTTTGATGCTCGGGTAACGGACCTGGACGAAGATGCTCGGGTCGGTGGCATCGAGCAGTGTGGTGAGAACACTGGCGCGGGCCGCCCAGTCAACGTTGGAAAGAAGCCATGGCCGGGCAGGGTCGCTGGCGAAGTTGCTGGTGTAATACCACTCGCCCCACTGCCCGATGAACCCGGCTTCGAGGGTGGAGATCACGTCCGCGTTGGCGTTGAGTATCGGGCTCAGTTGATGGATGTGGCCCCGCATCAGCGCGGGTGCGGCGTCCACGGGGGAGTTCTCGGTGTAGGCGAAGCGCACCACCAGTTTGATGCCCGCGGCCCGGGCGAGAGAGAAATCGGTGTGCACGGCTTGCAGGTAGGAGGCGTCGAGGGTGTCCTGGGTGACGAATTTCTCCAGGTAGAAGATGCGGTAGACCAGGGTGATGTCGTCTTGGGTGCGCCATCGGGTGAGTTGCGTGGCGTCGAGTGGTACGTACCCGGACCCGTCGGGGCGGTAGTGAGTTTCCGTGTAGTGGTACATGCCTCGGTCGGGGTTGGCGATGATCGCGGTGGAAGCGTCGTAGGTCGGGGTCGCGGCGGCCTCCGCGGTCGCTGTTCCATGCGCCGCGGCGGAGCTCGTTGCGCACACGGCGGCGATGGTCAGGGCGGCGGCAAGAGCGCGGCGCCACGATCGGGACATACCTGGGTTGCCGATGTCAGACACCACGCGGGTGAGGGTGTGGTGGCGCTGCGACCCCAGCAGGCAGCGACACGCTGCGGTCCACACGCAGAAGGGGAAAAGCATCAGGAAGCTGCTGTCCGGGATTGAAGATCACGGAACGTACAGTACTTCTAACTGTTCGTGATTGTAAGCAGCGGTTTTCCTGGTTTTGGGGGGTGTTGTCGCCAGCGCGGCTCAGGGTGGTCGGCGGTGACCACGGTGGGCGGTGCGGCGCCGACGTCGCGGGGGTGTGAGGTCGGGTGCGGAGTGTCTGGCGTGGGGGTTTCCCGGGCTACCGCGGGCATTCGGGACTGCCCTGCGGGAAGGGCCGTACGGGAGTGCACCTGTCTGGAATGGTGTCTTCACCCTCGGTGGGGCGGCGCTGAGGCTCAGGTGTCGTCGGCGGGGGACCCGTGCCGGTACACGACGCCCTCGTGGGTTTGCAGCGTGACCCGGGCGGGTGCGGGCTGCCCGTGTACGTCGACCAGCCCGGCGGGGACGTCGTAGGACATCTTCCGCCGACGGCGGTTGTTGAGGTTCACCACAGCCCACCCGCCGGTGAACTCCCGGGACCATCCGTTACCTCGCTGCCGCGGCTGCTCCGTCGGGTCTCCGAGGTCCCAGTTCAGTTGCGGGATGAACGGGGTGACCGAGTAGTCGTCGTGGGCGGTCGCGGTGAACGCACCTCCGCGTCCACCGCCGAAGACCCAGAAGGCGGCCAGGCCGTAGGTGAAATTGCGGTGCTCGTTCGTGCCGTCGGAGGCGATGCGGAAGACGGTCAGTCCAGGCCCAGCGACCTGTTCGGCTTGAGCGAGTGCCGTCGGAGGGTCGAAGTAGTCATCGGGTCCCCAGGCGAGGAATACCTCCTCGAACCCTCCACCGAAGGCGGCATGGCGCGCCCAGCGTCCCGGTTCGCGGCGGGATTCCGCGATATTGGGCACCAGCATCTTGCCCATCGCGTTGAGCCGGGCGCCGACCACGGGGATGAATTCGTCCAGTGCGCTCCGCAGCTCCGGCATGCCGCGATTGCCCTCGATCGGCGGGCGTAGCCCGTAGTAGTCGTCAAAGATGTCGTTGTCGGCCATCACCCCGTCCCACTGGGTTTCTTCGAGTTCGTCGGCGACGTTGTCACACCAGCGCTCGCGGTACTCCGGATCCCAGGTCGCCATCTGCCAGTGCCCGGGATAGGAGTTCCACTCGAGGCGCGATCCGTCGAGACGGTGCGCGAACCAGTGCTCGCCGGCCTCCTCGGCCTCCTCGTGGTCGACACCGGAGGTGAAGACCGGGCCCTGCTCGTAGCTGCGGGTCGAGGACAGGCACTTATAGCACAGCACCGTCATGTCCGGGCGGACCGCCTTGAGCCGGTCGAGAGTGTCGGTCTCCCACGGTTGCAGGATCGCCACCTGGTAATTGGCGACGGCGAACTCGATCTGTTCAGCGCTCATCGGGTCCCCATAGCGGATCCAGGCACCATGGCGTGAGCTCATGACAGCAGACATTAGCGGCAGCGCGGCCTTCCCTTTGGTAGTGGCTGGGTGTTCAGGAGGCACAGTTTGGCTTGGCCACCTTGGCGGTCCCTGGACGCTTGGATAAGGTTTCCACGATCCGCGGTGGGGTGGCTGTGCTTACCCCACTGTCATGCCACTGGGGGCGATGGCGATGCGTTGGCCGGGGTGAATGAGGTTGGGGTTGTTCCCGAGCGCCGCCTTGTTGGCCTCGTACAGCGCACCGTAGCCGTGTTGGTGGAACCATTGGGCGATGGTGCTCAGGGTGTCGCCTGCGACGACGGTGTAAGTAATGGGCACGGCCGGGACCGGGCTGGTGGGCGCGGGGTACGGCAGGATCGGCAGGATCGGCGGTGTCGCTGCCGTCGTTGGTGGTGGACTCGACGGTGCCGGCGGCGCCGGGACGGCGCTGGCGGGCACGCTGGGGGCACTCGCCGGTGCGGCTTGGCTACCAGCGTCGGATGCGGACGCGTCGTTGACCAGACTGATCACTCCGCCGGCGAGTGTGGCGGCGATCGCGACGGCGGCGACGCTCCTGACCGCGACAAGACCACGCGCCCCCCGCCTACTGCGGGTCCCCGCGACGCTGCCCGTCGCGCGGGGGAGCTCTGGGAGTGCCCCAGGGGCGGGGAGGGCTCCGGGGGCGAGGAGCGTGTCGTGGCGGTGGTGGTCGGAAAGCGGGGCGATAGGGCGCCCGTGGAGCGCCTCGGCGACGGCCCGCCCGCTGAGATTGGGTACGGGGACCATCATCTCGCGTCTGCCGCGGGCGGCGACGGACGCGGGCCTGCCGAGCTCCACCCGCTTGTTGTCTTCGGTCATCGCCCGGAGTTCCGCGTCGAGGTCCTGGGTCGGCTCGTTGCTCACGGCGCCGCGCTGGTCGCCACCCATCCCAGACCCGCCGGCACTGCTGGGCGTGGTGGGGCTGCCTTCGGAGGTCGGGGCGGTGTCCTGTCCGGCGTTTTCGACCGTCTCCGCCAACGTTGCGGTCGGCAGTCCTGCGAGTTCTTTGTAGAGCCGGTTGTAGGCGCCCATCGCGTCCTCGAGTTGGAAGAAGTTCTCGACTCGGGCGTGGGCGTTGTGGGCAAGGCGCGTGTAGAGCTCCACGTCGCCCATGAGCTGCTGCAGTGCGTCGGCCATCCCCCGGACATAGTCGGGGGTGACCAGTAAGCCGCAGGCCTCCACGGTGCGTCCCCCCGGGGTGGTCAGCGGGTCGTCGATGAGCTGCTCCATGCCACCCACCGAGGTGCCCACCGTTGGGATGCCCGCGGTCATCGCCTCGAGTACGACGATCGGCTGACCTTCGTTGAAGCTGGGGAGCACGAGGATGTCGAAGTCGCCGAGCATCTCGCGGACGTTAACCGTGCCATGGAATGTGAGGTGGTCCTCGATGTTGAGTGTGCGCGCCTTCTCCCGGCACATCATGTAGTAGTCAGGGAAGTGGTCGGTCGGGCCCAGGATGTCGAGGTGGAAATTCGTGATGCCGCGCTCGTGCACGAGCAGGCCGATGGTGGCGATGAGGTCGGACAGGCCTTTGATGGGCACGATGCGGGCGACGTAGACCAGGCGCCAAGTCCGTGTGTCCTGAGCGGCTGTCTTCATCTCTTCCAGGGTGCGCAGACGTTGCTGGTACACATTGTCGAAGTCGCGCACGATCATTCCGTTGGGGATGATGACGCTCTTCTCCACCGGGGCTCCCAGGTTCGCGGCCTCGGTGATCGCCTTCGGGTAGAGGTAGGTGATCGCCTCCGCACTGGGGTAGCTGAACCGGGCCATCTCAATCCACCACGCCATCCAGGCGCGTTCCTGGGCTGTCACGTCGAATTCGCGCCAGTCCTGGGCGGTGAGGGGAAGTGCCATAGACCGGTTGAGCATCAGGTTGACGGTGTCCCGCACGTAGAGGTTGTGTTCGGTGAGCAGAAACGCGGTGTCGTTCTGGCGGGCTGCGGCCGCCCCGAGCAGGGAGGCATAGCCGGTGGTGTGGGCGTGGTAGACCCGAGCTTTGGGCAAGTCTTCGCTCATCACCGCGCACGCCAGGGAGAAGTACTCACGCAGCAGCCAGAACGTGTCGACCAGGGGGAGGCCGAGGCCGGTGAGCCGGTCGCGGACGGCGGCCATGAACTCCTTGGTCCCCAGCAGCGCCCACAGCGGGAAAGTTCGGGTGCGGGGATTCATCCCTTCGTCGTAGAGGTCCCACATCAGCGACATGTCGCCGGCGAGGATTCCCTCAAAGGCGTCGAAGAGGCGGTTCGCCAGCCGGGTCCGGGCCTTGGCGCGCATCCCGAGTATCCGGGGGGTGAGGGTGGTGAAGTCTTCCCGATGCTCGTTCATGGACAGGTACACCGGGCGGACCCACTTGACGTTGGCGGGCATCCCGTAGAGGTCCTCGTGCGGGGCGTGGGAGTCCCAGGTGATGTGGATGACGCCGAACGTCAGGTCCTGGTTGCCGACGACGATGTCGTGCACGACCGCGGAGACCCCTCCCTTGAGGTAGGGGTAGGTCGACTCCATGACGATGGCGACGTCGACGTCCTGGTAGTCCTGATCGGGGCTGGGCACGGGGGTCTCCTTCAACGACGAGTCACACTCAGCGACCAGCTGCGCGTAGTAGGTGTGGCGGTGCGGCCGCGGTGGGTGGGGTTGGCGGGGCGTGGGCGCGCGTCTCACCAGGCGGTAGCGTGCCGCCAAAACAGGGAGTACTCCGAGGTACGCCAGTGCCCCAGGCAGCGGTGCAGGGCCCAGCCGAAGACGACGATCTCCAGGCCGATGAGCCAGGCATAGAGCGTTACCCCGGCGGGCAGGACCGCGAACGCTGCTCCGCAGATCACGAGATGTGCCGCGCTGAGCACCTGTGCTTCGGCGGTTGCCCCGATGTAGTCGAGTTTGTAGCACAGCAGAGTGGTCATCAGAAACAGCCAGGACGCCACAGCGATCGCTGCGACGAGGGCGGCGGAAATGTCGGTGTGGACACTGATCGCGTAGGTGATGAAGAAGCCGAGGACCGCACCGATGAACGCGGTGCGGGAGATCGAGGTCTCCACGACCGCGGCGAGCGCACGGGAGCGTTCGATCATGGTCGTGTGCGGCTCGTTCTCCATCGCCGCGCGCAGGGTGAGCACGCTCTGATCGAAGCTCGGGGCCAGGCGCACGAAGTAGTAGTTGTAGGCGAGTACGGCGGGCAGGACCGCGATGAACACGGTGGTGACCGCGAACTGTCCGCTTGTGGCGAGGAAGAAGAACAACAGATGCGACCACAGGACGGCGCCGAGCAGCACGCCACGGCCTACATCGACGGCGACGTCGCGGGGGTCGAGGCGGACCAGTCTGCGTAGTCGCATCAACTCGTTGCGCAGCGGAACCAATTGTGTGGCCAGCCCCGCGAGCGGCGGCAGGTACCAGGCCATCGGGAAGAGGATCAGCGCTCCGGCGTAGGCGACCCACGCGGCGGCCCACTGGAGCCGGTTGCGCCCGATGTTGGCCAAGACCAGAGACTGGGCGAAGGCCATGTGCAACAGGCACAGCACGATGTAGGCCGACAGGCCCGTTATCGACCACCGCATCACCAGCTGCACCGGGATGGCGAAAATCAGCACCGCGGGTGCCGCCTGAAGGAACGTTGTCGGCCACACCGCGCAGAATCGGCTCCGGATCGAGGACAGCTCCCCGCCCGGGATGAGGTGGCCCACGGCGCGGTAGAGCGGCATACACACCGCCATGCTCAGCCAGGGCACGGTCAGCGAGGACGCCAGCAACAGCGTGGTGAGCTCTACCCCGCCGACGCGCGCATCACCGATGCGGCTGACGGCGATGGGGAAGATGAAGGTCAGCAGCAGCACCGGCGACAGGTGCAGCACCATCTCCATCGTCGGGCGCACGCTGAGCCGACGCAGGACACCCACACGCTGCGGGCGCTGCGCGATGTGGTGGGCCAGGAACCACGCCGCAGCAGACAATAGGGACAACGCCACAGCGACACGGGTGAGCACCGTCGCATTGCTCGCCAGCAGCGGCACGAGAACAGTCGCAACGAGCAGAACGGCGGTAGCCACGGGCAGCGCACCGGAGCGGGTGCGGGTCAGCTGAGAGGTGGGCACGTGAGCTCTTTCGTGGAAGGCAACCCGGTGCAGCCACCCTCGGTGCTAGGGGATGGGTACTGCAGGTCGTGGGGTGCGAGGTGGGCGGGAATATAGGCGGGGTATGCGTTCCAGCCGCGGAAGAGCAGTCACCGCGCCCGCCGTCCCTGCGGCTCACGGGGTCGGCAGGCGGCGCCCGAAGGCCGACGTGCAGCAGCCCTCCGACAATAAGATCGGAAATGTAACCGCAGGAGTACGAAGCATTTCGCCTAGATCGAATTGAACCCGTGAGTAGCAGCGTAGTCCGGTCTTATGCCTAGCCCTGCGCCGCCCACGATAGGGAATTATTCGGCTCCCGTCGATATCACTGTACTTAAATTCTTTGTGAAAAGCACCACAAACACCGCCATATTACTTAGTGTAATAATGCCTGCGCGTTCAGTAACCATTCGGTAATTCTCGGTGATATATAAGTTACAGTACGTAAAACGGTGAGGGTGGGGCCCCATGCGGGGAGTTCCGCACTGATTCGCCCGCCGAGTACAGAGCTGGTCGCATTCGATCAATGGCCGGTCACCGCAGCACTCGTGGGATCGCGCGGCAGTGGAGAGTCTCGGCTTCGACGTACGCAGCGCCGAGCACCGGGGGCACCTGGGCGAAAAGGTCTGGTGGACGACGTAAAATGATCGTCGGGGCGGACCGACAGGACTGATCGAGCGGTTCAGGCGCAGCCGTGGACGCAGATCCGGTCGGAGCGGAAGACCCCCAAAGCGGCAATACCACGAAAAGAGCAACACAATCACTCGTTCGCCTCGAGGTGACTCCGGCGAGGGGCACCTCCATGGCGGTACCTTCTTCCCGGCGGGGGAATATCCTTCAACTTGAGTCCAGGGTGAGGTGTACCACCCGTCCCCCTGGACTCAACTGATGCCCACCCGGTCCAGGCCGGAGCGGTGGTGTGGAATCGGCCCGAATTCGACCCAACCGCTTGCGGGGTCGTCCTCACGGTCGAGCGCGCGCCGCAGACGAGATGAGGCGCGATGACAAAGTATGCGAAGATTCTTGGTGCGAGACTGCGCACCGTCCGCCAGCGTGCGGGGATGTCCCTGGACCGGGTGCAACAAAAGTCCGGAGACCGCTGGAAGGCCGTGGTGGTCGGATCCTACGAGCGCGGTGACCGGGCGGTCAGCGTGCAGAAATTGGCCGAGCTGGCCCGCTTCTACGGGGTGCCGATGAGCGAGCTGCTACCGCCGGACGATCTCGACCTCGGCGCCGACGTGTCCACCCCGCTTGTGCTCAACCTCGAGCGTCTTCGCGAGCTCCCGGAACAGGACACCGAACCGGTGCCCCGCTGGTGCGCGGACATCGCGCACCAGCGAAAGACGCACGCGACCTTGCTGCAGATCCGTTCCGGGGACATCGACTCGCTGGCTGAACTTTGCAACATGCCCACCCCCGAGCTCACCACCCGGCTGGTGTCGCGGGGTGTACTCGCGCCGAGCGCAGCATAAGAATATCCGGCAATTGAGGGCGGTGCGGAGGGATTGCGGCGCCCGCCGCAATCTCGACGAGTAGGACGAGACCCTGGGACTTCGTGGACATCGTATGACCCCTGAGCGGTGGCCGGAGGGGTGAAATACACCGCCGCGCCGCACCCGGGTGATATGAACACGTCACCCATGACTGGATCTGGTGGGCTTATCGCCAGGGGGTGGGGCCAGTTGGCAGCCGCACGTCACGGACGTCAGGTAGGGCGGATCGGCCGCTTTTGGACCTTCCGGGCGGGACTTCTGCGGATCGCTGGTCGTTTCCGGGCAGGCGGAGTATCACCAGGAGACTGAGGCACTCGCCCGGGTGGACGTCGCAGTTTCCGAGTGAGGCCGGTTCCGAGCGCGCCCGGATAGGATCTGACGCATGACGTGGTTAGTGACGGGCGGAGCCGGATACATCGGTGCGCACGTCGCCCGGGCGATGGTGGCCGACGGCCTGGATGTCGTGGTGATCGATGATCTCTCCACCGGTGATAGCAGCCGTATCCCCGATGTTCCGTTGGTGGTGGGCAGCATTCGGGATAGGGACCTGGTGCGGCAGGTGCTGCGGGAGCACGGCGTGCACGCCATCATGCACATCGCCGGGAAGAAGCAGGTCGGCGAGTCGGTGGCCGAGCCCCTGCTGTACTACCGGGAGAACGTCGACGGAATGGTCGCGTTGCTCGATTGCTGCCAGGACCATGGCGTGACCAAGCTGGTGTTCTCCAGCAGCGCCGCCACCTACGGCCTGCCCGATGTCGACCTGGTCGACGAGGACACCCCGTGCCTGCCGCTGTCCCCCTACGGCGAGACGAAGCTGATCGGCGAGTGGCTGATCCGGGACTGCACCACAGCGTGGGGGTTGGGCGCCATCTGCCTGCGGTACTTTAACGTGGCGGGCGCGGCGACCCCGGAGTTGGGCGACCCCGGCGCGTTCAACCTCGTTCCGCTGGTGTTCCAGGCACTCAGCCGTGGACAACGCCCCCAGGTGTACGGCGATGACTATCCGACTCCGGACGGGACGGGTGTGCGTGACTACATCCACGTCTCCGACGTCGCCGACGCCCATCTCGCCGCCGCCCGGGCCTTGGAGCACGGTGCACCGAGTGCCACCTACAACATCGGGCGCGGTGCGGGGTTCAGCGTGCTGGAGGTGCTCCGCACCATCGGCGAGGTCACCGGACTCGATGTGCGCCACGAGGTGGTCGGACGCAGGCCGGGTGATCCGGCCCGGGTGGTCGCCGCCGTCGACCGGATCAACGACGGGCTGGGCTTCACCGCCACACACGACCTACGGTCCACAGTAAACAGTGCCTGGGCAGGGTGGCAATGGCGCCACCGGTAGCCGGGCGAGGGGCCGCGTCGGTTCGCGGTCTTGCGCGCCGCCCGGTGACTCATATCAAGAGATGCGCGCGTAGGGGTAGCGCGGTCGCATCGGTTGTATGGTCGATTAGATGTGGCGTACAACCTCATCCCGTTTGTGACGACCGCGGCTGCTCAGGGAACAGCCTCCGGTCAGCACGGCAATCGCCGCACACCCCACCACCGCCGCTATCCGCACGTTACCGAGGGGTAAACGCGTTTCGCGGTGTGACCCTCGTGGTGACCGGGGGGCCGGGACAATGTTCGACACAGTTCATGCGCTGTTCCCCGGTGAGTCAGAGGACGGGGGGCGAGCAGGGGGACGTTGGCTGCGCGGATATTTGAGCTCAGCCAGGCCGCTTCGGACTCGGCGAGGTTTCGACCTGCAGACCATTGACGACTGAGCCAACGCGTTATGCTGCGCAGCAGCGACGGCGTGCTAGAGGAACGCAGCTAAAGATCATTAGGGTGCCACGGTTTTGGCGTCTCTCACGCCAGCACGTCGTGCGCATTCGCCGCCGACGCGAGTTCGCTGCGCACTCGATAGCTTCGTTCGCCCAGTGCTTGATGGCCCACACGACCACATATCCGGGGGTCATCCGAACTGACCTTTCCAGGGTTGTGGAATCACAAGGTTTTGCAGCACCGCCCGTAACCTCTAGAGGTTCCATGACGCTTTGCTACCGACTGCTTACCTAAAGTCACGCCGCAGCACGATGGTAGGTTGTGTCCTAGACACGGTTGACTTCCAGGTGGAACATACCCTTGGGGGCCAAAGGGCGCTGGCAAGGAATGAGCAGCACACCATGAGCGACAAAGCGATGGAACAGCTCGCACGGGAATCAGTAGACGCCTTCAACCGCGGCGATTGGCAGGCCATACGACATATGGCCCACCCGAACTATGTCTACGAGGAAGCGTCCACGGGACAACGAACGGAGAGCATCGACGACGCGATCTCGGGTTTCGCATGGTGGAAAGCTTCTGCCCCAGACGTCACCGGGGAAATCCATCGAGTCGTAGTTGACGGGGACACGACCGTCGTCGAGATCAAGTGGCGAGGAACGCAGACCGGCCCGCTCGGCACGGGCAGGAGTGAGCTGCCGGCGAGTGGCAGATCTTTCGATTTCTGGGCGACGATGTGGCAAGTGTGGCAGGACGGAAAGCTGGCCGAGCAGCGGCACCACAACGACCTATGGACCATGCTCGCCCAGATCGGAGCGATTGCCACAAGTGGGTTATCCATTTCACTGCCTGGCGCACGTTTGACCTGCGGAGTCGCTCCAGGCTGTGAGCCGCACGCCACGGTTGGCACTTGACAGCCCTCAGGCGTCCCCGCCACGGTGCCAGACGGGACGTGTTCATCTTTGACTCCGGAAGCGTTGTCGTACTGGCTGTCCGGCTCAGTGCCGGTGACTGGTAGTTCAGCTACGACGCCACCAGCGTGCTCCCGCAAGACGGTAGCGCAGCGGACGCCCGGCTGCAGTACGAGCACCATCGCGTCGGCACGGAGGAAC
>JAABUU010006804.1_pt1 | contig 12079 bp, 16 predicted proteins | sample 5559301 | NCBI WGS metagenome assembly JAABUU01 (sample SAMN10711884, study PRJNA513360) | rock metagenome | isolation source: Antarctica rocks | place: Antarctica: Victoria Land, Richard Nunatak white
CCAAAAAAACAAAAAAAAAGAAAAACCCCAAAAAGCTCTCAAACCAGCTCCGAAAAACCTACACGGTTTACGAAACGTGGTAGTACAGATGTGATGTGATGTGATGGAAGATGCACTGGCTCGTAAACAGAGCAGCGCAGAGCAGCGCAGAGCAGAGCAGAGCAGAGCAAATCAAAGCAGCATGAAGCAGTCGCGTGCAGCTGGTTTGGGGTGTGGGGATTTGGCCGGGTTTGAGAGGGAAAGGTGGGGTAGGGTATATGTATGTCAAATGGGAGATGAAATGGTGAAAGTAGGAAAAGAAAGGAAGGTGGTTTATTGGATGAGTTGGATGGAGGGAGGGCAAGACTGGCTTCAAAGGGTTCGTATTTATTTGCAAGAGCGTATTCCTATCGACACAGGTACAAATTATTCACAGTTCGACCACCAAAGTAAAACCCCCCCTTCAATCTCTCCACCAGCTTAACCAAAGAGCGCGTCACCCAGACGGATCGACACCGTCTTCGTCTGCGTGTAATTCGCCAACGCCGCCTCCCCCAACTCGCGCCCAATCCCCGACTCCTTGTACCCGCCAAACGGCAGCGCATGATGCAGCATGTTGTACTGGTTGACCCAGACGGTGCCGGCGCGGAGCTGGTTGGAGACGCGGATGGCGGTGTTGAGGTTCGACGTGTGGACGGCGGAGGCGAGGCCGTAGGTCGTGTTGTTGCCGATGCGGATGGCGTCGGCTTCGTCGGTGAATTTGGCAATGGAGCACACGGGGCCGAAGATTTCCTCTTGCATAATCTTCATGTCTTCGCTGACGCCGGAGAAGATGGTCGGTTCGATGAAGTAGCCTTTGTCGCCGTGGCGGCCGCCGCCAATCTCGACCTTGGCGCCCTCCTTTTTGCCGTGGTCGATGTAGCTATGTGATATTAGATTATTGTGCAGGTGCATTCGAGATCAGCGGCATACCTCATGATGCGGTCAAACTGAAGCTGAGAAACTTGAGGACCTTGGAAAGTGTCGGCGCCAAAGGGATCTCCAACAACGTTCTTCTGAGCCCTCTCCTTGAACTTTTGCACAAACTCGTCGTAGATACCTTCCTGGACATAGATTCTTGAACCAGCACAGCAGCACTGGCCGTGGTTGAAGAAAATCCCAAAGTTCACCCATGAGATGGCGTTCTCAATGTCGGCGTCGTTGAAGACAATGTTGGGGCTCTTGCCACCAAGCTCGAGAGTAACCTTCTTCAAGTTCGATCCGGCGGCGGCCTTCATAATCTGTCGGCCAACAACAGTGCTACCGGTAAAGGCAACCTTGTCCACATCCATGTGGGCGGACATGGCCGCACCAGCCACTTTGCCGAACCCCGAGAGGACATTGATGACTCCCGGAGGGAACCCTGCCTCCTTGATGAGCTTGGCGGCGTAGAGAGCCCCTAGGGGCGTCTGTTCGGCGGACTTGATGACAACGGTGTTGCCAGTGGCGATGGCGGGACCAACCTTCCATGCGAACATGAGCAACGGGAAGTTCCACGGGATGATTTGAGCGCAGACACCGACCTGACCTTGTCAGTGCAATGATCAGCATTCGCTTCATGGTCCACTCACTGGTTCCTGCTTGGTGTAGTTAAAGGTATCCGAGTTGGTCTCAATGACCTTGCCCTCAATCTTGTCTGCCCATCCACCGTAATATCTAAAGGTCCCCGCGCACATGCCAATGTCGATTTTGGCCATGCTGACGGCCTTCCCATTGTCTAACGATTCAATGGCCGCGAGAGTATCCAGGTTCTCCTCGAATAGATTTGCTAGATTTACGAGATATCGTCCACGCTGCTCCGGGCTGACATGTCGCCATGAGCCCTCAAAGGTCTTGCGGGCGGCAGACACGGCGATATCGACATCCTTCTCGGTGGCTTCGTGAACCGCGCAGATGACTTTCTCGGTGGAAGGGTTGATGACGTCAAAGGTCTTGCCGTCGACGCCTTTGACGAACTCGTTGTTGATGAAGCTAGTGAGAAGACGGGTTAGCTTCAGGTTGGCGGGGTAAAGGTGGGGCAATGGGGTGAGGGGTGAGGGTGACGACACTGAGAACATGAAAACGGGCCACAGAAGGTGCCGACGGTGGGGGATTCAACGATCGATACTGCAGGAGGCCGAACAGCAGGGGAAACAACAGGGAAGTGAGACGACGTACAGTCCAGTGGGTTGCTCGTATTTGCCCGTAGCTGGCGTTTCCAAATGTGCCGAGAGAGACATGGTTGGTATGTGACACGAGTAACGCTTGGAGGTGATGATTTCTGACTTCTGACTTCTGATTTCTGATTTCTGGGGCAATTCAACGTTCGAGGCGTGGAAGAGGAAAGGGTTGGCGGGGGTTAGAGACTGTTATAAAGAAGGCTCGGAACAAGCACAAGGCCAAACGAAGATTTCTAATGTATATCAACACCTTATGTACTTTAGTCGTCAGACCAGAGAGGCGACATTCCATTCACTGACTATTCATCCCCCCCGCCCCACCCACCAAACGCAATTCACTCGGCACAATGACGTTCGAATGGGGTTAAGACTCTCCACATGGCATCGCATCTTACTTTTGTCTTTACGAGTCCGGGCCAGCAGTCAAGGGAGACCAGGGGCCCCGGTCGGGGTTGCTTCATGAGGGGGCACTGGGGGGTTCATGGAGGTTAGAGTTGTGCTACCCCTCAATACCTTAATAACCAGCACAGAGTAATCACAGTACCTTAGTGACTTCCCAAGCTTGGCTCCGATGTTGCTGAGTACCTACCTACGAAAGGGTGAGTAAGGTATCTAGTAAGGTAGTGGCATGTCCTTGGGGCGGATGCGGTCTAGATCAAACACTGCAACTCCCGTGCGCCTGTTCCGCACTGCCAAGGCCACGACGTTTGCCTCGGATGACATTGGGTGTGGCTCATATGTGGCAGCATCCTCGCCAATCTTTTACTGCAAGAAGGCCCCAGGCGTTGAAAGGTTGGTGCTGCATAAGAGTACTCACTCCATCGACGTTGATGCACTGGAATCTGTCCGTGATAGCATTAGAAGTTGATCGTCGTATGCTGGTATAAGTAAAGCGTGAAAGAGCAGCGCCAATAATAATAATGCTGACGGGTCCCTCCATCAACCTAATTCTTGTCAATTCAAATCAATGGCTCCAGTCAGCGAAAAGGGGAAATGGTTACAACCCGCACAGAAGGAAGAAGATCAGATCACTTACCCCAGGCTCTACTGCTACCGAACGTACTACCTAGGTACATACATCCAAAACAATACTGGACTACAGTAATGGAGGCTGCTGGTGCTGCCGCGGCTAGGGCCACCGGAGCTTCTCCACACTGTCACACATCTACCCCGTTGCCCCAAACACCTTGACCATTATCTATTTCCATCGGTTCGTCGGACTTGCATCTCTGATCCTTCGTCAATAGGACACTACTACTGCGTATTGATGATCAAATCCCCTCGGACCCTTTGACCACTTGAGAACACCCCAAACATTGATGATGAGAATAATGGGAACAGCATTGTAGTAAATCTCAATGCTTGGCTCTGGATCAAGGCACATTGCCGGCTTTACCTAACGTGATGGGATAGAGCTGGGGCGTAAGATCCTCATGTGCAAATGCCACACTGGGTTCTTGTCGAAGAATGAATGTGGTAGATTCGTCACCTCCTGCTCCTCGTAGACCTTGCCGCTGCTGTCGACGGCGCTGGCTCGAATGCATCATCATCGTCCGAGATATCATCATCGCTGACTTCTTGCACCTTCTTGCCTCGGACCGGTGCCTGGCTTGGCGCTTGGGAAAAAGTGAGCTTGCTCTGCCTCGCCGATGTAGCGGCAGCACCGCGAGCAGGTGCACGCTTGACGGGAGAATCAGACTTCTGGGCCGGCGCCGATTTCTTGGTCGTCCGGGTCGAGGGTACTGAGCTGACAAACAGTTGGCTCTCGTCCTCGTCCCCGTCGTCGTCAATCATGACTACATCTTCTTCACTTTCTTCCTCGACCACTTTCTTCTTGCCTCTACCAGTCTTTGCTGGAGCGGCCTTTTTCGCTGGTGCCGCGGCTTTCTTTGCGGCTGTCGCTTTTCCTCGCCCCTTTGCTGTCGTTGTCGAGGGTGGCGCAGGTGCGTCGTCGGCGTTCTCATCATCGGAACGGATAATTGCCGCTGGCTGATCGCTCCATGCACCCTCAAGCTCCGTATCCCAATTCTCGGGGCGAGGTTTATGTTTCGCTCTCTTTGCATTTTTGAGCAGCCCAGCCGCGAAGAGCTGTTCGAGGTTGGACTTGTTCTGGACCATAGCTGCCATTATGTCATCTTCATCGACGTCATCCACGTTCATCAGGAGCTTGAACTGATCCAACAGGCTTTCTTCGACAAACGTCTCCATTGCGTGTTTGTCATCCTTGTCGACAAACTGGCTAACCGCGTCGCCAAAAGAATTTTGCGGTAAGATGGTAAGTGACTGAGCCGTAAGAAACTCCCTAACTAACTTCTCCACCTTGACCGAGTCGATTGACAGCTGAGCCATCACTGACTCCTCGGGCAGGTCTGCCCCATTCTGTGCTTTCCGACTGGTCCCCGCCTTTTTGCGATAAAATTGCACAACATCGTTGACGTTAGCAACCTTACCAACAAATCGGTTGGAGAATCGTTGAGGGTTTTCACAATCAAAATTCCCTCCTTCTGGAGCCGAATATTCAATCCTGAGTCTGATCAGCGGCAGTGGCACCTCTTCATCATTGTCTCGGTCCGCATCGTCCTGCGCTGCCTTCCATTCCACTTTTGCTTCCTTGATCATGCTTTCCACAATATCCATGAGGTGTCGGGTGAGCGCTGTTCGGTTGTCCCCTTTCTTTGCAAAAGATAGAGCTGTCTTGTCTTCAGAGAGAACTATTTCCTTCATCACAAAAGGTCTGACGGTCTTTAGTCTTATGGTGTCCACTTTATACTCTTTCCCTGTAATACTAAGAACCGCAACATGCTTCGGTACTGCTTCACCGGGCATAAGTGATGTTGCGACGGATGAACCTGGCTGCATAACGTGGAAATTCATCTCCGGATTATAACGAGGATCTATAAGGCATTCATGTTCATGTCCCCATACTACCAGGTCGAGAAATTCTGGTAGAAAATTCTCAGGTAGATATCCCGTAGAAGTATATGCGTGACTGTCCACATGTAAGTAAGTCCGCCATAGTAGTATACCTATGACACATACTGATTTTGATGTACACTCATCAGATTGAACCAATCTTCCTTTTGCACACCCGGTTGGAAGAATTTGACCTTGCCATCTCTGAAGGTCCTAAAAAGTCGCTCATCCCTGACATTGCTCATGCCATATAGAGCAAGCTTTGTGTTTCCCTTCTGTAGCAGAACAGGCTTTATGTGTATGTTGTCGGATTCTGGAGTTCGCCCATAGTAGTTGATTAAGCCAGAGATCTGCAGCAAATCTAGAGCTGCTAGACGGTCTTCCTAGCAAATGTAAGCTGCGTAAACCCTTCCGCTGGTAAAACAAACGTACCCCTGACGGGTCATCATGGTTGCCGTGTATGGAGAAGACGGGTATGGCAACGTTAATATCAGGGTCTTCGTAGTTGACATGATTGAATGCCCTGTATTTCAAATTAAATGCCTATATTCTAGCTGTACATGTACCGGGTCATCATGCATACCCTTGGAATGTCTCGCTGCCATCACTAAGCATCTCCAATTCGCAAGGCTTTTCACCATAGCAACTCATCCGCAAAGACCTCATTACTTGGTACATAGATTTCCTTGAAGGCTTGTTCTCATGAAATAGGTCCCCAGCCAGTAGCACCATATCTACATCCCGCTCTTTTGCGAGGCACATAACCTCGTGGAAGCTTTTCCAGCTGTCATCGCCGCGGATATGGTCGCGCTCGTTGTAACCCACATGGCTGTCTGTCGCTACAAGGATGCGAATAGTGTCTGCTGCTATAGAACTACATGAGCGTAAAGTCAAGAGGCTAGAGAGCTATCGCTGCATGCATCTCCACTGACCTGTGAGAGGTGGCATTGTAGTAGGGATGGATACTCTCCCTTATCCAGGTCTTCTTAGAATTAAGGGAAGAAGCGGTGCCTGATTACATGTTGAATATATCCGTATCAATGACCTAGTACAGTGTTGTTAAAGGCAGACACGGTCTGTGACTGTGAGAGTGACGCGATCTGTGCCATGCTAGGGTCCAGGTACCCACGTGACTCATCTTCTTTCTTCTTTCTTCTTTCTCCTTTCTTCGCCGATACGCCGACCTCTCTGGAAGCTCGAAACAGAATCCGCAATGATTCCCACGAAAGCGCTTCTTGCGCGGTCGGTATGGAAAGGTACCTGACATTCGGTCTCTACCTATGTACTCACGTATCTGACACATATAATAGGTCCCCACATTGTGCCGTAGGTTCTCGAGCGCAAACCATTCACAAGCACTACTACTCATTCTCTGCAACATTTGCGCCCTTTTTGCCAGCCCGGAACCTTCTCTGACTTGCTTGGTATCTAACAGACTCCCAATCGTCCGCCCCGCCCCCGGCCAGAAGGTCCCTCCCATCAAGACAATGGCCCGCGCCGCTACCATATTGCCGAATTTTGTGGGGTTGAAGTTTCAGGTCCATAATGGGAAGATATACCATGATGTGACGATTACGGAGGATATGGTTGGGCATAAGCTTGGGGAGTTCTCGCCGTAAGTTTGGACTTTGCGCAGATGGCTGTATAGGGGAGGAATAGCTAATGGACGGCCGACAGGACGAGAAAGGCCTTTGTGTATAGGCTAAGTAAGAATAGATAGTTGAGGTCTCTCTGTATGTGAAAATACTATTGACCCACAGACAACCACTGTGCCTTTACCAGTATTGCTAACGCCGGATGCACCTTTTAATAGGGTATCTGTTGTATGCACCTTTTGCCCCGTTGATAGATTCAACATCCATATGCAGGCAACCTATGATCCAGAACGCCTTGACTACCCCCTTAACAAGTGACTGCCCAAGGTGTGCTCTCTTACCGATAGAACTCTCCTCTCTTAACATTAACGCCATACTCCCCTACCGCGCATCCTAGATCCTCCATAGTAAGCACTGCCCTCCCCTGCCCTCCACCTCCACCCCCACCTCCATATCCCGCCCTCTGTACTCCAAGTACATGAGCGCCCGCCTTACCCTTCTCCTTTTCCTGTTGCTGCTGTTGTGATTGCGTCGCCTGGGCTCCCGGTATTCCTCCAGCTATTGCTGTAGCGGCGGTAGGCGCAGAGGAACCTGAAGCTGAAGAGCGCATGCGACTATATTGGTACGCGTCGGCGGCGATGTCGGCGATAAACTTTTGTGTAGCGAGAGCTAGGAGGCGCGTGAGGGGTAATGGCGTGCTATTCGGAGGAAGGCCGGCGAGACTGAGGTGATGCTGTGTCACGGCGTCGGGAATCTGTTAGGAACCGACGGTTTGCATTAGCTTAATGGCATGATAGATGTAGCGGTGGTTTGAGCACAGCGTACTATTGGTGCGTAGTCGTCCATTTTCGCAAGAAAGTCGCGGAGTGATATGTCCTTGCGAGTGGGAATGCGGGGTTCTGGAGGAAGTCCTGTAGCGTTTGGACCCGAGGGTTCGGGGACAGGGCCGCTATCAATAGCCATATCAACATCGGGGTCTATCTCGAGTGTAGGATCTACAGAGCCCATGGGTTCGGAGGAGGGAGGAGGGATTGATGGATCCTGGAGTGACGAAGAAAAGTTTGGGTCTGCCATGCTGAGACTGGCCGGAACTTATGGCATGCCACTAAGAGCAATTTATATCAAAGACGTGTGATGATGGAAATTCTGATGAATGGGGAAGAGAGAAGGCGGGCCATAGGGCTGGTTATCAAATCCTAATCAGTGACGGTCTCGACACGGGATTTGGCTAGTATGCCTTAGGACGAAAGTGGACTGCGTCAAAACATCCGTATTTGAGCGAATCTATCGTTAATTGCACCTTCGATGGCTACACATAGCTGCGAAACCATGACCTACAAATACACGCATAAGGGTAAGACTAAAATCATCTGATGTGACCTCGCCGGGACCTGGTATCGTGCCATGAAGTCGTGTCATACAGCAACGCCAACTCTTAAGCCTTGGTATCGCCATGCATGTAAGTAGAAGAAGATAGAGACGAAGTAGAAGAAACGGCATGCAGAGTACCACCATTGACTCTTATGCAGTCAACATACTATGGACACGCCATGCGCCGCACTTGCACCCTACGACTCGATGATGGATATGATATGGAGATAAGAAAAAGTGGTTTCTGTCAACCACGACCAGAATTCCGAGAACCCATCCGATATGCGTATCGTAGAATGTAGATCCAGGCAACGACAGATATCAATATTCATAAATTGCCGGCTCCGTCCAAGGGATGGCTAAACGGAAAGGATGTATTTGTGATCTAAACGAGACTAACGGCCTCGATCTTGGCACCCTCCGCACTAATATTGAAGCCTCTGGCTGCCAGTTCCAGTTCGTAGTTAGTTTTGTTATCGGCATGTACTCCATTGAGTTGAGAAGTAGCTTCGTTCGGTCCCACGTATTGTTGTTGCTCGCGTCCCACAGGCACAGCATCACCGGTGATAAAATTAGGTGGTAAGCTACCATTCTGGTGGGGAGCACCATCTTGAAAACTCTCTATTGATATGTCGCCCTCTTCTGCATCTCCTACGTCGTCCTCCATTCCACCGTTGATGTGCTCTGGATCTTGCATTGGCCCTCCAGCAAGTGTCATGACACCCTCAACGTGGGCACGGTCATCAACTACCTGGCTCTGATCTCTTTGCTCGTTCTTCATTGCTTGTGCTGGGGCTCTAGTCTTGAGCTCACCGGTCACGAATTGCAGGTAATAGGGTACCTCGATACCGCTTTTTAAGAAGAACAACTTCAAATTCCGAGCTTTGTCCTTGAGTTGTACCTGGTTACGGTCTTTTAGTGTCTCGTTGATGGTACCACCCGGTCCAAACATGGCGAGAATCTGACTCCAATGCGGACCTTTGACACGATCAAGACCGGCCATAAGCGAATTCTCCTCATCTGTGGTCCATGGCCGCCGTTGGCTTGGATGGCCAGCACGGCGGCTGCTCGGCGAAGCTTTGGCGGTTGCGGCCATGCGAGCCCGCTCATACAATACCTGTGTAGGTGCTGACTGTGTCGGATATGGAATCGCATTCTGGTCGGCGTAGGCTTGATGTTGCTGGTTCATGCTGACAGGTTGTTGATTCATCGGGTTCGACATGTGCTGATTCTGTTGGAATGGAGGTTGCTGGTAGTACTGGGATGGTGCAGGTTGATGCTCGAAATGATATTGGAATTTTTGAGGATGAGGCGGTATCTGTTGCTGCCCCTGACCCTGCGTCTGCTGTTGTACTTGACCTGGTAACTGGTGTTGTGGTATCTGGCTCGATACCTGATGCTGTGGTAGCATTGGCGCACCTTGATTCAGGCCAAAGCCCTGCATAGCAAAATGAGCCGCACGAGCCGCCTTTTCCGCGATGTCATCAGTATCAATAACGAACTGGGAATTTTGCTGATTCGGTATCTCGGTGGAAGGCCGCGGCACGTCTTGCGGACGATGATCCTGCAGGATTTGTCTGCTTTGCTGACCTTGCTGTTGACGCTGCAAGTGCTGTTGCTGCTGCTGATCTGTAACAAAGAAGTTGGAACGACCGGGACGTATGGGTTTACGGAACTTGCAGGAGTTTCAGTACGGTAAACGACTCAGCAAATACATATGGCTTACAGGCGTTCCAACAATTGTGGCGAAATTCTTGCTGACATATGCACTGACGTCTCTTAAGAAGTCTTCCCATATGTACTTGCGAGGTAATGCCGCAACAACTTCTTGAGTCATGGGCTCCTCCAGTAAAGCTCTGCTTCGATTTCGTGCACGCTGTAGAAATTCCGCTTCGCTTGGTGCAAGTTGTCTAGCACCGGGTCTCCGGCTTAGTAGCCTTTCCTCTAGATCAGCTGGAAACAGGTCTTCGAGAATCTCCTCTCTTAAACGTTCCCCATGTGACAAAGCCGATATATATGCCTGTGTTTTCAAATCTAGAAACAGCTGAGCTTGACTTTTTAGTAAGCGACTTCCGTCAGCAACGAAAGTATCGAGAAAGTATTCGTTCAAATGGAAAAACCCAACATCCTGGCTCCCAAAAACGCTGGATACGAATGTTGCCAGGTTCGCTTTTCGAATCGTGTCAATGTGTGCTTGCTCCGTATTCGGACCCAACAAATAAGGGGACAAGAAAGGCTCGGTGATTGAGTAAACTTTCTTGGTATGGTCGAAAAGTGATTTTAAAATCGCGTATGCTTGCCCAGTGTCCGACTCAGGGTCGGTGGCTATAGTGAGGATTTCTTCATACGTGGATTTTGCTAGCGTATTCAAGATTTGGGTCGCCTGTTGTTTCTCGTAAGGTAAATGTAATTTCAAATAACGGAACGACTTACTAAGTTATCTAGAATCGGCAAGCTCTGGGTTTTAAGATGTAGGCTTGCTCCAAGAGGCAAAAAGCTTTCAGTATCCACCATTCCCATATCGTCATAGCCTTGAGCGGCGTAATGATTGTCTATATGTTCACCGTGATCGATGATTCTGGCGATAACTGCAGCTAGATCTGGTGCCACCGAAGCGTAGGAAGGGCGCTCTCGAGGCTTTGGTGGAGGCTTAAAAGGGGCTTCTTGTGGGATGTGAGGTTGTTCAGTATGCCCGTTGACTCGCAGCTCGGTTGTGACCGAATTTTCTAGAGGAGCATCGCTTGTTGGAATTGGCGTAACACGTCGCGGTGACCTCTCAGACGCATTGTGTACAGCGGTGTCTTGAGGACTGTCCTGTGAAGCTTCTCGTAACGATACCTTATTCGGCGTTCGTTTGCTGTTGGGGGACTTTGGCTTTCTCGAACTTGTGGCTCTGGGAGCTGGGAGCGTGGCTGGCGATGACCCGGTGCGACGTCTCTTCCTCAACCTGGACCCAATTGTCCCATTCTCGCCATTACCGAGGTCATCGTATCTAGAAGTCGAGGGCTCTAGCGACAAGGGCATTGTTTTAGCATGTGTACAAAGAAGTCAGGCATTGGTATACGGTTTGGCAGGAGAAGCTAATGTAGACCATGCCATGAAGCGCTGGTAGATCCAAACCAATCGGGCAGGGAGAGCAAAAGAGATTCCAGGGCTTACCGGGCTGTGAAGGCGGATCGATCACGTTCGAATGCTCGATTGTGGTGACTCCTGATGCCACGACAGGGTGCTGGCCTCGAGTAGTCACCATTCTAACGTGCGGAGATTATAAGCTTGCTGGTTGCCGACGTTCGTAACTTTTTGACGCACTTTGAACCCTAATCGGTCGACAAGCGAGCTAAGCTGGATTGCGTTGGCTTGAGATTTCCAACACGAAAACCTCAGTTCACAAGTCACAACCTGAACTGCAAAACATGCCAACAGGCGTGATCACTCATGAAAACTTCGCTTGTGTCTCAGTTGGTGACTGTTGGAACAAGCTGTCGAACATGGCTTACTCGATAACACAGTTTGCGAACCTAAAGGAACCATTCGAGCAACTCTTCGGATCTAGGATACTGAAGCCGGTTCAGCTAAAGCATCTTGATAACTTTCCGGTGCCTTCGTCGCATCGCCTAAATGCTCTTTTGTATAAATGTCCTAGCTAGCATATATGTACCATGCGGCTGTCGTCGAGTACATAGTAGAATGTACCAGCAAGGAAGCCGTTTCAAGTTGCAGCAATACTGACCACTCATCTACCTACCTTACTGTAGGTGCCTCTGGCCCAGCCAAGACTAATATAAATGTCCCTCGAAGTGATCACAGCTTAGACGTCATTTTCAACTATCTATTCTTTTACTAGTTGATTTTTGATAGGCTTGCATCTCATGATGTGGTGTGCATCTAACTCCACCTTAGAAGGGTTCACCTAGCACTGGGCTAAACCTAGCAGTGGGACAGCCCTATAGGGCTGAAAATTCACATTTCATATTTTATTGCTACCAACGTGTAATTCTTCAACATATCAGCAAAACGATGGCA
>JAABUU010006808.1_pt1 | contig 12076 bp, 7 predicted proteins | sample 5559301 | NCBI WGS metagenome assembly JAABUU01 (sample SAMN10711884, study PRJNA513360) | rock metagenome | isolation source: Antarctica rocks | place: Antarctica: Victoria Land, Richard Nunatak white
GGCTCCGCTGGTGGCCGAAATCCTCGTCGGGTACGCCCGATGCTCCACAACGAGCCAAGACGTGCGTGCGCAGCTCTCAGCCCTGAAACAGCTCGGGGTCACCGACGAGCACCTGCACACCGATCGTGGCAGGACCGGACGCAACCGGGAGCGGCCTGGGCTCACCGCGGCGCTGGCCTAGTCACGGTTCGTGAGGACCCCTCATATGCTCACCGTGTGACCCCGCTCGACGCCCCTCGAGGCGCCACCGCCCGCATGGGTGTGGGCTGCCATTTTGGGGGACGATGTGCGGTTGGACGGGTGCTCCGATGAATAAGCGCGACCTCAGCGAAGCGGACATTTGCGCGAAGTTCATCACGCCGCATGTGGAGCAGGCGGGGTGGGATGACGCCACCCAGATTCGACGCGAGGTGCACTTCACCAAGGGACAGATCCATGTCCGCGGGAAGATGGTCACCCGCGGCAAATCCAAGTTTGCGGACTACGTCCTCTACTACAAGCCAAATATCCCCATCGCGATCATCGAGGCAAAAGAGAACAACTACGCGATCGGCGACGGGATGCAGCAGGCGCTCGAATATGCCGAGATCTTGAACATCCCCTTCGTTTTCTCGTCCAACGGCGACGGCTTCGTGTTCCACGACCGCACCGGCACCCTGCCAGAGGCCGAGACCACCCTGCCTCTGTCGGCCTTTCCATCGCCCGCCCGGCTGTGGTCGATCTACCGCGGGTGGAAGGGCCTGACCATCGAGCAGGAAAAGGTCGTCCTCCAGGACTTCTTCGATGACGGCGGCGGTCGCGAGCCCCGGTACTACCAACGCAACGCCATCAACGCGTCCATCGAGGCCATCGCCAAGGGCCAGGACCGCCTACTCCTCGTCATGGCTACGGGCACTGGCAAGACGTACACGGCGTTCCAGATCATCTGGCGGCTATGGAAGGCCGGCCGGAAGAAGCGGGTCCTCTATCTCGCCGACCGCAACATCCTGATCGACCAGACCATGGTCAACGACTTCCGACCGTTCGGACCGGCTATGGCCAAGCTCAGCCCAAATCCGGTGAGCGAGGCGGAGGACGGCACGACCAACCACATCGCGTCGGCGCTCGACCGACAGCGGCGGATCGACCCGTCGTACGAGGTCTACCTCGGCCTGTACCAAGCGATCACCGGCCCTGAGGAGCGACAGAAGCTGTTCCGTGAGTTCTCGCCTGGGTTCTTCGACCTCATCGTCATCGACGAGTGCCACCGGGGAAGCGCTGCCGACGACGCGGCGTGGCGCGAGATCCTCACCTACTTCTCCTCGGCGACCCAGATCGGCATGACTGCCACCCCGAAGGAGACGAAGTACGTCTCCAACATCCAATACTTCGGGCCGCCGGTGTACACCTACTCGTTGAAGCAGGGCATCCAGGACGGATTCCTCGCGCCGTACAAGGTGATCAACGTGCACATCGACGTCGATGTGGAGGGGTACCGACCGTCTCGGGGTGACATGGACACCGGCGGCGAATTGGTTCCGGATCGGATCTACAACCAGACCGACTTCGACCGCACCCTGGTGATCGATGACCGAACCAAGCTCGTGGCGAAACGGGTCACCGAGTTCCTCAAAGAGACGAACGAGCGATTCCAGAAGACGATCCTGTTCTGCGTGGACCAGGAGCATGCGGCACGGATGCGGCAGGCGCTCGTAAACGAGAACTCCGACCTCTTCGCCGCGAACCGTCGCTACGTCATGCGCATCACCGGCGAGGACAAGGAGGGACAGGATCAGCTTGGCAACTTCATCGACCCGGAGTCGACCTATCCGGTGCTGGTGACCACTTCACGCCTGCTGTCGACCGGCGTCGACGCGCAGACCTGCCGGCTGATCGTGCTCGACCGTCCTGTCGGTTCGATGACCGAGTTCAAACAGATTCTCGGCCGGGGAACGCGCATCTATGAGGACACCAAGAAGCTGTACTTCACGCTGATGGACTTCCGCGGCGCGACCAGCCACTTTGCCGATTCCGACTTCGACGGCGAGCCGGTCCAGATTTACGACCCCGACGACGACGATCCCATCGTGCCTCCGACCGACGACGCGGACGAGGTCATCCCGGAAGACGAAATCATCATCGACGCCGGCAACGATATCTCGATCGACGAAAACGAGCCGCCGAGCCGAAAGCTGTACGTCAACGGCGTGCTGGTGACCATCATCGCCGAACGGGTGAAGTACCTTGACGGCGACGGGACGTTGATCACGGAGAGCCTGCGCGACTACTCGAGGAAGGCGGTGGTGGGCCACTTCGCCTCACTCGACATGTTCCTCCGCCGCTGGAAGGGTGCCGACCGCAAGCAGGCGATCATCGACGAGCTCGAGGCCGAAGGGCTGCGAATCGAACCGCTTGCCGACGAGGTCAGTCCAAACCTGGACCCGTTCGACCTCATCTGCCATGTCGCCTACGGTCGGCCGGCGCTGACCCGGCGCGAACGCGCGGACAATGTGCGCAAACGCGACGTCTTCGCGAAGTACGGGCCACAGGCTCGGGCGGTCCTTGGCGCTCTCCTCACGAAGTATCAGGACGATGGGCTCATCGACCTCAGCGATCCGCGCGTCCTGCAGCTGCCGCCCATGGATACGCTGGGGACTCCGGTCGAGCTGATCCGCGACTTCGGCTCCCGGGCCCGGTTCGAACAGGCCGCTCACGAATTGCAGGATGCGCTCTATGAGAGCGCCTAAGACGAGGAGAGCGGTGAACGCGTGAGCGTCAGAACGACGGTCAAGTCAATTCAGGACATCATGCGGCAGGACGCCGGTGTCGACGGCGACGCTCAACGGATTTCCCAGTTGTGCTGGATGTTCTTCCTCAAGATCCTCGATGACCAGGATCAGGCGCTCGAGCTGATGCAGCCGGGCTACGCGTCGCCGTTGCCGGACGACCTGCGCTGGGGCGCCTGGGCCGCAGACCCCGAGGGGGCGACCGGGGACACGCTGCTCGCCTTCATCAACGACGAGCTGTTTCCGGGCCTGAAGGAGCTGTCCATCGCAGGCGTGAACAGACCCCGTCGTCGTGTTGTGCGAAGCGTCTTTGAGGACGCGTACAACTACATGAAGTCGGGGTACCTGCTCCGCCAGGTGGTGAACAAGATCAATGAGGTGGACTTCAACAACCTGGCTGAGCGACAGCACTTTGGTGACGTGTATGAGCAGCTGCTCAACGACCTACAGAGCGCGGGAAACGCTGGGGAGTATTACACCCCGCGCGCCGTGACCGCGTTCATGGCGGATCGCATCGACCCGAAGCCCGGCGAGATCGTCCTGGACCCCGCGTGTGGGACTGGAGGCTTTCTGACGTGCGCGATGCGGCACATGCGCGACCACTACGTGAAAAATCCGCAGGACGAGGAGCTGATGCGCCAGTCCCTGCAAGCCGTGGAGAAGAAGCCGCTTCCCCACATGTTGTGTACGACCAACATGCTCCTGCACGACATCGAGGACCCGAGCTTTGTTCGCCACGACAACACGCTGGCGCGGCCCTACATCAGCTACATACCTGCCGAGCGCGTTGACATCGTGTTGACCAACCCACCGTTTGGCGGCAAGGAAGAGGTGGGCATCGAGAGCAACTTCCCCAAGCAGTTCCAGACCCGTGAGACCGCGGACCTCTTCCTGGCGCTGATCATGCGGCTGCTCAAGAAGAACGGACGCGCAGCGGTGGTGCTCCCCGACGGCTCACTCTTCGGTGAAGGCGTGAAGACCAGGCTCAAGGAAGCACTGCTGGCCGACTGCAACCTGCACACGATCGTGCGGCTGCCGAACAGCGTCTTCAGGCCCTACGCCAGCATCGGCACGAATCTCCTGTTCTTCGAGAAAGGCACGCCGACCGAGGACATCTGGTTCTACGAGCACCGCGTGCCCGAGGGCCAAAAGGCGTACTCGATGACCAAGCCGATTCGCCTCGAGCACCTGCAAGGCTGCGTCGACTGGTGGGGCGGATCATCGCGTGAGGGACGGGTCGAGACCGAGGTGGCTTGGAAGGTCAACGCCGGCGACGTCAAGGCGCGCGGCTACAACCTCGACATCAAGAACCCGCACGTCGTCGCGGGCGACCACGGTGATCCTGAGGAGTTGCTCCGAGCGTTGGATGTCGCTGAGGCGGAGGCCGCACGACTGCGCGACCAGCTCAGGGGCATCCTCGAAGAGGCACTCCTCCGTTGAACGTCGAGCGGCTGTTCGCGGAGTTCGACCGACTTAGCGAGGCTCCTGATGCGGTGGCGCGGCTGCGCCGGTTCATATTGGACCTTGCCGTCCGAGGGCTGCTCGTCCCACAGCAGAAGGCATTCGGATCGGCCGTAGAACTAGTAACGCGCTCTTGCGAACAAACGCAAGTCGACCAGCCGTTCGCGATTCCACGATCATGGCAATGGGCGACGCTCGCGGAGCTGGCGCATTTCTCGGCGGGGCGCACACCCTCTAGGAACGACCCCAAGTTTTGGAACACGGGCGCGCATCGCTGGGTCAGCATCGCTGACATGGTCGATGGGTCGGTCCTCACCGCGACAAGGGAAACGGTGAGCGACAAGGCAGTGTCGTCCGTATTTGGTTCGGAGCCCTTGCCGCCAGGGACCATCTTGATGAGTTTCAAGCTAACGATTGGGAAGATTGCGCGATTAGGTGTCGCCGCCTACCACAACGAGGCGATCGTCAACATCCGTCCGAACGTGGCCGAGATCGATCCGTACCTGTTCTTGGTACTACCTCAGCGGGCAAGGGCTCGGGTAACTAAGGCTGCGATCAAAGGGGCAACCCTCAACCGTAAGTCGCTCTCGAACATCACGATTCCCCTCCCTCCCCTTTTCGAACAGCATCGGATCGTCGCCAAGGTGGACGATTTGATGGCGGTGTGTGACCAGTTGGAGGCGGCCCAAGCGGAGCGTGAAAGGCGGAGGCATGAGTTGAGGGGTGAGTCACTCGCGCGGGTGACGGCTCCTGCGGAGGTACCGTGGACCGCGCCGCGACAGGATGTTGCCCTCTTCCTATCGGATTCGGGGCGGATGGTCACGCGGGCGGAGCATGTGGCGGAGATTAGAAGCGCCGTCTTTGCACTAGCCGTAACCGGAGCACTTATGAAGTCACGGAAAGAATGGGGTGTAACCAAGCTCGGAGACATCGGATCGTGGGGCAGCGGCGGGACGCCAAGGGCGGGTACATCGGAGTACTACGGGGGTTCGATTCCGTGGGCGGTGATCGGCGACCTCAACGAAGGCGTGGTGACAGCGACTGCGCGGACAATCACGGAGATCGGCCTAAAACAATCCTCCGCCAAGATGGTCGAGCCTGGCTGCCTTCTTATTGCCATGTATGGAGCGTCAGTCGGCAAGCTGGGGATCGCGGGAGTCGCGATGGCGACCAATCAGGCAATCGCTCACTGCAAGCCGAATCAGGAACGGGTTTCTGTGTCCTACCTATGGCTTGTGTTGCGCGACCTCCGCACCAAACTTCGCGCCAGCGCAAAGGGCGGCGCGCAGCCCAACATCAGTCAAACCATTCTGAGGGGCTGGACAGTCGTGTTCCCTGCTCCGGAGGAGCAAGCGCTCATCGTCGCCAAGGTGGATGAATTGATGGCAGTGTGCGATGAGCTGGAGCAGAGTTTGACCGCAGTGCAGACCGGCCGTTCCCGGGCACTGGAGGCGCTGTTACGTGACGCATTGGGGAACGCGCTTCCGACGCGCGAGCTTGAGCTCCTGGCAGCGCGATAAGGGAATAGATAGAGAGGGTCGCGGCCGGGAGCGCTCGTTTGTGCCCGTCGCGGCTCACGGTCTGCACCGTCCTGAGCCCAACGGCCGACGCTCACCGGCACCCGCCTGCTGAGGCCACGCGCCAAAAAGTGAAGCGTCGTCACATTCATGCTCTTGTGGGAGGTATTCAAAGGAGCCGGCGCGTACCGGCCAGACGGGAATCAGGACGGCGGCAAGCGCCTTGCCCTGACCAACCGCCCTCCCCAGGAACGCAACTTAGCTTCGTACCGAGCACGATCCAACGGCAGCGGGCACGGCGCCGAAGGCGAGGCGGGCGAGGTGGTCGGCGCGGGTGAAGGGACAGTCGACGCCTGGCCTAGAGGCGCGGGGCGCGCCGACCGGCGCCACCCTCCGCGGATCGCGACAGGCGTGAACGCGCACCCGCTGAATGACGGCCTCGGGCGAGTCGATGACCTCGCTGTTCCGGAGCCGCAGGGACGGTCATGCCGTTGCGCTCGACTGATGCTGTGCGTTCTTCGTCGGCCACTCGTCGGGCTAGGCCCAGATGACTACTTCCATCAATTTCGACGGCCAAACAACGGCGCTGACAAAAGAAATCGATCACGAACCCATTGAACGGGAACTAAAACGGGAACCGATGGCCCGCCGTATTCCTGATATTGTGAAATGCCAGCTGGGCTGCAGTAGCGCGGTCACGGAGTCGCTTGGCAAAGCTCCTTGGCATTGCCATCATTGTCGTACAAACAATGGTCGGAACGTGTACATTTTCGTCCTGCTACGCGAGCCGCTTTCCAGCATGATATCGCCGCCCGTCTCGGAGTGAGATATGGCACCGTGCGGAATTGGAAGCGGAAAGGATGGCTGCCTCGCCAGGCCATGCGGGCAACGTTCCGATATACGGCGCGGGGGGTGGTGGCCCTCGTCAAGGTCCGGCTGCCAAGCAAGCCGTCCGAACCGCCACGACCAACCCCGCCAACGCGCCGACCGACATCGCGGCCTGCGCCCGCACCCCTGACGGGCTCGGCCGCATTGCGAAGTCGACTGATCGCCGCAGGCCCAGGCTCACCGCACCAACCTCATCGGTGGATCGAGGCTAAACGCACAGATCTGAACTGTGGTGTTCCGGGGTACACCCCAACCACGCAGTCACGGCCAGAGGCGAATCCCGTGCGTCTGGGGTCCTGATCCACCTTCCGACATCGTTCGTGCTGAAGGTCTAGACATGGCGGGACAGGTTGTCGGGTACGCGCGTGAGCAGCGTCGAGCTGCCTGGAGCCGTAGGTGGGATGCCAGTAATGGCGGCCCCAGCCCGTGCCCGACGGAAACTGCTGACGCTGACCCCGACCGTCCCGCGGTCGCGTGGCAGAGGATGGGCGGGTGAGCACTCCGGCGAGGTCTGGCGCTGTGCCGCCTGTGGGGTATGCGGCGCTTTTGGAGCAGGTCAAGGTTCGGATCCGGACGTCGCGAGTGCAGGCGGCTCGCGGGCGGTGAACACCGAGCTTCGCTGCGAGGACGCCAAAGATTTGCCGCTGGTTGGCTGATGCGCCGATGGTCTCGGCGGGCGCCACACGCCGGGCCGTCCGAAACGCCGACGACTCCTGCTGGACTTGGTCAGGGTGCACGAGATGTCACCAGTACCGGCTTTCAAAAATGTCTAGGTTGCGGATGCCGGTGCGGGTGACGGAGTAGACATAGGGACCCGGCTGGCGGGCCGCCTCCTCGATCGCGCGAAAGTTCGGCACGAACACTTCGAGCAGGCCCCAACGGTTCAGATTCTCCTCGCTGGTGATCGCGAACATCCGCGCGCCAGCGGCATAAACCGCGTTGATCTCGCGGGTACGAGTCTGGATCTTCTTGTCGCGGGTGATGATCGCGAGCCCCGCCGTGGTGACTTGCGGTATCCAGATCTCGTCGTCGGTGTCCTTATCCTGGATGACGCACGGCGGCAGAGACAACCGCGGCTTCAACCGCTGTCCATCGTCGCCCGGCCAGGTGACGTCGGAGCGCGCGTCTCGCAGCATCTTCCCGAGACCTACAGTGTCGGCGTCGAAGTACCACGACGCGCGAGGACTCATCGGATCAGGCCGCTTCCCACTCCCATGCGAGCGCGGCCTTGACCGCGGACATCGGCAAGTCGAACTCATCTGCGATCTCGTCGACGGTCGCGTCGGAGAGCGCGTGCTCGGCGAGGATCTCGGTCCTTACGCCACCAACGGTGGCGGCCGCTGAGGAGAGGCGCGGGTCGAGCACTACCGGCGAGTTCTTGCCGAGTGGACGGATCCGCTCGGCAACCTGGTCGCCAGCTTCGGCGAAGTCGATCCGGGCGAGGAAGTTGTCAGCGAGGAGGGGGTTGAGGATGGTCTGGCCCGTCGCAAACTCGAACACCACGCACAGATCTTGGGGCAGGTCGCTCGCGGTCTGGAGCTCGAGCAGCAATCGCCGGTTAGCGTCGATGAACGGACGGAAGTGGGCGAGCGGGAACGGCACACCGAACTCTTCCCGCAACTTGGCAATAAACGGCCGCAGCCGCTGCATCGAGACGTGCAGGTCCGTGCGGTAGGCGCGCAGGTAGCGGGCCTCGACCATCTCGCCCCACGTGATCGTGTTGATGCCAAGCGGTTCGGGGCGCAGCACCGGCTCATACCGTCGGCCGTTCCGTTCGCCACCCTCGAGCCAGTGCGTAAGTGTCGCGGGAGGCATACGAAGCTGCCGCGCTGCCTCGCGGGCGTTCATCAAAGGCGCCGCGAGCAGGACAACCTCACCAGTCATCGCTACCACCGATCCCTCCAGACGCGAACCTACGTCGTCCTCATGGATGCTAGACGAACGGTCTCACAGAACCCGTGAGCAGGACGCACCCCGCGCGTCCGTACATCGGCCGTTGAGGGCGCCGCTTGCTCCGCGCCAGGCGGGGATCGTGCACCGGGACGCGACTGATTCCCGTAAGGGCCGTCCGTTGTTGATCTCGTTGACGGGCCGGTTTACGAGACGACGACGGCGCAGGTCCGCATGGGCAAGTACCCGTCCGGCCGATGCTGCACGGTGCGGTGCGAGCGGGGCTGCGGGGGTGGCCACGGTCTGGGTGCGGCCACGGTCTGGTGCGGCTGCGGTCGTAGGTGTGGTGGCTGCCGCATCTGGTGCGGGGGTTGCGAACTAGGGAGGAAGACTCCCGATCAGCTCCGCGATCGTCCTCAGGACGGCGCGGAGGATTTCCTTGAAGGACGCCAGTTGCATCACTGGCCGCCGGAGTCATTGGGGCGGTGGATCACTAGCTCAGCCATCTAGCAATCATGGCCGCGCACTGCACGACCACCATGATTGACCCGAGGTAGGTCGTCGAGGAGCTTGCTGACTCGGATTAGGAGGCGGTTCGTTGAACAGACGCCCGTGCGGGGGATCGTCGGACTACCCGGGTCGGCTCTCTCGCGCAGGTATACGGCTTGATTCAGGGTCGCGCACGGCGTCTCAACGGATTAGGCATCTCGGCGGAAACCGGCGAGAGCTGTGCGAAGTTTCCAGAGTTGGGTCCGCTTCCGTGCATCTGGGGTACACCGCAACACCACGTCAGGTGGCCGCAGCGAACGGCATCAGAGTAGGACGGCGATCGCGTTCTTAGTGACGTGGCGAGCCAGGCGTCAAGACCTCAATCTGACACACCAAGCGCTAGCCAGTATCAAGTGGGCAACGTGGCGTTGACTTTGTTGAAGAGGGCCTCGAAGCGATTAAGAGTAGTGGCGGCTAAGCCGTCCAAGACTGTGGCTCGGTTCCGCAGTAGCCAGTCAGCCGGTCTGCCGTGCGCGGTGAACGGTTGGCCATCTGCACGGCCGATGCGGTCGACGATCCGGTCTCCCGGCGGTAGGGCGCCTGACGTCAATGTCGTTGAGAAGGCACCGTTGTAGAGCGTGAGGTAGTCGTCGGGTGCGAAGACGTCCTCGATGTCGGCCTGTTTCGTGTCCGTTACCGCCGCCACCGTGATGAGGCGGTGCGGAGCAAGAAGTCCTTGCTCCGCCAGGTGATTGAGGCGCTGCATCCCGTTCGTACTTGCGTCGACAAGCACTGTGACGTCGAGCCCGCGGCCCAGCAGCGCAACGAATGCGGGCACGTTGGCGGAGCTGCCCGCGGGTAGGACGCGCCACCGCTCGTTGAGACCTGGGCGGCCTTGGTCGCGCAGAAGATCGCTCATCACCGTCAGGTAGGTGAAGTCTGAGATGCCCTCGACAACAAGATTCGCGTCGCCGATGAAGAGGCTCTGTGCGACCTCGTAGCCGAGGGCACCCTGCAGCGGGAAGATCGTGTCGGGGTCGACGCCGAGAACCTCGCTGGTGGCGACGGCCCCTGCCTGCGGTCCTTTGTCTTCTACGACGCGGACCCGTTCAAGGTGGTTGACGTCGACCATGAACGGCGAGTGGGTGGTGTAGAGGACTTGGCAGCGTGGAGCGAGTCGCTGCTCGATGAAGCGCAGAAAGTCTGCCTGAGCACGACCGTGCAGGGTGAGAGCCGGCTCGTCCAGCAACACGATGACCGCTTGGTCCCCTTGCTCGAACTCGCTGAACGCGGCGAGGAACGAGAAGAACCACCGGAAGCCGCTCGATCGGCGCGCAAAATTGTTCGTGAAACCGTGGCGGCCGTCACGTACACGAAGGTCCAGGTAACGGGCAACCGCGGAGATGCCCTGACCGTACTGAGTGTTGGTAACGACGGTGGCCTTGTCGACAAGGACCTGCACGCTGAGGTCCTGGTTCTGGCGCCAGTATTCACGAACTTGTCGTGTCAGGTCCTCGCTGACCGCCTCCAGCTCAGCCACGCGTTCTTCGAACTCGTCCTCACTTATTGCGTCGACGTCGGTGGCCGCTAGCTGGAGCAGAGCCCGCGCCGTCTGGAGGCCCGTCGCCCCAGGGTGATCGGCGCCTTGCCGCAGTTCCTCAAGGTCAATGCGGCCCGGCAGCATTTGGTAGTCGGAGAAGTAGAAGAAGGTGGGCACCCGCTCCTTGAGCAGGGACACAAGACGATGCCAGAGTGTGGAGTCACCGATCAACGCGGTGATCCTCTCAGCGAGCTGGGTCAACAGCTCGGTGGTACGAACGCCCTCGTCGCTCGATTGATCGACTTCGAGGCCTTGTATGCCAACCTGTAAGTCATCAAGGGTCGTATAGGTAGCGAGCGCGGCCGGTACATAGGGTGTTGGGAACTCGCACCGTGTGATGAGGTCGTTGACGACCATCTGCTCGTTAAGGAGCAGAGTGACAACGTCGTTGCCGTTGTACCGCTTCTGGACGGTGAAGGTTCGGTTGATGAGGATTCCAGGCATGACAAGGCTCTCGACCAGCTTCACGTCGTCGTCATCGAGCTCGAAGGTCACCTGGATCGGCGCGGCGCTGTCTACCTCTCCTGCCTTGCGATCCGCATTCAGCCGCCACCGGGGGTAATCTTCCAAAGAACTGAATGACGTTGAAACATGCGGCTTCGCCCGCCACAGCGCCTGAAGCAGTGCCGTCTTGCCCGATTCGTTCTTCCCGACCAGACACGTGACGTCAGGATCGACGTCGATCTCTGTGGAGTCGAGGACATTACGAAACCGACGCACGGCGAACGACACAAGGCGCATAGACAGAACGCTACGGCCGGGCACCGACTGATTCCACGTTCGAAGAGCATTCCGCGCGGCCTGTGAGTCTCGATGACCCTGCAGCTGCAGCTGCAGCCGGGGAACTCCAGCTAATCTCAATAACGATCGTTAAAGCAACACTCCAGCAGCCGCGACTGACGTGCACGTCGCTGTGCGGGCATAGTGTTGCAGAAGCACTGTACGAAACCGGTGTGTCACCGGAAAGCCTGTCGGCGGGTTGTGCAACAGTGCGTGGTCATGAGCGAACTTTTGGGTTATGCGAGGGTGTCCACCGCCGAGCAGACCGCGGCGTTGCAGCAGGACGCGCTGAGGGCCGCGGGGTGTGGGCGGATTTGGTCGGACACCGCCAGCGGAACTCGAACCGACCGTCCGCAGTTGGTGGCGTTGTTCGATCAGCTGAGGGCGGGGGACACGTTGGTGGTGTGGCGGTTGGACCGGCTGGGTCGGTCGTTGCCGCATCTGATCGAGACCATCGGTGAATTGCAGGCCGGGGGAGTGGGGTTCAAGTCGGTCCAGGAGAACATCGACACCACCACCCCCGGCGTGCGGTTGGTGTTCCATGTGTTCGGGGCACTGGCCAGTTTCGAACGGGAACTCATCCAGGAGCGCACCCTCGCCGGGCTGGCCGCGGCGCGGGAACGCGGCCGCCTCGGCGGGCGGCCCACTGCGTTGAGCCCGGCGAAGTTGAAGCAGGCCCGGAAGAT
>JAABUU010006810.1_pt1 | contig 12075 bp, 9 predicted proteins | sample 5559301 | NCBI WGS metagenome assembly JAABUU01 (sample SAMN10711884, study PRJNA513360) | rock metagenome | isolation source: Antarctica rocks | place: Antarctica: Victoria Land, Richard Nunatak white
CAGGGATACGCACGTTGGATAGCTCGCAAACGCCGTCCCGCCCTGACCGCGCAGCGATGCCATGCCGGCTGCCGGCGTTGGACCTGACTGCTATCGATGCGGCGCTGGCCGGCATCGGGGCAAGCACCGAGGAACATGGCGATCCAGCCCTGCCCGACCCTGGGCATGTAGCGGACCTGGAGCAGCGGCTCCGGCAACAGCATCGCGAACTCGTGGCTGCGCGCGCCCAAGTGGTCGAGTTGGAAGCGGCGATAGCAGCGCCTGCCCGGCTGGATGGGACGTAGCAACTGCACGTCCGTGCGCTGCCGGACCTGCCTTCCGTCATGTGAAGTATACGTGTGTCCGCTTTCCCGTCCGGCAATCAAAGTGTCCGCGTTGGCGTCAACGGCATGGAGTTGACGGACAGAGCGGGCGTGGCCGAGTGGGGTTCGGACACTGGTGGCGAATTCGGAGTTGCCCGTTTGTTCGTGGGCGGCGAAGGTCGGCAGTCTCGCTTTCAAGGCCATTCTTGGCCCCTTGGCGGCCACCTGAGGACCGCTGGGGGTGGCTCCAGTGAATTCGCCACCAGTGTCGGTTCGTTTGACGGACACCATCATCAGCCCTAGCCGCCAATCAGAACGCCGCGATGCCATATGGCCGATCTGCACAGCTTCGTGGTCACAGGGCCTAGTGCCCGCGGCGCATACCGTCAGCGATCTTCTCGGCAACCATCAGCACGGGCACGTTGAGGTTGGCGCACGGGATCGTCGGCATAACGGAAGCGTCGCACACCAGCAGCCCTTCCGTGCCGTAGACCCGCCCCGCCGGGTCACACACCGCTTGCCCCTCCGATGCCGGGCCGATCCGGCATGTGCCGCACGGGTGCCATACCCCGCCCACGTTGCGGTGCAGGTGCTCGTGCAACAGCGCCTCGTCCGCGCAAAGCCGCTCCACCGGCGGCGTGTTCTCCTGTGCCACCCGCAGCACCTGGCGCCGCACCGGGCCAACCGAGTCCATGACCGGGCCGACCAGTCCCATCAGCAGGCCGTTGGCAAGGCTGGGCGTCAGCCAGCGCCGCACACGGGCGGAGTAGGTGGACGGGAAGGTGTCCAGGCAATCATGCGTGGCGGCCAGCGATCCCAGCACCGACGCCGCCAAGCGGAACGCATCGGCCAAACGGAGCAGATCGCGACGGTCAGACAGCAGACGGAAGTCCACCACCGGCTCGGCTTCCGGGTCAGGCGACGCCAGTTCGACAAGGCCGTGCGAGTAGGATTTGTTCACCCAACTGAACAGCGTGCCGAGCCGGTGCCCGACGGCATGCCAGCCGGACCGCGTGTTGACGGCCGTGTGCATGTCGCCATCCGGCGCGCCGTCCAGCCCGGACGACCAGCGGAGGATGGACTGGATATGGTAATGCTCCCCGGCAGGAAGGCGGTTTGCCGCCGGCAAAAAGGCGGACACACCGATGGACGGGTGCTCTTGCAGGTTGCGCCCCACGCCCTCCCGCGCCACTGCCACCGGAACGCCCAAGTGCGACAAGGCCGTCCCCGGCCCAATGCCGCTCCGCATCAGGACCGCCGGGGAGTGAAGTGCGCCGGCGCTGACGACGACGCAGCGGGCGGCGACGCGCACCGGGCCGCCCGGCCCTGTCACCTCCGCGCCCACCACCCGGCGCCCATCCAGCAGCACGCGCCCGGCCCTGGTCTCGGTCCACAATGTCAGGTTAGACCGGCTGCGCACCGTGGTTGTGAGATAGGCGGTGGCAGTGGAAGCACGCTTCCCGTCCTCGTCTAGGTTGACGGTGATGGGAAACACGCCGTCCTCCCAGGCGCCGTTCTGGTCGTCGTGGCTGGCGTGCCCGCGGTGGCCCAGCTCCCGCTCCACCGCGCGGGCGAAACCGGTGTGCTGCGTTCGCGGGATGCGACGGATGGGCAAGGGCCCGTCGTCGTTGTGCAGCGGGTCCCGCGCGCCGTAGTCGGCATCCCGTTCCAGCTTGCGGAAGTAGGGCAGCACGCCGGCCCAGTCCCAGCCATCAGCCCCCAGGGCAGCCCATTCGTTGTAATCAGACGGGGCGCCACGGTTGGCGCCGATGCCGTTGATGGACGACCCGCCGCCGACCAGACGCGCCTGCTCGTAGGGCCGCACCGTCCGTTGCGCGCTGTTGGACGGGGTCGTGCCCATGGCGGCGCGCAGGCCAGGCCAGGTGTAGGCCGGGTTGAAGTAGGCCCGACCCGGGTAGGGCGAGCTGATCGCGGCAGGCACCGCGCCGGGCCGCACGTCCGGCCCGGCCTCGACCAACAGCACGCGCCTGCCTGCATCTTCCGTCAGCCGCGCCGCCAGGACGCAGCCGGCCGAGCCACCTCCGAGTATGATGACATCGAATTCCGGCGTGCTGCCGGGCATGTCCACGTCAGATTTTCCGGACGTCCCAGAAGTAACAGACCGACCCGTTCCGCACGCCTTGCACGGTGTCGCGGAATGCGGTCTTGACGAAGAACTGCCCGAGGGGCAGGCACGGCGCCTGGTCCATCGCGCGGGCCTGCACCGCCTGGAACAGGCTTTGCTGCTTGGCCGGGTCTGTCTCGGCCAGCCAGTCCGCCGTCAGTTGCTCGGTCGGCGCGTCCACGTACCAGCCGGGATAGGCGCCGTCGCCGCGTATGGTGGCATTCATGGCGGGATTGGCGATGGACACGCTGGGCCAGTTGGTGTGGTAAACGCTCCAGCCCCCATGATCGGTCGGTTCCTTGGACAGCCGGCGCTGCAGCACCGTGCCCCAATCCATCTCCTGCAAGTCCACGTTGAAGCCGATTTCGCGGAGCAGTTCGGCCGTGACCTGGCCGTGTGGGCCGATCACGGGATAGTCGGTTGGGTTGATGACTACGGTCTTCTCGCCGGCATAACCGGCTGCCTTCACCGCGACGCGCGCCTGGTCGAGGTTCGCGGCGGATGGACCTGCCTGCGCCACGCCTGGCATTCCGCAGGGGAACAGCGCCCGGCAGGTGCGGTAGGCCGAGCGATCGGCATCGCCCATGATCGCCTGCATGTACTCGTCTTGGTTGACGACGGACAGCACGGCCTGGCGGAGCGCGGGGTTGTTGAAGGGAGGTTGCGAGCTGTTGAACCGGGCGAGGGCCACGAAGCCGTAGGGGTCCTGCTGCTGCAAGCGGATGCCGCGGGACTTCTGCAACAATGGGATCAGGTCCGGCAACGCCTGCTCCCACCAATCCACCTCGCCGGCTTGCAGTGCGGACGCCGCCGTGGAGGCGTCGGGTATGACGGTCCATTCGAGGCGGTCGAACTGCACGCGCTTGCCGCCAGAGGTCCAGTCGGGCGGCTCCGCCCGGGGCTGGTAGCCATCGAACCGCTCATAGGCGGCCCTGGCGCCCGACACGTAGTCGGACGCCAGGAAGCGGAACGGGCCGGAGCCGACCATCTCCGTCACCTGCTTCGTGGGATCCGTGCGGGCGAGGCGCTCGGGCATGATAAACGCAGGGGAGGAATGCGGCTTGCCAATGGCCGCAAGCAGGAGCGGGAACGGGCGCTTCAACTTGATGCGGAGGGTGCGGTCGTCGGCCGCCTCGAACGCCTCCACCGACCCGCCTAGCGCCATGCCGAAGGTGTCGCGCTTGCTCCAGCGCAGCAAGCTGGCGGCGCAGTCCGTGGCGCGCACCGGCTCCCCGTCGTGAAAGCGCAGACCGTCCCGCAGGTGGACCAGCCAGGTGCGACCGTCGTCGGACACGGTGGCGCCCTCGGCCATCTGGGGTTGCGGCTGCTGCTTGCCGTCCACGCCGTAGAGCGTGTCGAACACACAGTAACCATGCGTGATGGTAACGGCTGCTGTGGTGAACACCGGGTCCAGCACGGACAGGTTGGCCTGAGGCACGAAGCGCAAGGTCCGCATATCCGCAGCCCGGCCGACGCTTGGCGTACTGAGCGGCAGCAGGGTGGCGCCGGAGGCTCTGATCAGCGTGCGGCGCGACAACGGCATGGACGTTCCTTGGGGCTGTTGGTCGCAAACACCATCATCCTGTTCCGGCCTGCCGATGCTGTCCAGAGTGAGCGCAGGGGCACAACCCACCAGTGGTTACGGCCTGCGCCGCCATCGTCGTGTGCAGTGTCTCTCTTGACCCGCAAACAAGGGATTCCGGAACGTAGCGCCTCATCATGTGGGCAGATCACCGCCGATTCATTTCGTGAAACGTCCTACACACGAAACGAAACGCCTGGTTTCTGTTTGTCGGCTCGGATCGTCGCCATGGTTCTAGGCGAGCCTTCTGCTTGAACTCATCGCCGGCTGTCGAATGCGAGCCGGAGCGCCAAGCCTCCGAACACCGTTCCAAGGAAGAACTGCGACGCGCGGCGGAACCGACTGCGGCCTGACAACAGCAGTCCCACTCGGCTTGCGGTGACGATCACCACGCCGTTCACGACAAGGCCAATGAGGTTCAGAACAGTGGCAAGGATCAGGACTTGTCCGGCGACCGATCCAGCATCCGGCCGAACAAACTGGGGGAAGAGTGCCAGGACGAATAGGGCCATCTTTGGGTTTAGGAGATTTGTGAGCAGCCCCTGCCGGAACATTTGCGCCACTGGGTAGCGCGTTGCAGGTGCGGCGGGACTTGCCAGCCGGCCAGTCGAACGGAACGCCTGCACGGCGAGGTAGAGAAGGTATGCTGCTCCGGCATAGCGCACCAGATCGTAAGCCAGCGGGACGGCCAGGAACAACTGAGACAGGCCGAATGCCGCGGCTATGGCATGGCAGTACGTCCCGGCCTGGATGCCCGCCAGAGAGGCGAAGCCGGCAGACCTGCCCTGGCTTACGCTTCGCGAGGCGATCAGCAGCATGTCTGGGCCAGGCGTCGCGGCGAGCGCCAGGCAGGCAAGGCTGAAAAGAGCAAGAGTGGAAAGGTCCGGCATCGCATAGCTCCTGACGTCCGGGCGCCCTTGGTAGCGGCTTGCAACGAGTCTGGAAAGGAGGAGGCGTGACCCAAGCCTGACGCCAGCTCGACGCCATAGGCTGAGCACAGGCTGCCGTAATGGGTTGGGCCAGGGTGTATGGATTCTAAACCTAGGGACACTGGTGGCGAATTCAGAGTTGGTAGTTTGTTCACGGGCGTTGGAGGATGACGGGTCTGCTTTTGCGCCCGTTCTTACCCCTTGGCGGCTCTCCGTTGCCCGGCGTTGGCCCAGCTGGTGAATTCGCCACCAGTGTCCCCAGAGATAGAGTTCATACACCTAGCAGCACCGCAGAATGTGCTTTTTGGCCGCAGCATCCAACGTAGGCAAAGCAACCCGCTGTCCGCCAGGGTTCGTTTGACGGACAAGGCGGGCGGGTCCGGCTGTTGGTCCCTTGACCGGGTGAATGCGAACCCCGTCCTTCAGCCAACGATGGTTAGCCAGGGCCAACGTGCTTGGTAGTCCTTGGCTTTCTCTACGAAGCGGTCCGCTCGGGAGTTCGAGGGGTTTGGCCGCAGAACCCCTTTTTCCAGGTCTTGGAGACCATTTGGCGCATACAGCTCACCGCTGGCCACCTCGATCCCGACGCAAGTGCAAGAGATCAGGAAGCGATCAACCCCGTCCCGGGCGGAGGCAAGCTGGGGGTAGCCGGCCGCGAAGCGCTCTTCGTACCAGAGGTGAACGCGCGCCTGGTTTCGAGTTTCCACGCTGATCCCGAGATCGCCAGTGAGGGCATTGATGCGCTGGATCGCCGCGTCTTCCGCATCCCAGGACAGGTCGCGGTCGTCGAAGTAGAAAACGTCGTAGTCCTTGACCCCCCAATCAGCAGCCTGCCCGGTCGAGCGGTTCCAGGTTGCCTGGAAGAGGCAGCCAGCTGCGACGTGGCATTGGGGGAGGGCAAGGGACGTCAGGCGGGACAGGAGTGCGGCATTCGCTGGGTTCGACAGCGCACAACGGATGAAGTCACCTGCGGTCATCTGCCTGCTTCCTGGCTCTGACCATCATCCATGATCCTTGGTTTGATGGACAGGATGTGAGGTAATCCGAAGTGGCGGCCCATGACAGAACTGTTGCGTTGTGGCCAACTTGTTGTAAGTCGGCGGTGGGCTTCGACGCTGATCACTGATCACCGCCATAACGCACTGAACGTCCATATTTCCTCTGGACCCGGTGTCCTCGCTGACTAACACCGAGTCCTCTCATGTCGTAACCGCGGACAGACACTTACCAAACCAAAATAACTTCTGAAAGCTGCCCCTTTTGGTACGACGATACGTTCGTATCATCCACCGTCTGTAGCACAGTAGGGATGTTGGTTGTGTTCTCCGTATGGTTGACGCATCGTCCCGTGGGGTGAACGAACAGTGGAGGATGCAAGTTGGCGGTAGTGTCAAGAGAACAGTCAGCGGCCTTGACGTCGCTACGCAGCAGGGCCGTCCCATCAACTAATCCGACGGTTCCAGACAGTTCGGCGCCTCCAGACGCCGTTAACGCTGCCGCTGTCCCGGTTCCTCCTGTTTCCGATGATCAGACAACCAAAGTTGCCAATTCTACCGATGGTCAAACTCCTCGCACTCGCAACCAAAGCCAAGAACCTGCTTCATTGGCTGTATTGTTTGATGACGTCACTGACGAGAGCGCAGATACGACCCAAATCTCGCTTCGGTTGCCGCGCGCTCACCTACGTGCGTTGAGGCAGTGGGCAGCGCAACAGACAGTCACCAGGAGCGACGCTCGAACGGTAACAGCGCAGCAGATCATCCTGAAGCTGATCGAAGGAGCCGTACGGCAACGGGAGAATAGCCGTGGCTAAAATCGTTGCGGTTGCAGGGACAAAGGGCGGCACGGGGAAGAGCACGCTATCACACCTCATCGCGCATGGAGCGGGGTCGCTGCCGCGACCAATCCCTGCTGTTGTTGTTACGACTGACGAAGATGACGATCTTCTGGTGGGCGATCGTCGTTATGTCGTTGTGGATGGGCGAACTCCAGATCTGCTTGCAGCGCAACTAGAAGAGCTTCTGCTGGTCGAGCATCTTCTCATTATCATCGATGGTGCTGCAGGACGCGCCGACCTCGACGAGATTGTGTCAAGACTGGCAGATGTGCTCGTCGTGCCCTTTGGACCGGCCGACCACGAGGTCACTCGGGTAAACAAGAACCTTGCGGCTGTGCCCAAAGGCATTGCCCTGCCAAACCGTTGGCCGGCACATCAAGCCACTCGCGCAAGGGCAAATAAGCTGTTGGACAGGATACCTAAGGGGCGTCGGTTCGAGTTTCCATTTCCGGCCATTCCAAAACTTGACGGTTGGTTCTCGGCTGCACGGTATGCAGAGTTGGCCTACGATGTTGCCTCTCCCGCTCGGGGTTTGGTTACAGAGGTTCTGGCGCGCGGCGGCATTGACCTTCATGCTTTGGCCGGGAGCTCCTCTCTAAAGCGCTGAAGAGCAAAGAATTATACTGATAATGCTTCAATCCACTGATCATACGATCATACGTTTTATCGAACCATCAATGCATCGTATCATGGTACGATAGTACGACAATACCTCGGCATCGTTGGCCCAGAATAGCTACCGGCTTTGATCTCCACTGCCTTCCATAAGTGAGGGCCTGTCACCATTCGCGTCCGCGGGTGAGGGAATGAAAGGAGGTGAACAGGGAAGGGTAGGACGATGAAGGTGATGCCACTGGCGCCGGACGCGCCACAAGAGTGCGTCGCTATGCTCCCGCGGGCCGTGCCCGCGCTCTTGTCCCGCGCCCGGCCCGTGGCCTCGGGACCGCATCCAAGGACGAAGGATGCAGGGTGATGAGCGGACATGACGGAGAGATTCAGGCACTGCGGGCGGGCGTGAGCTGCGCTGCGGTGCTGGAGCGGCGGGGGTGGCAACTCGACAAGCGGGACAGCACGCGACAATGCTGGAAGTATCGCCGTGGTGCAGGCGAAGTGCTGATCGTGAACCACGGGGGCCGCGGCTGGTGGGACCCGACCGGCGACTGCAAGGGGGACGTGTTCGCCCTAGTGCAGTTCCTGGAGCCGGGCATCAACTTCGGTCGGGTCCGCCAGGCGTTGCGGGACCTGAGCGGCATCGCGCCGTCCTTCCCGGTCGCCCCCGCCGCCAAGCGGGACAAGGCGCCCGAGCTGCCGCCTGCGCAGCGCTGGAACGCATGTCGGGTCCTATCACGGGGGTCGCGGACTTGGCGCTACCTGACCCAGGAACGCGCCCTACAGGAGCCGGTGCTGATCGCGGCCTCCCGCTGTGACGCCCTGCGCGAGGGGCCGTATGGCAGCGCCTGGTTCGCGCACCGCGACGGGGCTGGCGAGGTGGTCGGCATCGAGATGCGCGGCCCGGACTTCCGCATGTTTTCGGCGGACGGCGACAAGACCCTGTTCCGGCTGCCGGGCCGGTTGCCGTCCAGCACGGTGCCGACCACGCGCCTGATGGTGTGCGAGGCGCCGATCGATGCCATGAGCCTGGCCGGCATCGAGCGGCTGCGGGCGGACACGCTGTATGTCGCCACCGCCGGCGGCATAGGGCCGGAGACGGTCGCGGCGCTGCAGGCGCTGTTGCGGGACCTCGCCGCCCAGCCCGACGCGGTGCTGGTGCAGGCGACGGACGCCGACGCCCCAGGGGAGCGTTATGCGGCCAAGCTGGCAACTCTGGCGGCCGAGGCCGGCGTGCGCAGCGGGCGCATCCTTCCCTTTGGCGGGCGGAACGACTGGAACGACGTGGCCCAGGCGCGGCGCCGGGCTGCGCTGGGCCTGCCCTGCCCGGCCGCACCGAATACCTCCGATCAACTCGCGGGGGCACGGGCGTGAGCGCACCGGCGCCGGTGCGCTCGGCCGCTGACCCCGGCGTGCGCCTGCTTGTCGAAGGGGGTGACGCCGTCCTGGAAGGCGTCATCGTGGACGGGGACAGGGAGGAGGATGGGCAGTGGGACCTGGATAGCCGGTTCGTGCTGCTCACCGAAGACGGTAAGCGTGCGGCCGTCGCATCTTGACTGGCGGCGTTCGGCCCGAGACGATATTTTTGATCTTGGTCCCGCCTGATACAGGCTGGTGGGCGATAAGGACAAAGCACCTGTGCTCGGGTTGAGATGGCTTGGGCCTGCTCTCGATCCGGATTAGGACCATTTACCAAACGATAACGAATCCGAGCACATCCTGATGTCCAATCGTGGCGGGGTGTCGTTATGGATGGCAGGGTGACTGTAATCCTCGATCAGTGTCTTGGGAGTGGAGCGAGGTGCAATAACCTGCAGGCGCAGGTGCATCTGCGCGACCATGCCCTGGACAAGTTGCGTCAAGGCGTATGCGTGTTCGACGCGCGGCAACGGCTGCTGCTGTTCAACCGCTGCTATGCGGAGATGTATCGGCTGCGGCCGGAAGATCTGTGGATCGGCATGACATTGCGGGACGTCACGGACCTGCGCCGTGCTGCGGGCACCGGCCCGGAGATGCCAAACGAGGAGTACTTGGCCTGGCGGACTCGAATGCAGGCCAGCAACGAGATCACAGAAACCGTGGTCGTGCTGCACAATGGCCATGTGCATGAGATCCATCAGGAGCCACTGCCCGGCGGCGGCTGGGTGGCGACGTTCAACGACGTCACCGAGCGGCGTCGCAGCGAGCAACGCATCCAGCACATGGCGCACCACGATGCGCTGACAGGCCTGCCGAACCGGGTGCTGTTCACCGAGCGGCTGCAAGAGATGGCTGCGCGCCTGGGTCGGTCGGAGGAGGCGGCCGCAGTGCTCTGCTTGGACCTAGACCACTTCAAGGAGGTGAACGACACGTTGGGCCATCCAGCCGGGGATGCCCTGCTGCAACAGGTCGCCGAGCGGCTGCGGCAGGAAGTGCGGCAAACCGACACCCTGGCGCGGCTGGGTGGCGACGAATTCGCAGTCATCCTCAACAACCTGCAGGAGCCGGCGGAGGCGTCGAGTTTCGCCGGCCGGGTGATCTGCGCCTTGTCGCTGCCGTTCAGCTTGGAGATGCAAGTGGCAGCAATCGGTGTGAGCATCGGTATCGCCTTGTGTTCAGGTGCGGACGCCCGGACGGAGCCGGACCATGTGCTGCGCTGCGCCGACATGGCGCTGTATCGCGCGAAGGCGGATGGACGGAACGGCTACCGGTTTTTTCAGCCCGGCATGGACACCCAGCTGCAGCGGCGGCGCTCGATGGAGCGGGATCTGCGGCGAGCGTTGGCGGAAGAGCAGTTCACGCTGCACTACCAGCCACAGTTCGACCTTGGCACTCGACGCCTAACGGGGGTGGAAGCGCTGCTGCGCTGGCAACATCCGGAGCAGGGCATGATCGAGCCCGACACCTTCATCCCGTTGTGCGAGGAGACCGGCCTGATCTTGGCGGTGGGGGAGTGGGTGCTGCGGGCAGCGTGCGCGCAGGCGGTGCAGTGGAGAGGAGTGCGGCTTGCGGTGAACTTGTCGCCGATGCAGCTCCAGTGGTCGGGCTTCGTGGGTTTGGTGGAGCAAGTGCTGCGGAATACAGGCTTCTCGCCCGACTTGCTGGAGCTGGAGATCACCGAGGGCATGCTGTTGCAGGATACTGCGCAGACGCTGAAGGCATTGGGCGACCTGCGGAGGCTTGGGGTGGGGGTCGTGCTCGATGATTTCGGCACTGGATATTCGAGCCTGAGCTACCTGCGGCGGTTCCCGTTCGACAAGCTCAAGATAGATCTCGGGTTCGTGGCGGACGTAGTGGAGGACGCGGGAACGAGGGCCATCGTGCGGGCAGTGACGACCTTGGGGCAAAGCTTGGGAATGCGGGTGAACGCGGAGGGGATCGAGACCCCGGAGCAGCTTGCGTGCTTGCGGGCGCTGGGATGCGACGAGGGGCAGGGCTTCTTGCTGGGCTATCCAGTCACGCCGGACAGGATCAGGGGGCTGCTGACCACGGTGGGAGATGAAGCGTGGCAGATTGCCAGCGAGCCCGTGTCTTGACCAACGACATAGGACGCTATGACGAGCGACCTTCGGACACCCACAAGGGCGAACTCGGGTCAGCGTCTGGCAGCGGCAGTGCTGCAGCTCCGACCCTGATCCCACCGCTGCCGACCGCTACGCCGGCCGCGAGGAGGTTCCAGAAGGCGCGCATGACGCAGCGGCTCAGCAGGTGCCAAGCCTGTCAGTCGCCTGAGGAAATCTTTCCATTCACCATGGCTTTTCAGCCGATCGTGGATGTTCAGGAGTGTCGGATCGACGCCTACGAGGCTCTGGTGCGCGGGCTGGATGGCGAAGGCGCTGGGCAGGTGCTGGCGCGGGTCAATGCCGAGAACGTCTACAAGTTCGACCAGGCTTGCCGCGTCAAGGCCATCGAGATGGCAGCCCGTCTTGGCATGGACCGGCAGCTCAACATCAACTTCCTTCCCAATGCCGTCTATAATCCTCGCGCTTGTATCCGAGCCACCCTGGATGCAGCCGCCCGCACCGGGTTCAATCCAAAGCGCCTGACGTTCGAGATCGTCGAGACGGAGATGATCTCCGACACGCCCCATCTGCTCAACGTCATCGCGGAATACCGCCAGCAGGGATTCAAGATCGCCCTGGATGACTTCGCAACTGGCTATTCCGGGCTGGCGCGGCTGGCCGAGTTGAAGCCCGACATCGTGAAGCTCGACCGGGTGCTGACGCGAGATTGCGACAAGGATCGGATCCGGCTGGCGATCATAGCGAGCATGATCGCGCTCGGTGCTGAGATCGGCATCAAGATTGTCGTCGAGGGCATGGAACGCAGAAGCGAGGTTGACGCATTGCGCTCTGTCGGAGCTCGGTTCATGCAAGGGTTCTACTTCGCCCCACCTACCTTCCAGGGTCTCTGCACCGATCAGAGCATCTTTTCCAAAAAGGCTTGAGAGGCTGGTGATCACTGAAATGAGGATTAGAGTTCACGCTTGCTTCCAGGGCAGCAACTCGTCGAGACGCTGCTGCGGGTGTCCGTCAACCATCTTGCTCAGCACATCGCGCAGCCAGGCATACGGCTCGACCCCGTTCAGCTTGGCGGTCTCGACCAGCGACGCGACCACCGCCCAGCGTTTCGCGCCGCCGTCGCTGCCGGCGAACAAGGAATTCTTTCTTCCAAGAGCCACAGGTCTGATCGACCGCTCCACCGGGTTGGTG
>JAABUU010006812.1_pt1 | contig 12074 bp, 12 predicted proteins | sample 5559301 | NCBI WGS metagenome assembly JAABUU01 (sample SAMN10711884, study PRJNA513360) | rock metagenome | isolation source: Antarctica rocks | place: Antarctica: Victoria Land, Richard Nunatak white
AATTGGCCTCTCGCACCATGCAGGTATTTTGAGATTGCTTACCGAACTGTCCGAGGCGATTGGCGTGACCATGGACGCCCGCCTATAAAGCGTTAGTATAAAAAACGCTGACGCTTGCCCCGTTGTGCGGCGTGCTCAAGCTGTAGCATTGATATGACCTGCCTAGATACATAAAGTACGATTATGCAGGGCGCGACGAGGTGACATCATGCGCCGTGTCAGGCGACGCCATGCGGCGGTTTCTTGTTTGTAGATCTGACAGACCGTGACACCGCCATGGTGACACCGTGCCAGCACCACGTAACCAATATGGTTACAACTTATTTGTTGGAATATCCAACTAGATAGCAGTAACCCTAAGTGGAGCTTGGCTTCTTGCGCTTAGCGCAAGTCGCTAAAGGGATTCATATTTGATGAAACCCCTTGCTCTGACATTCGACACTTTCGTATGATGATCCTGCCAATCCGAAGCGTCGTGCTGTGGTTGCCTAACGGCCATAGGACCACACGACGTGAGGTTCTTGGTGGGACCAAACGCCGAGGATCAATCATAGGAGGGCTGAGAGGACCAACTGAGTGGCTAGTAAGTGGTATAACGCTCTGATTGTGGCGCTGATGATCGTACAGATCATCGTCGCTCTGATCGCTCTCTAGCGCGAGGGGAGAGACGTTTCTGGTTAGGCTGGGAACGTCTCTCTGAGACCTTAAACAATCAACCCCCGCAGCGGGACCAACCGCTGCGGGGGTTCAATTGTGTCTCAAGCCAAGAAGCGCGCGAGGACCAATCCGAGCGCCGTAAGCGGTATGATTGCAAGATAACCTTTCATGCGACGCAACTCAAGTTCGTAGCGAGATCACGCAGGCGAAAATTTAGCGCTGATTTCAGCGTCCGATTTGCGTGGTTTCCAACTGGCTCGGCCGAACTCGTGGCGCCGTACGATCGGACACGTTCCTGGCCGATTGTGCGACACGTTCGAGGCAAGGGGGGGGAGGGTCTCCGGTAGACGGTTGACTTCTACAAGCCGGTTTACCCAAAGGCAGGTAGCAAAGATCCTTCCATTATAGCTTGTTAACACGTTAAATAGTTATTATGTTAATTATCTCACAAAATGTTTTTCTAACAGTTTTGCAGATTTTTTTGGTAGTGTGTTACCCTAATAATATGGCGCGATGATGAAAATAATTGCGGTAATCAGCCAAAAGGGTGGCGCGGGTAAAACCACCATCGCCATCCACCTCGCAACTGCCGCCCACTTAGCAGGGTATGAGGCTGCTATCTTCGATCTCGATCCCCAAGCTACAGCGGAGACTTGGGGGCAATGGCGCGATGACCGGCCGCCTGAGGTTGTCCCTGCCAAAGGCGCGACCCTCACGCGCAACCTTGACCGAGCCAGAGCCGCCGGCGCCGGTCTGATCGTGCTGGACACTCCAGGGGCCGCCGAAGGTGCAGCCTTGGCGGCGGCTGAAGCGGCAGACCTCATTCTGATCCCGTGCCGCCCCAGATCCTTTGACCTGGCCGCTATCCGACAGACTGCCAGCTTGGCGAGATCTACCGGCAAGCCTGCTTTCCTTGTGTTCAACGCCACCACCACCCGGCCAGGTCAAATCAGGGCTGACGCACGCGAGATCGCAGCAGGGATCGGGCTTGAGATCGCACCACCACGATTGGCGGAGCGGGCGGCTTACCATAAGGCGACAGAGGAAGGCCGCACAGCTCAGGAGGTTGAGCCGAACGGCAAGGCGGCAGCAGAAGTTACAGCCTTGTGGGAATGGACATGCGAACGCCTTAATTTGTTAACACGTAAAAATGCTAACTTGAAGATAGGAGATCGGTCGTGAAGGGGCTTAAAGCGCAGATTGAGGCGGAGGCTGCTGTGCCTGCCAAGGCCGCCACACGGGGCCGACCAGTGAACCCAGCACGAGCCATGACGGACGAAACGGACGGCGGAGGCCGCGTTCCCAGCCGCAAAGGCAAGCGAGCTATCGTCGGCCATTTCAGCCAGGAGCTAGCGCTGAAGGTCTCGATTTTGGCACGGACACAAGGCAAGACGATCCAGGCGCTTATGGGTGAAGCGTGGGACGATCTCCTTGTGAAATACGGAGAAAAGCCATTCGGAGAAGCTTGACCTGTCCCGAATGACCACAAGCGACGGCTCGGTCCCGATGTGGTCAGTTTCTCCGCTTCTCAGACGCTTACGAAGATTTGTTGAGTTTTGATGGCGCATCGTTCAGGCTGGCGCATGGCGCCCCATCCTCGGGGTGTCATGCCATTGCGATCGGAGAACGACTAGCTCAGAAATAGCAAGACCCGCCGGGTTTAAGGGCGGGGCTTACATACCGGCAGAGCCGGGGAACACAACCTTGACAAGCTGATGTTCCCCTATCTCCGGCGTTTTTGCAAGCGAAACCTTGCGACGCCCGAGCTTTGCCTGGTGTCCAGCTCTGACCCGGCGGTTGCCCAGCAACCGACAGGAACGCCATGCGCAGAGCGATCCCCGGCAGGCGCCGGGACAAGGTATTCGGACCAGGCCGGGCGATCCCGCTCGACCGCAACGCCAAGGTTCGCATCTGGGCCTACGCCCAGGGCTACACGGCGCTGCACCGCCGCCGGGGACAGCACCGGGGGCCGCTGACACGCGCGCACCTGGACGTGCTGTGGGCGCTGCTGTGGGGGTTCCACAACACGCGCACCGGCCGGTGCTTCCCGAGCTACGAAGCGATTGCCGAGAAGGCCAAGGTAGACCGCTCGACGGTGGCTCGGGCGATCGCGGCGCTGGAGGCGGGGCAGGTGCTGACCTGGGAGAACCGCCTGGTGCGGCAGCGCGTGGTCACGCCAGGGCTGGTCGGTCCCATGGTGGTGCTGGTGCCGCGGCGGACCTCGAACGCCTACAGCTTCCGCGATCCGCAGCCGCAAACCCCGGTGATCTTGCCTAAGTCGCAAAACTCGACTGGAACCACCTACCAAGATTCTTCCTGCTTAAAGGAAGGACAAACGGCCCGAGAAGCGGCACCCCTGGACCCCTCGAACCCGCTTGAGGCCATGCTGATCCGTCTGGGAAAGGCAGTGGGAGCCATCCCGGACGCCACAAAGGAAGCTAGATGCTGACAGGAAGGAGCGAGACGCAGCGACAGAGATCCCCGGCGCTGGGTTCGTGCAGGTTTCAGCCTCCCAAGCCTTGAACCAGATGATGCAACTGCATTATAGTTGCAAAGCATGTGCATAGATTTGGGGGATTGGTATGCCGCGAACGAGCGCGCGTCCCAAGGTGGAGAGCTTCAATTTCCGGATCGACCCGGAGCTGAAGGCTGCCTTCACGGCGGCCACGGCGGCAGAGGACAGGCCGGCAGGCCAGGTGCTGCGCGACTTCATGCGTGGGTATGTGACGCGCAGGCAGGGACACGCTGCCGGCGCGGAGGCCCGGCGACAGTCTCGCATCGTAGCTGAGCAAGCTGCCGATCCCCGCAGCGACGAGGCCAAGGTGATGGCCTGGATCGAAGACGTGTCCGACATCGAAGGCTGGACTGCGTGAGGCGTGGCGACTTGGTGGTCGTCGTTACCTCCGGCGATTACGGCAAGCCCCGCCCTGCCCTTGTGATGCAGGCGGATGACCATGCCGCGCATCCCTCAGTGACCGTGCTTCCGTTCACGAGCGATTTGCATGACGTGCCGCTTCTCAGGGTTGCGGTGGAGCTCACGGAGAGCAACGGACTGCGGATGCGGTCGCAGGTGATGGTGGACAAGGCCACCACAATTCCCTGTGCGAAAGTCGGCGGCACGATCGGCCATCTGGACCAAGCGACAATGACAACCACGAGCAAGGCTCTGGCGGCGTTTCTGGGCCTTACCTCGCTGTAGGGTCTTCAGGGGCCTCCGCCTCGAACGCGCGCATTCCGCGTCGTCTCCACTGTGCCTTGAGGGATGTGGCGTCCTTTCCCTCTGGCCCGCCTGCTTGTAGCCGTTCTGCCATTTCCAGCAGCGCGCCGAGCAGGATCGCGCGATCGTCCTCCAGCAGCTCGACCAGCCCGGCCTTGTGCACGAGGCCGCCGAGTTCGATGAGCTGTCGCGTTCGTGCGCGTCGTTCCTGTGCCCAGTCGCGGGTGTCGGCGCGGTTGTGTGCGAGCATGAGCCTATTTCGCAGCACGGTCAGGCGGTGGAGCTGAGCCGTTGACGCCTGGAGTTCCTGGAGCAGGGTCGCCGGCTGCTTTTGTCTTCCCCCGCTTGCCCCCTTGCTGAAAGACCGACTTGCCCGCTTCGGTCCACCTCTCGACAGTGCCGGGCTGGTCCTTGCTCTGCTTGACCACGGCGAGGAGTGTCCCTGCCAGAGCCTCCATGGTGCAGATCGTCGGCGCCGACGATCTGCACCAGCTCGCCAAGCCGGGTGGTCTTTTGCGTCCTGACCTTCCTTGCCTTGTCCATGAGGGCCTGGAGTTCGGCATCGTAGTTCCTCGGCTTGCGCGCCATCCCCGGCTCCCCATGCTGATAGGTGCAGCCTAGCCACGGCCGATCGTTCCCGGCAACACACCCTGGCACCGTTGCAGCGCGTCATTTCTGCTGTCGGAGCGTAGCGCAGGCAGAGTACGAAATGCGCGCTTATAGGTCATTGCATGACCTGCGCTGATCCAGCTAAAATTGCAGTGTGCAACCCCGCTGGAGTGGCCTGCGTGACGATCTACCACTTCTGCGCCAAGGTGATCGGCCGCTCCTCGGGACGCAGCGCAGTCGCTTCTGCCGCCTACCGTGCGGCCGAGTACCTGCACGACGCCAACCGCCGCCGCGACTACGACTACACCGCCAAGGAAGGCGTGGTGCATTCGGAGATCATGCTGCCGGAGGGTGTGCCCAGCCGTTGGCGGCCGGTGGACGACACGCGGTTGGCATTGCAGATCGTGCGCGAGCGGTTCTGGAACGAGGTGGAGACGGGCGAGAAGCGCAAGGACGCGCAGCTTGCCCGGGACATGGAGATTTCCTTGCCGCGAGAGCTGGGAAAGGCCGAGGCGATCCGGCTGGCGCGGGACTTCGTGCGCGAGCAGTTCGTGGCGCGCGGCATGGTGGCGGACCTGAACGTGCATTGGACCAGGGCGGCGGACGGCGAGTTGCAGCCGCACGCCCATGTCATGCTGACCATGCGCGAGGTGGTGCAGGGGCCGGACGGACAAGGCGCATTCGGCAAGAAGGTGGTTGCCTGGAACGACCGGGGGCTGCTGGCGGAGTGGCGCAACCGCTGGGCGGAGTTCGCCAACGAGCGCCTGGCCGAGCTGGGGCACGACGTGCGGATCGACCACCGCTCGAACGCGGAGCTGGGGATCGCGCTGGAGCCGCAGAACAAGATCGGACCGGCGGGGGCGCGGCGTGCGGAACGGGGCGAGGCGGCGGAGCGTGCGGCGGAGCACGTGGCGATCGCGCGTCGCAACGGCGAGGCGATCCTGGCCGATCCCGGCGTGGTGCTGGACGCGATCACGCGGCAGCACTCGACGTTCAGCCGGCGTGACCTGGCGCGGTTCGTGAACCGGCACACGGCGGACGCCGAGCAGTTCGGCTTGGTGATGGCGAAGGTGGAGGCGTCGGCTGAGCTGGTGCGGGTCGGGGTGGACGGTCGGGGCGAGGCACGGTTCAGCACGCGCGAGATGCTGGCGGCGGAGCGGCGCATGGAGGCGGCGGCGCTGGCGCTGTCCGGGAGCCGGACGCACGCGGTTCGGGAGGACCGGCGGCGTTCGGCGCGGGCGGGTTCCGTGCTGGGGGAGGAGCAGGCGGCGGCGCTGGGACATGTGACGCGGTCGCGCGACCTGGTGGCGGTGGTGGGCTACGCGGGGACGGGCAAGAGCACGATGCTCGGGGTGGCGCGGCAGGCGTGGGAGGCGGAGGGCTACCGGGTGGTGGGGGCCGCTCTGTCCGGCATCGCGGCGGAGGGGCTGGAGGCGGGGAGCGGGATCGCGAGCCGGACGCTGGCGAGCCTGGAGCACGGCTGGCGGGAGGGACGGGACGTGCTGGGTCCTCGGGACGTGCTGGTTGTGGACGAGGCGGGGATGGTGGGGTCGCGGCAGATGGAGCGTGTGCTTTCTGCCGTGCGGGCGGCAGGCGCCAAGGTGGTTCTGGTGGGCGACCCGGAGCAGCTGCAGGCGATCGAGGCGGGGGCGGCGTTCCGGGCGATCGTGGAGCGTGTGGGCTCGGTGGAGATCACCCAGGTGGTGCGGCAGCGCGAGGCGTGGCAGCGCGACGCGACGAAGGAGCTTGCGACGGGTCGGACGGCGGAGGCGCTGGGGCGCTACGCGGCGGCGGGGATGGTGCGGGCGTCGGGGACGCGGGCGGAGGCGCTGGAGTCACTGGTGGCGGGGTGGGACGAGGCTCGACTGGCGCGTCCGGGGGAGAGCCGGGTGCTGCTGGCGTCGACGCGGGCGGACGTGGCGGTGCTGAACGGGCTGGCGCGGGAGCGGCTGCGGGCGTCTGGCGAGCTTGGAGCGGACCAGGTGGTCGCGACGGAGCGGGGGGAGCGGTCGCTGGCGGCGGGGGACCGGGTGATGTTCGGGCGCAACGAGCGCGGGCTTGGGGCGGGTCCCGGCGGTCGCGGGGGCATGGCGGTGAAGAACGGCACTCTGGGCACGGTGCTGGGGGTGGAGGCCGGAGGCGGGCGTCTGACGGTGCGGGTGGACGGGCAAGGTGGGCAGGCGGGGAAGGAGGTGACGTTCTCCCTGGGTGACTACGGGCACGTGGACCACGGGTATGCGGCGACGGTGCACAAGGCGCAGGGGGTGACCGTGGACCGGGCGCACGTTCTGGCGTCGCGGTACATGGACCGGCACGCGGCGTATGTGGGGCTGACACGGCACCGGGCGGGTGTGGTGCTGCACTATGCGCGCGAGGAGTTCGCCGATTCGGCGGCGCTGGCGGAGTCGCTGGGGCGGGAGCGGGCGAAGGACACCAGCCTGGATTATGGCGACGGGACAGGAGCCGAGGACTTGGTGGCGGCGTATGCGGCGCGGCGCGGGCTTGGGCCTGTGCCGCAGGCGAAGGCGCCGGCGCCGATCCGCAAGCCGGGCCTGTTCTCCGGGCTGCGGCTCGGCGCCGGTCCGGTGGCGGCGGTGGTGGCGGAAGTGCCCCAGGCACCCACGACGCCGGCCGAGGTGGAGAGCGTGCTGTCGCAGTCTGTGGGGCGGTTTGCGGCGGCGTGGAAGGATGCGGTGCGGATGGTGGAGCGGGACCTGCCGATCCTGCCGCACCAGCGCGCGGTGCTGGACGCGGCGCACCAGGCGATCGAGGCGGAGCGGCCTGGCTTTGCCAAGGCGGTGGCCAAGGCGCTGCAGGCCACCCCGGAGCTGGGCACGCGGGCGGTGGCGGGTCCGGCGGGGCGCAAGGCGCTGGTCGGGGCGGTGGAGGCGGCGGAGGTGCAGCGGCGGGACGCGGAGTTGCTTGAGCGGGTGCGCGAGGCGGAGGCCGTGCTGCGGGCGAAGCTGGATCCGATGCGGGCTCTGCTGCTGGAGGGGCGGCTTGCGGCGTGGCTGGAGGCGCAGGGCTCGCCCGCGAAGCGGCGCCAGGTGCCGGCCGAGCAGGTTGAGCGGGCGCGGGCGGAGTTGTCGCGCGAGATCGAGGCGATGCCGAACGCGGAGCTGCGCCGGGCGGCGGCGGTGTGGCGGGAGCAGGAGCTGCGGCGCGAGCAGGAGCGAGCGCGGGTGGCGCCGCGGCAGCGCTCCGGTCCCAGCATGGGGATGTGAGGCATGGATCTGGGGCCTGTGGACACCGGGGACGGCGACGGCGCGGAGCGTGCGTTCGAGGCGTTGCGCGAGGAGGTGGCGGGTCTGCGTCGGGGCATCGAGCAGGTGTCGCGCCAGCGCAGCACCGCGGCGGCCGGGGTGGCGGCGGTGGACTACAGCCCGACGATGGGGGCGATGCAGAAGGCGCTGGGGGTGATTGCCGGTCGGCTGGAGGCGGTGGAGCGCCAGCCGGCGTTGCGGGTCACGGGGGCGAGCCTGGGGACGGAGCTGAACGCCGCGGCACGAGATGCCACCGAGGCCCTGAGCGGGTCGGTGAGTGGCGTGGTGAGCGAGATGCGCAACGCGACCGCGACTCTGGGCGACTTGGTGGGCCGCATCCACGAGCAGCGCGAGCAGCGGATGCGGATGTGGGCGGCTGGCGCGGGTGGGGTGCTGGGGGGTGTGCTGCTGTGGTTCTTTCTGGCCGCGCTGCTGCCCTGGGGTGCGGGCGACTGGCTGGCGTCCTTGCCGATCAGTGGCGGGGCGCCTTGGGCGGCCGGGCAGGCGCTGCTGGCGCGCAATAGCCCGGAGAGCTGGGACAAGATGCGCCGCCTTTACAAGGCGTGCGGCAGCCAGACCACGGATCTCTGTGAGGCAGCCATCACGGTGCGGACCATCCCGGCCGGGCACGAGGAGACGAAGGCGCCGCCTGCCGTCCAGCCACCCCGGCCGCTGCCTCGCAGCCGGACCGGCCAGCAGGTGCAGTGAACTGCTCCATGCCCCATTTTATACAAACGGTCGTTTTTAGACGCAGGCGATGAGGAGAGACGCATGACCGGCATCCCCGTCCGACGCCCGATGGCGGGCACGCTGCGGCTGAGCTTGTTCAAGAAGCAGCCTGCACCTCTGGCTACGCCCACGGCGGCGCAGGTCGCACCGGACCCGGACGATGCCGAAGAGCGGGCACGGCGCAAGGCGGAGAACGTGCGGCAGGAACGTGAGCTGCAGCGCCAAGCCAGGGCTCGCCACGCCCAGCAGACGAACGCCTTGCTGGCGGAGCTGCGCACCCGCTGGCCGCACCTATTCACCAGCCCGATCCCCCTGGCCAAGGGCATCAAGAAGGTGATTGCGGCCGAAATGGGCTCGGCGGCCCCGCCGCATCAGGTGCTGGGCCGAGCGCTGGGCTACTGGACGCGCAGCCGGGCGTACCTAGAAGCGGTCGCAGCGGGGACTCGTCGCGTGGCGTTGGATGGATTGGACGCCGGGGAGCCAACGGAGGATGAGCGGCAGCACGCGCGCGAGATGCTGGCGCAGCGGAAGGTGCAGCGCCAAGGGAAAGGGTCGTGCGTCTGAGTCGTACGGCCTACTGTCATAAGGAAATTTCCTATTGAAAATCAGGCAGTTGCGGAGCTATCGCAACGCTTCCAAACGGACCCTGATGGAGGCTGCAAAACTTATCGCAAAAGCCTATCACTTCCGCATGGGATTTCTGCGAATGCTATCCTATTGAAAAGATACAGGTGACATTCGCCGGAATGTGGCGTGCGAATGTATCAAATTCCGTACGTTCGCTTATGACAGTATACCGTACAAACCGGACGCACGGCTCTACGCCTAGAAAACAATCACCGGCCGACCGCGGAGGCCGCCGGCCTCGAGCGCCCGTTGCGCGTCCGCGACCCGGTCCATCGCATACTCTCCTGCGACGCGGAGCTGGATATCCCCGGCTTCAACCGCATCGCGCAGCAGTTCGAGCCATTCGGTGCGTTCGAACGCTTCATAGACGAGCACCGGCCTGATCGTTATTTCGCGCTCAGCCGGTGTGTCTCCCCAGCCGCGTACCGGCATGTAGGTGCCGCCGTCCCGGATCGCGCCAAAGGCTTTCTCGCCAAGCACCGCCGTGTCGAGCAGCGCATCCACGCCGTCGGGAATCACGCGCCGGATCGCGGCGGCGAAGTCCTCGCCGCGTTCGACAACTTCGTCGGCACCGTAGCCACGGACCAGTGCAATCTCTGCGGGCTTCGCATCGGCGATCACTGTCAGCCCCTGCCGTTTTGCGAGGGCTATGGCATAGTGGGCCAATAACCCGGCCCCGCCACTGACGGCGAAAACTTGCCCTTTCTCAAGGGCCGCGATCCTCAACGCGAGAAGCGCGGTCAAGCCGTTCATCGGTAGGGTGGAGGCCTCCGCCAAGGTGGCATGCCGGGGTATGGGTACGACGGAGGCAGCCGACACGACGATCGTCTGCGCCTGCGTCCCGCCTTCCGGTCGTCGTGGATTGACGACGGCCATGACTTCCTGGCCGACGTGAAGCCGCGACACATCCGGGCCCACCGACTCGATGATACCTGCCGCATCGACGCCAGGCACGATGGGCCAATTTTCAACGCCAGGCGCAGGATCGCGAAGGAGGATGTCGGTCGGATTGACCGCCGCCGCCTTCACACAGATGCGAACCTCGCCGGCCAAAGGCGCGCGAACAGTGCGGTCCGCGATCTCAATGACGTCATGGCCGCCCTTGCGCGTGTATGTGACCGCGGAGCTGACGAGAGGCTGCGCCGTCGGGTGGTCGGTCATCGGGCCTCTCCATTGATGGGTTCGATCGTTGCAGCGCCCAGGACATCGAGCGCCGAGAGAATGTCATCTCCGAGCGACAGCGCCGCCGAAGCAATGTTCTCCTGCAGATGAGACACGCTTGTGGTGCCCGGGATGAGCAGGATGTTGCGCCGGTGTGCGAGCAGCCAGGCCAGCCCGAGCTGGGATGGGGTCACAGCAATTTCCGCTGCGATCTCGATGACCTTCGCGTGGTCGGCGACCTTTGGCCAACCGGGAAAATGGGCGCCACCGAGCGGGAAGAACGGCACCCACGCGATCCCGTGCTCGACACACAGATCGAGCAGGCTCTCGTACTGGCGGCTCAGCAGGCTGTAGGCGCTCTGGACGCACACGATGCCGGCGGGAACGGCGCGTTGAAGATTGACCGGACTGGCTGCGCTCAGCCCGATCGCACCGATCCTGCCCTCGTCCCGCATGGCGATCATCACGGCAAGCTGATCGTCGATGTCGACGATCTGATCGCCCTCTGCCACCAATCCAGGCGCGATATCGAGGCGGCGCAGATTGACGATGGCAAGCCGCTCCAGACCGAGGCTGCGGAGATTGTCCTCCACGCTGGCTCGAATCTGCTCGGGACGCTGGGCCGGCTTGATCGGACGCTTCGCGCCTGGATCGGGGTCGGCGCCGACCTTGGTTGCGACCACGATCCTTCGCCCGTCGGCAAGAACCCTGCGGATGACATCGTTGGCGAAGCCGTTTCCGTAGAACTGGGCCGTATCGATATGGTTGACACCCAGGTCGATCGCCCGCGCAAGCAGGGCGAGAGCGTCCGCGGGCCGATCGGTCAGGCGCTCAAGCTGCATGGCGCCGAAGCCAATCCGGGCCACATCGTGCGCGCCCAAGGAAGAAATGTCGGCATCCATGCCGGATGTCTCGGGATCGTGGGACATTGGCACTCTCATGCTATGAGGGCTTATCGGAGGCTCCTCCGTTTGCAACGCTCTAACCGGAGGGTACTCCGCCTGTCAACGCCGTCCCGACCACGCGCCGATGGAATCAAGAACCGCGAGCGGATCGTCGTCGAGGCTCGTGAACTGTTTTCGGCGAAGGATGCCAAGGTCTCGCTGGAAGCGATCGCGCGGGCAGCGGGGGTCGGGATCGGCACGTTGTATCGCCATTTTCCGTCAAAGGAGATGCTGGTCGAGGCGGTATACAGGTCCGAATTGGATGCGCTCGACAGCGAAGCTGACGAGCTTCTGTCAGATCGTACGCCTGCTGAGGCGATGCGCCAGTGGATGGACAGTTACGCGAGGTTTGTCGTCGCAAAGCACGCGATGCATGACGCACTCCGGATCGCGCTTGCGCCTCGCTCCAGCGAGGGATCCGAAATCCGGGCGCGGATCACCGCAACGATCGCCAAATTTCTGGCTGCGGGGTCGCGAGATGGCAGCATGAACGGCGATGTCCGACCCGATGACATCACTGTGATACTCGCAGGGTCGGTGTTCGCTGCTGCCGCCTCGATTGATCACGGGCAGATCGATCGTGTGTTCGACCTATTGATGGCCGGTCTGCGTCCAACTCCGCCGTGAGGAACGTGACTGTGGCTAGCAAGTTGAGTCATTTACCGCATAGGTCGGTAGGGGGCTTAGATTAAGCGGGGCTACCTCTCGGATCGCGCCGCGATGGAGGCATTCCGGTCATTCCGGTCGTGTCCCAGGGCGTGGTGTAGGAAGCGGCCACCGCGGTGAACCTGGGTAGGGTTGGTTTGCGAGACGCAACACTGACCCGAGGACCACCACGATGACCAACGACAAGATCGCTCTTCGCGA
>JAABUU010006814.1_pt1 | contig 12073 bp, 9 predicted proteins | sample 5559301 | NCBI WGS metagenome assembly JAABUU01 (sample SAMN10711884, study PRJNA513360) | rock metagenome | isolation source: Antarctica rocks | place: Antarctica: Victoria Land, Richard Nunatak white
GGTCCTATATGGAGTTCGGTATACCCGACTCCTCTCGTTCCTGCAACTAGAGGCTTTGACGCTGACGTGTACGCTCTCACCCCGTACATCTCGTCGGTCTGAGGCAGAGCCTCGCTAGGCTATATCTGTATAGCTGGGGTCCTGTACGGTGCCCTGATAGCTGCGCAGGCGCTGGCCGCCCACCTGGGTTATGGCGCGACAGCGGTCGTCCCGGTGCTCCACCTCATGCGCCTGGTCGCGGTGGTCTTGGCGACAGGCTGTGCCGCGTGGAGTGTTGTCGGGGCCGATGTGTGGGTCGTCGGTGACCTGTGGCGACGAACGCGCCACCTGAACCGACAATGGGACCGGCTGACGTTCCTCCTCGTGGTGCTGTCCGACCGCCTCGTGTGGCGCCACGCGCCAGAGGCGGCGCATTCGCTGGCTCAACTGGCGCGGCGCCATGCGCGCCGCAAGCAGGCGCCGCGTACCGCTGGCGGACATGTACTCATCGCACTACAAGCCGCGCGCCGCATCAACTGGAGGCGTGGCGCGCTCATCGCTACCGCCTGGGACGACGCGCGCCCCGAGGATCGGGCGCTCGTCGAGCGTAGTATCGCCGCCGAAGCGGCCCATGACATCGCGACGGGGAACGCTCCGATCTCCGACATCGGGCACGTCGTCCTGCTCATCCTCGCCCATGTGTCGCTCCCCGCGTGGCTCACAGCCCCCTTGCCCCGACCGACGGAGGACCATGTCGCCGCTGCCGCCCTGCTCGCTTCCTACTTCGGTGTGGCATCTCCTGTCCCCACGTCACTCAAGAGTCAGGTCCCACCATCGGTGCAGCGCACCGCTGGATTGCCTGTGAGCGCGCACAATGACAACATGGGACGATGGACCCGTCTGTGGTATCAGACGCTCGCCAAGCGGCACGCGCAAGCGGAGATGAATCTCATGGTGTGCTGTGAACTGATCGAGGATTATTTACTTCAGTTGGACGCGCCCGATGACGTAGAACTGGCCGTGCAGGCCTGGGCTCTCGGCCAGACGCGACGCCTCTCGCCTTTCCAAACAGAGGTCACGCAGCGCGCATCCCAGATCCTCGCCCTCTTTGGACCCCGCGCTGTAAAGGATAGGCCGTCCATCCGCATGACGATACCGCCCTGGGTCCTGGGGTGGCGTACCCGACGCGCGCGCCAGGCTCCATCAGACACGAAGGTCACGAGGTGGTGCGCTACAGCCACGGTTATTGAGACCGTCCTTGAGCCCACCTGCATCCCAGCCGATGTCGTGATGAGGCGGGGTTGGCTCGATCAAGACATGGGTATGGTCGTCGGTCTCATCAGCGAGGCCGCCCACAGCGTACGACGAGTGGAGCGGGTGTAGGGCGCGGGACATGCTACACAGCGGCTCGCTCACCCCGTGCCGGCCACCGCCGCCGCGCGAGCCGCGCCACCGGCCTGAGCACTTGCGGCCGCCGCACGACCGCCCTGAGCGCCACGGCGGCGGTAAGGTTGGTCTGGATCAGGCGTACGTAGTCCGATGGCGCGCAATCAGCCACGAGTTGAATGCCGTCGTCCCAATCCTCATCCGTGAACGTCGTCATCAGCTTATTGATCGTGTAGGCGTAGCGCAACTTTCTCGCCCACTGACGCCCCCAGCGGCGCTCATAGACACGGAGCGCGGCGGCCGAAACGTCACCACGAGTGAGCGCATCGGCCGCGACACCGCCCGCGAGCCGCCCGGCCCACAGCGCGAAGCGGATGCCCTCTCCGACGAGCGCACTGGACTGGCCGCCCGCATCGCCCGCTGCGATGATCCCGTCGGCGACCAGATGCTCTCTCAACCCCTCGGCCGGGATGACGCCGTCGTGCAATTCGATGGGGACGGCGCCCCGGAGCCCGGCAGCCGTCGGGGCGTAGTCGCCGTTGACAAGGAGATCAAGGTAAGACATGGGATCGGCCGGGACGTCAGGCCGGAGCACGCCGATCCCAGCGCGGACACGGTGGTTCCCGTAGGGGAACACCCATGCATAGCCCGCCGGCGCGATCCCGTTACCGACCATCAGCGCGTACATATCCTCGGGCCAGTTCGGGGCGTACAGGTCGTATTCGGCACCCACGCCGGCGCGCTTAAACCCCGGAGACACGCCGCTTTTGACGCTCAGGGTCGAGGCGAAGCCGGTCGCGTCGACGACGAGGCGGCAGCCGACCTCCGTGATCTGGCCGGTATGATCGCGCAACTTCACGCCGCGGACGCGGCCGGCGTGGTCGCGTAGGATGTCCTGCGCCGCCGTGCGTAGGCGTAAGTTTGCCCCGGCTTGCCCCGCTTCCGCCGCGAGCCACTGATACAGCGCCCGCACGTCCAGCACACAGCCATAGGGTTGTGTGGCCGTCACCGTCGTCTCGCGTGTCGGGCCGATCAGGCGAGCGTGCGTGATGGGATGGTACAGGTGCGCGGGGATGCCGAGCTTCTGGAGATCGGCGATAAATGAGCCGCCGCTCGTGCGCGTCGGGATGCCGAAAGCCTGGTGCTTCTCAGCAAGTAGGACGGACAGGCCGCGGTCGGCGACGGCCTTGGCGGCGGCGAGGCCGGCCGGCCCGCCTCCGGCGACGACGACGTCATAAGTGTGCAGGGAGCCGTTGGGGGATAGGTCGCGTGGGATGGCACTCATGGTGGTAAGTATATCAACGCTGCGGTTCTACACGCACGTCGCTCCGTGTCCGACGCATCAAGAGGTCCTCGATCGTTAGGCAGAGCGTCGCCACGCCATTCTCTTGCGCTATCCGCCCGGCGATAGCCTCAGCTCGCTCCCGATATTGGGGGTGGTACAGCAGGGCGGTCAGGGCCTCGGCCGCGCGTGCGACCGTGTAGCGCCGGCGTGCTAGCCATTTCCCCGCGCCCAGACGCGCGACCTGCGCCCCATCGAACGACTGATCGACTCCCCAGGGTACAACGAGAGCGGGAACGCCGGCGCGCAAGGCCTGGGCGGTTGTCCCGATACCGCCGTGGTGGATAACCGCTGTGCAGCGCGGATAGAGCCCTGAAAACGGTGCGTAGGGCAGCGCGTAAACGTCGGGCGGGAGAGGCGTCGATAGGCTGCCCGGTGCGGCGCCGATGACGACGGCGCGTGCCCCGATCTGGCGAATCGCGGCGACACTCGTCGCGTAGAAGGGCGCGAACACGTCGCCAACGAAGGGTCCCATCGACCCCGAGGAGACAGCGATAACGGGCGTGGGCTCAGCAAGGAAGGCGGTCATCTCAGCGGGCTCCCACCAGCCGTCGGGCGTATCCCAGAACAGGAAGCCGGTCATGCGGACCGACGCCGGCCAGTCGGGTGGGGGCGGGACAAAGGCAGGCGAGGTCGCCACGGCCGTCAGAGTCCGGGAGGTCGCGCCCGTAAGCAGGAGATCATGACGTGGCGCCAGGCCGTAGGCGCCGCGTACCGCGTTGATGGGCTGGTCGCCGATCTCCCGGAAGACGGCGGCGCCGACAAACCACGCGGCGCGATTGACCAACGGCTGGAACCGACCGGGGATGGGAAGCGGGAGCGGGGCGGGCGCGATAAACCGCGACGGCACGCTCAAGGGGGAGAAGGCGACGCTCGCCCAGCGGATATCAAGAAGGTCGGCCACGATAGGCGCGCCGAGTTGTAAGGCAGTTGTAAGGCAGAGGATACAAGCAGGTCGGCGTCGGCGCAGGCGGCGCGCAGCGCATCGACGGTAGCGGGCAGGAGCGGGAGCAGGTGCTCACGCAGCAAGTGCCGCAGGAAGTGGGCAGGCGTCGCTGCGGTGAGGAGCGTGCGGGTATCGGCCGACAGGAGCGCGGCGGTGTCGCCGGGGAGGGAATAGACGGTGAGCCCCGTCGCCTCCACCGTCGCTCGATGCAACACCTCGACTGCCACGCGCACGTCGTGACCACGCGCCCGCAGGCCAAGGCCAACCGCGATCATCGGATGGAGATCGCCGCTCGATCCATATGTGGTCAAAACGATACGAGCCATGTGCTATTCAGTGTACCGAGGTACGCCTCCTCACGACGCGGCGGTCAATCAGGACAGCGAGGAGTTCGTGCTGGCGGTGCCGGCGATGGTCCCCGTCCAGGACCCGGTGAGCGGGACGACGACGACGGGGCCTCGTCACCGTGACCGTCCGCGATCGTCCGTGAGCGCGGACGCCTGGCCGTACCCTGTGCCTCGTCGCTGCGCGCGAGGCCGCCCTCCCGCGGCGGGGCGTGGGACCACGTCTGGGACCAGAGGGTGGTCCCCTGGCGCCATAGTCCCAGGACCACGCGTGGTCCCCACCCCAGGATAAAGGGTGGGACCACAGGCCCTCTTTTACGCGTAAAACGTGGGACCATGGCGTGGTCCCTGGACCACGCGTGGTCCCAGGAAAACGGCCCTTATGGGACCACGAAAACAGGGCTATGGTCCCAGGGTGGGACCACGACACGAGCGCCCCTGGCCCCCTGTATCGCGGCCTGTGGGACCACGACGGTGGGCTCTGTCGCGCCACGATGAGAGCCGTCCCATTGCGCCCCCAACGGGCTATCGATAGTCGGCTGAGCGGGGCCACACGACGCGCAGGACGCCGACGACGAGCAGGACAGCCAGGGCTACGGACGCACCGACGAGGGCGGCGGCGAGGACGGCGGCCATAACGGTCAGGGCGGGTGCGGAGGCATGAGCCAGCGGGGTGAGGAGGGCGGCGACGGGGCCGGTGAGCGCCGCGCGCACGAGGGCGGTGAGGCAAAGTGTCCAGACATGGGCGCGGGCCTGCACGGCGGTCATGTGTCCCTCCCCTGGCTCTGTTGTCTGTCTCGTGCGCGGCGTCGCGCCGTCCACGCGTCCCCTGGCGACGCGGGGCCGTGCCCACCGTCAGTAGCGCGGGTGGGGGCAGGGCGAGTGGGGACGTGTCAGGAGGCGGCGGGGGTGTCGTCGGCGGCGAGCCAGCGGCGCAGGGCGGGGCGGCGTAACCGCGCGAGGGCGCGGGCCTCGGCCTGCTGTACGGCCTGGCGCGTCAACCCGAGGCGGTGGCCGATCTCCTGGAGGGTGCGCGGGGGCGCCCCATCGAGGCCGTAACGGGCGGCAAGGATGGCGCGGTCGCGCGGGGTCAAGCCGGCAAGGGCGGTGCGCACGGCGACGGCGAGGGCGTGGGACTCGGCCGCCGCGTCGGGCCGGTCGGCGGCGGGGTCGGGGAGGAGGTCGCCCAGGGTCGTGGTCTCGCCCTCGCCCATGATCTGATCGAGGGGGACGGGGGTGGGCAGGGGTGCGATGAGGGCGTCCACGCGGGCGCGGGGGAGACCCGTCGCGGCGGCCAGGTCGGCGGGGGAGGGCGGATGGCCCAGGGCGGCGTGCAGGGCGTGGACCTGGCGGGCGAGACGGGCGCGCTCCTGTTGCACGTTGTCGGGGACGTGGGCGACGGGGACCTGCTGGGCGAGGGCGCGACGCATGGCCTGTTTGATCCACCACACGGCGTAGGTCGAGAACTTGTAGCCGCGCGCGGGGTCGAAGAGGTCGACGGCGCGCAGGAGGCCGACGGAGCCCTCCTGCACGAGGTCGTCGAGGGGGAGGCCGCGCTGCTGGTAGCGCCGGGCGACGGCGACGACAAGGCGTTGATTGGCGGCGACGAAGGCGCCGCGGGCGGCGTCACCGGCGCGGAGGGCATCCTGGTCGAGGGGCCAGGCGACCAGGGCGGCAAGCACGCGCGCGCGGGCGTCGTCGTCGAGGGCGCGGGGTAAGAGGGGGCCGACGACGGCGGGGAGGGCATCCGGGGCGAGGGGCAGGCGCGGGAGGAGGGCGGCGAGGACGGCGGCGGCGGCGGCGCGGGCGGAGACAGCGGGGGGTAGCTCCCGGCGCAGGCGCGCGGCGAGGGGGCGCTGGGCCAGCAGGCGGGCGCGGCGGCCGGCGCGGATCGTTGTGGCGAGGGCGCGCTCCTGGGCGGCGAGGACAACGAGGAGCGCCACGGCGGCCCGCTCGTTCCAGCCTGGCCCGCCCACGGGTTGTCGGTGGATCGGCTCCCTCACCCCGCCTGCCCCTTCGTCTCACCTGTCTCTGACGCCCGTCCTCAGTATCTCATGAGGGAGCTGACAGGAGCTGTCACCAACGTCACGAGGCGGCGCGGCGCCCTCAATCGCGGCGCTCTCGACGCGACGCGCTACTCCGTGCCAGCGTCCCCCTCACCGATCGCGTCCGCGAAGCGCGTGGCGGCGTGCGCCGCGTCGAGGGCGCCCGCGCGCACGAGGGCGTCGCGCAACTCGGCGGCGGAGTGGCGGCCGACGTGGCGGATCGTGGAGAGGTCATCCGTGGGGCGGTCGAGCACGTCGCTGACGGTGGTCAGGCCGGTGCGACGGAGGGCGTTGTAGGCGCGCGGGGGAGAGGCCGAGGGCGTCGAGGCGAGGGGCGTATCGCCTGCGGGCGTGGGGCAGTGGGCGTCCGCTGCGGCGACGGGCGCGGTGGCCAGGAGGGTACATCCCGTGCCAATGGCCATCGCGACGCGCGCGAAGTGGTCCACGAGGCCGGCGGCGGCGCGGTGCAGGGCCGCGTCGGGGGTGAGGGTTCCGTCGGTCTCGATCTCCAGCACGAGGCGGTCGTAGGTGGTGATGGGGCCGATGCGCGCGTGCGCGACGGTGTACGGGGCGCGGCGGATCGGCGTGAACAGGCTCGCGACGGAGAGCACGTCGGGGGTTCCTCCGGCGTCGGGTGGGACCGCGGCATAGCCGGTCCCCCGCTCCACCGTGAGCGTGGCGTGCAGTTCCGCGCCCGCGTCGAGGGTGAAGAGGTACTGGTCGGGGGTGACGATGTCCACATCCGCGTCTGGAGGCACAACGATCAGGCTGGCCGTGACCGCGCCCGGCTCGCCGATGTCGAGGGTGAGGGTGGCCGGCCCCTCCCCCTCATAACGCACACGGACGCGCCTGAGGTTGAGCAGCACCTCGATCACGTCCTCGCGCACGCCAGGGATGTCCGGCGCGCCCGCGTCCAGACCGGCGATGCGGATGGCGGTGACGGCGGCGCCGGGCAGGGCCGCGAGCAGGACGCGGCGCAGGGCGCTGCCCAGCGTCGTGCCGTCGCCGGTGGCAAGCGGCTCCATGGCGTAGCGCGCGGACGTGTTCGTGTGCGCGACGCGTGTGATCTGGGGGAGGGGCAGGGGGTCCAGGGTGATGTGCATGCAGCTCCATCGTGCGCGACTCAGATGGCCGCGCCACGTCTCGGCGGCCTTTATGGTCACTGTACCACCCGTCCGCGCCGGCCGGCCGCGGCTTATACCGCCTGCCCTCGGCGCGACCGCGTTGTCTGGTGACCCGCGCCGATTAGTGTTATGTCGTGTCGCCGGCTGGGGCCCGTCGCCCTGAGTCGTTAGACCCGCCCCGAAAGAGTGCATGGCCTTGGTTTCTCAGGGCGTCGCAGTATTTCGGCGCAACTATTTCATCGCCCGTTGAGGACGCACAGAGCGAACGCATCGGGGACTGTTAGCTGGCCTGTCAGCAACATGTTGCAGCTACGCCCAGGTGGTTTAGTGCAGAATCACAGGACAACATTTGATTGGGCGCGTTCCACCCGGCCACAGTCGGTGTGGTTTGCCATGCGGCCGCAGTCGCGGGCCCAGTGTTAATCAAACTATCACCTCTGAGACAGCATTAGGTCATTAACACACCCAAAGCACATAATACGGTCGGACAGCCCAGATGCGGCAAGCCAGCACAGGTGCAACGCGGCCAGAAAAGGGGCAAGAGTCGGCGCAAAATCTACCGGGACGCGTGGGCGCTGGCTCAGGGCATGCCGCCTTTCGAAGCGCGAGGTCCTGACATGCTCGAGGTCACTCCAAATCCCACGGGGCGCGACCGTGCCGCACCTGAACGAGCCCTGGTACTGCTAAGCGGCGCCCCCAACGCAGCAGTTGGCTTCGGATCGCGTCTAGACTCGCCGCGGAGGCGTGGTGGAGGAATCCTGTCTGCCCGCATCGCGCGCGCCCACCGCAGCCCGCGCGGCGGCCATGATCGGATCGTGTTCGCTGTGATCGACCGGCGCCATCGGCGCGTTGATGGCGCCCCGCAGCGCGTCCGCGGCCTCGTACAGCTGCACGGTCCGTTCCGGCTCTCCGCCCAGGAACAGCGTGGCCGCCATGCCTTCCAGGCATATGGCCGTGCCCAATTTGTTCCCGACCGCCTGGCAGAATGACATGGCCTCCTCGTACAGTGCTAACGCGCGCGTCTCGTCACCTTGGTGGCGTGCCACATGGGCCAAGTCGGCCAGGGCCCATCCCAACCCCATTTTGTCGCCCAGCGCCCGTCGTAAGGCGACACTCTCTCCCGACAGGGTGGCCGCCCGCGTGTAGTCGCCCAGGAGACGGGCCATCTCTCCCAGGTTATTGAGTGCGGCGGCGAGATCGCTTTTGCCTCCAAGCTCCCGGAACAAGACCACGCTCCGCTCGTACAGCGCGGCGGCCCGCGCGAAGTGGCCTTGTTCGCGCGCGAGACGGGCCAGGTTGGTTTGAGAGGCGGCCATGCCGCGGATGTCGCCCGCATCTTGCCGCACGGCAAGGCTCTGCTCGTACAATGCGGTGGCCCGCGCGTAGTCGCCTTGCTCCGCCGCGATGATGCCCAACTCATTGAGGGCGGAGCCGGCCCCAGGCTTGTGGCCTATGGCCTGAAACAGGGTCAGACTCTCCTGTGCAAGCGCGACCGCATGCTCGTACTGCCCCTGATCGGCGGTGATGATCGCCAGCAGGTTGAGTGCGTGCGCGATGCCGCCTTTGTCGTCCGCCTCGCGGAACAGCGACAGGCTTTGTGCGGCCAGGGCGCGAGCCTGTGCGATGTCGCCCTGTCCATCGGCCAGCCACGCCGCGCCGTGCAGCGCCCGCCCATGCACGACACCCTGCGCCGTGGCGGCGGTCGCCCTCAACAACTCGTCGAGCCACCGCCGCCCCTCGCTTAGATAGCCGCGCACCCACCAGAAGCGCCACAGCGCCCCACCCAGGCGCAGGCCGTATTCGGCCTCTCCGCCGATCACGGACCACCACAGGGCCGCGCGCAGGTTGTCGTGCTCCGTGTCCAGGCGCTCCTGCCAGGCCCGTTGCTCCGATCGGTACAACTGCGGCTCGGCCTGCTCGGCCAGCGCCAGGTAATAGGCCGCGTGCCGGCGGCGCACGACCTCCAGCTCGTCGCTCACCTCCAGGCGTTCGCGCGCATACTCCAAGACCGTCTGCAGCATCAGGAAGCGCGGCTCTCCCGTCGTCGTGGCCGTGCCCGGTTCATCCTCCTGGCGCAACAAACTCTTGTCCACAAGTGAGGCCAATCCATCTAGAACAGGTGGGGGACAGTGGTCGGAATAGGGTGTGGAAACGCTCCCCCCGTTCCCGCCGTCGCGGTCTCGTGGTGGAGCGCAGACCGCCTCGGCTGCATCCAGCGTGCCGCCGCCCACGAAGACGGCGAGCCGCCGAAACAGCGCCTGCTCCTCGGACGAGAGCAGGTCGTAGCTCCAGGTGACGGTGGCGCGCAAGGTTTGCTGCCGCGCCGGCAGGTCGCGCGGCCCCTCCGTCAGTAACTGCAGGGACGATCCCAACGCCTGCGACAGGCTGTATTCCCCCTCGTCTCCCCCCGAGAGACGTGCGTACAGGGCCCGCGGGGAGAGCACTTTGATACGCGCGGCCGCCAGTTCGATGGCTAGCGGCAAGCCGTCCAGGCGACGGCAGATCGCGGCGATGACCGGCGCATCCGTCTCAGTCAGCTGGAACCCCGGCTTGACCGCGCGGGCGCGCCGCGCGAAAAGATCCACGGCGGCGTAGTCGAGCCAGTCCTGTGTCGAGACCGGCGCTGCCGACGCGGGCACGGCGGCGGGCACGGCGAGGGGGGCAACCGCGTATTCATGCTCCGCGCGCACGCGCAACGCGGCGCGGCTGGTCACCAGGACGATGAGGCGCGGGCATGCGGCCAGCAGGTCTGCCACCAACGGAGCCGCGCCCACGACGTGCTCGAAGTTGTCCAACACCAGCAGATAGTCCTCATCGGCCAGAGACGCCGCCAGGCCCTCTATCACGGGCTGTCCGCCTGGGTCGCGCAACCCGATGGCGTGGGCAATGGCCGCGGCCACCAGGCCTGGCTCGCCAACAGGGGCGAGCGCGACGACGCGCACCTGGCAGGCGAGGCGGCTATGCGCGTCCTCCGCCACCCGCAGCGCCAGACGAGTCTTCCCCACGCCGCCGGGCCCGGTCAGCGTGACAAGCCGCACGTCGCCACGTTCCAGCAGCGCGCGGACGGCGGCGACATCCTGCGCGCGCCCGAGCAAGGGCGTCGGCTCCGACGGCAGCGCGGGCGCCGGCCGCGCGCCGGGGGATGCCTGGACGGCCTGGGCGCCGCGGCGGCGCGCCACCGTGGCCTCGAGCCCGGCACAGTCCGCAGGTGAGAGCATCAACGCCGCGGCCAGCAGCTCGACGGTGTCGCGGTGTGGCCTGAGGTTGATGCCGCGCTCCAAGTCGCTGATTGCCCGTGCGCTGATGCCAGCCGACTCAGCCAGCGCCTCCTGCGACAGGCCCGCGGCGGCGCGATGTCGCCTGAGAAGATCTGCGAAGAGCGGGGGTTGGGTCACGGTCGGCGTCCATCTCCCTGCGCGCACGATGGAAGCGCGCCGTAGGCGGCGCCCGGTGCCGGCCGCGCCCGACGTGCGGTCCCTACGTCACGGTCCACAGAATTAGCTCTGACACCAATCCTGTGGGGTAATCCTGTGGTTCTCTCATGGTCGCCGCGGTCCACACGCCCTACGATGAGACGTAGCACGACCCGAGACACGGTCGGGCACGCGGACGGCGACGGACGGCGTTCAACTACCAGTGTAGCAACAATCGACAGGAGGGGACTATCATGGCGACGGCAGCCCACGGTGCCACACCGAGCGACAGGCCCGCGCTCGACCTCGCCTCACAGAACACCGGATCTCTCGACGCTGCCCATGCGGCGCTGCGGGCGGAGGCGTTCGGGCACATGGGCGGGCCCGATGCGAGCGCCGGGCGCGCCACCGTGCTGTACGAGATCTATCGCGACTCCCGGGGCAACCATGTCGCCCCACTCATTGCGCTGCACATGATGCTCTGGGGTGAATCATTCTTCGCCGTCGACGGCCACCTCGGCACCGTGCTGCAGTATCGCTACTGTTACGACGCGCACGAGCGCGCGCAGCGTCTGACGCTGCTCCAGGAATTCGCCGAGGCCCTGGACAGGATCAACCGCCAGCTCTGCGCGCGCATCTATGCGGATTACCACGTCACCAAGCGCCACGGCGCCGATCCAGAGGCACAGGCCACGGTCCCCAGCGGCCTATGGCGGGCGCTCGTCGCCCTGCACGAGCGAACCCGCGTGGGCGATCGACTCGCCCCGCACACGACAAAGGAAGTGTTCATGCAGTCCTGGCGTCACGAGCAGGAGGCGGTGATGGCGGCGCCGCTGTACGCGGCCGTGGAAAGGCTCGATTGCCCCATCCTGCGCGCGCTCATCGTGCAACCAGCGGTGCATCTGGCCTATTTCCCCGCGCATACCCGCATCGTGTACCGCGACTTCGCGCAGACGGCCGAACGCACCGCCCGGGCCGCCCAGGCCTACGATCTGGCTGCATCGTGCGGGTGGGCGGGCGTCACCGCGACCCTGCACGCCTACGGTGTGCTGCCCCCGTCGTTCTTCCGCGCTCTCGATGCCCCGACGAATGACTTTCAGCCGCCTCAGCAGGACCCAACGGAACCCGTGCAGATCAGCATCGGGTGATGGTGTGTCTGAGAAACAACAACGCCGTGCGTGGAGATGGACGCGCGCGGCCCTATCACCCGTTAGTGAGGACCGAAAGATGATACTGTCCGTCCCGAGAGTTGGCCGCGTTTTGCTCCAGGCCACGCTCCTGCTGGGAGCGATCGCCACTGCCGTCCCCGGCCGTATGCAGGGGCAGACGACGCGCACGGCCCCGCGCTACACCAGCACCGCCTACGACTACTCGCTGCGCGCCCCAGGGTCCTGGGTACACATCCCCGGCGTACGCTGGACGCCCATGGGGCCACCGGCCGACCTGACCCTCATGACGCCCGACCACCAGGCGGCGCTCGGCGTGATCGTGGCC
>JAABUU010006815.1_pt1 | contig 12072 bp, 20 predicted proteins | sample 5559301 | NCBI WGS metagenome assembly JAABUU01 (sample SAMN10711884, study PRJNA513360) | rock metagenome | isolation source: Antarctica rocks | place: Antarctica: Victoria Land, Richard Nunatak white
AGTTCAAGATCTACTTCAATCAGCTCACCTATGCTCTTAAGGTACACACCACAAACAACATCATGGTTGGACAATGCTGTGTGTGTGTGGTTGTGTGGTGGGGTTGCACCACTGCGCAATGTTGATCGAGCACATGCAGCACATGCTCATGCAACTGCTTATGCAATTTCCATTAGCAAGCTTCTGCTGTGCTTGGCACTATCTGGGTTGTCAATGCCAGCTACCTTGTGCTGGCAAGCTTTTGCTGCAAGTAATGTTGCACACCAGTCTGTGAAAAAGGTCACTGTGCTGACTTTGTTGCCATTGACCTAGGAGCATGAGCGTGTCTTGGGCTTGGTCCCTCCTGTCACTAGAAGCCTGCTGCGGCCTCACCTAGAGGATGTGGACAACAAAATCCAGCCTGGAGCTGTGATTCTTACCTGGGCTTCTATGAACATTGACGGCTACCTGCACCACATCCACCAGGCAAGTGCACTTGTCACTGTCATCTGACTGCAGTCAGCAGTGCTTTTCAAGTTGCATGTATTGCTTGATCAAACAGGTGGGAACCAAAGTCTGTCTAAATGAGATGCTGTCACTTCTTGCGCCAAGTCAGCAAGCATTGAATCTTAGCCCAGTTTTGTTTGTTCAGTGGTTTGACAAGGATTATCTGTTGAACCTGCAGGGTCTGCAGCGATTGGAGGATCTGGTGCATAAGATCAATGACCTACTGGACAACCGGGTAGAGGCTAACCTCCAGGCTATCAGCAAGATGCGTCTGGTTGACCTGCCTGTTGACCGGTCTTTCACCTATGAGGACTTTGTGGCAACCCAGGCTAAGTTTGTCAAGAAGCAGGCAGAGATGTTGGCTGTCAAGTAAGCGGCTTCTGACAGTGGTTTTGCTTGGAGGCTCATCCATGCGCAAGAGTGCTGCACTGTGCAGTGGTTAGTGTCAGTGACCAACCTCCTTTGTAACCTCTGCCTACATAGTCCTGGAGTGTGTTTCGGTGACTCATATTCTGTGCAGACCCCAGTGAGGAGTGGACTTCAGTTTTGTAGTATTGACGCAGGAATGTAGAGGTGCAGCACTCCATTGAGGATCTGATTGAGCTTGCACAGACACATCCACGGGAGAACCTGGATGTGCAGCTAGATGAGCAAAGCATCAGTTCCTTCCGTGGGCACTACAGCAATGCTATGTACCAGGTCAGATCAACAACTTGCTTGTGACCTGTAGCTTGTAACTGTGTTTGTCTGAAACGAGGCGACGCTTTGCATGACATTGTGTGCATGCAACCTTATTGTTGAGTCAGGGTACATTTTTCCAAGTTCTCAAGCACTGCTGCATCTGCAAGTTTGTGTGGCTGTGCTCCTGTGATGGCAGAGGATGGAATGCATGGCAGTGATCATATGCTCATAGCTGTGTAACTGATTCAGCTGATGTGCTGCTGTTACAGGCTATCTTGCGTGCAACCAAGAGCAGCTTTGCTGCTATGAAGAAGAGACTTGCAGGCATCAGCAATGCTGGAGCTGCATCTGCTGAGCGACCCTTCTTTGATGTCAGTGTTGAGCTGACTGTACCTCGAGTGACAATGAATCCCACTCTTGATGACATCCAGGCTGCCATCAACGCCACAGCCAAGAAGGTAGGCAAACATGCATGCATTGTGGCTAGCTGCACTACAATGGCCATCATGTGGTTTTAGCAATGGCAATCGGGAGGCTGGCCCCGGCTCACCGTGGTGCTGTCCTTGCAGATCTTGAGCTGTGGCAAGCAGCTGCAAGTGTGGGGCGGCAAGGCTGGTGCTGCAACATACTACGACATGATTGCCAGGGACAAGGAGATTGTCAAGGTTGTGCTGCTGTTGACTGGCAGCATTGAAGGCACCAAGGAGAGTGTGCTGGAGTACATCTCCAGCTTTGACAAGTACAAGTTCCTGTGGCAAAAGGATTTGGCTACTGAGTATGCCGCTTTCATGTCCACGTCGCCTTCTCTTGAGGTAACTAGTCCTCTGTTGTCTTGCAGTCGCCATACATTGTTGCTGCTAATACAGTCTTAGCAACCTTGATGCATTTCATTATGAGCCCCCCCCCCCCCAGGTGTCCACAGCCCGAGTTTAACTGAGTGCTGCAAGTGGAAAGGGTCAAAGACAGGCTTTCACCTGTATTGCCAGGCAGCCGTAGCCTTGCGCATGTCGGTTGAATGATGTATGTCCATTTTCTTGCAGCTGAACTGCAGGTAGGGTAACATGCTTGTGTTTGACTGCAGGATTTTGAGTCAGAGCTGAAGAAGTACATGGCAATCGAGCAAGAGATCAGTCAAGTAGCGCCCACGCACAACATAGGCTCCTTGGCCTTAGAGACTCAGCCTCTGAAGTATTCGCTGAAGAGCGAGGCTGCCTCATGGAAGGCTCAGTATGCCAAAAATCTGCACAAACAAGGCAGCGAGGAGCTGAAGACCTTCGATGCGTACATGCGCGACACCACCCTCAAGCTCAACCGCAAGGTGGAGGACTTGGAGGATGTGCGCTTCATCATGGGCGTACTCAAGGAGGTAATAATAGCTTGGCGCTGTTGTCTCTTGATTAGTGTCATGTGTTACAGTTGAACCACTGCAACTTGCGATGGTCAAAACAAGCCTGTCTGGAGGGCGCTGAGCTTTGTTGCATGCACCTGATGCCTGTTAGCTAAGCCCGCATCATTAGTATTGTTACATGTCATACTGACAGCACTAGTAGTAGTAGTATTGTTATTACAATTACTATAATTTACATAATTCTGTTGATTGTTACAGTTATTATGATTGTTATGCGTTACAGTGCTGGCTGGACTGCTGTCCTGACGTGTACATGTGCCTGCCAATAGTCACATCAGCGTGCATGACTGCATGAGTGTATCAGCATTTGACTTCTCAACACTGTCAAGGAGTCTGAGTTCAGTTTCAGCTGTTCACATGTGTGCCATCTGCCAAGGCAAACGTTTTCACATTTCATCTACCTCGACAGAACGATACATGGCATTGCTCCTGATTGCCCAAATGGTCATGTATTCGACTGCAGATCCGTGAGAAGGAGGCCAATGTTGACAACCTGATCAACCCCATTGAGGACATGTACTCCCTGCTCATGCGGTATGAAGTGCGTGTGCCCAAGGAAGAGACAGACATGGTCGGCGACCTGCGCTATAGCTGGAAGAGGCTGCGCAAGCTGTCCACAGACGTGTCGGACAACCTTGCACGTCTCCAGGTGCACCTCCATCACCTTTTGCTGGGCTCAGTCGCTTTGCCTCTGTCGAACCTGCTGACAGCAATGATGTGCATTCAGATTGCCCTTTCTTCATTAGCCTTTGTGGAAGAGTAGCCCAGACAGCTTCTGCATATGCTATAGGAAATGACTATGGGCAGGGCTTGAGGCAGTCGCAATCTTTCACACCTGCTACATCCTTCTATGTCTGCAATTGCTGAGGACAGGTCATTGGTGCAGGTTGGCTTCAAGCGTGAGCTGATCAAGGAGGTCCGGCTGTTTGTCCTGGATGCTCAGGAGTTTAGGCAGGACTGGGAGACCAATGGTCCTATGGTGCCTGGCCTGGACCCCATGGATGCTGTGGACCGCCTAAAGAAATTTCAGCTCATGTTTGAGGTACAGTTTTGGATGTCCAAGCAATGACAGCTGGCCAGTGCTTGATGCAAAGCCTACTTCACATGCTTCCTGTTGCTGTCTCTGCGTGCTGATGATAGCATGTGCCAGCATGTCAGCATCGTATCGCGTCATGTTTGCTATCAGTATCCTGTAGGGTAATGGACCTGCCAAGCAGCTTATGACTATTGACCCATGCTGCAGGTACGCAAGCACAAGTGGGACAACTATAGCTCTGGGGAAGAGCTGTTTGGTCTTCCAGTCACCAAGTACCCAGAGCTGGAGAAGACCGAGAAGGAGGTTGCCATGCTGGACAGACTGTACACGTAAGCATACCCATTCATGTCTGCAGCCAGCTAAGAGCAAATCATCAATGGTCCATTCAGTTTCTGCTGAGCACAGCTGTATCACTGCAATCACTGTCACCCAAATGCTGTCAACTTGTTCTGGCAAGAAGCACATTTGACTGCGTGAGCAAAAACCTGTTTGTTCTGCCGTCTGTGACAAATGCAGCGCCTTCAAGATTGTCACCTTGCTGTGCAGGCTTTACGTGACAGTCATCACGACCATCCGTGGCTTTGGTGACCTATTTTGGGTAGATGTTGTGGAGCAGATTGACACCATGACAGAGCAGGTCAACAACTTCCAGAATCAGGCCAAGAAGCTGCCCAAAGCCCTGCGTGACTGGCAAGCCTTTGTAGACTGTAAGAAGGTTATTGATGACTTCCTTGAAGAGCTGCCTCTGTTCCAGCAGCTGGCTTCTAAGGCCATGCGCCCCAGGTATGCTCATTTGCTTTGGGCTATGTGTGTAATCACTTGCAAGCTACTGTACCTTATTACAGCAATGCTGTTGTCAGGACTGAGATTGCATGACCGCTCTGCTGTTGCCATTGCTGCTGCTCTACCTGTGATTTGGCATGCAATGCCTTCATTTGCTTGTTGATTTGGTTTTTAAAGCATGATCTCTCCTTCTGTTTGTATTTTACCTTTCACGTCTGCTTGTTTTCAGATGGCTTCACTGTCTTTTTTGTCTCACTATGCTTGTGTGCTCCAGGCACTGGAAAGAGGTGATGCGCATCACCGGCAAGGAGTTGAACCTGGCCGAGGATGTCTTCAAGCTGCAGCACCTGCTGGACTGCAAGTTGCTGAAGGTGCGCGATGACATGGAAGAGCTCACCAACAGCGCAGTCAAGGAAGAGCAGATTGAGACTAAGCTGGCCACTGTCGGCCTGGACTGGGCTGAGCAAAATCTGGTCTTCTCTGACTACAAGACACGAGGCCCTGTCATTCTCAAGGCAAGTTGTGCTGCACTCTGCCTGAAGGCCTCCTGCGTGCACTGCACCCACATGGCTTTGTGTCCCTTCTGCATTGATCAGCATGGCAGGATCAAGCTGACGGAGCTTGTCAAACAAGAAGCTTGCTTTGGAAACGATGCGTTGTGTCCATTTGTGCTGATGCTCATGCAACGTGATGCCCACACAGTCACATACGATGCACATGCATTTGTGCTGGTGCTCATGCAACCTGATGCCCACTGAGTCCCAACAGAGCTGCAATCATTGCTGTTGTTGCTCGTGTAACCTGGTTGCCGGCTGAGCTATACATCGATCTCTGTTGTACAGGCTAGTGAGACAGCAGAGCTGGTTGAAAAGCTGGAAGACAGTCAGATGACTCTAGGTAGCATGGCCAGCAACCGATACAGCGCTCCCTTCAGAGAGGATGTCAATGGCTGGATCACCAAGCTGTCCACCGTCAGTGAGATTGTAGAGCAGTGGCTGATGGTGCAGAGCATGTGGATGTACATGGAGGCAGTCTTCAGTGGTGGAGACATTGTCAAGCAGCTGCCTCAGGAGGCCAAGCGCTTCCAGAACATTGACAAGTCTTTCATGAAGGTGAGAAGTATGCACATCAACAGGCTGGCTTTTGGCCTATACTTTTCTTAGTCATTTGATTTTAGACACAAATCTATAAAGTTACAAATGCAGCACACTCATAATCTGCTTGTCTGCAATAGGCAAGAGCATGATGCCATCAATTGTCATATGCAGTTTATCAGACATAGCTGTCTGCCAAGGTGTAATTTATACTGTCTCTGTATCAGTACATGCCTCACAATGGGACCATGTATCAAATTAGTGTGCTTGTGCTTGTAGATAGTCACAAATGCTCTGGAGACCAAGAACGTGGTGGCAACCTGCTTTGGCAATGAGATGATGAAGACTATGCTGCCTCACTTGCTGGAGCAGCTGGAGCTCTGCCAGAAGTCCCTGTCAGCCTACCTTGAAACCAAGCGTGCTGAATTTCCTCGCTTCTACTTTGTCTCCGACCCCACACTGCTTGAAATCCTGTCCCTGGGTAGTGACCCTCCCTCAGTGGTGCCGCACTTCCAGTCTGGCCTGTTTGACAGTTTGACCAATGTCAGCTTTGACAAGGTGGACAAGACTAAGATGATTGAGATGTTCAGTCAGCAAGGAGAGAAGGTGGAGTTTGAGAGGCCTGTGGAAGCCAAGGGTAAGCTGTGTCACAGCTGAAATAATGTATGTGTACATAAACGAAAATTTGACTTTGCTACAACAACACTGTGACATGACCACACATGTGTCTATGCTGGGAAAGTGCAATACAGGACTCTTCAGGTCAAGCATTTGGCAATACAAGCAGCTGACTGGTCGCGACATTGCACTGGTAATCAAGCAGGAGTGATTGATTTTGCAACCCAACCCTGACCAGCATGCTTGTGATGGTACAGGCATGGTGGAGGTCTGGCTGCAGAAGCTGGTAGATGGCATGCAAGGCACCGTCAAGAACACCATCAAGCGTGCCTACAGGAATGTCCAGGAGATGGCCCTGGAGGACTTCATCTTTGGCCACCCCGCCCAGATTGCTCTGCTGGGCATCCAGTTCCAATGGACTGCTGACACTCAGGTTAGCTATGCGTAAAATGGCATGCATACACCAGCATATACAATACCTGTCCATGTTTGTTCTGTCATCTCTGTCAGCAGCCTATACAAGTGTTTTTTATGAGTTTGTACAGGTCAACCTAGGCCGCAGGCGACAGATGCTGCACTGACTAACAGTTGTCAAGATATGCAGTAAATGCAGTGCATCACAGACATACATTCTTGCTGAAACACATCGGCTCAAAAGTCATCATCACTTGTAGCAAAGTTCACCTGGTACATGAGTGCTCATCAAAGGATTGGGTCTGCACTGCAGGCAGCATTGACTTTGGCCAGGACAGACAAGTCCATCATGTCCAAGAACATGAAGAAGACAGAGGCCATTCTGCGCGAGATGGTCATGATCACACTCCGTGGTGAACTGACCAAGATTCAGCGTACCAACCTGGAGACCTGCATCACCATTCACATGCATCAGAAGGAGTCCACAGGTATGCATTGCTTGGGTAACTGCCTGGAGGGGTTGGTGCCATAACAGCCTGTGCAGCATTAGTGCTGAATGGACTTTGTGTCTGTCTTGATACTGTGTTAACATCAGATTCTCTGCTGCAGCTGTCATCCTTCATGTGACTTTGGTAGTCAATGCATCTGCTTTGGTATGCACATTTTGTTGAGGAGTTTACATTGATGCAAGTAGTCTTTTGCCTGATGCAGAGGAGCTTGTGAAGCACAAGATCAAGGACCCAACTGACTTCGAGTGGCTCAAGCAAGCACGCTTCTACTGGCGTGAAGACAAGGACACCGTCATCATCTCGGTGTGTGATGTGGACTTTGAGTACTCATATGAGTACTTGGGAGTCAAGGAGCGCCTGGTGGTCACTCCTCTGACAGACATTTGCTATGTGACTCTGTCACAAGCTCTGGGTATGTTCCTGGGAGGCGCCCCAGCTGGCCCTGCCGGTACTGGCAAGACCGAAACCACCAAGGTGGGCTTCCTCTGCCTTTTGGCCACTTGCAGATGGCAGCGCACCTGCAGTGATTGCATGTGCAGCCATGAGTTGTACTGCATGTCTTGGAAACACAGGGTTGTAGCTCAGCAGTGCAGTGCATTGCACAGCTGATGAATCTGTGCTGGCATCCATACTGGTTTGGCCATGAATTCTCTGGCCTGCATCACATATGTGTACTGTTTGCAATCATAGCTGTAATGCTTTGTTGACATCTTCCACTTCCACCATCACCTCCTCCACATCCCAAAATCACCTAGCCACCTCCTCTCTCAACACCAGGAGCCTGCAGTTGCAGCAAGCACCCACCATGGCTCACCATTAGCCCACAAGCATAATTGACTACACTGGCATCATGCAACACCCCTGATGGCTGCTGCAGGACCTGGGTAATACCCTGGGCAAGTATGTGGTGGTGTTCAACTGCTCTGATCAGATGGACTACAAAGGCATGGGCAAGATCTACAAGGGGCTGGCCCAGAGTGGACTATGGGGTTGCTTTGACGAGTTCAACCGCATCAACTTGGATGTGCTCTCAGTGTGCGCTCAACAGGTATATCACTCTGACCTACTGCCCAGCTCAAGCACACTGCTGCACAGGAGGTAGCTGCCATGTATGCTGCTTTTGCTGTACACAACTGGGCCACAGATGCAGCCACCTCAATGCCATGCATACAAATGTTTGCTGACTGTGCATTTGGGCTGCTTGCTGTGCGGCTTGAGCCATTGTGTTTGCAGCATGCTTGATTCCTACTTTACCAAAGCCTGCATGCTTTCTGCTTGTAGGTTTACTGTGTTTTGAGTGCCATTCGTGAGCGCAAGAAGCAGTTTGTGTTCACTGATGGTAGCCTAGTCAGTCTGGACCCTCGTGTGGGCTTCTTCATCACCATGAACCCTGGCTATGCTGGTCGACAAGAGCTGCCTGAAAACCTGAAGGTAATGAATCCTCTCTGTCTAGCTGTGTGATTTGCTGTGATTGGTTGAGCTTTGCCAGCGTTTCTGCACACCAAAAGCAGCAATGCCCAGACATGCATGTCATGCCCAAGGTAAATGTGTGTCATGAGCACCATGCATGCATCATGATTCACTCAACAGCTGCGAATGCTGTAGCTTAAAATTTGCTGACATTCACGTGACAATGCAGGCTCTGTTCCGTGGTGTCACCATGATGGTCCCAAACAGGCAGATCATCATGAAGGTCAAGCTGGCTGCTTGCGGTTTCCAGGAGAACGATGTCCTGTCCAAGAAGTTCTTTGTGCTGTACGGGCTTTGTGAGCAGCAGCTGTCTAAGCAGGCCCACTATGACTTCGGGCTCAGGAACATTCTGTCAGTACTGCGTACTGCTGGTGCAGCCAAGCGTGCCAACCCTGACAAGTAAGTCATGTAAAGGGGTTTGTTGCACTGCTCATGCATTCAGCATGCACTGCATGATTGTGACAACATTTGCTAAGCATTTGAGAGCCTAGCAGTGCTAGTTGGGCTGGCATACACCTGCAATGTTCTCTCTCTCTCTCTCTGCTGCTACCCTCACGACTGACTGTCAAGCTGTCCTTCAGCTGTCACCTTTGATGCAGCATCAGCACATCAAAACATTTCTGCTGCTGCTGCAGGTCAGAGGTGTTCCTGATGATGCGCTGTTTGCGTGACATGAACATGTCCAAGTTTGTGGCTGAGGATGTTCCACTTTTCCTGTCGCTTATCGATGACCTTTTTCCAGCCCTCAAGGCTGATCGGGCTTCCTTCCCTGAGATCTCAGCAGCTCTGGAAAAAGTCAGTACATTTGGTCCCTGCTTCGTGCTAGCAGCGTTACAGTGCACATGCAAAGAGTCACTTGCATCTGGCACTTGCAAAAGTCAACTGGCCTGCTGCTTTCAAATCTGTGCAAAACATTTGAGGGTTTCAAAGTGCTGGATGCTATCAACACAGCTATCTGTGAGCTGCAGTATACATTCTGCTTGACACATAGTAGCTCCAAAGCATGATGTGGCACCCTGCAGGTCGTCCTTGAGCGCGGTCTACAACTGCATCCCAACTGGCTCAACAAATGCATTCAGCTGTATGAGACCTACTTGGTGCGTCACGGCATCATGCTCGTGGGTCCTGCTGGCAGCGGCAAGTCAGCCATCTGCGAGTGCCTGGCAGCGGCGCTGACCGAGCTGGGCACCAAGCATGTCATCTGGCGCATGAACCCCAAGGCCATCACAGCCCCTCAGATGTTTGGTCGCATGGATGCTGCCACCGGTGACTGGACTGATGGGGTGTTTGCTGTCCTCTGGCGGCGCGCAGCCAAGAACAAGAACCAGAACACCTGGATTGTCCTTGACAGTCCGGTTGATGCCATTTGGATTGAGAACCTGAACACTGTGCTGGATGACAACAAAGTGCTGACCCTAGCCAATGGAGACCGCATTCTCATGACTCCTCAGATGAAGGCTATGTTTGAGCCTGAGAACCTGAGCAATGCATCTCCAGCTACTGTGTCCCGTGCTGGTATCATCTATGTGTCAGACAGTGAGCTTGGCTGGGGCCCCGTTGTGGCCTCTTGGTTGCAGACCAGGCGCCCAGCAGAGGCAGCAGCCTTGAAGCCATGCTTTGACAAATACGTGGAGCGGGTTCTTGACTTCATCAGGTAAATCTCCCTTGCAATTTGCACTGCATAATGCAGCACAGGCAGAAGTGCCATGGACATAAGCCTGAGGCTTCAACAAGCTGCGGCAGATGTGCAGACAAGCGGCATCTGATCCATGATGTTTGCAGCAGCTGCTTGATCTCCAGCATTTCATCAGCAGCCTGTGCAAGATGATCTTGATCCAGTTGACACATACTATTTGTCTGATTGTGCAGAGTCAACCTGAAGGCTGTCATGTACAACGAGGCAGTGTGCCAGGTCACCACCCTGATGACACTGCTCAATGGCTGCCTGCTCAAGTCTGTCACCGAGAACACAGCTCTGCCGCCACTGCACTACGAGCGCATCTTTGTGTACTGTATGGCCTGGGGCCTGGGAGGTCTGCTGGATGTCAAGGACAGACCCGCTCTAGATGGCGAGCTGCGTAACATGTCTGAGGCTTTGCCTAAAAAGGTAAGCACTGCAAACCCTGTAACCTGCTGACCAGGCCCTGCTAAACAATTTGTGGGTATGCAAGCAGCACAAGCATTGCATCAATCATCCATGCATGTGGGTACAACCCATGTATACATTCTGTATTCAATGTATGGGATTCTGTGTATGCATATATTGTTTGTAGTTCTGAGCATAAGTAGCACTCTTTTAGTTGCCTGTTTGGCATGAATTTTCTGGCTGCCAATTGGCATATGTGTGCTGTGGCCACATAAGGCTGAGCATGATAGTCAACACACTGATGGATGCCACCTATTGCCTGCAGGGAGAGGAGGGTGACACAGTCTTTGAGTACCTGGTGAGGGAGGACAATGCTGAGTGGCAGCACTGGAGGGAATGCGTGCCCAGCTGGAAGTACCCCAAGGAGCAGGAGCGCCCCAAGTTTGCTCAGCTTGTCATTCCCACCCTGGACAGTGTGCGATACGAGAAGTTGCTGACCTTGGCATATAGCGTGCAGAAGGTACACACTCTTTACAGTGTCAATTGTGTCCTTGTTGTGAAGGACTGTGCAGGATTTGAAATACTGAAGACATTTGTCTGCAGCTGAGGGACCTGCTTGCTGTTGCACAGCTCCTGCTAGCACAGCCTAACATAGTGTATTGTCATGTACAGGCGTCTCTGCTGGTGGGAGGGGCTGGCACAGCCAACACCTCCATCATCAACCTTTTCCTGTCACGCTTTAACCCAGAGGAGGCCTCTTCCAAGACCATCACCTTCTCATACCTCACAACTCCTCAAATTTTCCAAATGTCTGTTGAGGTAAGCCTCTGCTTGCATGCTGACCACCTGCTCTTCTCTTGCTTCTTTGAAGTACTGTTTCTTGTCACTGATGCATATGCTGGTCAGAGTGACCACATGCAGGGTTGACACGTTCTAAAATATCTCCGCAGTGTAGAAATGCTGTTCACCAGTCCCCAGATGTCTTGAGTTTAAGTTTACACTATGAATGTATGGAACAGATGTTTCTGCATTCCAAGCAGGTGTCTGTGATGCTCATTGCATCACTTGATGCAATGCCAGACCAGATGCAGCATTCCTGTAGATACACTCTTTGCAGATACTGGCTTGCTGTCTGCTTGCTGCGTCTTGACAGCTTCTCCTTATGTGCAGGGCTGTGTTGAGAAGAGACAGGGCCGCACCTTTGGACCTCCAGGTGGCAAGATCATGTCCATCTTCATCGATGACATCTCCATGCCTGCCATCAACGACTGGGGAGACCAGGTGACCAATGAGATTGTCCGCCAGCTGCTGGAGCAGGGTGGCATGTACTCCCTGGACAAGCCCATTGGAGACATGAAGTTCATTGTAGACTGCCGGTGAGCCCTCGTGCTGTATGAACCTGTCAAAAGTTTTCTGACGGTGACCAGCCTGAACTACTGTAATGACTTGTGACTGAAAGAGTTGTGGAAATCTGGCAAATCAGATGG
>JAABUU010006821.1_pt1 | contig 12064 bp, 19 predicted proteins | sample 5559301 | NCBI WGS metagenome assembly JAABUU01 (sample SAMN10711884, study PRJNA513360) | rock metagenome | isolation source: Antarctica rocks | place: Antarctica: Victoria Land, Richard Nunatak white
GTGAGGGCCATCTGGAGAATCTAGTGCCGTATTGATCAGGGTGATGACATGCTGGCATAGATCTGAGTCAAGATGGTTCCAGGTCATCATGGCCAGTAAAGTACTGCAGAATTCGACTGGCAAGGCCTGCTGTGTGTGCTGTGCTGCATGCTGTGTGTGTTCTGTTTGACCTGCAGCATGGAAGAAGATCATGAGCCAGTGACATCATAGGTGTTCATGACACACAACGTTACATTACAGTGTGTAGGCAATGTGGGCAATTGCCTGCAAGCTGTCAGTCTGCTTTGAGAGTGACTGCATGGAATGCTGTAGCACAGACACAAAAACAATCATGGACGAAGCCTTGAATCGCAGGCGGTCCCAGCATGCGGCTGATGCCAACCTTATACATGCAATGAGTTGTGTCTTAACAGCAGCACATGGACAAAGAACGTGTTGATACAAAGCCAGGGTAAATCATGGGCATTAAATCCCTGCATCACAGTATACTGAGCGTGAAAGGTCATTTGCGAAAATAATCTATATATAAAAAAGAAGAAGAAGAAGCTGACCTGCAGGAGGTAAGGCTGGAGGTGTGCTGGCTGAAGCAATGATGCTGACATAGTCTGACTGGCCCTTGTATGCGGGCTCTGCAACTTTGCACTTGAGCACTGCCTGAATCACGTGGCCCGGGTCGGGCTTGCTCATTGGTGGGACCACTCCTGAGGAGACAGGAGAAGAGGTGGCGGGTGTTGCCAGTGGGGTTGCCACAGCTGTGGACGGAGGCCCTGGTGGCGGTGGGTACTCCAACGGTGAAGCTGCTTCACTATCTAGTCTTCTGAGTGGCATCACTGACAGCGATGCTGCTGCTGCAAGAGATGGTGAGGGTGACCCTTTTGCTGCAGGTGTATCTGCCAGGGTTGCTGCTGCTGTTGGCTTTGCCAGCAGAGGGGGTGGTGATGGTGGTGGTGGTGGAGGTGCAGCTCCAATAGTTTTGGACCTGCTTGGTGCGGGCGGCGGAGGTGGCGGAGGTGGTGTTGCTGATGGTGCAGCCCTGCTTTGAGGAGGCGGCGGTGGTGGCGGCGGCGGTGATGCAGCAGGCCTGCTTGCTGGGGGAGGTAGGGGTGGGGCTGGATTTGGGACTCTGTTGCTCCCAGAAGGAGGTGGGGGTGGAGGAGGAGGGGACGTTTTGGGACCCTTGCTTGTGCCTGGTGGCGGCGGAGGTGGGGGTGGTGGCAATTTAGAGGTGGCAGGTCCTACTAATTTATGACTAGACGTTTGCTGCAGCTGTGGCGAGTCAGAGCCAGGACTGCTGTGGTCACGCTCTGCTTCAATCTCTTTCAGTTCACCTAGGATTGTCTGCACAGAGAAAGGAACGTTCAACTTAACACAGCAGTCTATCAAATCAGGTCCGCATTGACGATTGTCATTGCACTTTTTGTCTCCTTTTGCGCTGCCACAACGTGACAAGCTATTTGCCTTATGGACGTTTCCTGAACCAGACAGGACAGTAAAAGCTGCAGTTGTGTCAGCCAGGCATGATCCCACACTGCCAGAGAAGTCGCCCACTGCATCACGTATTGCGCCGCTTACAGTCACTAACGACCCTCTGCATAACTCAGCTTCACTAGAAACGCATATCCGACATCCATCAGAGATAAGTGTTTGAGATGTTTGTACCATCTGAACAAAGCACAAGGAGTCAGCGTATACGGACCAGAGCAACTAGACTCAAAGAGGACAAATGCATTGACTTCATGCTGGACGCACACCTGCACACATACCTGAACAAAATAGATATACATACATTAGAAAATAACAAAATAAGAATTAACAGAAAAGATATACAAATATTAGAAATATTTCATGCTGTTGATTAAAGGGATTTTGCTGAGATATCACAACTTGTTGCAATGCCTGTTCAAGGGGAGTAGGTACCTGAATTGCAGCACAGTAGCCATCTGCAGAGTACAGGCAAAGCTTGGTGAGCATCTCCACCACCAGCTTGCTGCAGTCCTGATCGTCAGGGTCCAACACCGAGCACAGGCACTGCACGAAGTGTGGTGCAGCTATTGCAGCGTCCATGCCACCGCCGCCACTGGTGAGGGCTTGCATGCACTGCAGACTAGCTAAAACTGCGTCATGAGCCTCGGCATGGCCTTCTTGTGCAGCATCTCTGTGCATGCTAAGTGCCTGCAAGGCAGGTTGTGCATCAGTGCATGTGGGGCATGATGGAAGAGGACCTCTGCAGCCGGCTCCAATGATTTGCACAAGCCACAAGACCACTTTGTTTTTCCAGGATTTGTACACTTTTTGTGCACTCTCTGTTTCAAATGAGTGTTGAGCGGGTGCTATGTAGGGATGGGTCTTGCTTTGATTCTGCACCAATGTCAAAGTAAAGACCAAGCTTCACTACCCATTCACTGGAGTGTCTTGACTCAAGCTGAGCCTTCAGGGGCTGTTGATTCATGGAATGAACAGGGCAGATTGTCAGGTACAGCAATGGCAGCAATGTGCCATGTGCCCTGGTCTGCCATGCATTAGACACTGGCTAGCTCTGCAGCAGACGCCTCAGCAGGAGGCCGTCCTGCATCTCTGTGGATGCAGAGTCTGCATGTGATGAGCCAGCAGGAAATGAACAGCTCAACAACAGGTACAAAAGCATCCCAGGTAACTAATAACTCAACTAGCTAGTGTTGCCACCAGCCCAATAGCAGCCTCAAAAGGCATGAGGGTTTGCAGCCCCGCTCAGGGGGGGGACGGGAAGAGTTACACCTTGATAATAGAGTGAAAACCTCCCAAACAGGTTCCCCCCCCCCCCTTTCCCTCAAGGCAGCTGTCAAAGACCACCCAGCAAAGCATTGCTGTGTACCTCCCCAACTGCCTCAGCAACAGCATTCCAAGGTTATACATAAGCTTGGCAGGGATAAGCAAAGGAATGATCTACCTCAAGTAGGAGGTGGGCACCCCCCAAGCGGCAGTAGAGGCCCACCCAGCTGGTGCTGCAGTAGTCCAGGCACTCCTTTAGGTCTTCCAGAGTGGGCCGACTCGGCCACCTCTGCACCTCAGAGATCATGTTCTCTGGGCTGCAACACACACACACTTGTGTAAGGACACCGTCACAACACTGCCGTAGTCACTGTATTACAAATAGCCAAAAGCGTGGTGACGAGGTACCACCTGTAGCCTTTTGGCTACCTGTATCTCACCCTACCAACACTGCTGTACTCTCGACACTCTGGATTGCGCTAAACAAGCTGTTACTTGCTACTGTGTCACGCTTGCACTCATATGACGCCTCCAGTCTGTTACAAGTTGTGCCTTTGTCAGAACCAGTGACTTGCCATGTTTCCTACCAAACCCAAGGCATTGGTCCTGAACCTCTATGGTCATGGTCTCTGGATCAAAGCCAACATGCCAATGACGCATTTGATACTGCCACACAGCTGCAATGGAAGCATGTTCTTCAGATTGCAGCCATCAGCTTCACTGAATTGTCAGCCAGCACAGACACTGCTGCTCTGATGGCTTGCTGCAATGAGCCAGACAGATTGCAAAGCTGCCTGAATCATGTCACATCACAAATTGACTGACGCAGTCGTTGCACAGCAGACCTAGCAGCGGTGCCACTGGACATTGACATGTCATACCTTGCATGAAAGTTTAGCTCAAGCAGAAGCAGCTTGAGAAACACCCACATGCATAGACCAGTACAAAACAGGACTTGCAGCTGTCCTGGTCAGTACACACTTTTTGTATATTTTTGCTATTCTAGCCTACTCCAGTTGGACTGACTCTAGCTCATCATGACCATCACTGAGCTACCTGCAGCAGGCAAGCTTTGCACTTTCTTCAGCGCTTGCGTACCTGACAAACATGTTGTCGTGCTCCGACCAGCTGGACCACTCGTCGTTGGAGCGTGTGACCACCAGCACGAACATGGCGGCTGCAGCCACCGCAGCTGTGGTGATGCCCTTGTCACGTGACGCCTGCACTGCCCCCATCCAGCCCTGCAGCCCAGCAGCACAATTTCAATGACAGAATAGGGAAGAGAAAAGAGAAGTCTCTGCCGGTTGAACACCTGCACAGGCAGTGGCCTGCGCTACATGATTGAATAGATACAAGCAGAAAAGACAAAAACGGTGTGGAAAGGACCAAAACGGGCACGCGGGCTGTGTGGACAAATTTGGACCATAACAAGAGGCGGGTGAAGCAAAGAGCAGCTTGTTTCTGAGTATGGTCCCTGCGCGCAAGAAGTGTCATGAACATAGCTCTAGACCTGCAACACATCAGTCTCATGGCAAGACTTGATGAGCAGCAGATACTAAGTTGAAGCAAGAATCTGCCTTTTGTGTGTTTGGTTCTGATTTGGAACCTATTGCCCTCAAATGCTGGCTGACAATTGGGATCATTGGTGCCAAGGGCCACATCGTGAACACAAAAGGTCAACGCACTCCTGAGTTGACGGTCTGGCAGCACGTCTGGTGCCTGGTGCCACACCTGCGGTTTGTTTTGTTGCGGTGAAATCGCCCTTGCTGTGCCCCTTGTACTGCTAGGCCCTTTCAACCTATGTGAGGCACACATAACAGACACAACAAAGCTGTGATCGTGCAGCATATCTGATGTCCGGTGCCACACCTGCAGTTTGTCCTGTTGCTCAGCAGTGAATTCGCCCCTGTTCTTCAGCACGTACTGCTGAGCCCTGTCAAACTGCTCCATGATGGCTTCAGCAGGCAGCATGTCCCCAGCCTGGTCTAGCAGCTGCCTCTCAGGTGGCTTGGACTTCAGCGGCTTCAAGGTGGCATTGTACGCATTGCTGTTGGAGCTGGCTTCCACTGAGCTTTCTGATCTGGGGCCTGAGGTGCTGTCAGACTGAGCTGACCCCAACAGCACACCCCTGTAAGCAAAATCACTAATTGCAAACTAGGGCTCTGTGGTTTCTACAGCGTGTGTGTACACACTGGCGGTAAATGCGGCCACTTGGAATATGATGCGTCAGCAATCAGTCAGTCAGTCAACTGAGTTTTGTTACCTCAAAGTTGAGGGTATTTGGGGCTAATGTGGTAGCCAGACTGCTATGACCCCAAATGTGCATCCTTCCAGGCAAGATAGACTGATGTGACCTGGACATCGCACCCCTCCAAGCAAGCCTGACTTTGGCACAACTGTGCTGATGCACAGTGAAAATTACCAGGTTTGCACAGGGAAAAATGTTGCCGCCATTGCCTTCAAGGACTGCAAGTCCCATTGTGAAAGGGGATGCTGCTGCTTTAGCAGAACTTGCAATGCTGGTGCAGCATCAGGTGTTGTGACTATGTTGAAACCCTCACTTGATTGCAGAAAAGATGGACTGCTTCCTAGGCAGCTGCTGCTGACTGGACACCTTGTAGACAGGAGGGGTGAAAGGGGTCCCTGGCACCCCTGAAGGGCTCTTGGAAATGCCCTCTCTATGGGAATGTGCTTTCCTCAAGTGGGAAGAGGCAGTCAAGGTGCTGCCAGGAATGTCAGCTGAGGCTCGTCTCAGAGGTCTTGGAAGAGGCAAAGGGGTCGTGAAGGTGTCCTGCAATGACATAGCAGTTGGTGCAGTGTTTGTCTGCTGGAGAAGAATTTGAGCAGTGAAGCATGTAATGCCAGTGATCACGCTTTGCAGCACATCGAACAATGCCTGGGCACAAGGCATCATTTGAACACTTTCATGCGTTCATCATCAAACAAAGTCTTTAAACAATGCTCATGCCCAGGCATTGGACTCCCTGATGTTTGCGCAGACGAAATGTCAAGAGACAGCGACAGCTTGGCAACAGCAGAGGCTGTAGAGGCAGTATGTGAGCTCAAAACAGTAGGCTGCAAACTTGTCATGGCCTTGTACGGGCTGACCATGTGTGACATGGAAGCCAAGTCTGCCTGCAACTCTATATAGCCAACACCCCTGGCCAAGAACGCATGAACACCAAATCAGTGAAGCACAGCAAAAGTTAAGTATGGCCACCTGTAAAGAAGCCTCAGCAGCTGCTGCTCGTGTGACTGCGCTCATTGGCAGCAATGGGATTTCAGGGGGTGATGCTGATCCCTCAGTCTCCCCAGGCTTGCTGACTGGGACGGGGGTGTGCTCCAGGCTGCTGTATCGTTTGTGTGAGCTTGCCACGGGGGTGCCGCCCTTGCTGGAAGAAGCCCCAGCTGAGCCTGATCTGACAGTGGACTCTGAAATTGCTTTCATCCAGTCCTGGCGTTCCTTGGCTGTGTGCGCTGCCAATTGCGTCCTGCACAAGCAAGTTGTGAGGCAGTAGATCAGTCAGTTGACACCCATGCTGTGACGACAAAATTTGACGAACGCCACAGACAATGCATACGTGTGGTGATGTTACTCAGGCAGGTGGTTGATAAAGACATAAGCATGGCTGTTGATGCTCACCGTTGCCCATGGGCATCCTCAAAGATGAACCTGTACTTCTTCAACCCTGTTGACTCAGCTAACTGCAGCACAATGGCACATGTAATGATTCATGACTTGCATGGTGCATGTAACTGGTCTGCAAACCTCGGAACCTACGTGAATGGTACTTCCCTCTAGGCTCCAGCTGCCAGAAGGACCCTCACCAGTCTGCACACCAGGCTTGACATGTTCAAAAAGCGGAAGACACTGTAAGTTCTGATGAAACAGCCCGGGCGAGCCGGGTATTAATCAGCTGCATCGTACGATGCTTCACCTCGATCGCTCTATAGTAGGTGAGCACTGGCGAGGGTCCAGATCGTAGCACAAAGTAGCGTGCTCTCCACGTCTTAACCAGTTCACCTAACAGAGAAAATTGCGCTTGAGCATATTTGCTCATGCGCACAACAACAAAAAGACTTGTGCAAGATTAGGCACGGGCAATGCGCTGTGCGCACCTCGTTTGAACAAGAAGCCTTCCATGGTAACGTGACAAAGCCGTCACGTCGTCACGAAGGATGCACCCTGTGGCTTACAAACTGCGCTCAATTGACTCCAACCAACCATGCCGAGCAACACATGCGCTGAAACTTGTGATCAGAGGGATCGTGTCTCTACAGGTCTCTTGGCTTCGTCAGAACAGTCACCATGCCACACGTGCGCGAAACATCCCGAAGTCCTCTTCTGCTTCAAAGCTCTTAAAGGCCACAAGAGCAAACAGCACTGCAAACAGATTAAGAGCCGCGTGACGTTGCGTCAAATTGCGCTTGATCTCAGCTGTGGGCCTCGGTGTGCCTCAGCCTGCCGTTGTGAACTGACGCCTTCGACAGTGACTTCAGTTCTGAAAGTGGACGCTTGTAGCGCCACCCGGTGGCCTGTTCGCGCATCCACTTGCGACCTTACTTGGCTCAAAGTTGGCCAGCCATAACTGGCGTCAATCTCGAGGGGTTGTCAGCACCAGTCTTGGTCACTGCAGTTGAGTTGATCGCCGCGGAGTCGCCCTTCATAGGCTGCAGCAAAGCGTTGTGTCGTCATGAGTACACTCGCGGCTGCAAGAGCGGACAATTTTTACTTTCCGCCGGAATGGGATCCCAAAAAGGGCAGCATGAACAAACAGCAGGGCCAGCACCCTCTGAGGGAACGGGCCAAAAAGATAGACCAAGGCATTTTGGTGATCAGGCAAGTTGGCCTAGTTGCAATCATGCGTTGGGTTCTTGTGGATTTTGTTTGGCCTGTCATGAGCGATCCTGCTGCCAAAGATGTCATTGACTGACTTCTGTCCCTGACTTGCAGGTTTGAGATGCCTTTCAACGTTTGGTGCGAAGGCTGTGGGCATTTGATTGGCAAGGGAGTGCGATTTAATGCCGAGAAGCAAGAGATTGGCAAGTACCACAGCACCAAAATATGGTCCTTTACCATGACGGCCCCTTGCTGCCAACAGCGCATTGAGGTGCAGACAGACCCAAAGAATGCACAGTACAATGTGGTGTCTGGTGGTAAGCAAAAGGTATAGAAAACGTCTTGCTCCAGCCTACATGTATGTTGCATTTCACAAAGTGATCAGAGCATGCAAGGTTGAAAACTTGCGCAGATCCTGCAGTGCTGACAAGGCACATGCTGTCTCTGTGTAGCATGTGAGAAACACCAGCAACCACCATTCATGCCCTGTCGCATGCAACTCACAAAGCTGAATTGGCTTGCTCAAAGCTGCTGCTGTGAGGAACAATACCACCATGTGGCCCCTGTCATCCCCCTTGTATTGTAAACAGCATCTGGAGACTGTGCATCTGTCTATGCAAGAGCCACTGATGCTGTTGCACAGATCAGCCACCTTGTTTGTATGGTCGTTGTTGGACATGATAGTGTGCTACAGGCTGAAGAGTACACAGCAGCAGATGCCGAAGTGATGGAGTTGATGGACCAGCATGACCGTGAAAAACTGGACGATCCACTCTCAAAGCTGGAGCACCACACTGATGTCATGATCAAGAAGAAGGCCCAAAATGAGCGCCTTGTGGACTTGAGGGATGATAGCACTGCAAAATATAAGAATGATTACGAGATGAACAAGCTGCTACGCAAGAATTTAAGGTATGTTGCCATGACATACATATGGTTTAACATATGGTATACATCAAGAGCTTATTCCAGAGCTGTTGATCAGGCTGTGTGTAAAAACAAATATGTTTTTCCACGTCTTTTGGGAGCAGATTCACTCATCTTATAAGCAAGCCATGGCTGAGTCTGCTTGCATGGACCACACTCATCTCAAAAGGCCTGTGTTGCATCGATGGATGCTGAGGGCCAATAGGCAAAAACAAGCCCTCGTCTGGATCTGCCTGTGTCACAGCATCACGTTTATGCACATTTACTAGGCTCCAGATCCACTACAGCACCAACAACCTTGCAAGGGGCGTGACCCTGTTCTTAGCAAAATGCTGAGGCAATGTGGCTGCATGTGCAGAGGCGTGAAGAAGGATGACAAGCACAGGGAGCAGCAGCGCAGGGCACTGGGGTTACACGAAGCCGTCAAATTGTTGCCAGAATCATCTGATGATGCAGCAGCTGCAAGCTTTGTGCATTTTGGAGACTCTAAAGCTTTTGCAAGAAACTGGCAGAAGAAGAGGAAGGCAGTGTCAGCATCATCCATATTTTCTTCTGCTGCAGTAGCAGCAGCAAGGAAAAAAGAAATGCCCTTTGCACTACATCGGACGTAACGCCTTCCAGGCTTGCTGTATTGCTATTGAGTGTAGAGTTCATGGTGGTCCAGAGTTCATGGTGGTCCAGAGTTCATGGTGGTCCAGAGTTCATGGTGGTCCAGAGTTCATGGTGGTCCAGAGTTCATGGTGGTCCAGAGTTCATGGTGGTCTAGACACTGTGCCCTTCCTTCCTCTTCAGTGTACCTACTTAAGGTGACCTGATTGTCCTGTACCATAGGCAAGTTTATAGGTTAACGTAAAAGTCATGCTCGGATGCACTTTGCTCCAGACAGATTTGCACAGACCAGCAGGAGGTGTTCATATGTAGCGAGTTGACAATCATTTCAGTTGTCCAGTGCCTCACACATGGTGACAGACAGTCCAACACTTAGGTTGTGATGCGTGAATGGCGCCAGGTACCCTTACAGAAATGCCACAGAATATGAGACAGAGTTTCAGTGCCAGTCATCTCTTACAACGCATGTCATGTAAAGATGGCAGCTCAAGGTATTGCAGATGCATGAGTGTGCAGTCCTGCTTGTGTGCTGCAGGTTACTGGGGTTTGTGTCGAATAAGGCAACGCGTCATCAATGCTCCCTGTTTGGTGCCAATGTCTTTTTCAGCTAAAACGAAAACAAATTGAGCATGAGACAGGTCCAAGCCAGAAACCACATCCACAAGCACTTTGTGCACGTCCTCTTCATACTTGCTGCCTTCTATGCTATAAGAGTGTAGGTTGACCAGCTCTGGAAGCTCATTTTGAAACTGCCCTGCAGACAAACATCCCTTTTACTGCTTGCAGCGTGAGTGTACGCTGTACTGCTGCTCTATGCATGTGTCCTGTCACACACAGTCTTGCCGCTGCACTCAAAGGATAGACCAATGCTAATTAGCAAACGAATTACCCATGAAGTGGTCAAAATGGTACAGGTCCTTTCCATACCCAAAGTAATAGCATCTGTCAAGACCACCAATGGTCTCACCAAACTCATACATTGTCAAGAGACCATGGTTTGACCTGCAGTCATGCTCATGCTCAAGCACAAAGCACAGTGGCCTGTCTGCATGTGCATGCTACTCTGCTCCAGGGTACCATGATCTGTCTTGTCATTCCAGTACATGCATGTGAAGGCATGCTAACATGGTGATGTCATGGGGCAAAGAAGCAATGCAAGTCCAGCCCACCATGGCTTGTTGTTTTCATGAAGTGCATCTAGCTGTGCCCTGACTGTGTCCAGCGCTGACATGCCTATTGAGGGGACTACCTGCAGAATTGCACTAAGCGCTTAGTCCTGGCACTGTCACTCAGATTTGCAGGCGATCTGCCATCACAGCATTTGCCACAAACACAATCATTTCTGATACTTGATCAAAGTGATAAAGAGAACAGCATGCCACCTGAGCACCTGAGGTCCTGGAACATTTTGGGGATTCCAGTTTGCAGCTGATGCAATTCCGGACACGAGTCTTCTGGTTCTGGAACGGGGTTCGCGGGACCGCGCATCAAAACACTGTTGATGTCCACGTGTTGACCTGCTGTTGAGCGGCGTTCTTTTAGAGTCTCTAAAGCAGTGGCTCAGCGATATGCAGTGTTGCATGCCATGCTGCATGGTGCTATTCATGCAAGTCGATTCCGCCGGCAAAGGTAACATATCAAGACAGTGATCATTTGCGCATGTGAACTGCTGTCACATTACCGAGCTTTCGATCCGGAAGGGTGCGCTATGCGCTCTGGGGTGCGCTTGCAAGAACGCGATATTGATGACATACTTTTGAATCATATATGGAAAGTGACAATTGCAATTGCCCTAGCAATTGGGGCCGGCCGGCGAACATGTTCAGCAACAAGCGCTTCATCCCCTGCTGATTGACCGCTACCAGTGCTAGCGCAATTATTTCGGTGTGCAGACCGTCTGACATCTAGGCCGCACAGGCTCTGCCGATCTCGCAGCTGACTGCAAGATCGACCGTGCATGCTGATCCAGCAGGGACTTACAGAAGCGAGCTTGCTGACCAGATAGTATCACCATGGAGGGCCGCGCAGGGGCGGGAGCTTTGGGGCCAAGGCTGGCAGGACGTCTTACCGCAGAGCTTATCTTGAGAAGTCCACAGTATATGAGCTGTGTAAAAGACTATGAAATCGATTTGCGAGGTACCTGTCCTCCTCCATAGCCCAGATTGTTGTGGCACCTACATACAAACACAATGCAAATGCGATCCTCCCACTGCTGCAGGCCACAAGCTGTCTGCCATAGAAAATCTGGGAGCCACAGAGGTATTTGCCTAAACAAGTATAGCCAGCATACACTGTCCTAGCTGTCCATACTGCAGCTGTACACTGCAAGGCAACACAGCACGCCTTGTTATCAGATTTGCGTGAATAGTCGGTCAACATGTGCGAGCTCATGCAGAACCAGTTTGACAGCCTTGACCTCTCAGACAACGTCATAGTCAGGCTAGAGGGCTTTCCCAAGCTGCCCCGCCTCAAGACTCTGCTACTCAGCAATAACAGGGTCATGCGCATCTCCCGGAACCTTGAGGGTAAGCTTTTGGCAGCACCCCTGAGTGCTGCTGTGACGACATGAGACTAAATGGGTCAGATGTGTCACACAGATGCCATTCCCAATCTGGACTGGCTTGTGCTCAGCGGCAACAGACTGTCCAAGCTAGCGGTATGCATCCTGCCATACATCAGCTGCATTCTTCTCGATAGAGCATGCGTTGGCATTGCCAGATTTACTTGCAATGTGATGTTGGTATGGCCACTTGCACAGCTGTTGGCATCAAAACACAACATGTCAAAGGCCAAGTTTGCAGAAGGCTCATTTGCCCTAATGTTTGAATGGCGTGAGCTTGTGTAGAACAGTCTCTGCTGTTGAACAATGTACAATCCAGTGACATGCAGAAATGCCTCTCTGAACATGAGATGTGTATAGCATGTCATGCAGGTTACACA
>JAABUU010006823.1_pt1 | contig 12061 bp, 10 predicted proteins | sample 5559301 | NCBI WGS metagenome assembly JAABUU01 (sample SAMN10711884, study PRJNA513360) | rock metagenome | isolation source: Antarctica rocks | place: Antarctica: Victoria Land, Richard Nunatak white
CGGACCCCGCACGAAAGTTCTTTCGGGGCTCGCAGCCACGACGTCGGACGCCCCAGATCAGCTCTCCGCGCCGGCCCGGGCAAACCGCGCCTCCCCAGACGCCCGCTTCACACCAGCCACCTAGGGCCCTTCAGCTGGTCGCGGTAAGGCGGATCCCCGAGCGGCCGCCGACGAGCTGGCCGTCCTCTACCACCGTCTTACCTGCTTGGGCCACCCACGTTATGCCTACCGGCGGATGCACTGGGTCGCGGTAGTCCCCGACGTCGGTCACCGTGGCTGGGTCAAAGGTCACGAGGTCCGCGATACGGCCAGGAGCGATGACTCCCCGCTCCGGGATCCGAAATACCTCGGCGGCCAGTGACGTCATTCGCCGGATCGCCTCCGGGAGGTCGAGTACGGCGCGCTCGCGGGTATACCGGCCGAGGACGCGCGGGAAGGTGCCGTACAGCCGCGGGTGTGGCTTTCCACCGGTGCCCGGCGGTAGGCCGTCGCTACCGATCATTGTGTGCTCGTCGGCGAGCGCCAGCTCGAGGTCATCCTCCCGCATGCTGAACAGCACCATCGAGGCCTGTAGCCGCTCCCGCACGAGCACCTCGACCAAGGCCGTAACCGGCTCCACGCCATTGTCCGCGGCTATCTCCGCCACCGTCCGGCCCTCGTCCTGGTGACTGACCGTAGTCGACACTAAAATCCCGTCCCAGCCCGATCCGGCGACATGGTTCTCCCAGCCGGGCAGCCCAGTCTGGATTGCCCGCGCGAGCTCGGCTCGACCGGAGGGGGCGGTGAGGCGAGCAAGTACCTCCTCCTCCGTGCCGGCCAGGAAGGCCGGCGGCAGGGTGGCCGCCAGCATCGTCGAGGAGGCGGTGTAGGGGTAGACGTCATGCGTAACGGCACGGCCGGAGGCCCGGGCAGCACGAATGTCAGCTAGGGCCGCTGGCATTCTGCCCCAGTTTTGCCGACCGGAGGATTTCAGGTGTGAGATGTGCGTACGGCCAGCCGTCCCACCTACCTGCAGTGCCTCCCGGATCGCCTGCAGCAGCCCGTCGCCCTCTCCTCGCATATGCGTGGCATACAGGCCGTCTCCGCCGAGGGCCTCCGCCAGCCGGACCAGCTCCCCGGTCTCAGAGAACATCGCGGGCGGGTAGATCAGCCCGCTCGACAGACCGAAGGCGCCGGCCTCCATCCCGAGCTCGAGTTCTTCGCGCATCCGCACCACTTGGTCGTCGTTGGCGGGGGCGTCGGTCATCCCCATCGTCGCGATCCGCAGTGTGCCGTGGCCGACCAAGGGGCAGTAGTTGGTCACGTACCCTTTCGAGTCGGTGAGTTCGAGCAGCTCCCGAAATGAAGACCAGGAGAAGCCTAACGGCGGAAAGATGCGCCCCGTGAACGCCGCAAGCGTGGCCGCGTGCTGAGGCAGTCTCGGGGCTAGGCTAAATCCGCAGTTGCCGACGACTTCCGTGGTAACGCCCTGCAAAATCTTCGTCGTGTCATTTTCGCCCAACAGCGGAGCATTGTCGGCATGCGAGTGCACGTCGATAAAGCCGGGGGCGAGCACGAGCCCGGAGATGTCACGTACCGAGTACTCGGGTGACGCCAACGAACCGGCAGCCTCGACCGCTCTAATTCGTCCATTCTCGACCAGCACGTCCGCCTCGCGCAGGGGGCTGCCGGTCCCGTCAGCAAGCCGACCACCGACCAGCAGCAGCGGCGCGTGGTCTGTCATGGGACGAGTCACAGCATTACCTTCCGACGCAGGACTTTGCTGACCATCATTATCTGCGTCCTCGCCCTGTCCGGGGTTTGTAGGAAGATGAAAACTATGGGAAGAGGCCATTGTCGCGCCGGACAAAGGCTCGTGTACCACGAGGACGGTAACGCTGACTCCGGGCATGAGCCGCCGCCCGCAAAAGCGCCACGGCCGTGTTCGCGCGGTCAGCGGGGTGACACGCCGTCTAGGAGATCACGACCATCGTTGGTCGCACAATGGTTTGGCTGCCGTCCTGGCCTTGCGGCTCATCGATGGTCGGAGTTTTGGCACAGTCTCGGGGGTCTAGTTCGTTGCGGCGCCCCTGATGAGTCGACGATCAGAGGCTGGGTGGTCGAGGTTCGCGGCGTGCAGGATCTGAACACTGGCCGCGGCGGCTTCTTCTGCTACCGAGTGGGTTGCCGCCGCGTCGGTGACGATCATGTCGACTTGGGACAGCTCGGCAATTGTGCTGAAGGTGACTCGGCCGAGCTTGTTGCTGTCGGCAAGTACGACGGTTCGCCGGGCGGCCCGGATGGCGGCTCGTTTCACCCGTGCGTCGTCGGGGTTGTAGTCGGTGAGGCCGGCGGTGGAGCTCAGTCCGGCCACGCCGATGAAGGCGATATCGCAGTTGACGGAAGCAAATGCGTCCTCCGCCATGCCGCCGGTCAGGCTGAGCTCGCCAACGCGGACTTGCCCGCCCGTGACCAGGACGCGCATGTCTAGCTCGTTGCCGAGTTCGACCGCGATCTGCAGGCTGGCCGTGACAACGGTGAGCCCGCGCCGGCCGTGTAGTGCCCGGGCGAGCTCGAGGGTAGTGGTGCCTACATCCAGGATGACGGTGTCACCGTCGTCGATCAGGTCGGCGGCGGCCCGGCCGATGGCCCTTTTCGCTGCGCCAGCGGTGACGCGACGCATCGCGAAGGGTGGTTCGTAGGCGCGGCTCACGACTGATACGGCGCCGCCTCGGACGCGGCGGGCTTGCCCGCCGTCCTCCAGCGTTTCCAGGTCACGCCTGATCGTCATCTCCGACACGGCGTAGGCAGCCGCTAGCGTGGTGAAGCTGACTTCACCATGGCGGGCCAGACGCCGCATGATGGCCTGTCGCCGCTGAGCGGGTCGCATGACCCCAACGTATCGCGTATAGAGGCTAGAGCCTGAGCGGCGGCTCCAGCTGCGGAAGCATCATCTGATGTGACTCCGTCTGTGAATTGTGTTGCTGATTCACACGGCCGGCCCTAGTGTCCGTGGGACCTCGATCGGAGGAGTTGCAGATGTCACGGTTCCAGACGATCTTCCCCACGGTGGTCAAGCCGCTGATCGCTATGGCTCACATCCCGGCTTTGCCGGGTACCCCTCTCTATGACGCCGAGGGGGGGATGCCGGCGATCGTTGGACAGGTGCGCCGCGACCTCGACGTCCTTGTGGATGTCGGGTTCGACGCCGTTATGTTCTGTAACGAGAACGACCGTCCGTACCAGCTCAATGCTGGCCTTGAGGGCTCGGCGGCGCTGTCCCGGGTGGTAACGGAGTGCCGCCCAGCTGACTTGCCGTTCGGGGTGGACTTCTTGTGGGACGCCCGCTGCGCGCTGGCGGTTGCCGCGGTGACCGGAGCCGCATTCATCCGTGAGGTCGCCACCGGGGCGTGGGAGTCTGATATGGGGCTGTGGCAGCCGGACGCGGCGCACCTGCTGCGTGAGCGTCGACGACTCGACGCCGACAGCCTGGGCATCTTCATGAACATCACCCCGGAGTTCGCCTCGGGGATCGGGCACCGCACGCCGGCGCAGGTCGCCCGGTCCACCGCGGTGTCCAGCCTCGCCGACGCGATCTTGGTATCCGGCCCGATGGCGGGCGTTGAGCCGGACGTCAGCACCGTCGAAGCGGTCCGCGAGGCGGTGCCGGCAGCCGTGCCGGTGCTGCTGAACACCGGGGCAAAAGCTGACACGATCGGCCGGTACCTGAAGTACGCCGACGGCTGCGTGGTGGGCAGCGACCTGAAGCTCGACGGCTACACCTGGAACCCGGTCGACCCCGAGCGGGCCCGGAGGTTCATCGACGCCGCGCGCTCAGCCTGATGGCGGCACTTGTCCTGGGAATCGATATCGGCACCACCAGCACGAAGGTCGTGCTGGTGGATCCGGGCAGTCCAGGGGTCGTGAGCGAGGCATCGCTGCCCGTGGACCTTGCCTCGCCCTTCGCCGGCTGGGCCGAGGCCGACCCGGCCCGGTGGTGGGCCAATGTGTGCACCCTGGTACCCCGCGTGCTGACCACGGGGCGGGCTGGCGCCGCCGACATCGCCGCGGTCGCCACCACAGGAATGGTCCCGGCGGTCATCGCCGTAGGTGGCGACCTCGAGCCGCTGCGGGCGGCCATCCTGCAGAACGACGCCCGCGCCGGCGCGGAGGTCGGGGCGCTCGCGGCTGACCTGGGCGATCTGGATCTGGTGGCCCTTACCGGCTCGGCGCTGACCCAGCAGTCCGTGGCGCCAACTCTGAGTTGGCTGGCCCAGCACGAACCTGACACGTGGGCGGCTGCCCGCCACGTGCTCGGCTCCTACGATTGGTTGGCGGTGAAGCTGGGCGCGCCGGTGCACGTCGAACGAAACTGGGCGCTGGAGAGTGGCCTGTATGCGCTGGAGTCCGGGGCCCTGTTGGAGCCGGTGCTGGCCGCCGCCGCCCTTGACTCGGCTGTTCTACCGCCCCCCGCGGCCAGTGGCACCCTCGTCGGCGCGGTCAGCACGGCCGCGGCCGTCGACACCGGCCTGCGGGTCGGCACACCAATCGTGGTCGGCGGCGCCGACCACGTGCTCAGCGCCTACGCCGCAGGTCTGGCCGCGCCAGGTGACTGGCTGGTCAAGCTGGGGGGTGCCGGGGACATCCTGGTGGTGACCGACCACCCCTTCGTCGACGCCCGGCTGTACCTGGACGCACACCCACAGCCGGGTCTCTGGCTGCCCAACGGGTGCATGGCTACCAGCGGCAGCGTCATCCGTTGGCTGCAGACCGTCACCGGCACCGCGAGCACCCAGCTGCTGGAAGCCGAAGCGGCGGCGAGCCGGCCCGCACAACTAATCTGCCTGCCCTACTTTCTCGGTGAAAAATCCCCCGTGCACGACCCCGACTTGCGAGGCGCTTTCCTCGGCCTGCACCTAGGACACCGCCGAGGAGATCTCTACCGGGCCGTCCTGGAGGGCATCGCCTACGGCTTTCGCCACCACGCAGACGTCTTCGCCGAGCGAGGGGTGAAGCTGGGAAACGCACGCATCACCAACGGCGGCAGCAAGTCCGGGGTCTGGAAGCAGATCCTGGCCGACGTGTTGGACGTTCCCCTCTCACCGGTGCGCGAACACCCCGGTGCGAGCCTCGGGGCTGCCTTTGTCGCGGCCGTGGGCGTCGGATTACTCAAGGACTGGGCAGCAGCTGCTGCCTTGGTGCGCACCGGCGATCCGGTGGAGCCCGATCCCGCGCTGCGGGACCGTTACCGCGAGGCCTACCAGCTCTACCGGGCAGCCGGCGACGCGCTAGCACCCATCTCGCACCTCCTTGCATCAAGGAGCAACTAGTGACCCGCCAGAAGATCGCCGTGATCACCGGGGCCGGCTCTGGCATCGGGGCGGCCACCGCCCGGGAGTTGGCCGCCCGCGGTTATCTCGTGGTCGCGACCGACATCGACGAGCAGGCCGCGCGGCGCACGGCCGCAGCCGTCGCCGGACACGCGAAGGGGCTCGACGTGACTGCCGCCGCCGATAGCCGGCGAGTCGCCGCCGAGGTCGCCCAGGAGCTGGGCGGCCTTGATGTCTGGGTCTCCAACGCCGGCATCTCCCGGATGCGGCCGTTTCTGGAGGTGACCCCGGAAGAACTCGACCGTACGTTCACGGTCAACGCCAAGGGGCCCTTTCTCTGCGGCCAAGCTGCGGCCGCGACCATGATCGCAAGCGGGACCCGTGGGGTCATCGTCAACGTCGCCTCAATGGCCGGCAAGCAGGGTCGGGTGCCTTTCCTCGCCGACTACGTCGCCTCGAAGTTCGCCGTCGTCGGCCTCACCCAGGCCATGGCCTTCGAGCTCGCCCCCCAGCACATCCGGGTCAACAGCGTCTGCCCCGGCTACGTGAACACACCGATGCAAGAACGAGAGCTGAGCTGGGAGGCGCAACTGCGCGGCACCACTCCAGCAGCGGTGCGGCAGTCCTGGATCGACGACACGCCCCTGGGCCGGCTAGAAGAACCTGAGGACGTGGCCCGGGCCATCGCCTTCCTCGCCGGACCCGACGCGGGTTTCCTCACCGGGGAGGCCCTGGCCGTCAACGGGGGCGCCTACATGGACTGAGCACCTGTCCCGCTGCTGACACACAGCCAGCCCGCACCCCAGGTCCAGGAGGAGTCAATGATCCATCGAAGCACCGCAATCAGTGTTGACGACAGCGACCAGAACGAGTTGTCGGAGTTCGGTTACAAGCAGGAGCTTCGCCGCACGATGGGCGGCTACACCTCCTTCGCGCTCGCGTTCTCCATGATTACGATTACGACCACGATCTTCACATTGTTCGCCCAGCCCTTCCAGACCGTCGGCGGCGCCGCCATCTGGCTGTGGCTACCCGTGATGATCGGCGTGCTGCTCATCGCGCTGGTGTACGGGCACTTGACCGTGCGGCTTCCCGTCACCGGCTACGCCTACCAGTGGTCCAGCCGGCTGGTGAACCCCCACTACGGCTGGTTCACCGGCTGGAACGCCTACCTCGCCACCTTCGTCGGCTCTGCCGGTATCGCAGTGGCCTTCGCCACCGTCTTCGCCCCCGACTTCTGGAGCTCGCCTACCCACGGCAACGTCATCCTGCTGGCCAGTATCGCCATCATCGCCGCCGTCAGCCTCAACATCGTCAGCATCACCATCGCCAGCCGGTTGAACAACGTTGGTGCGACCGCCGAGCTGGTTGGCACCCTGGGCTTGACCGCTGCACTCGCGGTCGGCCTGGCCTTCTTCTCCAAACACCAGGGGCTATCGGTGCTGACCCACGTCGGCTCGAGTGCCGGCAGCCCAGTCAACATCGCCACAGTCGGGCTCGCCCTGCTGCTGCCCGTCTACACCCTCGCCGGCTGGGAGGGTTCCGCCGACCTCGCCGAGGAAACCCACGACCCGCGCCGCACAGCACCAAGCGCCATGATCCGCTCCGTGGTGATCTCCGCGGTTGCCGCATTCTTCGTCTACGCCGTCTTCGCCCTCGCCATTCCCGGCGACCTCAACAAGACCGTTAACGCAACGAACGAGAACCCGCTCGTGGCAGTGTTCAAATACCACTTCGGTCAGAGCGCCTCCGTCGTCCTGCAGATCGTGGCCTTCATCTCAATCTTTTCGGCGCTACTGGCCAACATCACCGTCGCCACCCGCACCAGCTTCGCACTCGCCCGCGACAACATGCTGCCCCTTTCCGGGTTGTGGCGCTACGTAAACGAGCGCACCCGCACGCCCATCGCCTCGACCATCGCCGTCGGCGTCGTGGCGATCGGAGTGAACTTCCTGTCCTCCGGGATCGCCACCCGTGTACTCGGCATCGTCTCAGTCGCGGTGTACCTGACTTACGGCACCACCCTTGTTGCCGTCCTCATCGGGGTGCGCAGGAACACCATCCCGAACGCCCCCGCGCAGTACTTCTCGCTGGGTCGCTGGCTCGTGCCAGTCACCCTGGCCGGCCTCCTCTGGTGCGTCATCGTCATCGCCTACATGACGCTGCCCGCCCCGAACAAGGTAGTCGGCGAGTACACCATCTACTTTGAACTCGCCGGTCTTGCCTGGTACCTGCTGCGGCTGCGCGGCAAACTACTCCGAGGAGAGGCCGGTCCCCGAAACCTGAGTCCTGCCGCACAGACCCACATGCCGTCGCGACAACCAGCGGTCCCGCCACTGGCCGGTGATTGACTCGACGTTCTGTCCAGAAGAGCTCGAGCCACCTCCTCAGGACCCTGCTGGCAGGCCAATTTCCGAACGCGGCATAGTGCAAGGCGTCCGACCGGGGTTGTCGGCGGCCTTCGACTTCGACCTCATGGCAGCCCCTGCTAGAGGGTGGATCCAACCTCCGGACATCACGTCCGGAGTGCGTACATGCTGTACCGCCTGCTCGCCACACCGCACTTGCCTAGGCTTTTGCAACTGGACCGCGCTGGCCTCGCAGCACCGCCCTCGACCGATGGATGAGGTGAGGCAGGCAGCGCTGCGGATCGCGGCTCGTCAAGGTCGTCCAGCACCAAAACAGCCCCGTCGCCGCCGCGCTGCACACCGAGTTCGACACCCTCGACCCGGACACCGTCGCCGCCGACACTCCCAGCCTGCTGCTCACCGTCTCGTCACTCACACGCGCCGCCCTCGTCACCAGCGAACCGACCATTGGCGCACTGCTCACCGACCTCGCGAGGCGCGTCGAACCAAACCTGTCCGCGATCGCCGACGAAGTCGGGCAGCGCACCCTGAAGGACATCCTGATCGACGCGCAGGCCCTGAGCGTCGTCGAGGACGTCACCGAATCAGAACGTGACCTCCACACGATCATGGGGCCACCTAGCAGCACGGACACGGCACCGCACGTTGCGCTTTGACCCGGGGTTTGCACGTGGCTGGTCGCGACACGGGCTTGGAGAGCGCGAAAGTGCCTGTTCTGTGGAAGAAGATGGGTTGCTGAGGGTCCATCATGACTGCACAGAGCGGCACTTCGCCACTGAACAGCTGCTTGCTGTGCACGTTCGCCGCGATCGGCGAAACACCTGACGATGGACGTGCCGGGCGACCGTTGTCCACAGACTGCGCATCACCCTGGTCGGGTGGCTTCCACGCCCTACCCTGCGGTGACAGCGGCACCAGACCGGTGCTGTCTGGCGTGAGGGGGGCTGGGCGTGTCAGCGGTGGACACGGTGGAGCTCGAGGTCCGCGAGCTCGTGCGCCGTCGTGGGCTGGATCCGGTTACCGATCGGCTCGGGGTGCGCCGCCTAGTCGAGGAGGTCGTCGCCGACTACGACGAGCGGGCGTTGACCAGCGCCCTGGCGCCGCTGCCGGACTCGCGGCAGGCGGCCCGGTCGGTGTACGACGCGGTGGCCGGCTTCGGGCCGCTGCAGCGCCATCTCGATGATCCGACGATCGAGGAGCTGTGGATCAATGAGCCTGGCCGGGTGTTCGTGGCCCGGCGTGGGCGCTCGGAGCTCACCACGACCATCCTGGGCGAGGCGCAGGTGCGCGAGCTCGTGGAGAAGATGCTCAAGACCACCGGTAGACGGGTGGACCTGAGCACCCCGTTCGTGGACGCGATGCTCTCATACCATCCTGGTCGAGCTAGGTCACGCAGTGTAAGCTTTACACCCCGATCGGGACCTGTCGTAGGGCTGCCCAGGAGCGAAGCCGTCGACGTCGTGCCGGCCGAGGACAACTACCATCTGCGCGAAGGTACCCGCCAGCTGCTCGAGTCGACCGGCGAGATCGACATCGTGCCACCGGCCGGTCCGTCATCGACCCGGTCGTCGTCGACGCACTCGTGCGACAGCGCGAACAGGAGCGCTCCTCACCCCTCGAGCGACTCACCGATCTGGAACAAGCTCTCCATCGATGTCAGCGCGTGGAATGGGCGGAGGTCTGTTGTTTCCCTGTCCGTGTCGTTCGCGGCAGTTGGCAGCACATACCCGACCTGGGACCCACGGTTCCAAATCGACGACGTCGGCTACCTCACGAGCTGAACCGCGACAGCCTCCTGGCGTGCAGCGGGCTTCGGGCCCCAGCCGGCGGACCAGGCGGATCCTCCCGATCAGCTTCCCACGGTGTCCTGCGTGTCGAACGCGTCATGCAGGACCGTCCAACCCAGCGTCCGTCGGGTGTTGCCCTTGATCACACTGGTCTCGGCGATGATCTGCTGCACCGCAGCGAAGATGCGTATCGGGTCGCTGAGACAAACAACCGCTGCCGCCGATAGGTCAGCGTCGTGTCATGAAGTGCCTTTGCCCGTCAACGACCAGTCGATGGCCGCCTTCCACCGCAGGTGGACTTCACCGGCTCGGTTGCTTCCGAGTACGCACGGACGAGCAGCGTCTGCAGAACGACCACCGACGCCGTCACCGCAGCGGTCACGCCGCCCAGCGACACCCAACAAGAACGGATTGGCGAAGATGCGAACCCGAACAACGCTTTGCGTTGCCCAGCCCTTAAGGCGAACACGCAGCATTGCGTCATCAAAGGGACCCACCACCGACTCGGCGTCGAGCAGCTCCTGCTGATCCTGAGCGCGACCATGCATGATCAGTCCGCCCGAACCAGCCGCTCAAAGCTCGCCCCGTACGCCGCAATGAATCAGCAGTCTTCCACCCCGTAATGAATCAGGAGTCTCCTGGTGGCTCAGGTCCAGTAGGTGGGTGACCTCGGAGCTCAGGCTGTCGGTCCGGGCGTTGGTCGACGGCTTGAAGTCCGGACGACCAATTCGGGCTGGAAGAGGACCTGTCGGTGCCGGTGGTGGCTATCTGCTGCCTCCTCGAGCAGCAGTTCGGCTGCTGTGCGGCCTAGCAGCTGGCGGGGCTGGCGCACTGAGGACAGGGGTATGGCGGCGGCCCCGGCAAACTCGATGTCGTCGTAGCCCACCAGTGCGACGTCATCGGGCACTTTCACACCTTGGCGGGTCAACTCCTGGAGCATTCCGAGCGCCAGCAGGTCGTTGGCGCAGAACACGGCGGTCGGATGGTGCGGGCCGTTCAGCAGAAGCTGCGCGGCCTGGCGACCACCGTCAAAGGTGAGGGAGCGCACTTCCAACTGCCGCACGGAGGTCGGGTCCCGTCCCGCCTGCTCGAGGGCGGATCGTGCCCCAAGTAGCCGCTCCCGCACCTGTATCACGGAGGTGGGGCCGCCGAGGAAGGTCAGCGTCTGGTGGCCCTCGTTCAGCAAGTGCTGAGCAGCCATACGTCCGCCCAGTACGTCGTCGACCGATACTGAGCAGCAGGAGTCTCCGCTTGCCCGTCGGTCGAGCAGGACCACGGGGATGCCGCGGGCCCGGAGTCGATCCAGATCCGAGTCGTCGGTCCCGACGGGAGTTATCAGCACACCTTGAACGCGCTGCTCCTCGAGCAGATCCAGATAGCGCTTCTCACGCGTGGAGCTCTGATCGCTGTTGCACAGGAAGACCGCAAGGCTGGAAGTCGCAAGCGCTTCTTCCACACCCCGAGCGACATCGGTGAAGAACGGGTTGCCCGAATCGAGGACCACGAAGGCGATGATGCGGCTCCGGCCGGCTCTGAGGTGACGGGCTGACTCGTTGCGGACGAAGTCGAGCTCCTGGATGACCGCCTGCACCCGGGTTCTCGTTCCGATGGCGACAGCGTCTGGCCGATTCAGAACGTTGGAGACGGTCCCGACTGACACGCCAGCTCGGTCGGCAACGTCTCGAATGCTCGCTGCGGCCACAGCGCGACTCCCTTGCGTCGCTGTCAGCATGCCCGCAAGCGCGGTGTGCTCGAACGGCAGGTACTTCTCGTGCCGTCGACAACCGCGCGCAGAAGCTGAGCCGTGTGACGCTTGACACAACGCCGTCCAAGTTCCTACAGTCCGCGTCGAACGCATTGAAACGATTCAGATCACGGGAGAGGGAATCTGCAAGGGCCATCACTGATCGCAACTCAGGCTGAAGGGCCTCACATGAACTACCGCTATCAACCGGCTGCACCCCGGCTCAAGCACGTAGGGCTGGGCGGCGCACTCGCCGGAATGCTTCTGCTCGCCGGCGGCCACAACGCAGCCGCTGTCGCGACACCCGCGCCGACTGCGTCTCCTGACGCAGGGGCCACAGCTCTCGGACTTCCCGCCCTGTCCACGGCGCAGCACTACAACCTGGCGCCGGCGTCACGCAGGATCGTCCCGCGATCCATCAGCACCAACACGTCGGTCAACGACGACTTCGTGACCGCTACCTCCCTGGTCTCCGAGACCAGCGCCCATCAACTGCAAGCAGGACCGGCTAGCAGCACAACGGTGCGCGACGGGACGACGGTTCGCCAAGCGGGACCCGGTGTGCCCGGCGCTCAGTTCAGCTACCAGATGCACGCACCGGCGCACCACGCGGTAACGGTCCGAGTCGAGGAGTCCGGGAGCGCGACCTCGGAATACGAGGTGTTCGTGGGCGCCCGCCAGGTGCACCATCGCAGCAAGACCGACACGCAGTACGTTCTGGGCGCGTGACTGGTCAGGTCCTTCTTTCACCGGTTGACGAATTGGACTGAGTTTCGTCGCGCGGATAGCGGTGTGGCAGTGGTGAAAGTGTCTGCGGCACAGGGAGAATGGGCAAGTGCCCGAGGACCTGTC
>JAABUU010006824.1_pt1 | contig 12061 bp, 15 predicted proteins | sample 5559301 | NCBI WGS metagenome assembly JAABUU01 (sample SAMN10711884, study PRJNA513360) | rock metagenome | isolation source: Antarctica rocks | place: Antarctica: Victoria Land, Richard Nunatak white
GTTCGATGGTTTACTAGGCCTACCTGGCAGTACCGCCAGTCAGATTGAGCTGTCATCGCACACGAACTGTTCTGCTAAGCAAGGACTGGTTTTGGATACAGACTTTTGACGACCACTGTACAAAGAGTAATGGGAAAAGAGAAGAAGCAGATGAAAGGTTGTGCAGGACAGAGCCAGGACATGACCAGTTCCAGCACAGAGCAGTCCATCCTCAAGATGAGTAAACCCTCTGCTGCGCTGCTGCTGTATCTGCAACAGCATGAAGCTCTGAGAGCCTATCTCAAGCAAGGGTTCACAAACGCGGAGTATACTTGAGTGTGTCCTCAGGTATCAGTAGCCAGCAACAGTGCATGACACACAGCTTTGCGAGGTATAGGGGGTAGATGTCCTTTGAATGTGGTGCATAGTCAAGGGTGCGTATCATTGGCATGTGAATGGCATGCAATGTATGCATCATGTAGCTGCAGCACATAAACACCGCTAGCTAGCTAGCTAGCTATAGCATGCCGCAAATGTGACTGTGCTTGCATGCGCACCTTTCGCCCAGTAAAGCAGCAGGCTGATGCGCATGCTTCTCCTACAAATAGTGGTCATAAGCCAAAACAGGAATATGGTGTACATCATGTCATTGGTGTGTATACATATACCAGACTCTCTGCTACCCAGCGTGGCAAAGAAAAATAGCTGTGTCTTTATCAGTGGGCGCTTACACTGTCCCTGCCATGAGGTGGACTGTCTAGCTGTCCGTTTTCTTTCATCAACTGCGCAGCATGCCAGCAGGCATGATCCATGTCATTTACACGGCACACTTTACTGTCAAACTTGCATCTTGCAGTGCGTTCAGGAATCTCAATGCCGCCCTGCGGGGACGATGCCAGCCCCGGGACTTACTTGCAGCGATGCTTGCTCAGCACATTCTATGGCGTGCTACAAAGAAAGGAAGAAAACAAACAGGCACGCACCGGTTTGTGCCTTTGTTAGTTGAGCACCATGTGGCTCAAAGCAATGATCTGGCGCTTACTGTCCGCAGTCCTGTTGTTAGCGCTTGCATGTGTGGCTACGCCCACCATCTCGGGGTGGCCAGAAAGCCTCGATGAAGAAGTGGACGTTCCAACACTGGAGCTGTGGGAGTTGCTGGAGTTAGCAGCTGTTGTATGTAAGTATCCACCGATGTTATCAAGTGTGCGAACCACGATTGTCGCCTGTAACAAGCACCTGCCTATCAAGCTAGTGTCCCAGGGCCTGTTCATCGCTGCTTGCAAACAGCTGAAGCTCTGACTGAAGTGCAACCGCAACACACAACTGGATCATTATGAGTCGGCGTCTTTTACATACTGCTGAGGACATGAACGTGAACCTTGGCTCACCAATTATGTGCCATACAGGGGGCACCTGGACCCTATTGCAGCAGCTAGTGAAGCTGCTTACTAGCCTGGGCGTGTACGAGTCTTCAGGTACAGCCTCAAGCTGCGTTGAGGGTGTCAGTCCGTCGCTTCTTGTCAACATTCTTCGATACCGCCCTTGATGCTTAGTCGACAACGACGAAAACCTCTGCACTATCCTCGCAGGTCCCCGCCCCGCTTCTGAGCAGGCCTTTCACGAAAGCCTCTCTTTTCCAGCGCTGTGCATCTTCAGCACAAGCGCACTGCAAACCCTGCTCCGTCACGACGGTTCTGTGTGCTTTGCTGGACTGCCAGCTGAAGCGCTGGACTACTTCACCCAAAGCTGCGTCCAGGACGCACTCCACCAACAAGGCAGAGACTCCACCTACAGCCTACCGCAGTCTGCGTTGAGCATCTTTGGCTCCTCAGCCTTGCAGCATTACTGGAGGAGCGCTGGTAGTCACCTAAGTGCCATCACCGTTGCAGCCCTGGATATGTTTGAGGGAAGTTTGCTGCAGCAGTATGTGGAAGAGGAACGGGTGTCATGTTTGCCCCATTCCCATGTCCTTCCTCAGGTGAGTGCTGTTTCTTGTAAGGCCATCTCCATGCTTTGATGCGCTGATTGCAGTAGCTGTGATGCATCTGAGTGCAGACTCGACGCTCACATTGTCAATTCAAGAACACACGCATGTCTGCCTCTCACTAAGCTTGCTCTGGTACAGCCTTGTATTACCATGCAACCCGCTGTGTGTTGAACAAGCTGCTTCAAAGCTGATTTGCTGTGCAGGGTCAGGAATCGGGATCATCTGCAGCCATGCCAACCACTGCAGCTGATGTCTCATCCACCACCAGCCCCCAGCCTACCCCCTTGCGCACCCAGTCTAGCCTGAAACGCGCTATGTCTGGGCTGGGTACTTTCATCCCAGGACTGCTGTACTCGTCCAAGCCCATCCTGACAGCTGTGCAGCCTCTGCAGCAGCCCATGTCAGACCCCAACTCTCACCTGACCAACCCCATCATTGGCCAGGGAGAGCTTGCTGGAGAGGACTACGCGCATTCTTCTTTCATGGTAACTGGTACTGGGGATGCCTCCCCAACTTCTTCTTCAGGGGTGAGGGGAGCCTTGGAGAAGAACACATCATCATTGGCGGAGGCCATTGAGAGGGAATCTGCAGCTGACAAGGCTGCCAAGGAGGAGGCTGACAAGGTCCTCCTGGAGAAGACTACCAAGCCTAAGGTACAACCCTATCCATGCACATGATTCGCTTCAGTGAAACCATGCTGTATGTGTCATTCTCAACCTTTCACACTATATTTACGTTCAACTTTCTTTGGATGCTGCTGTCTGCACTCTGGGTAGAACATATCACAAGACTCTTACGTGCTGCACAGCATCACTTGTGTGCTGCGTCGAGCTTTGTACATTGCTGAGATGCTGCCTGCCAAGTCACATTACATTGTTATGTAGCAATACGCTACAATACAACAATATAATACAATGTTGCAAATCCTGACTGTATCTGTGATGCTGTGCAGGGGCTGCGGCGTATGTCCTCCTCCTTCAAGGACTTCAAGCTTAAGGCCTTCAGGAGGAGCAAGGATGTGGAAATGACCAACACTCTTCAGGAGCAGCAGACTCCTACTTCTGAGAAGATCAAGCTTGGTGCAAAGGCCAAGAAGATGGCTGCCCGCTTTGTGCCTGCTGCTCTTGGTACATTGAGCCACCCTGACCGCTCTTATGTGCACAAGGTTGTGGGTTGTGTTGAGGGGTGTGATTGGGGTGCTGCATGTGGACCATCATGCTATGCATAAGTAGGCTGGTGCTGCAATGCAGAGTTGATTTGTGGTGTGTCAAAAACTGCATTTCATTGCATGCTTGCTTGCTCTGGTTTGATACAGGCCAACAGGAAGGCAGCAGTTGTGCATGTAGACCCTGGCTGGCAACATTATGTCTAACAAGTTCAGGATACTCTCTTGCCGTATTTGTATGTATTTCTGTGAACCCGGTTTGTATCTGACAATGGTCCTAGGAGTTCAAGCGATTGTGCGATGGTGTGCAGGTGGCTCCCCAAGGGTGTAGAGACCACCCCAAGTGACATCTGGCGGCTTGATCAGCCTTGATAGGGAGTCAGGTTGCTGATCTTGGATTATCTGTTCTTTCGATGATCTGCTGGCGGGGTGTGCCAGTGTTTGTGTTGGTTGAAATGTTGATGAGATAGGCCAGGCCTGCTGGCACGTGTTATGGTGGTTGTATGAATGGTGAGATAGCTGGGACTGCCAGCATTTGTGATGCTTTTTGGAATGGTTGAGGATGTACATTCATGCTCTTGATTTGCTTCGCTTCAAGAGGCTCCCATTGTGGTCGCTGAAAGGCAATGAGTTTTTCCTTGGTCTTCTTTCCTTCCTGCTCTCACTGTGACAAGCTTATGTTTCCTGACTTTACAATCAAGAAAACACTTGAAAAATGTCATAGACAGGTACCAAAATTGCAGTGAAGCACCTGTGAACATATGATCCTTTTTCTTTCATATAATAGCATGGTCTATACTCAAACTTTCAGCGCTGCTACATATATGCTGACAACTTTCCAATCGACTATAAGTCATTGTAATACACTTTCCAATCAACTGTAAGTCATTGAAATACACACAGCAACTTAGCTTCGAATTTGTCCCAATTGGCAAGTGATCGTTTCTGCGACCTCTGACACCAAGTCAGCATTCAATGCTTGTTTGGACTGGCAGCTCTAGCAAGCAGCATGCGAAGCGTGACCTCAGGTTCTGAAGGGCTTGCTTTTGCTGTGCAAAGCGTAAATGCGGACATGTAACACACAGCTTACAAGATGATGCAACGTTGCACAACAGCAGCTGTGACCAAACACCATAACACTACCGAGTGCGGCTCTGCTGCATTGCAAGGATGGCAATTGCCATTGTGGTCATGAAGCATGGTATCTGACATGTGGATACACAATTGTTATCAACAAATATCAAAGAAAAAGAAAAGACTACACCTTTCGGCGTCAATTTAATGAGAAGCCAAGTATGATACCGGGCTGCCCAGGGAACAAAAATCAAACTCATTTCCGCTAGGAGGCCAATGCTCAACTGAGAGACTCCTTGCAGCGCAATTACTGCCCTCGTGACCAGTTTTGCTTACATGTGTAAGTCATCAGCCACAATGCGTCTCAGAGACAGCACTGAGCTGCAACCCAAGCCTGCTGTGCTTCAGGGCCTATGCAAAGTCTTGATAGAGGTGCTGGTGAGTTACAGGCCAAGCACCTCAAAAGCAGCATGGTGCTTGTTACATTCTGAGCCTGTTGTGAAATTTACAAATTGCAACTTGAATGCAACCCAAGCAGTGCTGAGCATGCTGAGCAACGCAGATTGTGTCATGCAGGCACCATGCACCTCACTGCACCTCTAGTCTACTGCTTGTTATGTCCTGAGCATGTTACCCCTGATAGCAGGAGTTTGGCATGTTGGGTCTTCGTTTGGTAAGCAGCTTGAGGGGTTTTGTCAAGGTAGCATCCTATAGCACCATGCTTAGCCTTGTTAGCTGAGGAGCAGTCGCTGGCTAAAGGTGCAAGCAGCTGCTCAGGCAGCTGTCAAGAACTTCTTCGGAAGCCCAGGAAGCTAAAAAACCAGGCATAGCAGCAGCAGCAGCAGCAGCACCAGCAGCACCAGCACCAGCACCAGCAGAACAGCATCAGTCCAGGCACGTGCTACTACTGCAGCAGAAGACTTGTCAGCTGCAGAGTGTCAGCCTCATGATCAGGCAAATCAGCATGAGGAGGTCAGCAGCAGATGATGTGGGAACACACCAGACAGTCATCAGTCAATAGCCAAAACAAAGCATCTCCTTTAGGCAAAAGCCATCAGGGTGAAAGTGTTCACACTGCTGATAGAAGTCACCAAGCTGATGCCAGTAGTGTCCAGCAAAGGCTTCTGTGATGCACTGCGCTCCATCATATGCATTGCCTCAGAGCAGCAGCAGCAACTTGGTACAGTCAATGCTGCAGCCTCTGTGCAGCATATACATGCAATTTCATGCATGCATTGTGCAATCCAATGGCATCTGCTCAGTAGCTTTCAGATCCCCAGTGCAGCTGTTGCAGAAAAGAGACACTGATCCCTGCACACGCAGCTCTGCTGGCCATGTGCAAAGGTGAACACGCAGTCAAACCTGCAGTGCATTGACATCAGTCATGCATTGACAATCCCACTGTGTCACTATTGCATCACATGGGTAAGCAATCTCTGCTGTTGACTGCACTGCTTGGTGCCTTGTGACTGCATACTCACTTGTTGTCATAGTGCTGATTGCGCTTTGATACAGACAGATATTGCAGGTGCAATCACAGACAGACGCCATTGCATCAGATGGTCACGATTTTGACAGGGCTGCCATTCTGGAATGGCCAGCCAGGAGTGGCACAGCGCTGGTCCACAATTGGTCTACCAAACTGGTCTACAACACATCCCAAGTGCTTGTGACTGTGAGCACATGAAGCTGATCCCAATGTCGTCATTAAATTGGGCATGTCATCAGCCTGTAGCGCTTGCTCAGCAAACTTTGCAGTTATGTGAGTGTGCAGCGGTGACGATCCTAGCACAGCGCTGAGCAGCTTACAGATCGCGTTGTCTGTGATGTGCAGTTGTATTGTTTGTGACGTCATTTAGTGAGGTGCATCTTGGCAGGTGACTTGTCTGCATGTGTCGTTGCTGCTTGACTGCGCACTGTTCAATGTGAGACACCATGTTTCTATGCTTCTATGCATGCGAGCCACTGCTCTGCTTTCTGCAAGCCTCTGTACTGATTCAGACTTTGTGTTTTGTGTCAATAGTCTTGCCTGTGCTGCACAAACACTGAGAATGGCTTGCTTGACCTGCAGCAGCAGCTGTTACAGCAATTCGCAAGCACCACCCATGAGAACGTGTGCTGAAGTCCAGGTTGCTAATTGAGCTGCACTGGGGAGAGTTTACTGGCAAGTGCTGTACAATTTGTTTCCAATGAAGACACAAGACGAACAAGCTCGTTTTGATTTACACGGCTAGGCTAATTTACACATTTGATTGTGCAAATGCTGCAGAATAGATGTCCAGCAATCTTCACAGCAAGTTTCATCAAGTGCAGCTGTCCACGAAGAATGCAACAACATGCCAATCTGTGGCATGGTTGACAAACACAGGAAGCAGCAAAAGATACAAACAAAAGATATCAGACATACCAGCTATGTAGGCATAGCAGCAAGCCAACATCAAGACAAACATGCTAGTGTCAGTCGCTGCGATGCAACATGCTTGCTTTGTACCACACCACTTACTAGCTTGACCCAATGGTTGCTGCAATGTGACAACACAACAGTCTCTAGGTTCATGATCATCCAGGGCAGGGCAAAGTCAATGCAGCAAAAACACAATCATCAAGCCCACTTTCCAATCAATGCCATGATTGCTGCGCCTGTGTACAGTGCCCCAAAGCCTGCAACTTGCAGCATCCAAGACCGGGGCAACTCGTCATCAGCAAATGTGGGCAAGATCAAATCACATAAGCCATTATAAATCAGTATACCTGCTGATACAGCATCAAATACACCTTCTGTGCCAAGGGCTACCTTGCTCTCACCAGTGTAGTTGTTGCTGATACCAATACCAATAGCAACGCCTAGTGGTGTGACAATGACAAATGCTGCAGCCAGCAGCATGTACTTCATCCTTCCGTATCCTGCTTTCACAAATAGAACACCGAGAGCAAGGCCTTCATTGCCTTGATGAAAGAACAAAGCAATCATGAGCGCTCGTACTGTGTCTGCATTGCTCGATATGCCCAGAGTAATTCCAATGAAGATGCCTGTAGCAGCGAAAAAATGTTATTGACAAAGGTCAAACCTGGCCATGCATTAAGTATGCAGCATGGTGCTGCGAATTGAACGGGCGCAATGCATAGATCAAGCAAGCACTTACTGTGAAATATGATGCCTGCTTCGAAGGTGTACGATACGACGACATTTTGCAAAGCCTTCAGTCGAGCTTTGCGATCGTATGCTTTCTCTATGTCGTCGGAGGAGGTAGCGGCCGAAGCTGAAATCCCCGCCTCAGCGTCAGCTTTGTTTTGGACTTGCGTGCTGCTGTCAGCATCGTGCATGAGACGTTGATGAAATGTCTTGTGAAGTACCCACTCTAAGGTAAAGGTAAACAAGGAAGCAGAGGTGGCGATGGTCATCGCCCAAGGGTACTCGGTAGATAAACCAAGGCAAGGATCGGTAAGGATGGGAAACGCGTCTCCCAAAACATGTACGTATCTGCAATAACACTTTCAAGTCGCACAGCGGCCATCTACGCGCACCGGTGGCATCAGCCTGAACTCTTACCCCGTTGTCAGGACCACTCCCGCAGCAAACGCTCGAATCAGAAAGTAAAACGACTGGACGTTAGCCTTGTAGGTGAAGAAGGGAATGCTAACGCCAATGGTGCTGACAAGCAGAATGCCAAACAAGCCGCCAAGTCGAAGTCCAAGCAATCCTTGATCACCAGGGGCAAAGCAAACCGGAAGCTCTGGCACGGCGTTGATAGCAACGTTTGCTGCAGAGCTGTCAGCCATGGCTCTGCATGGCAATGGATAACAGCTGCTCAGCCGTGAGCTCTATCGTTGATGTCACTGATGAGCGGAAAAAGCAGGACTGTTTGCAATGGCGCTGCAGAGCGCTGTGATGGGGACAACTTTACAAACAAGCAAGCTTACCTGAGCGGACAACTTTACAAGGGATCTATCTGTGACAGTTTTACAAGGCAACCTGCAAGCGAGAACTATCAATCATCCGTTGCAAGTTCGTTATCGAATGTCAGACCTAACCCTAAGATGATAAGGGCGGGGTGTGGGGGTCTGTGTGTGGGTTGCATCAAGGGCTGTTTACACTTGACCGTTCCGTGTGCGGTCGCCATGCGAAATCTGGGTTAGTCATCGCAACAACCGCACCGCGATTTTGCGTTCAACCTCATCTACGCATGTTGCGCAATGCCAAATCCCTTTTGACCGTGGGTTTTTTTTGGGTCCAGTCAGATCGGACGGGCTGTTTGGATGCTGCCTGTTTGGCAGAATCCTGTGTGGGACGGAAACACCTCCTCTGGGAGACTTGATGACATCACCGAGGCTCTGCGACGCGGCAGCAGCACCTGAACCCCGATTACCACCATCAATTGGACAATCGGCAAGCAGACGACGTCGAGGGCTAGACGTTCGCATTGGTTGCAAAGCCTGATTACCACCATTAATTGGACAATCGGCAAGCGGACGTCGAGGGCTAGACGTTCGCATTGGTTGCAAAGGCTTCCTGACAGTTTGCTAGGAACTTGTTTTGATAAGATCGAGTTTGTCGACGAGATCCAGAGTGAAACCACAGGTGTAGTCCATGGTCGCGGTCGCGTTTCAAATCCGGTCCCAAACGCGGTGGATTTGGGATTTTGACCGCAAATCATTCTAGGGTCTGGAAGGACCGCACGAAATCGGTCAAGTGTAAACAGCCCTTCAGACGTAATTTCATGCCTGGTTTGGCATTAGGGTTTCCTGACACACGTTTGACACGCGCCTCTTGGCAGTTGAAGGAACGGATGGTTGACAACTTTGCCGCATCACATAGTTCGCGGCGGAACCTGTAAAATTGTCAGTCAGCCATTCCTTCAGCTTGTAATCTTCTTCAGCCTCAGGTCAGTGAAATTAGGGACTTCGCAGTGTTTTTGTCTGGTGCTGATTCCTGAGACATTGGCATTTAGCTGCAAGTATGACGTCGACGCGAGCGTGCAGGCTGTGCAGGTGTCATGTCCGACAGCCTTGCCGCAAGCGTTGCCTTCAACGCCGGCGCCTCGCCAGAGCTTCCGACGTGTTTTGCCCCCGGTGATCAAGGCTTGCTTGGGCTGCGCCTTGGCGGCTTGTTTGGAATCCTGCTTGTCAGTACCGCGGGCGTTTTCATCCCCTTCTTCACTTACAGAGCCAGCCTCAACTCACTGTACTTTTTGCTACGAGCATTTGCTGCCGGGGTAGTGTTAACAACCGGGTGAGCTGAGATGCGAAACCGCGCAAGTTTAGCGACCTACTGGACCTGAAGTTTTTCACTGGCTCACCCTCTGTGTACAGGTATGTGCATGTTCTCGGAGACGCGTTCCCGATCCTGACTGACCCTTGCCTTGGCTGGTCTACGACTTACCCATGGGCTATGACCATCGCAACCGCTGCGTCTCTCGTAACCTTCACCCTGGAATGGATGTTGCACAAGACGTTCCATCAGCGGCTCATGCGCAATGCCGAGAGGGATGGGCACGCAATCAAGCAACCTGATGCAGAGGCACCTATGCCTGAAACCACGGGAGACCTGGCAAGAGCAGCTGACCGCAACACCAGGCTGAAGACCATGAAAAGCATTGTTATATCCTACACGTTCGAAGCAGGCATTATCTTTCACAGTAAGTCTGCCTGACTTCTCTTTGTGGCAACAGTAACTTGCCAGATCCCTGCACTGCTTGTCACTGCTTTGACCATCAGCAATCACAAGTTGTTTGGCATCTGCATATCACATCACTCCCCCTTTTGCAGCAGTCTTGCAATGTTGTCAAATGTGCATCATTCTGTGGCTTCCTGCCTGTTGCCTTTCACAGCAAGACATTCTTCATCTATCATTGCACACATTGCCACAAATCTCCACCATCTTTGTGAACAACAGCTCTTTTGCTTTTGTTCATTGACACATTGTTCAGACAGCTTCGATTCGTTTGTGGATGGAAATGTTGCATTCAGGTCAATTGGTCTGCACAGGTCCCTGCGACCTTTAGAGTGATGACCGTGGGAAATCCCTGACTGATTGGATGTGCTCCTTTATTGCTGCAGGCATCTTCATTGGTATCACTCTGGGCATATCAAGCCATGCAGACACTGTCAGGGCGCTCATGATTGCTCTGTTTTTCCATCAAGGCAATGAGGGCCTTGCTCTGGGCGTTCTCTTTGTAAAGGCAGGCTACAACAGAACAAAGTATATCCTACTGGCTGCAGCTTTCATCATAGTCACACCTGTAGGTGTTGCTATCGGTATCACAGTCAGCAACAAATACAACGGGGAAAGTAAAGCAGCTCTTGGCTCAGAGGGTGTGTTTGATGCTGTGTCAGCAGGAATCTTGATCTACAATGGCTTATGTGACCTCATCTTACCCACATTCTCTGATGACGAGTTGCCTCAATCCTGGACTATGCAAGTGGCAGGCTTTGGGGCTCTGTACACAGGTGCAGCAATTATGGCATTGATTGGAAAATGGGCTTAATGATGAATGCAGTCCTCTTGTTTTTGCAGTGATTGAGTGTTTGCAAGACCCTGCATATTGATGGGCGCTGCAATGCCTCCTGCTCGTGCACGCTGTAGCAGAGTGAACTCTGTTGCCTTCAAGGACAAGGGAGCAATGACTATGTGCCGACACGAGCTTGTTTTTGGATGACATCTTGGGTTAGTTTTATTTCAGATGGGACTTGGCAGACTTTAGCGCATGCTATTCCAGCTGAAAGCTTGCCTGCTTAACATCCTAACCACTGTTGCCATGTCTGCGGCAGCATTGGCTAGTGCATTCTGCAATTCAACAACTGTTTTGCATCTTTTGCTGCGAATTAGACATTTCAGATTCAGTTTGAACAGGTCAGAAACGACATACTGTCTTGCTTGTGATTACATGTATCCACTGCTGTAAGCTTTGAAGTGGCTTGCGCTGTGCATAATCATGCTTGCAGCACTGCTGCCAAATATCCTGTCAGGTGCATATGACAGTATCATTGATCTCTCCTTTTCGCGTGTGTGTCAATGCAGTCTGAAACAGGCCAGCAGCTTTCATCTTACACATGGCAGGGCTGATCAGCTGTGTCGCATGGCTGAGGGTTATCAAGTAGCAAGATGCACTGGAGGTACCTGATGAATCAACAACATATTTCAGAACCATCACTTGTTGACATACACTATGTATTTGGGACTACACTGTGAACACATGCACCAAGGACACAAAGTGCCAGCACACTTGTAACAAGAGCTGCACGTTACAGCTGATGCACCAGGCCTTGCAGGGTTTCAAGAACCATTCAGCTGTCACGTCTTCTGCAGTACGATCAGTGGCGTCTGCATTCTCCTCCTTGCTTCCAACAACACATACGATTTCGGGCCTGCAGGCACAAGAGGGAGTATGCACCTGATTCTTGCTGGCATGACGGGCCTCATCTTGCTGGGTGCAGACACGATTGAGCAGTAGTAACACACATGCACGACACCCTGTGCTCACCAATGGAATAGATAGGACAGGAAGAAAGCAAGGATATAAAGGAAGGATACACAGGTGTCAATTATGCAGAGGGATTCAGAGGGTACACTACTTGGACGGGCTGAGTAGTTGCAGGTGCAACCCACTGTTCCTGTGCCTCCTCGCTAGTCAAGACTGCACCAGAGCGCCTGCGCTTCTGCACCCCAGCTCCCAAAGATTCTCAACTATGCTGTGCTGCTGCTTCTGCACTCAGCTCCTGCATATTGCAGGCACTGCTGCTCAAGCCTCAGCAGCTGCTGCAAAGCGACTTGTCTTGTGGTAACAGACACACTGGGCCAGAGCAGCTGAGACATAAGTTCAGCCAGAAGCAGGGTGGAGGCGACCAGCTCAGCTTCA
>JAABUU010006827.1_pt1 | contig 12056 bp, 8 predicted proteins | sample 5559301 | NCBI WGS metagenome assembly JAABUU01 (sample SAMN10711884, study PRJNA513360) | rock metagenome | isolation source: Antarctica rocks | place: Antarctica: Victoria Land, Richard Nunatak white
CGGCGAAGACGCCCAGGCGGGCGAAGAGCGCACCCTCCTCGGGCGTGAGCAGCGCATAGCTCCAGTCGAGCGCCCCGCGCATCGTCCGTTGGCGCTCCGGCAGGTTGCGCGGACCATCGGTGAGGAGAGCCAACCGCACGCCCAGGCGCGACAGCAACGCGTCGGGGGGAAAGAGCTTGATCCGCGCGGCGGCCAGCTCGATGGCCAGCGGCAGGCCGTCGAGGGCCGCGCAGATGGCCGCGACCGCCGCGAGCGCCGCGCCGGTGGGGCGAACCCCGGCGACACGGCCCGCGCCCGCGCGACGAAGAGCTGCACGGCCTCGCTCCGCGTCGGGTCGGATGGCTCACCGGCGCCGTCCATGGGCAGCGGCAACGGCGGCACACGGATCTCCTGCTCACCGTAGAGGCCCAGCGGGACGCGGCTGGTCGCCAGGATGCGCAGGCGCGGGCTAACCATCCCCGCAGGGCTGGTGTGTCGCCGCCCGTCACGCGTTCATCCCGGCGCCCACACCGGGGCGGACGAGACGTCCGCGCTCCCAGAAACGACGGGGACGGGCGAGACGCCCGCGCTCCCAGGACTTTTCACAGACCCTGGACTACTGGCTACTCTGCTTGCGCCAGCGCAGGTCGGGCTGGCGGGCGGCGCGGGTCTCGTCGATGCGCCCGACCAGCGTTTCGCGCGGCGCGCCTTTGACGAGGGCAGGGTCCGTCGCGATCTCGCGTGCAATGGCGTGCAGCGCGGCGGCGAAGCGGTCCAGCGTTTCTTTGTCTTCTGTCTCGGTCGGCTCGGCCATCAGGCACTCTTCCACTACCTGCGGCCAGTAGACCGTCGGCGGGTAGAAGCCGTAGTCGATCAGGCGCTTGGCGATGTCGAGCGTGCGCACGCCCTTCTCTCGCTTGTAGCGCCGCGCCGAGGCCACGAATTCGTGCATGCACGGCCCCTCGTACGGCAACTCCAGCACATCGGCCACCAACGCGCGCAGGTAATTCGCGTTGAGCACGGCGTCGCGACTGGCGTCGGTCAAGCCGTCCGGCCCCAGCGTGCGCACGTAGGTGTAGGCGCGCACGAGCAGCCCGACGTTGCCCCAGAACGAGCGCATCTTGCCGATCGACTGGGGGTAGTCGTACGATAGGTAGTAGCTCGTTTGCCCGTCGCCGTCGTCGCGCTTGGCCACAATGGGCACGGGCAGGAACGGCGCGAGGTGGTTCTTGACGCCGACCGGGCCGGTCCCCGGGCCGCCGCCGCCGTGCGGCGTGGTCATGGTCTTGTGCAGGTTGAAATGCACCACGTCGAAGCCCATATCGCCGGGACGCGCGATGCCCATGATGGCGTTGAGGTTGGCGCCGTCGTAGTACAATTGCGCGCCGGCCGCGTGTACTATCTCGGCGATCTCCGCGATGTCCCGCTCGAACAGGCCGAGCGTGTTAGGGTTGGTCAGCATCAGCGCCGCCGTGCGCGGGCCCACCAGACGGCGCAGGTCCGCGACGTCGACGCGCCCCTGGGCGTTGCTCTTGACTTCGACGGTGGCGTAGCCCGCCGCCGCCGCGCTGGCCGGGTTGGTGCCGTGCGCGCTGTCGGGCACGATCACCTCGCGCCGCTGGTCGCCCTCGCCGCGGCTCTCGTGGTAGGCCCGGATCATGGCGATGCCGGTGAACTCGCCGTGCGCGCCGGCGGCCGGCTGCAGCGTGAAGGCGTCCATGCCGCCCACTTCGCATAGGTACTGCTGCAACTCGTAGAGCAGTTGCAGCGTGCCCTGCGCTGTCGCGTCGGGCTGCCACGGGTGGACCGCCGCCCAGCCGGGCTCGGCCGCGACTTTCTCGTGCAGCTTGGGATTGTACTTCATGGTGCAGGAGCCGAGCGGATACATGCCGCCGTCGATGCTGTAGTTGCGCTGCGAGAGGCGCGTGAAGTGGCGCACCACCTGTAGCTCCGAGAGTTCGGGCAACTCCGGTTCACTTTGCCGGCGATATTTCGCGGGGAGCAGCTCGTCGAGTCCTTTGGCTGGGACGTCGAGCGTCGCGACCGGCGCGGTACGCCGCCCCGGCACACTGAGGTCGAAGATGGTGGGCTCCTCCGCGCCGGGTGAGCCGGGCGGGGCCGCCTGCGGCGAGGGCTGTACCACACCCGCGTCCAGGAGCGCGGCCACGGTCGCCGGGACGCGCCGCTCCTCCGGCGCGTTTTGTATCTGCGTCTGAGTTGGTTCGAGGGTACTGGTCATATTATGCCGCCGCCTTTGCTAGACCGGCCACGAGCCGGTCGATGTCGTCTTTGCTGTTGACTTCGGTGACGCACACGAGCAGGCAGTTCGCCAGGTCCGTATCCGCATTATTCTTATCGTCGCCCATGCGGCGCTCACGCGCCACGATGCTGCCGCTCGATCCACTGCCGTCGAGCGGGACGCCGCCCAGAATACCATCATCGAGCAGGGCTTGGGCGACCTCGGCCGCCGGCTTGGGGCAGCGCACCACGAATTCGTGGAAGAAGGGGCCGTCGAAGCGCAGGTTGTAACCGGGCAGCGCGGCGATGCGCTCGGCCGCATAGTGGGCCTTCTGCACGCACAGGGTCGCGGTGTCACGCAGGCCGGCCTTGCCTTGATGCGCCAGGTAGATCGTGGCGATGGTGGCGCAGAGGGCATGGTTGGAGCAGATGTTGGATGTTGCTTTGTCGCGCTTGATGTGCTGCTCGCGCGTCTGCAGCGTCAGCACGTAGGCGCGGTGGCCGTGGCTGTCCAGGCTCGCGCCGGTGATACGGCCCGGCATACGGCGCAGCAGCGCCTCACGCGCGGACAGGAAGCCGGCGTAGGGGCCGCCGTACTGCAAGGCGACGCCGAACGGCTGCGCGTCGCCCGTGGCGATGTCGGCGCCTACCTCGCCGGGCGAGGCCAACAGCGCCAGCGAGAGCGGGTTGACGCACGAGACATAGAGGGCATCGCGCGCGTGCGCGGCCGCGGCCAGCGCCGCCTGGTCCTCGATCAGCCCATAGAAGTTGGGCGACTGCGCGATCACGACGGCCGTGTCGTCGTCCAGGGCGGCCTCAAGCGCGCCCGGTTCGACCAAACCATCCGGTGTTGAGACTACACGCAGGGTCAGGCTCTGCGTGGTGAGGTAGGTACGCAGCACGGCCAGGTAGTCGGGGTTTATCGAGCCGGCCACAACGACCGTGCCGCGCCCTGTGGCGTTGACGGCCATGGCGGCGGCCTCGGCGCAGCCGGTCGCGGCGTCGTAGAGCGAGGCGTTGGAGATGTCCAGGCCGGTCAGTTCGCAGATGAGCGACTGCCACTCGTAGATGACCTGCAGCGTGCCCTGCGAAAACTCGGGCTGGTAGGGCGTGTAGGCGGTCACGAACTCACCGCGCGCCGCGAGCGCGCTCACGGCGGCGGGGATGTGGTGGTGGTAGGCTCCGCCGCCGAGGAACGAGACGTGTGTTTCGGTTGTGACGTTGCGGCGCGCCAGGCCGGCAAGGTGGCGCAGCATGGCCGACTCGCTGAGCGCAGGCGGCAGGTCCAGTGGCTTCGCGCGCAGCGTGGCCGGCACGGGCGCGAGCAAGTCTTCGATACTGTCGACGCCGATCGTCTCCAGCATCGCGCGCCGGTCTTCAGTGGTATGCGGGGTGTAGGTGTTGGTCACGCGTGTCTCCTGTTTAGTTGCCAGTTGCCAGTTGCCAGTTGCCAGTTGCCAGTTGCCAGTTGCCAGTTGCCAGTTGCCAGTTGCCAGTTGCCAGTTGCCAGTTGCCAGTTGCCAGTTGCCAGGAAGCATAAGTCATGTCGTTGTATTATGCACAAGAACCGCATGGCTGCCACCGCTCGCCTCCGCACGAGGAACTGGCAACTGGCAACTGGTAACTGGCAACTATTAGTGTCCCGGTCCGACGTTAGCCTCGTACGCCTTGGCGTCCATCAGTTTGTCGAGGTCGGCGGGGTCGGCGAGCTTGAGCTTGATCAACCAGCCCTCGCCGTAGGGGTCGGTGTTGACCTTCTCGGGTTGGCCGGCCAGGGCGTCGTTGACCTCGGTTACTTCGCCGGCGGCGGGGGCGTAGACGTCAGAGACGGTCTTGACCGACTCGACTGAGCCGAAGTTCTCGCCGGCCTGTAGCGTGCGCCCGACTTGGGGCAGGTCGACGTAGACGAGGTCGCCAAGTTCTTCCTGTGCGAACTGCGAGATGCCAATCGTGGCCGGCTCGCCATCGCCGCCGAGGCGGACCCACTCATGCGTCTGGGCGTATTTCAAATCGTCCGGGTACATATCATCTATCTCCCAATCAAGCCTGCGACTGCGGTCGCATGGCAGCGTACGGGCGCTGCGGCGCCGCCAAGAAGCTTTTGCACAACCGACCGCAGTCGGCGTGGTTTGCCATGCGACCGCAGTCGCAGGCCCCCGCAGCCGGGGAATCAGTTTTGCTCCCCTCTCCCGCGCACAGGGAGAGCGCGCTGGACCGTCGGCCGCAGCCGAGGGGCCAGTCAGCCACGGGATGGGGGTGAGGGATTAGTTCCCTCCCACATCAGCCTTACTCCTGTGGTAAAAGGGCGTCTTCACCACGCGCGCGGGGTGTGGTTGGTCGCGCACCAGCACCTCGACGTTCGTGCCGACGGGTGCGAGGTCCGCCTCGACGTAGGCCAGCGCGATGCCTTTATTGAGGGTCGGCGAGAACGTGCCGCTGGTGACGTGGCCGACCTCGCGGCCCTCATGGGTCACGGGGTAGTGCGGGCGCGGGATAGCGCGATCCTCCATCTCCAGGCCAACCAAGCGTTTCTTCAGTCCCTCCTCTTTCTGCCGGCGCAGGGCGTCGCGGCCCTGGAAATCGCCGTCGTCGAGCTTGACGAAGCGGCCAAGACCGGCTTCGAGCGGCGTGGTGGTCTCGTCGATGTCGTTGCCGTAGAGGGGCAGGCGCGCCTCCAGGCGCAGAGTATCGCGTGCGCCAAGCCCCACGGGCAGGAGGCCGTGGTCACGTCCGCGCTTGAGCAGCAGGTTCCACAGGCTGGGCGCGGCCTGTTCGTTGACGTAGAGCTCGAAGCCGTCCTCGCCGGTGTAGCCGGTACGCGAGACCATCGCCTCGACGCCGTCGGTGACATCGCCGGCCAGCATATGGAAGGGAGCCAACTCGCGCAGGGCGTCGACCATCAGTGGGTCGAGGATGTCCATGGCGCGCGGCCCCTGCAAGGCGATCAGCGCCATGTGTTGGCTGCGGTCGTCGATATCCACGTCGCGCTCGATGCCGAGGCGGCGCGCCGTGTCGCGCACCCAGGCCAGGTCTTTGGCGATGTTGGACGCGTTGACGACGAGCAGGTAGTGCGCGGACAGGTAGCCAGGGCGGTAGACGATGATGTCGTCGACGATGCCGCCGTCGTCCTGACACATCGGCGCGTAGAGGGCTCCGTCGACGGGGAGCGTCGCGACGTCGTTGGTCACGAGGTATTGCACGAGGTCGGCCGCCGCCGCGCCGGAGACGAGGAACTCGCCCATGTGCGAGAGGTCGAACAGCCCAGCGGCGGTACGCGTGGCGCGATGCTCCTCGATGATACTCGTGTAGCGCTCGGGCATCTCCCACTCACCGAAGGGGACCATGCGCGCGCCCAGCTTGAGGTGCTCCGCATAGAGCGGGGTGTGTTTCATATAGCCTCCTAAAAACAAACAGGGTGGAAAAGCTCGCTTCACCCTAATGGTACAGCAGCTTCTCCACCCTGTTCACAAGCCATCGGCTATCGACCGGTGGCGGCATGTTCAGAGGTTTGTCCGATCGAGGTCCCTTTGCCTGAGAGTTTCACCGCGCCGGGCTATGCGCCCACACAGCTTTCCCCTTCGGCGTCGTCAGAGCGAGCACGGCGCCCGCTTAGACGATCTCTTCCCCGACCATCATCCACATCTACCTATACTATAATCTACTTCCACTGTATATGAGGCGGCGTTGTCCGTCAAACGCATTGCGCGTATCGGTCCATCAAGGGTGATGCAGCAGGCGCGCGAGGGGGGCGCGAAAACCCGGCACGACATCCTCGCCGTCCAACGTATCGCCGGCGCCGAGGGTCGCGGAGGGACGCATCGCGTCCGCGTCGGGCCGTAAATCGCCGGGGCGCCACACATCAACCGCCTGCTGTTCGGGCCACACGACCCACACCAGACGCGTCCCGCCATGGAGGTATATCCGCGCCTTGGCGGCCATGTCGGCAGCGTGTTGCGACGGCGAGGCGATCTCGGCGGCGAGATCGGGCGCGAAAGGGACGGGCTTGTTGATATCCGGGACGAGCGCGCGGTGGGCCGCATCGATGAAACCGGCGTCGGGCAGCAAGCCCGTTTCAGCGCCAGGGAACTTGTACACGCCATCGGCCCCACTGACAGCCCCGAGATCGTGGTCCTCCACGAAATCGCCCAGGCGGCCCGCCAGCCGTCGCCCAATGGTCGTCGCCCACAGTCCACTACCCGCCACTCGGACCAACACCCCCTCGACTACTTCGTAGCGCCAACCGTCGTCGGGCATAGTCAGCAGGGCGTCGACCGTCACAGGACCGACGCCGGGAACGATCTCCGCCCACGGAGCTAGTGTATACGATGGCGGGATAGCCCGTTGTGCGCTCATGTCTGTAGTGTCGCGTGTTCGGACCCGTTGTGCAAGCTTTTCGCATCGAGGCAGGCGCACCACGCGATTGTGATGGCGCCCGACGCTGGCCTGACCTTAAAAGACCATGGCAGGGACCGGACCTTAAAAGGTCGCGCGGCAGCCAGCGGCGACCGCCATGGCCGCGAGGCGCTTGACGGTAGAACGCGCGTATCACGCCCAGGTAGACCTTTCAAGGTCCGTCTGCTGCCATGACCTTTTAAGGTCAGGCCAGCGGGGGACGCCCGTCGAGGCTGTCGTAGCGTACCCCTGTCAGGCGCTCGGAGATTTGCCACAGGCGGCGCGCCGTCCGTTCGTCGTAGGCGCGCCGCGCCGCCTTAACCCGCGTGGGGTAACCCCGGACTTCGCCCAGCCCATCGGGGCCGTAGTAGGCGCCGCCCCGCGCGTGGGGGGACGTGGCGGCATAGAGCGAGGGCAAGGCGCCCTGCGCGCCCGATTGGGCGAAGACGCGGTTTGCGGCGTCGAAAAGCCGGGCTGAAAGCCGCGCGCCAGACATCCGGGGACCGACCGCCTGCAAGTTGGTCGCCGCGTAGCCCGGATGCGCGGCCATGCTCAACAGGTCCACGCCGGCGGCGTCGGCGCGCCGCTGCAACTCGAAGGCGAACAGCAAGTTCGCTAGCTTCGCTTGGCCGTAGGCGGTCCAGCGCTCGTAGCGCCGCTCGCGCTGCAAGTCGGCGAAGCTGATCCAGCCGGCGCGATGGGCGATACTGCTGACCGTGACCACCCGTGCGTCTGGTCGCGCCGTGAGCAGGGGCAATAGGAGTCCGGTCAGCGCGAAGTGCCCCAGGTGGTTTGTGCCTAGCTGCATCTCGAACCCATCCGCGGTCCGGCGATGCGGTATCGCCATCACGCCCGCATTGTTCACCAGCAGATCAAGCCCCTCGCGCTGGCGCCGCTCCCGACACCACGCCGCGAAGCGCCGCACCGACGCCAGGTCCACCAGATCGAGTATTCCCAACTCGACATCCGCGCCGGGCGCCATTTCCCGGACCCTATCTACGGCTTGCGCGCCGCGCCCCTGGTCCCGGCAGGCCATCACCACGCGCGCGCCATGCCGCGCCAACTCCAGGGCCGTCTGAAACCCCAACCCACTGTTCGCCCCGGTCACTACCACCCCACGGTCGGACAAATCGGGGATATCCGTGGCCGTCCATTTCGCCATTGACATACCTTCCACAAGCTGAACACTGCCGCATACCGTTCCAGTCCAGTGTAGCCCCTTTTCGCAGGCTTTGGCGCCGGCCTCGGCTACCTGATACACGAACTGTGGCGAGGAAATTGCGTTCGCGCGTGAGCGCGTCTTCGGTCTGCTTGCGCACGTCAATGTCCTGGATCTGCGCGATGAAGTAGAGCGGCCAGCCCGCATTATCGCGCACCAGCGAAACGGAGAGCAGGACCCAGACAAGCGTGCCGTCCTTGCGGATGTACCGCTTCTCCATCTGGTACGTCGCGATCTCGCCCGCGAGCATCTGACGCACATAGGCAAGGTCCGTCTCTAGGTCATCGGGATGCGTGATGTTCTGGAAGGTGTGTTCCAATAACTCGTCCTCGCTGTAGCCGACGAGGGCGCACAAGGCGGGGTTGACGCGCAGCCAGCGCCCGTCGGGATTGACCAAGGCCAGGCCGATCGGGGCGTGCTCCTGCACCTGCCGGTAGCGCTCCTCGCTAGCACGCAACGCCTCCTCGGCCTGCTTGCGCGCCGTGATGTCGCGGATGATGCCGCTGTAGAAGCGGCCCTCAGTCGTGGTCCAGGACGAGAGGGACAGTTCGATGGGGAACTCCCCCCGTCCTTGCGCCGCCCAACCAACCCCAATGTGTGGCCGAGCGCGCGTGGCTCGCCGCCCGCCGCCAGGCGGCGCAGGCCCTGCGCATGTGCGGCCCGATACGACTCCGGCATCAGGAGTGTGAGCGGCCGGCCCACTACTTCCTCCTTCGCGTAGCCGAAGAGGTGCGTCGCTGCGGCATTCCACGACAGGATGCGGCCGTCCGCGTCCGCGGCGATGATCGCGTCGGCGGCCGCCTCGGTCAGCGCGCGCAGGCGCTCCTCGGCCTGGACATGGGCGGTGACGTCACGGCCGGTGACGGCGCCGCCAACGGCAGGGTCGGCAAGCCGGTTTGTGGCGACGCACTCCAGGGTGCGCCAGGAGCCGTCGGCGTGGCGATGGCGGCAGGTGAGCGTGGCAGCGGAGAGGCCATCGCGTGCACAGACGATCATGGTCGCTTGGACTCGGGCGCGGTCGTCGGGATGGATGACGCCGAGAGGCGAGCCGGCCAGGTGATGCAGCTCTTCAAGCGGCGCGCCGAGCACGCGGGTGTAGGACGTGCTGCCATAGCGCGCCGCGCCGTCGGGGGCGAGGATGCGGACCAGATCCGTGCCGTGCGCGGTCAGCGCCCGGAAGCGCGCCTCACGCTCGCGCAGCTCCACGGCCTCGATTGCCTGCATGACGAGGCGTCCCGCCAGCCGTAACAGGCCCACCTCGCCATCGCGCAGCGCGCGTGCGCGGGGGTGGAGCGTGCAGAGCGTCCCGTACAGGGTCCCGTCGGCGCGATGGAGGGGCACGCCGCTGTAGGCGCCGATGCCGAGGGCGCGCGTGGTGGCCAGATCAGCGAAGCGTGGGGCGGCGTGGGCGTCCTCGACGACGAGCGAATCGGCCTCCTCCGCGAGTATGACCTGGCAGTAGGTGTCGCGGAGTGGGAGCGCCGTCCCCTCGTGCAGGCCCATGGCGGCGCGGTCATAGGCGCGCTCGATGCGCAGGATATCCCCGTCCACGCGCGCCAGGAAGGCCAGGCCCAGGTCGAGTCCGTCGGCGATGAGCTGGAGAATGCCGCCGATCCGGGCGTTGGGGCTCCGCTCGTGGTCGGCGGCGATGGTCGCCAGGCGCTCGAAGACGGCCGTGGGCACAGATACGGCGGCACGGTCTGCGGTCGTGCCCGGCGCGGTCCTCCCCCCGCTGTGCGGTGTCTCCTGGTTGCTCATGCTCCCTCACCTTCGTCCGCGTACAGCCGCGGTCACATCGTCAGCGCGCCCCGTCGGCGCGCGGGTGCGCCGATGGGGCGTATCTACCCGTTCTAGTGTGCTAGCATAGTACCCGGTCGTCCCAGTTATAATAGCCCATATGGGGGATACAGGGGCAGGGGACGCGTCGCCCCCCCTCGCCAGCATAGCTGCGGCGCCGGACCGTCGCGGGCAACGCCGCGGCGACCTGCGCGCCGTCCTGATCGACGGCCCCATCTGGAATACTGGAAGGGGAGGCGTGTGAGACGAGGGGACAGACGGGGTGATGGAGCCAACGCGCCAGCCACCGCTGGGCTTGCGGGGTTGGAACGACCGCGCCATGCTCGCGCTCCTTGTCGTCATCGCGCGGCATCTCCTCGCCACGGAGCCACCCCCGCTCACGGCCGACCGCCTCGCGCGCGTCGTCGGCGCGCACGACGTCCCGGCGCTCGTCGCGCTCCTCGCTGAGAGTCCCGACTCCCAGGCCCGCCACGCCGCCGGCCAACTCCTGCGTTTCGTTCGGGCCGATCAGGCCAGCGTATACGTGCGCGTTATGCAGGGTATCCCCGTCGCCCTCGCCGACCCCTTCGTCCGCCTCGAGCTCTTCCCGCCGACCCGTCCGCAGCCCAAACGCCCTGTCCGCCTGATGCTAGCACGGTGCTCGTATGATTGCTGTCATCGTGCTAGCGTCAGGCTACTACGAGCAGGCCGTACTATCACGATCCACGCGTCAAATCGGCCCGTGCTAGCCCTCTTTACCTTGGCCACGAGGGGCCGCAGCATCACGGGGGAAGACACGCGCCGCTGGTTCGTGGCGACCGGGCAACCGCTGCACGAGGACGGCGCGACCCACGGCGTCGTCGTCATCCGCGACGTCACGCTGGCCGATCGACAGCGGCGTCTGCAAGACGAATTCCTCGCGCTGGCCGCCCACGAGTTGCGTACGCCGCTGACTTCCGTGCAGGGCTACCTCGACCTGCTCGCGCCGTTGCTCCATACGGATGGTGACGGGCGGACCCGTCGCTACGCGACGCGGGCGCTGCACCAGACGCGGCAACTGGTGGCCTTGGTGCGCGACCTGACGGACGCGGCGCGCCTGCACGGCGACACACTGCGGCTCACCCTTGCCCCACTGAACGTGGTCCCCTTGGTCATGGAGGTGGTGGAGACGGCGCGGGCTGTGCCCCCCGCCCACCCGATACGCCTCACCGCCGACAGGGTTCCTCTGTGCGTGCGCGGCGACGCGGGGCGGCTGGAGCAAGTCCTCTTCAACCTGTTCACCAACGCCGCCACCCATGCGCCCAGCGCGCGGGCCATCGACGTGCGCCTACGACAGGTGGGCAGCGAGGTCGCCCTGGAGGTGCGAGATTACGGGCGGGGCATCGCGGCCGATCAGCTCCCCCATCTCTTCGCGCGCTTCTACCAGGTCGCACGCGCCGACCGCCTGGCCCAGGGAGGCCTGGGCCTCGGCCTGTTCCTCTGCCAGGAACTCGTCGCCGCACACGGAGGGCGGATCGCGGTCGCCTCAGGCGTGGAGGAGGGGACGACCGTCACCGTGTGGTTACCCCTACTGGACCCATGATCGCCGCATGGCCGACGCGCCTGACGGCGTTTAGGCGCTACGGACGACGTCACCAGCGGGATCACACGCGTCTGAGCGCGCGTCTGAGGCGCACGACGCCACGTCCAGGGGCGCGGCGAGCGGCAACGTGAGGGTGACCGTCGTGCCCACGCCCTCCACGCTCTCCACCGCGATGGTCCCGCCGTGCCGCGCCACGACGGCCTGCGCCCCGGCCAAGCCCAGCCCGCTCCCGGCGATGCCACGCGCGGTCGAGGTCCGGTAGTACCGCTCGAAGATGCGCGGCACCTCGGCGGCCGGGATGCCGATGCCCCCATCGCGCACCGCGATGACGGCGGCGTCACCCCGCGCCACCGTCACCTCCACGTCGACCGCCGCCTCCGCCGGGCTGTATTTGACGGCGTTGCCGACGAGGTTCTGGAGCACGCGATCCAGGCGGGCGCGATCCCCCATGACGACCACCGGCGCGTCGGGAGCCTCCACCACGACGGTGCGCTGCAGGGCGAACCCCTGGCTGACGGCGCGGGCCAGCAGCCCCACGTCTACCGGCTCCTGCATCAACACCAGCTCCCACCCGGCGACGAGGTGGACTACGTCGTCAAGTTCGTCGATGGCCCCGCGCAGGCGCGTCGCGGCCGCCTGCACCGCGGCGAGCTGCGCGGCAAGCCACGCCCGGTCAGGGTTGAGGTCCACACCACGGGCGAGGCGCGTTTGGGCGAGGTCGGCGCGGCCGACGAGGCTAGTGAGATGCTGTTGGTAAATGGCAGGGCGTAATAAGCGGGTGTGAGAGCGGGGTGTGGTATCACGAAAAGGAGGGATTTGGTCCCGCGCGGAAGCGCGGAGACGTCTAGCGAAGAGGACGGGAGGGCAGCA
>JAABUU010006828.1_pt1 | contig 12054 bp, 12 predicted proteins | sample 5559301 | NCBI WGS metagenome assembly JAABUU01 (sample SAMN10711884, study PRJNA513360) | rock metagenome | isolation source: Antarctica rocks | place: Antarctica: Victoria Land, Richard Nunatak white
TCAAGGTAGGTACCCACGTGTTACTCACCCGTCCGCCACTCCCTCTGTTGCCAGAGGACGTTCGACTTGCATGTGTTAGGCACGCCGCCAGCGTTTATCCTGAGCCAGGATCAAACTCGCCATTCATTTTTATATGCAATCTCTCAATGGAGATGTGCGTTTCATAATGTTGGCAAGCTCATCACTCGCTTGACAGGTTAAATCTGTTTTCTTATGTTTCCTTACCACTCTTCAGTTGTTCAAGAACTGTTGCTGCTTTCGCATTCCTGCACCATTCAGCGTTCTGTCGGGTGCAAGTGAGATATTATCACTATGTGCCTATTCTGTCAAGCTTTTTACCCACGAGTTTTATAAAATTCCAAATTCCAGTTTCGCAAAAAGCTATGCTACCCTTCTTGTTGCTTCTTCTCGCGACGATCTTTCAATGGAGTAACATTTTCGTTGTCTGTCTCTTCTTTTACCTGTGGTGGTTGTGATATATGGGAACCCTGTGCATTCTGCTCTAAGTAATAGCTCACGATGAGCGCGACGCCGACTCCTAATGGAATGAGGCCAGGGAGGAGCCAGGGACCTAAATGCCATGGTGTGGCGGCGGCAAGTGATGGTGGCAAGAAAAAGCCGACAGGATAGAGACCGACAGTGAGAGAAAGGCCAACCATCGCAATGATAAGTCCTGCTCGTAGCATACGCCTACTGCGTATCGCACGTTGGGGGTCTTCACTCCGTTGACGCTGTGGGTGGATGCCTTGTGTGATAAGTGCCATGCGTTCTCTATGATGAAGATAACGTAACAACACGATAAAGCCAAAGAAAATAGCCAGTGCCATGATCCAGCCCAGCAGGACGAGAAATGCGTTTGAGAACATGGTAATACCTCTTCGTTCCAATATACGTATATATGATATGATACATAAAACAGCAGTGTTGTTTCACCGAGCAGAAAACGAAACTTTTTCTGTTCTTTGGCCCTCTAAGAGAAAGTATGAATGAGTATCAATTGCATCCATCACGAACCATAGGAATGTCCCTTTCGCATACGTCTCCATCCTTTGCAAAGCAGGTGGATCAGGATGATGTGGAACTCGTCGCTGCAAGCAAGAGCGGAGATCAGGATGCATTCGTGCTGCTTGTGCAGCGTCATCAACATCGTGTCTTCAATCTTGTCTATCGTATGCTTCAGCAGTACGATGAAGCAAACGAAGTCACACAGGAAACCTTTCTTGCTGCATGGCAAGGTCTACCGTCATTTCGAGGTGACGCACGTTTTTCTACCTGGCTCTATCGTATCGCTTATAACTGTTGCATGAAACAATTAGAGCAACATAAGCGTGACCAAGCACTGCAAACAGCGATCCAGGCAGAGCAGCGCTTAGAAGATGCTGATAGTGGAACGCGCGTGGATACAGAAATAGATGCTCATGATCGTCAAATACTTGTCCGCGAACAACTCTCTACGCTTCCAACAAAATATCGTCTTGTATTAGTGCTGCGGCATCTACAAGAGAAGACGTATGAGGAGATGGCAGAAATTCTTGCTATGCCTATTGGTACCATTAAGACACATTTGTTTCGCGCACGCAATCTGCTCAAGGAACGGCTGCAAGCGTTCGAGCAAGAACAGAATACAAGATCGAGGAGCTAACAATGCGATGTTCTCAAACTGCTCAGCAGTTGCAACTCTATATCGACAATCAGCTTCCTATGGGGAAAATGCATTCTCTGGAGGTTCATCTTGCTACATGTGAGGAATGCAGAAGAGAACTGGCGGTCCTGGAAGAGATAACGTCCGCACTCAATACTACACAACCCGTTATGGAACCAGCGAACCTTACTATGCATATTATGCAGCGTGTCGCGCTTGATGTGCAGCAGCGTGAACGTGAAAAGGTTGCTCGCGAAGTGTATATTCCGTTACGTCCATCGCTCATGGAACTATTAGCGGTGATTGTGCTTGCAACCGTAACCACGCTGGGTATTATTCTTGGTCAGCCATCACTTCGTGTGAACCTGCCATTCACCAGTGGCAATAGTCAAATCTCGCACTTGCTAGTTACGGCGTCACAATTTTTTGCCAGTGTAAACAGCGGAACGCTCACGCTTGCGTTCTGGGTGTTAGGCACAATATTAGGCATTAGTATAACTCTTGCGCTTGCAGGCAATGAGATGCGTGACGAATGGTTCAGGGCGATCAGTCATAAACTGCCCGTGTGGTAGCGACGAAAAATACATACGTTAAATATATACAACGAAAACGTTCTTGTCGTAAAGAACTACATATGAGACGGATGTAAAAAGTCGATGGAGATAGTTAAGAGGCGTACCATAGGCGAAACTTGCTATGGATTTTATCGGCTCAGTCATCCTGTACCAGTGCTATTTCATACCGTCGCGGTGACAATCTTTGTACTTGTTGCAGCATGGCCGCATTTCAATTGGAGTGTTATTGCGCTTGTTATCGCCGCTCACGTTGCTATGCAGTTGTCTATTGCCGTACTCAATGACTATTGTGACCGTCGCCTTGATACGCTGGGCAAGAAAGATAAGCCTATTCCACTGGGACTTGTGCTACCGCGTGAAGCACTTTTTGCTGGTCTACTTCTAATTGTTCTCATGGTAGTGCTATTGTTGCCTCTACCGCCCCTCGCATTGCTTGTGTCATGTCTCTATCTTGCACTAGGGCAAAGCTACAACCTCGGCCTCAAATCGACGCCACTCAGTGGTATTGTCTTTGCGCTGGCAATTCCCCTTATCCCTTTGTATGCATTTCTCGGTGTGGGCCATCTCTTACCTGTTATCCTCTGGCTGGTACCCGTGGCGGCACTGCTTGGCATCGGCATAAATCTTGCGAACTCACTCTCCGATATCGAGGAGGACGCCGCAAACGGTGCCAGAACACTCGCGGTTGTGCTAGGAGTCAGAGGCGTATACTTCACTTGTCCTCTACTCATTATTTTTAGTATTATCTTGATAGGTACACTTACCTTTGCCCATGCCGTTCCCGTCCAAATACAGCTTGTCCTGACAACACTGATCGTTACAGGACTTATAGCACTGGGCTTGCTCGTATTTTTTCGTCCATACGGTCTCATAAAGGCAGGGAAACGCTATTTTTATGTTGTTGTCTTGACATGTCTCATCCTTGCCATTGGCTGGTTGACTGGAGTTTTGATCTAATGCCGTTACGCCTTACTCTCCTCGAAAATATCCTGGCACGATTTGATATATTGCCTGCTCCACTTTTCGATACACCGCTTGCGGCTGGTATCGCTAAAGTGCTTGTCACCGCTTGCGAACTTGACCTCTTCGATACGCTTGGCAAAAGTAGCTTGACTACTGAGGTCCTTGCACAGAAATTGGAATGCGAGCCGCAAGGTTTACAACTACTCTTGAACCTGCTAGTCTCGGCTGGCTACTTGCGTGAACGTGAGGGCAAGTATCGTAATACTGCGATGACGAGACGTTGGCTACTTAGCACCTCTCCGGTCAGTATCGCCCCCTACGTCATTCATAGCCCCGATATCGTCGCCATCTGGGACCACATGCCGGAGGTGGTACGCACGAACAAGCAAGCCATGCATATGCCCTACGACGAGGATGCTAGCAATCCCGAAACCGCGAGACTACTGGCGAGACACTACGCAGGACTGGCTTCGCTTGCCACTTCGTTAGGCGGAGAGATCATCAACCGTGTAGCACTGCCGCGTGGCGCAACCCAACTGCTCGATGTCGGTGGTTCGCACGCGGGCTATAGTGCGCTCTTCTGTCGCAAATATCGCCGCCTACACGCAACCGTAATGGATATCGAAGCTGGCGTACAAGCAGGGCAACGTACCGCCAAACTGATGAAGCTTGAACCGCGCATGAGCTTTACCTGTGCCGACATCGTGCAAGACGACTTCTCGGAGCAGTTCGCGGACCAATTCGACGTTGCGCTCTACTTCCATATAGCTCATCTCCTACAACCAGAAGTCAATCAGGCAACGCTGGCAAAAGTGGCGCGAACGCTCAAACCTGGAGGCATGCTCATCTACGTCGATCAAGTCACCGACCAGACGCACGGCTCGCACCTCGCCTCGCTCATGGTACAATTCATGGCTCTGACCGTCACAACTATAGGCGGTACCTGCTACCCCTTCCCCACCGTCAAAGAGTGGTTAGAGCATGCAGGCATGGGGCAGGTGAAAAGCTACCGCTTGTTGACGCCGGGGGCATCGTTGGTGACGGCGATCAAGTAAGTATGAAAAAGAGGAGAGGACCAGCAACATTACGTTGCTGGTCCTCTCCTCTTTTTCATTTAATCGGGGTGAGAAGATTTGAACTATTGACCTCTTGTGTTTGGGTGTTCTTGAAGATGTTCTATGTGCTTGCTTTCTCGACCTTTTGCGTGTGAAATGATGCTGTGAGGCATCGTTATGTGTTCGCGTTGCTACATAATTGCTACATTGTAGTAACCCTTCTTTACCGTTCTTTCTCATTCGTGACACGCTCAATTTCTGGTTTGTCAGTCGCACTCGTTACTTGAACTTTGCTCTTGTTCTTTGATCTGTTACACTGTAACAAAAGTTATACTTTTTTGAACATGATTTCTTGATAATGCTTGAAACGCTTTATACGAAGCTACGAAGAGGAACATGGTACATTGAAAGCTAAGTTACTTGGAATACAATTTGCGATCAATATCGACGTTTAAAGCACTGGATTTCAAGGCTTTCTCTAAATCTGAACGATAATGATGATGATCCAGTATAATTTGATTTAATAAATCAAATGCCTTTTTGATATAGGGCAATAGAAGCTGAGGGTTAGCTTCCAAATCCAACAATTGTTGTTGAATATCCTGCTTAGATTTTCCTTCCCACTTCCAATTGTCCCCACCCCTCCAAAGAAAAGAAGTAATTCTAGCAATAAAAAATCTTCCGCTAGTAGCTAGCCTACGGCGTATGTCATCGGCATCTTTTGTATAACCTGATTGCTTGAGCCACTCTTCTGTATAGACGTAAATTATCCATGCAATTATATATGGTTCTATGGCTTTACCACCAAATATCTGGTCATAAAGTTCTCCCCATACTTTGTGTTTATATGCACGCGCGTCAGAAGGTTTTTTTAAGACGACTGCTAGGTAGCATCTGGCAACAATTTCATTAGATGCTATAAATTTTATATTTATATTAGGTTGATTATCATACTGACGTGGCTTTCGTTCATAATAATATTTATGATCTGCAAAGGAACGCTCCATATCTAACTGCACTTTATCATTAGAATGAAGATCATGGCTGCTGATCTTGTTCTGATTATTTGTTGTGAGAACTATTTTGCTTGTAAGCTCAGAAGTTGGAGCTTGATATATTCGGAGCAACACCCTTACATCACGAGCCAACGTCCCGTCCTTCTCTGCTAAAGCCAATGCAGTTGCTGTTTGACAGCCATTAACAATTTGCATATTCTTAATTCTGACATGTGGGTTATCCTGATCGGTGATTGGATCAAAACTTTCGCATACAATGGTTATGCCATTATTGAGAAACCAAAACTGATAACTTACGTCAAGCTCTGAGCAGGTTTTCAAGATATCTTTGTTTACATTTCCTGTGGTCCCAAGAAAGCGTCGAATATTAGAGTCAAATATTGACCCTGTAGGATCACTGTTTACTAAGCGACCTATCTCATATGCAGAAGCAGTACAAATTAATCCTCTAAGTTTATCTGCATAGTACTTTATTAAGGAAGGATTGTTCTTATCATATATGATACGAATATCAGCATCAATCTTGTTACCTTGCTTTTCGAGTATATTAACCTGATCGACTAATTCATCTGCTCCCCATATTACTAGCTCAAAATTGGCATATGTACCATTATCATAAGCGTCTCTAATTGTTTTTTCCTCTTGACGAAATTCGTCTGCGGTCTTGAGGTGACTAAGAAGCCCGTTTGTAATGTAAGCAACTACAACACGTATATTTGAAGGTCCTAGATCATTCTGAACTGTCCTATACTCAAGTATTTTGTCTTTGAGCTTTAAGTTTGTAAGTGTATTGATATCTGCTCTTGCTTTATCAAATATCCATTCTAAGCCGTTACGCATTTGTATCAATGCATTTGATGAGAAAGAATCAGTGTTTTTAGCTTGAATTATATATACAGTTGCTTCATCGCTCCGTTGTTCAATTGTAATTGCATCGATCTGCTTGTCTTGGCCTCCATCAACAATGTCAGACGAGTCAATAGCATGCATACTTTGATTTGTAATGATGCTATGAGTAAACAGAAGAAAAGCCATATCTTCTGATACACCAAAATTTTCTGCAATCCTTTCGATTCTGCTTTGAATGATTTGTTGACGTAAGCTCATAAATTTTCCCTTCTATCAGCATTGTTGACAAAGTAGTGGTTTTCTGAAATTAAATGTGTGAATCGCTAAATAAATCTCTGGCGTCAAAATTGTTCAAAGTGATATTAAGCCCATAATACCAAATTTTTAATCTTTTTTCTAGCTTATGTTAAAACCCATTTTACTTAGACCGTTGTATGCTGGTCATTTCTTGGTTATAATGAGTCAATAATAAGTTCGCCAAGAGACAACTATTTTTAGCAGGTTATTACCTGTTAAATTAAAAAGAAGAGAGAAAAGAATGGCAAAGACCTCAGAACTATGGGCAACAGATTCTGAAGATCAAAATTCTCATGTTTCCAATATCATGATATCTGATACGTTTTCAGAAAGTGGCGAAATTATTTTACATTTGGGAGATACCTATGAATTTTTGAAATCACTTCCTTCTGGATTTGCTAAAATGATCATTACCTCCCCTCCATACAATCTAGGTAAGGTATATGAAAATAAGGCTACAATGCACAAGTATCTTGGACTACAGATAAAGGTAATAGATGAACTGATCAGGATTTTAGCTACTGATGGAAGTATTTGCTGGCAAGTAGGAAACTTTGTCGAAGATGGAGAAGTGTTTCCATTAGACATGTTTTATTATAGAATTTTTAAAAAAAGAGGCGTAAAGTTACGTAATAGAATTATTTGGTACTTTCGGCATGGTCTGCATGCATCACTGCGATTTTCTGGAAGATACGAAACTATTTTGTGGTTCACAAAGAGTGATAATTATAAATTTTTACTCGATCCCGTAAGAGTACCTTCTAAGTATCCAGGCAAGACATATCACAAAGGTCCAAATAAAGGCCAACCTTCAGGAAATCCTTTAGGACAAAATCCAGGAGATATATGGGATTTTGTTGTCCAAGAGTGGGACAAGGAGTTATGGGATATTCCCAATGTTAAGGCAAATCATGTAGAGAAGACAGAACATCCATGTCAGTTTCCAATAGAACTCGTTGAAAGGTGCTTACTAGCTCTTACAGAAGAGGGCGACTGGATAGTAGATCCTTACTCTGGCGCAGGTTCTTCATTACTTGCAGGTCTGAAACTAGGCAGAAAGGTTGTAGGATGCGACAAAGAGGCTGGTTACATAAACATAACAAAAGAAAGGATTGCAGCCTTTTATGAGGGTCGCTTAAAGTACAGACCTTTAGGAAAACCAGTTCATGTTCCTACAGGTAAAGAGAAAGTTGCAACCCCTCCAGAAAAATGGAACACACTTAATATAAATAATAAATCGAAGAAAGCAAGAAACGAAAAAGATAATTTAGTAACGTCCAGTGATTTATGGCGTGATGATATAAGTATTGAGGAAGTTTAAAATGTTTATTGCAGGTAAATACTCGTTTAATGGAGGCAAGGAGTATATTGAGGAAAAGTACCCTCATTTGTTTCAAGAAATTGAAGATGTGATTGCCTCTGTTAACGCAAGTGAACATAAGACTAAGCAAAGTAAAGAGAAAACCAAAAAAAACAAACTCTTGTATAATCCTAAAACGTTAAATTATGCATTCAAAACGCCTTTTACTCCATTGGGTTGGAGACCACAAAGGGTTCCTTGTGTGTACCCGACAGAGTATTATGTGCCTGAATATCACCCTAAGATTTTAAATGCCGGAGCGTTTCGGGAAATGGATTTTGTCAAGGAGGGCTTAGGTGTAGAAGTACAGTTTGGGAAATATGCATTTATGGTTTACAACGTTTGTGCTAAAATGACTATTTTTCATAACCGTAAATTTATAGATGCTGGGATCGAGATTGTACCAGTAAAGCAATTTGCTGCTGAAATGTCTTCGGGCGTCTCTTACTTTGAGCAGTTCATATGGGACTTACATAACAGAGGGGTATCTAATATAGACATTCCAGTTTTGATACTTGGTATAGCTACACCAAACTTACCTGAACCTGTAATTATGGATTCTCCAGATGAGCCTACAAGCATTTGGTCTCAGTATGAAGAAGACGAGGATGAAGGAGAAGAAGACTAAAATGAATTGAGTAGTACTTAATCTACTATTTTTTACTCAATTATACTCAACCAAAAGGCAAAAGAAACAACCCTAACTGGTATTTTGTACAGCACGAAAGCTAGGGTTGTTTCTTTTACGTCACTTACTCTTAACGATGGCAACGGAGAAAATCATTGTTGAAAGTTCTGTAAGGCTTCTCTATAAGTGCGTGATATCCGCGCCCCTGACTCTTTCATATTAAGGGTAAACACTCTTGTATCAGGTCTAGGGAATATTATTTCGCTGAAACCAAAGTGTTGTAGTAACTTTACCCCACTTTTTGTAGCACCTACAGCCGTTATGTTCTCTATAACCACACCTCTTTTACCTAGATTGGCGACTGCTTCCATGAACTTAGAAATGAGTTTTGCCCCATACTTACTCCTCAAATTCTTATCTAGGCTTGGTCGAACACCTATTTCTGCTATATAGAGCTGGACATGATTTCCTGCTTTGTATTCTTCTATATCTTTTGCTGATATATCTACATCTCCTAACAAAATGGAGACATCTCCCATCAAAATTTGCTCAAACTTCTTTGATTTAGGCTTAAAAGGTAGCACTGTAGCAATGCCTATCACCTCTTCGTTTCTCTTTAGCACATAGACAACTTCGGGATTCTTTTGTAGCCATGATGTCCACCTTTCAAGGAGTGTTTCGTTATCCTCTTTAGTGCTTGCAGTGAACAAACTTCTATTAAGTTCAATGCAAGCAGGTATATCTACTTCTGCGGCTGGTGCAAAATTGAGGGTTTCAGCTTCCTCTTCAAGCTTGAAAAACACTTCTAATTCGTTTGCAAGTCTTCTTACATCACTTTCAAGGTAAAAACCTTGTGTCCTTCCTTGTGGGATAAAATGCTTTATTTTCTTTTTAGTTACATACTCCCGTATCATTGCAGGGCTAATATTTAATATATCCTGAACCTCTTTTGACCTTATATACCCCTTCGGCGGTTGCATTCTAGGCATATTCTATTCTCCTTTTCTTAATCTTATGTTCCTGTCTCTATTTTACTTCATTTCACAATAGTTAACAATATTAGTAACGATAGTCCTTGACACTTATCTAATACATCGTTATAATAATTAGTAATGTTAGTTTTGTTTTAACGTTACTAACATAAGTAGGACGCACATGAACAACTGAATACCCTACAGAAACACTAGATGAGTAACTACGGGCTACATGGTTGGTAGATGTACGTCTGCCAGCGAAAGCACAGGTCGCAAGGCCGAGGAACTCTAGGGGTTCCTAACTGTGTAGAGAAGATTGCAACGGTGCGTCGGCTGTGAAAGGTCGAGGCGATGCATGATGGGTGTGAGATGTTCTTACAAGGCATTTCACCATAGGACGTGTCCCCATGATGCGGATACAGATGACGGTGTGAGCAAGAGAAAGCAACTCTAGCTTTTGTAGGGACACAAGTAAGGGCGAACGTTTCGGAAAGGAGTGCAAAACACAAGAGAGATGCAAGCCCTGATGTGTGACCTGATTGTTTTGTGGAGTGCGAACGCTGTACGAAAGGAGAACCACGTATGCAACATTGTTGGTGTGAGTCGGGCGTGTGTCATGCATGCCATAGTCAACGAACGCATGTGCATGAATGTATGGGTTGTGGGCATCGCTTCTGCTTTTCCTGCGCCCATCGCTTAGATAACAAGCGTGTCTGTGTGGATTGTGCCACCAAATGGTTAAACCTCATGACCTCTCTTGACTTGCCTACATCGGTAGTCGCGTGGTTCAACGAAGTTACCTTATAGTCTTCTTCCCCGTTTCACCTTCCCCTCTTTTCCTCGTTCCTTCCTTCATCAACTGCTAGGTTGACATTGCCCGTTGTGTGCTTTGCATAGAGCGGTCAATGATGAACTTGAGTAGTTCAGGTTCAAAAGAAGGTCACAAAGGAGATCAGTGTATGGCAAGTAAAAAGTCCGTAACCGTCAACGGCAAAACCATGAGTATGGCACCTACAGAAGCCGACCTTGCAGACTTAGAGAAGTTACTACGCTCACTACAAGAGGACGTAGACAAGGCGCGAGACGATGGACGCATCTTCATGATGCAAGAGTATGTACGGCTCGTAGCTCTTGTATCACCTGAAATCAACCGTATCCAGGCTCGCTTCAAGCGTGAAATCCTCGCAGAGTCACGCAAGGAACAAGCAGACATGAAAGCTACCGCGCGTCTGGCTCTCATCCAACAAAAGGAGGCAGAAGAGGAAGCCGCAGCTAAGCTTGTACGTGATAGACACGCCGCAAGCCAGAAAGCGAACGCATAGTAGGGAGTAGTGAACGAGGGTTAAATCATTCAGAAAAACCATGTGTACATGGCGGTCTGATGGATTGTAACGGCTTTCTGATGGCGGTCTGATGGTGAAAAAGTACGCCTACAGGCCAGATTTAACCCTCATTTACCTACGATTTCTACCCGAATTTCAAAACTTTAGACCCGATTTACCAGTACTCGTTGAAAACAACCACGAAGGAAAATCATGAATATACCAGACGATGAGGACAACACGAATACGCCGCCAAATGGTTCGCCAGTTGTGCCACCAACGCAACCAGACCCGCCAGTAACACCACCTGCTCAAGCACCCGTACCACCTGCTCCACCTAATACGGGGCCGCTTGATGCGTTGGGTGCGTGGTGGGCGAATTTACGCAAGTCACAGCAAGCAGGACCGCAAGCGCAGCAAGCAGGACCAACACTCGCACCACCTGTTTTATTGCCAGTAAGACAACGCTCTGCAATTGAAAAAATGCGTGACACGGTAGCAGAGATGGATGAGGACTACAAGGGAATGGGGGAACGCATACTTGGTTTCTTCCTACAACTTGTCGGGTATATAGGACCGTTCGCTTTAGTTTTGTGGATAGGTTCACCACTCGGCAAGTATTACGCGCCCGTTATGGACGCCGGACCAGCATACGGACTAGCGTACACCATTGAGTGCATCATAGCAGGATTGACTATCGCTATGGGACGCTCTTTTGCAGAGATAGCGAGTGGCAAGGCCAATTGGAGCAAGGCCGTACTCGTGATAGGAATATGGCTCGTCCTGAACGCGTCTTCTGCTTTCGGTGTTTACCTTGTGATATCGGGAGGACACGCGCCACAAGGCATCGAAGGGATGAGCATGGTGATACGTGTATGCGCTGTTGCGTTAGGGGACTTAGGGTGCTCTGCAATGCTCATGTTCAAGGGACAATCTATGCAGAAGCATATAGAGTCAGTACGCAAGCGAGCAACGGCGATAGGCGAGCTAGCGGACGCTCAGAGAAGCATAGAGGAAGCGGATAAGAACGCCGCGCTCCGTGAGCAGATGATGCAAGCTACGCTCAAGATACAAGAGGACATGTCCAAGCAAATAGGCAAAGGCGTCGAAATGGTGATGGAGTCCATTTTGAGCAAGATGGAAAAGTCTTTACAGGACGATGATACCAAGAACGAACGCGGGTACGGACGGAGATAGTCCCTTGTCGCAATTCCATCATGATGGAGTAGACGTAGGAAGGAGAGAGCCATGAAAGAAGCTGATGTTATGGGACTCCTGCTCGCTCGGCGCGATAACTACGAAGTGAGCAGCGTAAAGGCATTTCATGGCAACGTGTACACGGTCACGATGCAAGGCAAGGACTACACCGCCGT
>JAABUU010006830.1_pt1 | contig 12047 bp, 14 predicted proteins | sample 5559301 | NCBI WGS metagenome assembly JAABUU01 (sample SAMN10711884, study PRJNA513360) | rock metagenome | isolation source: Antarctica rocks | place: Antarctica: Victoria Land, Richard Nunatak white
CCGCCTCGGCGGGCGGCCCACTGCGTTGAGCCCAGCGAAGCTGAAGCAGGCCCGGAAGATGATCGGGGAGAAGACCCCGGTGACCGAGGTGGCCCAGGTCCTCGGGGTCAGCCGGGCCACCCTGTACCGCCGAGTGCCCGAGCTCGCCGAGGCACGGTCCCGGCCGGACCGATGAACGAACCGGGTGGTGCAGCGGTTCGCTGGGGCAATCCCACGCGGGCGCCGCTTAGGGTTCGTGAGGGTTGCAGTCGGGGTGGGCCTGGGTACTGCAGCACCATCGGCTGACGGGGGTCCGGTTGGGCCACGAGGAAACGGAGAGGTTGAGCATGACCGAAGACGCATCGGGGGCGACCGCCCATGAGGGGCGGTCGGGTTCGTGGGGGAGCCGGCTCTCGAACGTCCATCAGCCCAGAGTCCCAGAACAGCGAGCCAGGCATCGGCCGAACCGACAACCAGCCGTCGTCGTCTGCCGACGGAGTAAGCGGGACTGCCGGCCCGCGTGGGCGGTCGTCAGGAGGCGAGGGGGTGGGCTTGTTCGGCGATGAAGCGTTGGAGGTCGGCGACGGTGACGACGGCGGGGCTTTGGGGTGTGCTGGCTTTTTCGGTGACCCATTGGCGCATGAGGGTGGTGGCGGGGACACCGAGCGCCGCGGCTTGTTCCCGCACTTGGTTGACGAGTGATTGGGGCAGGCGGATCGAGGTGGACACCAGCACGTCGTCGGTGGTGCGGGTGTCCAGCTGTGCGTTGGTGAAGTGGTCGGCGACGTCGGTGGTGTCGTAGTGGGTGCGGAGTTCGTCGATCTTGGTCTGGTCCATGGTTAGTGTCCCTTCGCGCGGAACGTGCGTTTCTCGGTGGGGCTCATGTCGCGGGCGGTGATGATGAAGTCGCGGCCGTCGGCGGCTTCGGTGGTCACGATGAGCAGGTGTCGGCCGATGATGGTGATGCCGAGGACTTCGGTGGTGTCCTCCCGCCCGGGGACCGCGAGGCGGGGGCGGGTGTAGAGGGCTTGCTCGACTTCGTAGGGGGTGATGTTGTGCCGGGCGATGTGGGCTTCGGAGTCCTCAGTCCACCTGATTTCCCCGAACACCACCACAGCGTACCACGCACGTGGTACGAGTATACGTTTTCCTTAGCTCGGCGTTTGCATTGCCCTAATTGCTGGTGGTTTCCAGGAGGGTGATGCGGTGGTGCAGGCGGCGGGTTTCGGTCAGTTGGGACGCGAGCAGGCCGGCGAAGATCGCGGTGGAGGCCCACCACCAGGGGGAGGAGGCCAGGGCGGCGAGCGCGGAGGCGGCGGTGGCGGCGACCAGGATTGTGGTGGCGAGGACGCGTTGGGCGTGGATGCGGTCGCGGCGTTGGGCGGCCAGCCGCAGCGCGGCGTGGCGGACCGGGTCGGTGGGTGTTGGTCCGCGGCGGGCGGCGCGGAGGGCGGTGCGTTGTTGGTGCACGGGGAGGGCATCGAGTCCGGCTTCGGTTCGGGCGAGGCGTCGTTTCTTCGCCGTGAGGGGTCCCGTGACGGCGCCGTAGACGGCGGACGCGAGTGCACCGGAGGCGAGGGTTCCACCCCAGTCGTGGGCGAGCAGGAGTCTTTGGCTCAGGACCCAGAATGCGCCGAAGGCGAGGCCGAGCGCGACGGACTGCACCCACGTGGGGGCGGTTTCGAGGCGGGTCAGCACGCGCATCAGTGTGCCTGCTTGGTCGGTGGCGGGGGTGGTCCGTTCCGGTGTTTCCGTGCATTTCCCTGAGGTAGGCCGCGGCGGGTGTTGGGGAGCACCGGTTGGTCGAGGGGTGCGGTGTAGGGCACCGGCGCGGGGGGCCGGTTACGACCCTGCGGGTCGCTGTGGGTGGTGCGGGGTGCGGTGTCGCGGCTGGTCGTTCTCCGGCCCGTGGTACTGGTGGGGGAACGGACCCCAGGAGGCAGGAGGAGACCAGCCGGGATGGTGGGCTGTCGGCGGAGCAGCGGGCCGGAGTCTGGGTGCAGGCGATTGACGCCGCCCAGCAGGCGACCGCCGCGGTCGGCGCCCACCAGAGCGATCCGGCACAGGCGGCGGACGCGGCGTGGGCAGCGTCGGACTTCCTCGCCGCAGCGGCGCGGGTTATCGGTGGGCGCCGCGGCAGCGCGCTACATTCCGCGGCGGCAGACTACGACCGAGCTGCCCGCCTGGCGTGGGGACGGCTGCCCGAACCGTCGCCCGCAGGGACCGGGGTGCGGGCCGCGTCGGGACTGCTCGCCGCGGCACGGCTGGTCCGCCGGCCTGAGACCGCGCAGATGCTGGCTCTGCTCGCCCAGCTCGCTGTCCTGGCCGAGGCGGTCGGGCGGATGCGCACCGAGCAGGACCGGGCCGTGCAAGCAGCCGCGGCCAGGGCCGCCGAGCAGATCCGGACTGAGCAAACCCGGCGGCTGGCGGGGGCGCCAGGCGGTCCGGTCCGGGCAGCCCGGACAGCTGCGGTCGACGCCAGTCGCCGCCCGGCTCCGCGTCCCCCCGAACAGCCGCGTGGTCGTTCCCGCTGAGACCACCGGGAATGGCGCGGCGCTCAGTCGATGACCTGGCTCTGAACGCTGCTGTCCGCCGTCGTACATCGCCCGCGCTTGCCTGGCGCGGTTCGGGGTCATCTTGAACCTCGGGCCGCCCTTGCGGCCCCGGGCCGGGGCCTATGGCATCGGTTTGACCGGCGGAGACCATGCAGGGGACAGATCGGCCGGGTCCGTATTGCCACCGCAGACCAGCACGCCGATCCGCTCCCCGGCCGCTGGCCGGTAGGCGCCGCTGGACACCGCTGCGAGCGCTGTCGCCCCGCCTGCCTCGGTGACCAGCCGCACGTCCTCCCACAGCCGTCGTCGGGCGTCCAGAATCGCCTCGTCGCTGACCAGGACGCTGCTTACCTGCGCTCGACGGGCCGCGTCGAAGCCGTGCTGACCGACGCGCCGTGCCCCGAGAGAGTCCGCTGCCACTCCGTCGACGTCGACGTCGACGGGCTCCCCCGCTGCAAGAGCGGCGTGCAGGGTGGGCGCCCGCTCGGGCTCCACCGCGACCACGCGTGTGCGTCCTGCGTACCAGGAACTGACTCCGCCGATGAGCCCGCCGCCGCCCACGGCAACCAGCACCGTATCCAGGTCCGGCGACTGCTCGCTCAGCTCCAGCGCGAGCGTGCCTTGTCCGGCCAGGAGCTCCTCCCCGTCGTACGCGTGCACCAGCAGCTCCCCGCTACTCTCAACCCGTTCGAGGGCCGCCTCGTACGCCGCGGCGTAGAAGTCACCGCCGACCACGGCCCGCGCGCCCAGCTGCCGGATTCGGTCGATCTTTATTGCTGGTGAGCTCGTGGGGACGAAGACTGTCGCTGCCAGGCCTAGCTCACGGCAGGCGTAGGCCACAGCGAGGCCGGCGTTTCCGCCCGAGGCGACAACCACCCCGGTCTCCGGCCGGCGGCTCAGGAGCAGGTTGAAAACGCCGCGTGGCTTGAACGAGCCCGTGTACTGCAGCAGCTCGAGTTTGAGCACGCAGCGGACGGGGAGCCCCGCCTCGCCCGCCTCGACAGTCAGGACCGGAGTGTGGCGCACGTGCCCCTTGATCCGTTCCGCTGCGCGCTCGATGCCCTCGACGTCGACCATTGCCTCGACCGCACAGATCGTGGGTCGGGCACTGCTGAGTCCTCTTCCGCGAGCTATCCGCTACGGACAAGACCCGTCGGCGCGGCCGATAGCGAGCGGTCACATAACGCTGTCAGAACCGCGCCACTACCGGGCGGCGCTACAGCTGCTCGGTGACCGTTGGCGCGGGGACGTTAAAGGCGTTGAGCAGGGCGCACGTGGTGAGGTAGAAGCCGATCAGGTGCACCATGTCGACCAGGCCCCCAGCGCCGAACAGGGACTCGGCCCGTGCGTAGGTGGCGTCGTCGACTCGCCTGTTGCGCACGAGCTGTCGGGTGAAGGCGTGGGCGGCGGCCTCCTGTGCGGTGACGTCGCTGGGAGTGTGGGAGTTGAGCACCGCGGTGATGACGGTGCCGCTGAGGCCGACGGCTCGCGCGACGGCGGCGTGGGCGTAGGTCTCGTAGTCGGCTTGCCACTCGACGCCGACGGTGAGGATGACGATCTCGCGGACCGGCGCGGACAGCTCGGTCTGCGACATTTCCACGCCGATCAGGTCGTTGTAGCTGCGGCTGATCCGGGGGCTGTGCAGGAAGACGTTGAACGGCCCGATCAGATGGCCCGCGTCGTCCTGGGTCGCGAACCCGGCACGCGCGGCCCATGGCAGCGGACCGGCCTGCAGCTGGTCGTAGAGCGCTTGTTGCTCGGGGTCGAGGTCGGCGGGAGCGAGCTGGGGCAGCCGGCCGCCCCAGCGCTTGTCTGGGGCGACGGGCGCGGTCGTGGGCTGCGGTGCAGGCTCGGTCATGTCCCGATGAAGTTCCGCAGGAGGGTGGTGAGCTGCTCGGGCGCTTCCATGGGGACCTGGTGGCCGGAGTCGACTGTGGTGGCGGTGACGTTCTGCAGGTGCGGAAGTGTCAGTTTGCGCTGCATGTCCAGGCCCCAGACGGGGTCGCGGTCGGCAGCGATCAGCAGCGTCTCCACCGAGATGGGCGCCGCCCGGTCGATCCAGTCCTCGTAGATTCCCGCGTTCAGCCAGGCGGCCCAGGCCGCCGGGTTGGTCTTGAGGTAGTCCTCGACGGCGCGGGCGTGCACGGCCGGGGCGAGGGGCAGGCCGATGCGATCGGTGACGAACCGCTCGCCGTTCTCCTGGTTTTGGTCCTGCGCGATCAGCGCCTGGCGCAGGTCCTCCCCGCCGACTTCCCGACCGAGCGGTGTGGGCGTGATGAGCACCAGCTTCTCCGGCTCGTGCGAGAGCCCGAGCTCCGGGCCCATCCGGCTGGCCAGGATCTGCATGACCTTGCCGGTCATGGAGTGCCCCACGAGCACGAACCGCTCCAGGTGCAGTTCGTTGATCGTCTGGGCGAACTGCTCGGACATCTCCTGCATTGAGTAGCCAGGGACGTCGCGGGCGTCGCCGTAGCCGGGCGCGTCGATGGCCACCGTCCGGTACTGGTCTGAGAGCAGGTCGGCGACTTCGATCCATTCGCGCCGGGAGAACCCGAACGAGTGGGACGTGACCAGCGTCGGGGTGTCGGTAGAGGTCTTGGGGCGGGTGTCGGTTACGGGGAGCATCAGGTCGTTCCTCCTGCAGGTGTCTTCCGGTTGTTAGGTGGGCGGCCGGGGGGGCCTTGCTTCCGGGTCGTCGGGTGCGGGTTTGCCTGAGACGAGCGTGTGCGGTCGTGGTCGACGAGCCCGGTCAGGGCGGTCTGCGCGAGGCGCCGGGCCGCCTGCGGGTCCAGGGGTGCGTGTCCCATCAGCAGCCGGAAGATCCCGGCGCCGAAGATCAGATCGATGGCGTCGTCGGGGGCGACGTCAGCGCGGAGCTGCCCGCGGTCGACGCCGCACCGCCACAGCGCGACGAGCCGCCGCCGGCGTTGAGCGAAGAACTGGTCCTGCAGCAGCTGCGCTGCGCCTGGTTCCAGGACTGCAGCGGCAAGCAGCTCGGCGAGCACCACCCCGTCGGGTCCGCTGTAGTGCTCGGCGAGGCGCGCGAAGTCCTCGACGAGGTCCTGCGGCGCGTCGCCGGTGTCGATGAGGGGGACCTCGGCCGCGAGGCGCCGCGAGAAGGCGTCGATGGCGAGGGCGGTGCGGTGGGGCCAGCGGCGGTAGATGGCCGGTTTGCCGATGCCGGAGCGCCGGCTGATCGCCTCGATGCTGCAGCTAGCGAAGCCTTCGTCCCGCAGGAGGCCGGCCGCGGCGTCCAGCACCGCGGTCTCGATCGCTTCGTTCCTGGGCCGCCCGGGGGTCCGGCGGCCGGCGACAGGTGGGGCAGCCGGCGCAGCAGCCAGCCGGGTCGTTCGCCTGGTGGTGGTAGCCGCGGTGGTGTCCATTGCTACTTGGCTGGCGCCGGTTGCGCGGCGGCTTGCAGGGCGCCGAACCTGCTGCCGGCGGCAAGGCCCGCGATCGGTTCGAGCTCGGCGAGTGCGGTGGCGTCCAGGGCCAAGTTCAGCGCGGCGACGTTCTCCTCGACGCGCTCCGGCCGGCTGGTGCCCGGGATCGGGACGATCGGGATCCCGAGACGGGTGTGTTGGGCGTGGACCCATGCCAGGGCGACCTGGGCAGGGGTGCAGCCCAGCCGGGCGGCGACCTGCCGGACCGTCTCGACCAGACGCTGGTTCGACGTGGCGTTCTCGCCCTGGAAGCGGGGGTGATGGCGGCGGCTGTCGCCGTCGGTGAGCGTGCCCGGGTCGACCGTGGCGGTCAGGAAGCCGCGGCCGAGCGGGGAGAACGGGACCAGGCCCACGCCGAGCTCGGCCATCGTCGGCGCGAGCACTTCCGTGTCCCGGGTCCACAGCGAGTACTCGCTCTGCACGGCGCTGATTGGGTGGACAGCATGCGCCTGCCGCAGTTGGGCCGCGGTCACCTCGCAGACTCCGAGGTGGCGCACCTTGCCTGCGTGGACGAGCTCGGCCATCGCCCCGATCGTGTCTTGCAGCGGCACGTCCTGCGGCGGCCGGTGCAGGTAGTACAGGTCGATGTGGTCGGTGCCCAGGCGCAGCAGCGACGCCTCGCAGCTGCGCCGGACATAAGCCGGCTCGCCGCGCACCCGGCGCTGGTCATCGCCGCTGCTGCGGTCGATCCCGAACTTGCTAGCCAGGGTTACCTCGCCACGCCGCGGCCCGAGAGCTCTCCCGACGAGGACCTCGTTGTGCCCCGACCCGTAAATGTCCGCCGTGTCGATCAAGCTGACGCCCAGGTCCAGTGCCCGCCGGATTGTCGCGGTCGACCGGTCCCAGTCCGTCGGGCCGTAGTGCTCGCTCATGCCCATGCAGCCCAGTCCCTGCGCCGACAACGTCAGGTCTAGAAATTGCACTTGCTCCACAACGCCTCCTTAGTTACGGTACGACTCGTAACCTATCTGGTACCAGCGGACAGCGCAACCCCCACCGCGGAGGCAGGAACACGACCTGGCCCCACGACGTCTGACCGCTGAGGACACGACGACGCCCGCCAAACCGATGCCGAAGCCAGGCCGACCCCAGCTACCCGCCCGACATCTTCACCGACAAGGTCCTGCTCGACCCGTACGAGTACTACCGGGGCGCTGCACGAGCTCGGGTCGGTCGGGTGGCTCGAGGGTTTCCCCGCGTGAAGTCGACGTGGACGCCAACGGCGCCCGGATAGCGCTTCTCGCGGTGCTGCAATTGATCGACTCTGCGGCGGCCCGGTGTTCGCATGGACCACTGATCAGGGTCGCGTTGGCACCTCCGGCGGCCGGTGAGTGCAGGGCAACTGCTGATCCTGGCCCTGCCGGTGCCGGTGCCGGTGCCGCAGCCGCGCTGGGAACGTTGTCGCATCGTCGGGCGCCGTGTCTGCGGGAGCGAATCGGCTTGCTTGGCTCAGTAGCGGAATGGGCGGCTGCCGGGTAGTGACCAGGCTTGGGCGATCCGGCCGGCACGGACCGTCAGCACGTCAATCCCGCCTACGTTCAGGAGACCGCTGTCCGTGTAACGGGTCGTGGTACGGAGAAGAGCGGCGCGGTCTCGTGCCGCGTCGATGACAGGGCGGCGGCGACGCTGACCGCGAGCGAGGGCCCGGCGGCTCGCTGTCGCTCAACATGGTCGACCAACGCGGACTGGCCGCGAAGATCGTTCGCGGTGGCGTCTGCTGCGCCGAGGAAGACAGTGACATCGTCGGTGAGCAGGTCGGTGAGCTCGGGGGTGGGGCTGTCCCAGAGCTGTGTCCAGGAGTGGCATAGCTGTTCGATGTCTGTTGCGTCGCTCGGTTCGTCGGCTGCAGCGTCGGGATCGGGCGTGTCGGCGTGCCGTTGGGCGACCGAGGCCGGTTCGCCTTGACAGGTGCGCCGCGCAGGACGTTGACATCGGCACCCGTGCGCACTGTGCCCTCAGGTGAAGTCACTTCCCACAGGTAGGCGAACCGGTCTCCGCCGTCGACCAGTAGCCGGGGGCGGAACAGGTTGATCTGCTGAGCCCGGTAGGCGGTAACGAACCGTTCCTGCTGGTCGGGCCGAGCACGGCCTCGAGCCGGGGAACTGCGCGGACCACTGCACACAGTCGTCGGTCATAGGTCGTGCGCGAGGGCCGGGTTTTCCTCGCACATGCGGCACCAGGTGTCTCGTGGCTCATGATTCGACGATGACGGCGTCCGGCGGACCGTGGTGGCGGTGTTTCAGGTACTTGTCGTGGACTACGACACCAGTGGTTCGGCGTCCAGCCGGGCGAGCTCGGCAACGAGTTGTCATTGTGCGGGGCGGCCGTGTCGTTGGACATGCTCGCGCTTGATTCGCTCAGCCTGAAACCGCGCAGGGCATGACGAAGCCGGCACCATCCCATCAGGTACCAGCCCTGCGGAGGTTGGACCGCACAGACCCGCTGGGCTGCCCACCGGCTGGAGACCGCCCTGCCGTCTGGTAGTGGTGGCGAGCATCGAGCGGGGGCGTAGCGTCGTAGTCGCTGGACATCAGCCGACCCGGGTCGGGAATCGTCGCTAACGCCGCGCCCCCCGAGCACTGCTCAACGCCGGGCACCATGATGACCTGAGCACGCGGAGGCCGTGATGTCTCAAGACTTGCTCAGACCGGCGCAGCCGGTACCGCCCGCATCCCTGGGCAGCCATTACGGAAGGTGCGGCGGCAAGACTGCCTATGCCCGCGAGATCAGCCCCGGCAGCTGGCAGGTCAAGATCCACGATCCGACCGACCGCCGTGCCGGCCATGACGGCTGGCTGCTGCTTGGCTCGGGATGGCCGACGCTGTCAGCTGCCCGTGCCGCAACCGGATTGTCCTGAGGCGATGACGCCCTCCGCCCTTGTCGTCGCGGCTCACCAGCGCCGCCGACGACGCCAGCAGCTACTGCTGCTGCTGAACGCATCCGGCGGCAACCCCATCGACGTTGCCCGGTCAAGCCGCGAGGAGATCGCCGTGGACAGCTCTGAGCCTTCGCAGTCCCGCACAGTTCACCCGCTGGCTGCCAGCCCCACAGCCGAGAACAGTGCCCAGCAGGGCGGCCCTGGGCAGGTATCTGCCACGGACGTGGCGGCCGTCGCCGCGGCTGAAGCGATCGCCGCCGAAGCTGCGGTGCGTTCGGCGGCGCGCAGCAGCCGGCGTGTCTGGTCGACGTCCAGCGCCCGGGGGGGCCGCTTGGGGCAGCTGCTCGCGGCGGGTGTTGGCGGGGCCGAGCCCGACGAAGCGGTAGAAGTGGTCGACGGCGGCCAAGGCGAGGTTGACCGAGGCGGGCTTGGCCCGGCCGGCCGAGAGCAGGTGGGTGCGGTAGTCCCGGACGGTGTAGTCGCGGGCGTGCCCATCGGTGAATGGGTCGCCCTGGCGGCGGCGGGTGAGCGGGTCGAGTTCGGCTAGCCAGGCGAGGTAGCCGGCGACGCGGCCGGCGTAGGTGCGCCGGGTGTGTGCGGCCAGCGGCGCGGCCTCGAGGTGCGCCCGGTAACCACCTCGGCTGCAACGGCGGCTGCTTCGGCGGCGATGCCCGCGGCAGCCACGGCCCCCGGCGGGATCCGGGACCGGGCCATCGTCTGCGTGCTGCTGTTCACCGGGCTGCGGATCGCCGAACTGGTCGCACTCGACGTCGACGACCCGGCACCTCACCACGCGGGGCTCCAGCCAGCACGGATTAGCCGCCATCCCGCCCAGCGACACGAAAGCGGGCCGCCTCTCCGCGTACGGAAGCAACATGCTTCAAGTCCGTAGACGATCGTGCACCGGGACAGCTCTGAGCGCCTCGGCACTGAGCCTGGCACGTCCGCGAGCAGCCCGACGGCCAGGCCAGTGGAGGGAGTCCTGTCGCTTCAGCTCGGTCGGCGTCAGTCCTGCGTGAGCATCCGGCTCGTCTCCTCGATCCGGACGAAGCGCCCGTCGGAGTCTCGCTCCGCGAAGACGAACACTTCCTGGCTGACCCGCGCTCCGTCCCGCTGGACCAGGTCGACGACGTGGCGTTCGGCGTAGCGGTTGCCGTCGGTGAGCTCGTCCAGAACGGTGATCGTGGCGTGCTCGACGGCCTCTCGGATGTCGACCATGCGCGCGAGGAACCCGGCACGGTCGTCCACCTTGCCGTTCACGCGCTGGCGGAAGGTGGGACCGAAGTGCCGGTCGACCGCCTCCTCTGCTGACAGCTGGTGGTCGTTGAGCAGGTCGTCGACGGCGTCCTTGATCGTGGTCATCGAAGGTCTCCCAACGTCCTCATGCGACGGTGAGCACGATCTTGCCCTGGAGGTGGCCACGGGCGGCGTGTTCGTGTGCCTCTCGTGCCTCCGCGAGCGGGAACGTGCTGTCGATGGCGACGCGCAGCATGTCGTCATCGAGCATGCGCCCGAGCTCTGCGAGCTGCGGGCCGTTCGAGCGCACTTGGGTGCCCGAGGTCGTGACGCCCAGCCTCGCGACCTCTTCGGGGTCGTATTCGGCAACGAACACCGGGTACAGCGCGCCGCCGCGCTTGAGCGTGCGCAGGAGGCGACTGCTGTCGGGACCGCCGACGGTATCGAGCACGAGATCAACGTCGTGCGCGACTTCCTCAGGACGGCTCTTGGTGTAGTCGATGAACTCGTCGGCGCCGAGCTCGCGGAGGAACGACTCATGGGTGCCCGAGGCGACCGCGATGACGCGCGCACGTCTCCACTTTGCAAGCTGCAGCGCGAAGTGCCCCACGCCGCCGGCGGCGCCGTTGATGAGCACCGTCGTCTCGGCGTTCAGTGCCATCGGGCGATGCTGCGCCGCTTGGAAGGGCGACGGATGATCGTGTCCTAGCTCGATCAGGAACTGCCACGCGGTGAGCCCTGACATGGGCACCCCTGCGGCGTGCACGTGATCGATGCGGGCCGGCTTGCGTGCGAGGTCCGACGCGGGCGCGGCTACGTACTCGGCATATGCGCTGCCCTCGAGGCTGGGGAAGCGAAGGAGGCCGAAGACTTCATCTCCGACGGAGAAGCCGTCTACGTCTGCGGCGACGGCCGCGACGACGCCCGACACGTCCGTCCCCGGAATGGCGGGCAAGCTCAAAGGCGGCCTCATCTCAGGAGGCACGTTGGGCATTCCTTCGCGCACGTACCAGTCGGGGGGGTTGACGCCTACCGCGTGGACGCGGACGAGCACCTCACCCGGCTTGGGCTCGGGGAGCGACACCTCGTCGTACCGGAGTACCTCGGGACCGCCGAACTCGTGCAGCCGGATCGCCTTCATCATGTTGGACGGCATCGCTTCCTCGTGTACGCGCAGACGGGTTACCCTTAGCGGGGCACTGCTCCGAATATACGGATCAGTGCGCCGCTTGTCGAGGAGGGCACATGCGAGCCGACGCCAAGAGGAACTACGACCACCTTCTCGCGGTCGCCCGCGACGTCGTGACCGAGCAAGGCGCCCACGCGTCGCTGCGCGACGTCGCCCGCAGGGCCGACGTGGGGCTCGGCACGCTGTACCGGCACTTCTCGACGCGGGAGGCGTTGCTCGAGGCCTTGCTCGGCGCGAGCTTCGACGAGCTGGCGGCACAGGCAGCCGTGCTGGAGACCTGCGACTCGCCTGGGGATGCTCTCGTCTCGTGGCTACGGGACTGCGTCGCGTGCGCCCATGAGTACCGGGGCGTGGTGGCGTTGATGATGGCCGCCATCGACGACACCGAGTCCGCGCTCCATGCTTCGTGCGCCGGGATGCGCGCGGCAGGCACCAGCCTCCTCACCCGCGCCCAGGCCGCGGGCGTGGCGCGGACCGACCTCGACGGCACCGACCTGTTCGCGCTGGTCGGGGCGCTCGCGTGGCTCAACGACCAACCCTCGTCCGCGCCACGTGCCGACCACCTCTTCGACGTGATCGCCAGCGCGATCTGACGAAGCGACCAGGTGGACCGACGGGCAGGGGCCCGGTCATGCGACCTGGGCACCTGGACGGGTGTCCCGTTCGCCGAACCTTGGGTCCTCGCGGTGGTCGCAACACCTACTGATTGGGTGTTGTCTGTGGCTGAGTATTCGATCTTCATTCGTCCGGACTTGTTGCAGCAGTTT
>JAABUU010006832.1_pt1 | contig 12046 bp, 19 predicted proteins | sample 5559301 | NCBI WGS metagenome assembly JAABUU01 (sample SAMN10711884, study PRJNA513360) | rock metagenome | isolation source: Antarctica rocks | place: Antarctica: Victoria Land, Richard Nunatak white
GTCGCTTCGCCGAGGGCGGCGATTAGGTCTGTATGGGGGGGAGGGGAGGTTTGTTAGTCGGAAGGGGGGTGGGAGAGGGCGGGGGGCGGGGGGATGGTAGGTACCTCCTCGTCGGGGATTGATGAGAGAGCCGATCGCTGAGCCGATGGCGAGGGCGCCACGCTCGACGGTGGTGAGGGGGACATGGCCTTCGTAGTTCGGTGGGGGGCGGTTGAGGACGGAGAAGGGTCGCGTGTGAAGAGCTAAGGAGAGTCGGAGGGCGGGAGGATAGCGAAGGAGATTGACTGGGAGTGAGAGCGGTTTGAGTGTCATTGCCACAGGTGTGTATAGTGGTAGGCGACAATGAGGAGGTATGTGCTAGGGCACCGCATTCGGTCGTATAGAGCTTGAGTGCGCTTTTGGTTGCTCCGACGTACCGGAGCATGTTTATTTCCATCAGTGAGAAACCTCCCGATCCGTGTAAGGGAAGGTAACATTTGATGGAGGAAAACAAGAAGAAAGGTCATGATGGATACACACGCGAATATGAATGCTATAGGGACGGAAATATAGTCGAGGAAATGAGGCAAGAGGTCGATTAGGGCTAATCACTAGGATTTCCATCACCGTAATGGGCGAAGCATTGTTAGCCGGAGAAAAGCACGATCTGTTTACAAACTGGGCTCGAGACCGAGGTGTCGAGATAAACGGCGTTGCTGCAGCTAAATTCTCTGATCGGGGCTTGGGAATAGCTGCGACACGCCAAATTAAGGTAGCCCTATCCTAATCATATGCATATCTGCATAGACATTTGCTTATCGATTTATTCCAGGCAGGGGAAGAGCTTGTAAAGGTTCCCTTCTCGGTACTTCTGACGATTGACTCTGTTCCGGCTTCTCTAAGAGATCTTCATGACGGCATTAGCGTCCACGGTCTCCTGGCCTCCTTCCTCGCCTTTGGGGATCCAGAAAACCTCCATCCTTATGGCCCATGGACAGCCACCTGGCCTTCACTTGAAGACCTTGAGGAGTCCATGCCAATCTTGTGGCCGACTACCATGGCCGAGACCATTTTCTCTAGCAGTCAGCTCAATGAACGCAGCTTATCCAGACATGGTTACTGCCCTCTTCCGCCAGACATAAACGGCCGATGGCATACAGCCACCTTAGAAAACTCACCAGCCATCCTGGACAGCGGCCTCCTAGCCAAGCAAAAGAGGAAGCTCGAAAAGGACTGGGTCAAGGTATTTCCTGTTGTGCGTAATGCCAACAGAGAGAAGTATATGTACTACTGGCTCCTCGTCAACACCCGCACATTTTACCACGAGCGGCCAGGAATGAAGAAGACTAAGACGCCTAGAGAAGACCGCATGGCATTGTGTCCATTCGCGGACTACTTCAATCATGCTGACGCCGATGAAGGGGTGGGTCAGTACTCTTCCCACAGAGAAAGCGACGAAGTTGCTAAAGAGACAGGGTAGTGTGACGTCTCGTCCCTCAACGGCAGCTATACGATAACGAGCCGGAAAGCATACGGTATCTGTGCCTCTCTCACTTCCCATCACCCATTGACAAGCTGGATAATTAACCCGAACCTGCAGAACCGGGCGAGGAGATCTATGTCTCGTACGGGAACCACAGCAATGACTTTCTTCTGACCGAATGTGCGATCCTACTCCCCTTCCTTCGAGCTCTTACAAATCTACCAACTTGACGCTGCGTGTGCTGACCATCTTGAACAGACGGCTTTATCCTCCCAATCAACAGCTCCGACGCCTTATCCCTCGATGCCCTCCTCCTCCCGCACATTCCGTCACACCATAGAGCTCTTCTCGAAGAGGCGGGCTATTTGGAGTACCTCTCCCTTTTCCATCACCGTGATTTTCCTTCTCTTCTCTCGCTTCCTATCTCTCGATCCTTTCCCCCAAAACCACCTCAGCACCACCATACAACCAACTCAACTCCGGACCGCCCCCCCTCCCCTGACGCAGGACACTGACGCTCCCAATCCTTCTATAGAAACTACACCCTCACCCACCACGGACTCTGCTACAGAACGCAGGTCGCCATCCGCACACAGACGCTAAGCACACAGCATTGGCAGCTATACGTCGCCGGCCGGGACGGAGAATTACCGCGCGACGTACGCGAGAGGGAAGGGAGGGATGCAGATGAGTGGGTTTGGAGGTTCGTGCTTGGGGTGGGTTTGCGGGAGGCGGAGGCGGTGGTGAGGAGGTTTGGTGGGGACAATAAAAAGCTGGAGGGAGGTGCGAGTGAGATGGATGGAGATGAGGAGGATGACCGTGGGGTGAGGGTGAGGGTGAAGGAGGTGTTGGTGAGGAGGTGGGTGCAGATTCGGGACATGTTGGAGGGTGTGAGAGGGAATTTGAATCTGGGGGAGGAGATGAGGAGTAGAGGCTGAGGAGGAAGATGGAGAGTTCAGGTGGTATCTGTTCATACGCTAGAGGCTGTAGATATGTTTATGGGGTGTACGCAATGTAGAACCAGTATGCGCAGAAAAGCACAGGGATGAAGACGTACTCCATGCTGCGAACTCTATGGTCTCGTCGACCCCACGACACACTCCTAATATAGACACCGAAGGGCAAGAAACACAAATATAAAAACATGGATAACGCCAATATACACCTTCCGTTACGGTGACAGACCGAATCAGAGCGTCTCACCGTCTCCGAGCGCCATCATCAACAATCGGCACGAAGTTTTTGATCTGGCGATTGATCATCTGCTGCTTCCCCTTGACGAGCTGCAGCAGCATATAGTTCATCACACACTTAAAACCCATCTCTTCGCCCCTCTTCACAATATACCCATTGACATAATCAATCTCCGTCTGCTTCCCATTCCTCACGTCCTGCAGCATCGAGCTAACATTCTCGCTCGTCTTGCGCATCACCGACACGGCCAACGACTCTAACCTGCCCGGCGAGAAGCGCATGCGCACGTTCGACACCCCTCGCAGCTCCGGCAGCGAGCGGATGACGAGCGAGATCTCGGCCAGGAGGAGACGCATGACGCGCGTCATGGCGAAGTTGGAGAGGACGTCGCCGTTCTTGGCGTCGAGCATGACGGTCAGCGGGCTGACGATGGCGTTCACGGCCAGTTTCTCGAGCTGCAGTTGGAGGAGGTCCGTCTGGGAGAAGCCGACGGCGGCGAGGAGGGGGGTGCGCGTCAGGGTGCGGAGGAGGTAGCGGGCCGTCTGGGGCATTTCCTGGGGGAGCCGGTGGCCGTCTTGGTGGGTGGCGGAGAGGGGGTGGCGGGCGAGGTAGCCGAGGGCGGTGGTGCCCATGCCGGCGTGGACGATGGAAAAGGGGCTTTCGGAGTGGACGCCGTGGGTGATGATGCCGAGCATGTAGTTTGGGCGGGTCTCGACGTCGGGGAAGAGTTGCTCGTTGACTGCGTCGACGACGCCCATTCCATTTTGGAGGAAGACGATGGTGGATTGTCGCGAGAGGCGGTCCTTGATGGCCGAGAGCGCTGAAACCGTCTGGGGCGCCTTGACCGTGAGGATGAGGTTGTTTATTGGACTTCTTTCGTTCGCGCCCTCCGTTTCTGCATAATACTCTTGCGCGCTTTCGGAGACCGGCTTTATTGTTCTTTCCGGTAAGGCGACTTCTACGTCAAATGGCCCCCCTCTTTCAGAGAGCCCGTTGGTGATGAGCTCTATAGTTCGTCCGTGCGCCTCCCACGTATCCATCAGTTCCAGCTTGTGGAAGAGGAGAGTAATTTGTGGTCGACTTGGTATACGGCTCAAGGCATGCGCCACAAGTTTGCCAATATTGCCGGTGCCCAGAATATAGATCCTCCGATCTACACCGCGACCCTGTCGTTGCCGTGGCGTAACCCGTCGAACAATCAAATCCTCTGGCACGTCTTCCTCGCCATATTCTTGTCGAGGCCACGAATAATCCCTCCGAGAGCTGGGAAGCGTGATTGAGGCCCCCCGGCCCGCAGTAAGGTCATCGAGTGTGCATTTGGCAGGCCGGCGCCGTGGCCTGCCCAGCAGCCGCAACAGCGGATGTGGGTGTCGAATTGGAGACAGATTGAGGCCTCCACCGTGATGAGGATGATAGGTTTCTATCGTACCAGCATGATTGTCATACGAGAAGGAGGACTTCTCCAATCTGCGTTGGCACTCCAGAATTATATCGGTGCCAATAGAGTCTGAATCAAATACGTCAAGCGCGAGCTAGCTCAATTTGCACAAAAATACAGCCGTGCATAACTTTTGTTGCTCGAACACCTTACTCATGAACCACAACGCAAAAGACTGGCAGAAGGTCAACTACAATACAATCACATTCCTGAGTTATGGATACCGTCGATCTAAGTCCGCTGCTAGAGCAGCTCGAAGATAATATTGATGATTTAGAAGACTCTCTAGAGCTTCTTCTCGAAGCCCCTCTATCAGAGACTGCCGCCAAGCTCCCATTGTTAGACAGAGCGAAACTTTATGTTTCAATCACATATGCAATTGAGTCAATCATCTTTTGTATACAAAGTTCTTTCTCCAGTTTGGGATAGATTCAGTAACTGAGTTCATAGCTTTTCTACGACTTAATGGCGTAAACGCCAAAGAACATCCCGTCTTCCGAGAGTTGACAAGATTGAAGCAGTATTTTGAAAAAATCAAGATTGCAGAGGCTGGTGAATCAAAGAGGGATAACCTCAGCCTGAACAAAGCGGCGGCGGGAAGGATCATTAAACATGCACTCGTTCGTCACACTCAATTCCTGACATTTCACCTCTGACCCTAGCGCAGGCGGGAAATGAAAAGTATGATCTGCAACGAGCAGAGCAGATGGCGAAAGAGAAGGCAAGAGCACATATCAGATTCGGGCAGGTCTCAAAGAAGCGCAAAGTAGATGACAGGGACGAGGTTCCTGCAACCAGCACCAAAGCATCCTCGAGAAACAGCAGCAGCAGCAGCAGCAGCAGCAGCAGCTCCAGCTCGGAGTCAGAGTCCAAAGACGCGGTCCCTGAGCCAGTAGAGAGTAAACCAGCCGCAGAAGAAACAGCAAATATCGACCAACCACCCAAGAAGAGAAGGAGTCGATTGGAAAAGAAACATAGAGACAAAATACAAGCTCCGAAAACGGCGGGTGTAGAAGTTGGGGAAGCCGAGATTGCAGAGATAAGAAAGAAAAAACCCAACAGCAAGAAAAGGAGAAAACAGCAGGAACAGCAGCCTACAGAGGGCGGTGGTGACGCCGCAGAAGAAGGTTAGGCAATTCGTCGTATTCCTCTGGCGTAGTGATGTCTGACTTCGGTCCCAGAAACGATACTTCCTTCAAAAACGAGTCAACCTCCTCTAGAACCTAGTGCTACGTTCCAAGCTCTCCTCAAGGGGCCGCTGCCGAAGCGGGACAAGGGGAAACCGAAATCGAAGAAGCCTGGGCGGAAAGGGGAAAGTCAAGCTGGCGATGGAGGGAGTAAGGATTCATGACAAGCTTGGACTCGACTGTGAGGCCGCAATGCGTCCTCGAACAGCTTTACATTGTACAATCCCTTGATCTCTCTTTCTACAGGTATTGCTCAAACGGTTTAATTCGAGGGATGAGCCACAAATCAAGGCGTCTCTACGGCACGCAAAACAGCACTGACGCATAGTGCTTAGACCTGTCGATTACCCTGTAAAGTAGATGTCTAATCTCTATCTCCAAGAAAAAAACCTCGTCTAAAATCACACATCTTTCCCCCCTTTCCATGAAGCTGTCGTTGCCACACCTGTCTATCTCGCTCGCCGTAATTAGTTCAAAAACCTCGCCCAAACCACGCTACAAAGGAGCTCGCCTTTCTCCTAACATCACTCCTCCAACCTCCGTCCTAACACCTCAAACCCAAACCACCACCAACTCCAAAGCCACCTAACCATGCCGCGTCAACGCCGCGGCGCCGCCGCCCCAGCGCGCAGCGCGCCCACCCGGCCCACCGCCGCCCCAGCCCGCCCGCACGTCACGCCACCGCAACCGCAAACCCGCCCCGCCAGCACGGCCGCCCACCCACCGGCCACGACGCAGCAGGCACGTCCCCCGGCCCAGCAGGCACAGGGCCAGAGTCCCGGTCTGTTCGGGCAGATGGCTAGCACCGCTGCGTAAGCGCTTCCCCCTTCCCTCTCTCCTCTCTACTCCTGTCGGAGCTCTGCTGCGCTTTGGGTCTCTGGAATAGCTGCTGACGGCAGGTAATCGGGATCAACAGAGGAGTGGCAGTCGGCTCGTCCATCGGACATGCCATCGGCGGCTTCTTCGGCGGCGGGTCCTCGGCGGCCGCACCGGCGGAGGCCCAGCAGCCCAGCGCGGCGGTCGCGACGAATGCGTATGGGGATGCGCAGGCGGGTGGGAGTGAGTGGGGCCAGAGGAACTGCGAGGTGGATGCGAAGCAGTTCACGAAGTGCTTGGATGAGAATGGGGGGAATATGCAGATTTGTGGGTGGTATTTGGATCAGTTGGTGAGTTGATCCTCATGTGGTGTGAGGTTTGTGGGTGTGTTGGAGAGGGGTGTGTTGGGAGGTTACTTTGGGGAAGGTGTTTGCTGACGCGTGGTGGGATTGTAGAAAGCTTGCCAGGCGGCTGCTAGTCCGTATTAGATGGGTGATGGGGTGATGTTGTGGTGCTTAGTGCAGGATGGGGGAGATGTGTATAGATAGGAGAAATGCATAGCATGGGTTGGACAGTGTTACATTGCCGTAGTGGAAGTAGAAGCATCACAGCATCAGTGCACGCATTGAGACAAGTCTACGCATTTGAAGACTCATAATCCGTCAGCCGTGTGGTTGTGGAATACTGAATACACCCAAGAACATAAGCCTCAACTCCATGCTAGATATCCCGCACATTCTATCCCGCCTGTCCCTAGTCCCTCTTATCATCCTGATCCTTCCTAGGTTCAAAGTTGAGCTGGTAAGAATTAGTAACAGTACATCTAATGCTCTCAAACATGCCTAGAACTTACCTGATTACCATTATAAAACTGTTGATCATCTCGCGTCGTCTGCTGATCCCGCAACGTCCTAACATTGATGCCGCCTGTCGTCGACAACGGCGTAGTATGCGAACTCCGACTGTCGCCCGACGATGGCGCCGAACCCTCACTTGCGGGCTGCGCAGCTTGACCAACACCCAAAACCGCGCCCAGCACGCCTGTCACCGCGCCCACACCTCCAGACACGAGCCCATACCCCGCCGACAAACCCCTGGACAACAGCCCGGGCCCACCGCTCCCATAAGCCGCAATGGACCCTTGCACGGGCACCATAACCAGCGTCGCACTTGGCGTGAGTCCCAAACTCTGCAGCGATTCCTCCTCCTCCGAGATGGTGATGGCTCGATTCGGCTTTGGCGCTAGGATCTGCTTGAAGGTGTAGGGCACATCGCCATCGGAGCGCTGCTCGTCAACCCATGCGCGAACATGTGTGCGGAGGGTATGGTCGGAGGGGAAGCGTGAGCGGATGGTGCTGCCGTCTAGAAGGCGGACTTGCACTGCGCAGTCCTTCGACGACAACGACGGCCGCAGCGAGGTATGTCTTCGGGCTTTTTCGCCTGATAGCTGCTTGTCAACGAGGCCGTCTGCGCCATCCGAGCTGCCGGCTTCGACCGCCGCTTCGACTCTCGCGAGCGCTCGGCGCCGCTCTTCGCGTTCCCGCCGGTCCGCCTTGTCGGCTTCGATTTGCCGCATGATCCGTTCACGCTCTTGCCGGGCATCTTGCTGTCTTTTGCGTTGCTGTTGGGCGTAGCTCAGTTCTTGGGACTTGGAAGAGCCAGGGGAAGCAGCGGCGGCTTGGGATTCGGCTTCATCGCGCCGGGCTTTGGCTTTTGCTTGTCGGCTTGCTTTTTCCGCGGCGTCTTGACGTTTTTTGTCTGCTTCAAGACGGTCTCTGCGATCTTGGAGGAGATCGCGGACGGTTGAGTTTGATGCAGTGGTTTCTGTAGGGGCGGACGTGAGAACGGGGGTTTGTGTACTTGGAGGATGTTGTGTGTTAGGGGGAACTGGTTGTCGGGAAGAAGAATCGGACGGGATCGGTGAGGCTTGGGAAGTTGTCGCCGTTTTCTCGTCGGTCAGGGCGGCTCTAAGGCGATGCTTGAATTCATCCTGCGTTATGCCTACTACCAGGTACTCTCGCAGTTGTCCGTTACTAAGATGGTCTTAGCGATGGGGCTCGAGAGTCGTAGCACCATCCAGACAACATACTCTATGATGACTAGCGTCGGTGCCTGGCTGAGAGGGCAGAATGCAGAAAGGTATCCAGCTTCCTGGGATCCGAAGTTCAAACGGAGGAGGATTGTCTTAGAACGGAGAAGAGCAGCTATCTTTGGGAGGTCAGCATCGTTGTCAAGTTTCAGTGGTGACAATTTTCTCACTCCCTCGTCCTCGAGATATGAATCCTCCCATAGTGAGCTTGCTTCCCCGTCATCTTGCTTTCGCCGAGGTGGTCAGCAAAGTGCCCTTGCCAGACAGTGATCGAGGTCTCACCTCTTATGAAACAGGCCACAAGCTTCGAATCTTGTATCGCTAAAGCAATACCGCTTTGTAGGTCGCCTTCGAAAAACATATTGAGCTACAGGAACCATGAATATGGATGGTTTGACGAATGAGCTCGGCCTGGATGATCACCGAACTGCACAAAACACTCGAATGCCCAACCGTATATCTTTCTACCTTGAACCTGGACCAATTGAGCCAGAACCATGCTCTCTAAATTGTAAATATGAATGCCTGCACAATCTCCTTGACCCGGCTTGCTAGGACCTCACAGGCCGGTGCTCGGGGCGCACTACGAGGCCTTGTCAGGCAAAGAACATGTCCGGAAGGTGGACGAACACCATCTACACAACGGCGATTCGCCCACGTACCAGCGGAGGATCCCAACTTCACATCCATAGTGGACAACCCACCGACTCTCGTAAAGACAGGCAACAGGCATGGTCCCGGTCTTATAATACTTGGTGAGCGGTACCCGCCACCCTCCGTAGTACCGAACTGACATGCCCAGCGCTCATTCCCATTACCGCATTTGCCCTAGGAAGCTGGCAGGTTCAGCGACTAGGGTCGAAGACGAGTCTCATCGCCAAACTCGAAGACCGTCTCGTCCGACCTCCGCTACCACTACCTCCTCAGATCGACCCGGACGCCATCGCAGATTTCGACTACCGGAGAGTCTACGCTACGGGGCACTTTCGACACGACCAGGAGATGCTGATCGGACCGCGGATACGTGATGGCAACGATGGCTATTTGGTGGTGACGCCGCTTGAGAGGGAGGGACAGGGAAGCACGATTCTGGTGAATAGGGGCTGGATACCGAAGAAGTTGAAGAGGCAGGCGGATAGAAGGGAAGGGCTGCCGATGGGAAAGATCACTGTCGAGGGGTTGTTAAGGGAGCCTTGGAAGAAGAATATGTTTACGCCTGATAATAAGCCGGAGCTGGGAGAGTTCTACTTCCCTGACGTGCAGCAAATGGCCCGGATTACTGGAAGTCAGCCTGTGTGGATCGAAGAAACTATGGGTAAGGAGGGTTGGCTTCCTCGTAAGATAATGCTGATGTAGGTTTCAGAGCCGGACCTCCTAAAATCGTATGATAGAGAAGCCAAGGGCGTTCCTATTGGTAGAGCTGCGGAGGTCAACCTGAGAAACAATCACACACAATATATCTTTACATGGTGAGTACCACGGTTTTGGATATAATATGATCTAAATACCCCAACACCCACCAAGCTTGTTCCGCAACGCCTGTACTCATACTCAATCCAGGTACGCCTTATCCGCCGCGACAACAGTCATGCTCTGGATGGTAATCCGCAAGCCGCCCTCGGATATCGCTCGGCGGGTTCGGCAGAATAAGGAGTGGTGAAGCGATTGTTGCAACCTTTTACTCCTCACTCGTCTTCTAGTTCTTCTTCAACAGGATCCAGCCGCTGTGCTTTTCTTGCGCGGGATTTGGGTGGCGGAGCCATGCGGATGTCCTGTACCAATTCTCTTGGAAGATATCTCTGGGCCAGAGAGAACGGCGTTGTGTTGGCGTTTAGCTGCCGCTGCCTACAGCCAATCAGTGTTCGCATTAGCTGATGTTATCGGAATTGGCCCCCCCAAGGTCCGAACATTCGAACAGAACCAACCTTTTCATCAATGTGATGACGTCTGATTCATCGATTGTCCTTCTCCCGGCATGCCTTGCATAAGTTCCCAGATCATCCGCAGCTTGCTCCAGGAACCAGTCAGTCGCCTGCATGATGGCAGCCACGGTATCTTTGTCGATTTTCGGTTTCCGATTCCCACCTGATTGCGCAAAGGTGAGGGCCAGCTTCTTGACAACTCCTACAGATAATGATGGATATGGTATCCCGTATCGTGAGACCTTCCGCTCTTTGCTTTCTTTCGGTCCGGTCTTGTTGCCTTGCAGTCCAAGCGCTTTCTTGTCGATATGTGCTCTTGGAAGTTGCGCATCGGATATATCACCATCCATTTCGGGAAGTGGAGAAGAGGTATCGTTCTGAGCTGGAACCGGAATATCGAAAGCAAAAGTTGGCTCATCGTCTTCATCAGCAGCTACTGACTCAGGACGAATATCACTTTGGCGATTACGTCGCGAGGCTTCTTCTAGGAAAGCACGCCGCAGATCCAGTGTGTCGCCCCTATGATGGTTAAAACGAGACGGATACTCACAAGGAACTCATTGGACTCACTCGAAGAAATTCATCTCAGCAGCAGCTGAATGATCGATACGATAGTCTTGCTCATCAAAGTCCGGGGCAGCATCATCATCGTTTCCTGGATCTGAAACGACGTCTGAATCCAGCTCATTGATATCGGCGAAGCGATCACTCAATCGGAGAACACCAAAGCTTTCCCTGGCGATTCTGTTGGCTGGTTGCTCACTTATAGCTCTTCTTGGTGCTTCAATAGATCGCTGAGTATAATCATCCGCCAACGGCTCAGATAATCGTGGCGGGGCTAGCTGGAAGCTGTCGTCGTCATCGTCATCATCAATCGGCACAGACAACCTTGGTCTTGGCAAATCAGGGTCACGCTCGAAGGGCTCTTCTTTCGATAGGATGTTTGCTCTTGGCGTTCTTGATTGTTGCACTTGAGGTGACGGCTCAGTAGGCTTCGTGGTCCGAGCAAGAACTTGAAGCTCCCCGATATCAGTGCTGGAAAACCATGAGATGGACCTGCCATTGTGACTCACTCCTGCTCAATTGCCTCAACGTATCTCTTGGTGTTTCCCTTTGCATGCGCCCACTGCGCCGCCTATCTCGACCGGGCGTGAGGGCCGCAGCACGCCGCTGCTGAAGGGCTCGGATTGCATGTGGTGTTGTTGGAGCGTCACGTCTACTGGGTATAGCCCTCGTTAAAGCTCCGGTCCTCGGAGTGCGGGCTTGAGAAGCTGGACCTCGAGCTTGTGCTGTACGATTTTGTATCGATGATGGCTCAGCACTAATTGCGCGTCGCAGGGGTGTGAAGGGCTTCTGGATACGTCCGGCCAGTTGACGAAGCTGAACCGAAATCAGCACTATCCAGCTATATAAGTCAAAGAAGCACTGACAGTTTCAAAGGGCGTCCCCTCTGTGCTCTCCTCCAACACCGTATCTGCCTTCGGATTGCGGGGTGTAACGCGTGCGCTCAAAGACGCGTCTCTTGACGTAGGTGGATTGTCCTCAGTCCGGGAGCCTATAGACAGCCGTCTTCTCCTTGTAGATCGTCCTGGTATTGCTGCCGACATGACCGCAAGGTATGACTCCGTTCAGGTACCTTAGTAGTTGGGTTGTCTGTAGTATAAGGTAGGTAGGTACTCATCTACCGTCAATAATGTATTTGTACCTTACAGCGGATCCTACAAAGTTGGCTCCAGCACTCACGCAACTTTTTTTTTGAAACTTCTTCAAAATCAAGCTCAAACAACAGCATTTTGATGTTAAAATCACAACTAAACACTTATTTTTATAAATCTGAATAGACAGAATTATTATGAATATATATTTTTATCATCTGTACAAAATTTATGAGTAACTATAGTGAAATAACAATGCTATCAACTTAATTAAATACTTTGT
>JAABUU010006835.1_pt1 | contig 12043 bp, 16 predicted proteins | sample 5559301 | NCBI WGS metagenome assembly JAABUU01 (sample SAMN10711884, study PRJNA513360) | rock metagenome | isolation source: Antarctica rocks | place: Antarctica: Victoria Land, Richard Nunatak white
GCAGAGCAGCACAGAACAGTGGGGAAGCTATCTTGCCCTGACCAGACCTGCAGTGCATTGCTATTGCATCAATGTACACCTGTTTGAAAAGCAAATCTCCATGGGTGTAATTGCAGTGGCACAAGCAAGCTGTCAGCTTGGTTTGCAGAGCAGCACTGAACAGTGGGGAAGCTATCTTGCGTTGCGGTTTGGTGTTGCATCACTGCACACCTGTATAAAGAGCAAATCTCCATAGTTGTAATTACAGTGGCACAAGCAAGTCAGCCTGGTTTGCAAAGCAGCAATGAACAGTGGGGAAGCTATTCTGCCTTGACCGATGCTGCAGTGCATTGGTGTTGCATCACTGCACACCTGTATGAAGAGCAAATCTCCATAAGTGTAACTGCAGTGGCACAAGCATGCTGTCAGCCTGGTTTGCAGAGCAGCACAGAACAGTGGGGAAGCTATCTTGCCCTGACCAGACCTGCAGTGCATTGCTATTGCATCAATGTACACCTGTTTGAAAAGCAAATCTCCATGGGTGTAATTGCAGTGGCACAAGCATGCTGTGAGCCTGTATTGCAGAGCAGCACTGAACAGCAGGGAAGCTATTTAGCACTGACCAGTGCTGCAGAGCATTGGTGTTGCATCCCCTGCACACCTGTATGAAGAGGAAATCTCCATAGGTGTAACTGCAATGGCACCTGCATGCTGTGAGCCTGGTTTGCAGAGCAGCACTGAACAGCAGGGAAGTTATTCTGCCTTGACCAGTGCTGCAACAGCGACATAGGCTGAATTATAATGTACCTACCTAAACCCTAAACCCTAGTGTGCAACACAGCAGAACTGTTAATGTGATCTCACTGCAAATATCACAGGAACAGCATCATAAAACCCTGTCGAATGTACAGCTATGCCCTGGGTTAGCTGCTGAGAGATGTGACAGCTGCAGCAGCTGGTGCACCAGCTGGTGCAGGCCTTGACAAGCATTTTGCATTCAGCAGCAATGCAGCTGGTGGGTAGAGCACAGCCCTGGGTATGGTGTGCCTGCCAGGCAATCCTGTTAGTTAAGACTGCTCACAGCGGCATGCTAGAGACCCCTGTTTGAAGCATATCTGCGTGGTAGCTGCCCCTGTCATGCAGTCTGTCATGACTGATTACTATGATACCAGTCAATCACACAGCTGCATTGATTGGCAAAAGCTGCAATGACTTCACCGCTGTCAACTACACGTGTCAGCTGTTGAGCCGTCATTGTTTACCTGACTCCTGAGCTTGTCTTTCAGGTGCTGACAGTCAGTTCCCTTTCAGCAGCAGAACTTGCAGAGCTGCCCTGGCTGTGCTTTGGCTGTTTGGCTGAGTCTCAGGTAGGACCGCTGACAAGTGTGCGCTGTCAGGATTTGTATACAGCTGCAACCCCCCACAGGACCACCTAGCCTGTGGATTAAGCGACTGCCTCTCAAGCGTCGGTCGGCAGTTCAATTCCCAGTTTTTCGGAACTTGGTATATGAGCTGACGGCGGGTCAAGTAGGTACAGGCTTTGCCTGGAAACTATATATATGCTGCGCAGCGGCCACCCTGGTCTCCAGTACCAGGGTTGCTTCGGGCTTGCACCCGGGAACGCCGAAAGGCGTAAAAGTTTTATACAGCTTCTGTGCATGGGACCAGTCACTGTGTGTGCAGCTGCTGCTTGCTGTTGCAATGTCACACAGGCTGCAGTACACCTGCGCCAAGTGGCAGTAGCTTGACAGCCTGATATGTTGCCGCTTGGTACGTGTTGACATAACATGTGGGAAGCTGAATGACCCACATGAGTTGCTTTTTTGCTGCTTTGTTGGCACCCTGTTGCTGCATTGCTGCTATCATGCTTGTCAAGGTTGCTTCAGCTGAATGATGCACAGTACACTGAAAACCTGCTGCAGTGAACTGCTGTTGTGACATAAAGCCTTGCTGCATGTTGCTGCAGGCCATTGCTTTAAAGCAATTTCTACTTCAATCACTGCTGGTGCTGCTTCAGCACAGCAGCTGAGATTTGGAGCTCTGTCAACTGCATGCTCAGAATGGCAGTCATGGCAATTTCAGGTATGTGACTGTCATTTGCATTGACTGTCAGGTGTTATGCTCAGTAGCATCAGCAGCTGCAACAACAAAGGCAGTCACAGCAGCAAGCATTTGACAGTGTTGTAGCTGTGTTGGCATGCACCACAGCTTGCATGTAGCGCCGCAGTTCTTGCTGTCATGCTGGATCACACTATGAGAACTTGCATGCAAACCAGCTTAGCTGTGCAGCACTGCAAGTCTACAGCAGGCATAAGCATTTGGGTGGCTGTATGGAAGTCATTGCATTTTGATGCTGGATGTGCATACCTGGAGGGTTTTGCTTGTTTCAACTTCTGTGCGTCATTACTGCAGGTCACTGCTTGCAGCTCAGGCTTCCTGGTCACAGAGCATTCCAGCCCTGACCAGCATTTTCAGCTTGTCTTTGATGACAGCAAGCAGTTGTGCTCATGGTATGAATGCCAGCAAGCTCCCACCTGCCACCAGTCATTTGCTCAAAAAAATCTGCAAAACAGCTCGCATACTTGCTGCAAAGAGCCTTGCATCAATGCATACAGGTTGCGCAGCTCTGGTATGGCTTGCTAACACTGCTGTCATTTACTGTGCTGTGTATATCATGTGCTGTGTATATCAAAACACTGCGTGTATGTGCAGCAGTCACCTGCCTACCTGGTAGATCAAACTCAGGTCCACTGCAGTAGGGTGGTGTTGCAGGCTGTGAGGATTGATTCTGCATATTTGTTGCAATTTGATAGCTCGGCAGTGACTTGTTGTGACCATTGAAGGCAAGCTTGTCGCTGAATTATTGCTCTATGGGCAACCTGCAGGAAAAAGCATGCTATGATGGAGGGTCGGTTTATACAGTATGTGCAATGCTGTACAGCTGAAGTTCATGCCGGAGGTACATGGGCGTGTACTGTGTATACGTGGGCATGTACTGTGTACAGGTAAATTGTACGGAGAAGAAAGATGTTTGCCTGCAGCCACCTGCGCGTCCCTCATATGTCACCTGCCCGCTGCGCGGGCAGCAGGCGCCTTCAGCGCCGAGTACTGGCAGGTACAAAGATCACTGGTCAAATGCAGGCTGGTCTTGTCTTGTCTGTGGAGCTGACTTGGACCTATCGAGGGCTCAGACTTCAGGGTAATCCTGCAGTGCCCTCCTTTCTTGTTCTTGGTGGTATCTGGCAGCAAGTGCAGCACTGCCCCAGCCTGCAGCCTTGATTCTGGCACCAGATATGGCACTGCATTTTCACCAGTTGGTAGCACAATGTTGCCCAATCTCAGTGCACCTGCATGGGAAGCCCCTGAGGCATGACTGCCACAGCAGGCTAAATAGCATGCCATCTCGCAGCAAGAGCATCTGCTGGTATGGGTCTAGGTTACTGCTGTTGCAGGTCTGGTGCATGCTTTTGGAGTAGCAGCTGCATCTCAGCCCCTGCCAATGGCACTGCTCCTTTCTTTTGGTAGCCCAGCTGAGTGGCATGATTGCCATAGCCTTTCAGCATAGTTCTGACCTGGGCAGTGAGCATGGGGTTGCCTGTCTGATTGGCTGAGTCCCAATCACCATCGCGGCCTAGCTGTTCAAATTCGCTGGACAGGTGGGATTGGTGCTTGACAAGCTGCCTGGTGCTGCTATAAGCTCTCCATCTGCTGTCGTGGATCCTGCATGATTGGGAAGCCAGTGCTGCGTGAAGTAAACCAGTATGTCTTTAGGGATGACTGTCACTACAGTCCTGTTGCATGCAGTCTGCTTGCTTTGCAGCCAGTCTGCCAGCTCTCTGATTGCTGCTTGTCTGGTCTTTCAGGTGTCTGGCTTTACGGCTTTTCTCTGAAGGTCAGCTGCTGCTGCCAAGTTTTTGCCATACAGGTCTGCTACTGCCTGCTGGCTCAGCTGAAGGGTGTTGGAGCTGTTTATGGGAGTTGCACACTAATTAAATGTTTTAGGGCCTTTGAGACAGACACACATGCAACTATGCTTGGACTGGAACTATCATGCCGTCAGAATAGCCGCAAGACGTTTTGTCGCGACGTTAGCGTTGATCAAGTTGAGCTTACCAGGTAGCAGGGTTGGGCTTGAAAGGATTGTCCCACCCTCCCTCTCCTGTTTGCTTCCAGTGGCCCTGGGGCGGGATGACATCAGATTTGGTGACCCACCATTATTCATGGCCAGGGTCTGTTTAGCTGAGTGTAAACATTGCATGCAGTGAGTTAAGAAATTGTCAATCATTCATCCAGTGTGTCAGTGACAGTGTGACCAGTCACTGACTGATCAATTGACAAACAGTAGCAGCCTGAAGAAAACTGTGATACGTTGATGCGCACCTGAAGTCATGGAGAATCGTGTATGGACGCTGGGGGAGCTCGATATACTGAACGAGATCCACAAACCGATCGCAGTGATCGCGTCTGGAGTGTATCATAGTCCTCACAGGTGGCAGCAGACTGGCTTATTGCATCTTACCACGAACGACCATTCGCTGACGTCACTTGTTGGCCTGTGCTGCAGTCCAGGTGGCCTGGCAGACGTAGCACGGGTTCTATTTCAGAACGTGGATTGCCACAAGCGCTTCGGTCCACCAAGATCCCTTGGAGAATACACAGTCATCATGGAGAGTCTGACTGAGGCAGAGCGTCAAGCAAGGCGGGGGTGGCTGCTGAAAGTGGTTCAGGTCCTTATCTTCTATGATCTGTTTGGTCTTTCTGGTTGCAACTAAAGGCTGACGCCACCTGTCTCATATTGCCTTGCTTTCAGGGCCAAGAGGTGCACCAGTCATGGACAGACATCAACAGCCTGTTGAGACCAATCTTTCAGGGAATTTCAAGCAATTTTTCAAAGCATTGTGTCAGAATTGACAGCAAGGTGAGTTCTATCTGTGGCTACATGCATAGACCGAACAGAGGTGCATTGATGGCAAGCTATAGTGCGTGGAAATGTTTGCCGCAACATGCAGAAACTGGTGACTACAGTTTAGTTTATGTCACTTCACAAGGTGCTCATGCCAGTCCTAGTCACTGCTCACTGCTCTGCTGACACAGCACATTGTCTCCAGACGCCCAGCTGATGCCCATGCTGTGTTGCAGCCAATCAGGGTGCAGACAGCTCAAGGAAATATAGAGGAGGCTCTTGTTCACATTGCTGAGCTGGGTGCTGACATAGCAGAGATGAGGGCCACTGCTGTGCATGACAGAGATCCCATGCACACTATGGTGTTCACTCCACAAGGCACTCTCTTGCACGCCAATAAGGCTGCTCTGGAATCATTGTGCCAGCACTCCATGTCAGGTGAGACTTGAGATCACACTCGGTTGAGCATTGTTTGCACAATGTGCCTTGTGACCACTGCATTGTGATGGCCTGGTGTGCTAAGTGCACATGCTCGCTTTGTTTGACCAGGAACTGTTCTCAGGTATGTACAAGGTAATTGCTGTGTCTAATGCTGGCAAATGCAAGCATGTCTGCAGGCGCGAAGGAAAGCAGGGTTGTCACAATGAAGGCTTTGTTTGATCAAGGACTGTACTCAGGTATGCCTTTAGCAAGTGCCTTTTTTTGCAGATTGTATGCCTATGCGTCTTCAGCGCTGGCTGCATTCAAACTGGCTAGACCTTGAGCAAGAAATGGTCTACAGGCGGGGAAAAGGAATGTCAGGCAGCCTACGAAGAGGCCATGGATGCTATCTTCAACCTGAAAGTGGACTGCCACCGTCATGTGCAATCGCACGTGAGTAGAAAAGATGGGAACATCAAGTGGGCAGCACTTGAGATGTGGCCCATGCAGGCAAGCTAGCAAGCCTCAGCAGTGACTGGTTGTTGGTCAAACTGTATGCAGGTGTGCTTGCATGTCAGCCATGAACTTGAGCTGTATATTGTTGTAGCACGATATGTGTGCTAAACTGCACATCAATGTCTGCAATCTGGTATTCATGTGCAGGATCCTATTGAAGTTTGCCCAGCAGTGTTGGTAAAGCGGTACGACATTACTCAGCAGAAAGAGCTGGAGCTGCAGCTAGCCCAGCAGCAAGTGGGTTTGCAAAGGTGCTTTTCCTGTATTTAGTAGTCTATTTTGGCAAACAGCTCATGTGTCTGCAGACTGTGCAGTCTGCACTCATTCCATAACAACTTTGCAGCAAGCTGCAAGTGGCATATCTTGCTATTTCGTCCATCAACATCAGCTTGACAAGTGTGCTTGACTGGTTGATTGCCGTGGTGTGTTGCCTGCAGGCAAAATCAGCTGCTGGAGGAAGCATCAGTCTCTATGCAACAAGAGCAAGACAGGCTACAGCATCAGGCCAGCAGTCTTGCTGATCAGCTGCAAGCTGTTTTGCAAGAGAAGCGCCATCGGAGGCGCCTCAGCTTTGACGCCGAGACTCCTGTGGACAAGACCCTCAACTACCTGCAGTCCATCATATCTGTCAGTAACAATGTTGCGCGCTTTATGTTTGCACTCCTGCTCTTTTGTTGTCCATGTCTGCCACATTGTATGTCTTGCAGTCATGCGGTAGCTGGTGTTGACCTGCTTCTGGTGTGTGTCCTGGCTGTGTACCACCCACTGCCAGTCATGCTTTGACGGTGCTACTTGAGTTGCAGGGTCAGGCACAGTCATCAGACACTGCCTTGGAGTTGTTCACCTTGCTCAGCAGCTCCGACACAAAGCTACGGCAGCCCGTTGGACTAGAGATGCAGCTGATGCAAGACATGCGAATGGACTCAGACGTGAGCAGATCAATGTTGCAGCTGCTGCAGGTATGCCACTCAGTTTCTTGACCTTCAAGTTGGCTTGCATCTGCTCTTGCAAGATCAGCGCACCACCCAAAACGCTCTCTGCTGCACTGCATGAACAGCTGTGCATCTCTCAATGGACCCAACAACACCTCAGTAGGCAATGAAGCACACCTCTGTGCTCCTAATGAACTGAGATGTTTGTTGAGAGTCAATGTGCTGGCATGGTGTCATTGACCCCTCTCATTGCGCTGCAGGGGGGCGGCACACGGTCTGAAATCCCGTCTTCAGAGGAAGTGTCTGCGCCTCTGGTGTCAACAGTGAGCATCCCCAGTGCAGTGCAGTATGGACCAGTAGCCCAGTCAACCTCACTGCCAGTACATTCCTCCATGGGCCAGGCTGCATCCATCGTTCCTGTTCCAGTCACCCCTGCTCTGGAAAGAATGCTTCAGGTGGCTCTGCCTGGATGTCCCTGAGCAACCATGTGCTTGTTGGATATTGAGTTGGTGCCCTCTTGCATCATGGCATGTGTGCAGCATGTTTCTGGATGCGCTGCTAACATTGTTTTACCATACACAATATTCACATCGTGAAGGTTTCTGTACAGGGTGCCATCAGCTCTGCAGCTGCTGCTTGTTGTAAGACAAATGGAGAGCTGCTGTTCACAAGCGTCTGTGCTTGCAGGATGCAGAGAACAACTGGCATTTTGATGTATTTTCTTTCAGTGAAGCTGCCCCAAGGAACACTCTGTGCTTACTCACCTGTCATCTTTACAAGCGAGCTGGTCTCATTGATGACTTTGGCTTGGACCCAGAGAAGCTTTGCCGCTATTTTCAAAGGACCTAGGCTGGTTACAGTGCTGCCAACACTTACCACAACGGGTGAACTAATCTGTGTATGCGCGCGTCTTGTTCGGTAGCTTTTGGCCGTGAGTACGCTGCATCTGATCACCACCGTCAACCTACTTTCCGGCCATCACCACCACGCTCAGCATCCCTTTGGCTTATGTGTTGCAGACAGCTCTGCCTTGAAACTTTTACTCTATTGTCAGTGCAATGAACACATAGCAGAATTATGCCTGTTCTTTGTCATCTACCAAACACTGGCACGCACCTTACTATAGGTTGCTCTTTTTGCTGCAGTACCCACGCAACAGCAGTTGTGCAGATGACACACATGATTCTGCGCCATGGAGGTGCAGTACCCGATGGCCCAGCCAATGCTCTCTACATGGCTTCTGCCTACTGGTCAGCTGCTGTGCATGATTTTGAGCACGGTGGCGTCAACAATGACTTTCTGATCAAGACTGCACATCCACTAGCAATCACTTACAATGACCAGTCCCCACTTGAGAACCACCATCTAGCAGCTGCAACTTTGGAAAATCTGAAGCCACAGCACCTGTTTACCCCGGTAAATCTTGCACCATTGTGTTGCTTTACATGATGGTATCCCTGACTTTGACATGCAACCAATGGCTCATGACACAAACTGTTGTAAGAGTGTGTTAATGCATTGCCAAGATACAGGCAACGCTTGTGTTTGGCATAGGCTGCGTGTCAATGTTTTGCTGCCACCTAACCGCACATAAACTGGGATAACCTGACTCTTGCACCTCCACAAGTACTGGAAATTCTGTGCCTGAATAAACTAAATGCTGTTGCAGGTCCTCAGAGCGCCCTACTGCGCTCTGAGGAGTTCATGCTCTTCCGTCAAAACAACACAAGCATGGTCCTAGGCACAGACATGAAGAAGCACTTCGACATTATGTCCAGATTCCAGGTGTGTTCTTGCTCTACTGCAGTCATATGCGCATCATTTTGCAACAATGCTTTTAAAAATGGAGGCTCTGTGTTGGGAGTCCGTCCATGACACGGTGTTGCACTGGGTTGCAAACTGTTGAGCTGCATGGGACACCATTGATAGACTTGTCAGGTGTAGTAATATGGAACGAAGGATGAACCAATGGGGAATAAGGAATGTTTGTTGATTCAAGTTACCAAGCATGTGTCTCCATGTGCAGACCACGTTTCAGCGTGGAAACAACAGCAGCTTGGATCCTGGGCAAGCCAATGGGAATCTTGATTTGGCAGGGCTCAAAGCAGAGGACAAGACACTGGTGCATCAGGTGCAAATGAAGCCAAGCTGCATCTGTACACCAGCATTAGCATGTCTGCAAGTTTGTGCCAAGGTTCTAGATACAAAAGCTTTTCATTGCTTCATTGCATGTGGTCAAGATTTTGTGCAAAGATGGAGTGATTGTGCAGATGCTGCTGAAGTGCGCAGACATAGGTCATCTTGCAGCAGCTCCTGCCAATCACAAGCGCTGGGCCTTGTGTCTGGAGGAGGAATTCTTTCAACAGGTGACTGTTCACCTGGCTCATGGTATCCATTTTGCACAGCATTATATGCTAGCTGACCTGCAAACTGTCAATTACAAATGTTATCTGACTTCTGTTGATCATGGTCCAAGGCATGTATGTGAAGCCATTATCATGGTTTAGACAAATTTGGCTATACATCCCTTAGCAGTTGTCAGCCATGGGCTTCAGCCATAAGAAAATGCCAACCAACACGTGCAAGCCTGTGTTGAGCTCTTGCATGTGTTCTGAGCCAGGGAGACAAGGAGAAAGCTGTAGGGTTGCCCGTCAGTCCTCTCATGGACAGATCTCTGAAGGGCGGCCTCACTCGGTCTCAGGTAGAGTACATCTTGGCTAGTTTGGCCGCTGGGCATTGCCTTGCATTGAACTGCAGAACATTGCACTACCTACAGGCAACGTAGAGCTGCCTTTGCCCTTGTGCAATGACTACTTGCATATTACACTGGCCGTTGATGCGCTACTTAGGCTGCGCAAGTATGCAGTACTGTCTTAGAGCAATGACTTGTGCACAGGTCGGCTTTTTCAACATTGTGGGATTACCGCTTTTCAGAGCAATGGTTGGCCTGTTCCCTAATGCACAGCCCATGCTGGATGGTGCCCTTGTCAATTACCATGAATGGGAGAAGGCTGTCGGTACAGCAACCAAGGCCCCTACTTGAAAGATTAGACAGCATTTTGCTTGTTACTGGCTATAGGACTGACATCGTGCACACTTTGTGTACATGTTTGGCAAACAAACTGCACCAGACATGTGGATTGCTGTGGAAACTTTTGGCCTGCAATCAGCATCATTGTGAAAACTAAGTGATTGAGATGTGCATCATCTGTGTATTAGTGATTCCGTCTTCTCTCTGCTTGTGTACTGCAGCATTCTAGCTGCACACTACGCATAATTGATGGAGAGAATGTTGACATACTGCATTGGTCGTGGTCACAGATGCCGCATGGCAAGTGCAGATGTTAAGAGTGTCCAGTCAACAATGTCAGCGAAGCCATGCATAAGCAGAGCACTCTGCCCATAGGCAGACAGAAGAAGTAGCTAAGACTGAAGTAGCTAAAACAGATGTAGCTAAGACTGAAGTAGCTAAAACAGATGTAGCTAAGACAGAAGTAGCTAAGACAGATCTCAGTGGTCTCAGATTAGGCGCTTGCTAACAAGCTGATTGCTGCAACTGATGATAACATCCAAAACTGTCACTGACAGTATGCAAAAGTGCTGTCATAGTGGGTCATGACTGGTAAGCCCTGCTGCTATGTGAAAATTTGTGCTTACTGTAGCTGGGTTGATGGCGTTGACTCGCACACCCTGCATCGAACACAATATATTGTCAGACGAGACTGACATCCTCAATTGTGAAAGGATACTTTTAGCACACAGAGCTAAATGACACAATGATGGAAAGCCAATCAAGTGATCAGCATGGCCGCACTGATTGTCTTGCACTGTTGTGAACATTGTTATGGACTGGTAACTTGTAGCTTGCACACAAGCTGTGTATCTGGCAAGCTGCATGTCAATTCTTGTGATTGCAGCACTGGCACAACTTTACTGCCACGTTGTTGTACCTGTAAGGCAAGCTCTATAGCAAACTGCTGAATTAACATGTCAACACCTGCCTTGGACACACAATATGCACCAGCTCCTACCATTGGCCTGTTGCTGGCGATGCTTGATATGTTAATGATATTGCCTTTGCTGCTGGTCAAATGTGGTATGGCAGTCTGCAGACCAGAAGAGGCTATGCAAAGTTCAGCTGCAGATAGATACCATGAGCCCTCAGCTAGTGGGCAAACAGTAAGGCCTTTGTGTCAGCATTTGATCCATAACCAATCCATGAGCTGTTTGCCCCCCTGTATGAAAGGAGGCTCACTGTGTAGCTGTGGGCAAGATGTGCTGGAAAAGCAAAAGCTTTGCTGCAGCTGCAGCAAACTGCAGCTGATGATCACCAAGACAACGTTCAGGCTGGCATAGATATACGCCAGACAAGGCAAATTGCCTGGGAACAGATGAAGACGCTGCGAAGGTTGACGTTCATGTGCCAGTCCCAATCCTCAACAGTGAGGTCTTCGAGACTGGTTCCATATGTACCAGCACCTGCAACATAGATGCCATGTGTGACATACTTTGCTTTTGATGCAACACAGCAAGTACTGCAACACTGAGTCTGTCACAGACTGCGAGGTTGCACAGCAACAGAACAGTACCTGCATCGTTCGCTAAAATGTCTAATTGGCCCTCTCAAAGCTGCACACCTTCACTGATGCATTCTTGGCAGCCATGTGCCTGCATTGCGAAACCCCTGAGGACACAGAACTGCTTTACACCAACAACTGACCAGGACAGTCACTGACCGTGGTCAAGTCTTTGGCAAGGAACAAGGCTCTGCCAGCATGCAAGGCTTTCTCCTCTTGCCTGGCAGATGACCGTTTGTACCGCGCAGGAACAGCAGCTTGCGTCTTCTCCAGGCTTCGACTGACAAGCACAACGTGAGCTCCCTTCTCAAGAAAGGCCAGGGCAATGCCGAGACCAATGCCTGGCAGCAGTGCATTTGCCTGAAAGCTCTCGTCACCTTCAAAGTAACTTTAGTCAAAAGCACGCTTACCTGAACTTGAGCCGGTTACGATCACCCTTTTATTGGCCTGAGACTCTGTCATGCTGCTTATATCGTAGTTGGCGGGGATTCAGTCGCACATGCAAAGCGTGTGCTAATTCAACACGGGGCATGCGGGTATGGCGTAGATCCGCAGCTCATTTGGCACAATCACTCGACACAAAGCCGGTCTGTCGGATTTGCAGATGAACTTCTGCATTTGTCAGGGTAAGTCAACCTTAATAGTTAAAGCTCCTTACAACGACCACACTGGTCTGCAGCAATTTGGTCACTGTAGCGCATTGTTGTTGAAGCGAT
>JAABUU010006836.1_pt1 | contig 12042 bp, 8 predicted proteins | sample 5559301 | NCBI WGS metagenome assembly JAABUU01 (sample SAMN10711884, study PRJNA513360) | rock metagenome | isolation source: Antarctica rocks | place: Antarctica: Victoria Land, Richard Nunatak white
GCGTTTGCGCGCGATTGGCGACATCACGGGTGGCAAGACGCTGTTTCTGCAAGTGCCCTTGGAGCGCGTCGCGTTGTCTGCACTCGCGCAGGCCGCCGCGTGGGGGCCGGTGCATTTGGTTTTAGACACCCTCGCCCTCGCCGGGGAAGCCCGCGCTGATTTGGATGGCCTGGAAGCCGAGCTGGACGCTGACGACATCGCCTATGGCCGCGTTGCCCTGGACGCCATGCTCAGCCCACAAGAAACGCCCGCCCCCAACGCGCTCGCCCTGGCAGATGGACTGCTGCTCACCGCGCCCCTAGCGGCTTATGCCCACTTTGATTTGCCGCCCACTTTCCCCCTGATTGCGTTTGCCGAAGACCCCGCTTCTGTTGCTGAGTTGCTGGACGCTAGCGTCACGCGCCTTTTAACAAGCATCGCCCACGTGCAGGCCGTCAAAGACGCGGTGCGCCGCTCGTGACCGTCCCGCCGCTCGCCGTCACCACGGCTTCCCGGTTCCATGCCGGACGCACGGCCCACGCGCGTACCCTCGCTTTAGAGATGAACGCCCCCTTTATCCCCCGCCGCGATGAGACTTTGGCCGAGGTGGCAGACAGTGCCCATGTCTCGCGCCTTCTTGTTGTGGAACACGCGGGCCTGCGCTTGTTTGACCTGCCCACCGGTTTGGCCTACGCTCACCATGCGAACCTTCTGCCCATCCGCGCCGCTTCTTTGGGCCGGGGCGAGCCGGATTTGTTTGTGCAGGCCGCGCAGATTGTCCCCGGCGATGCTGTGCTGGACTGCACTTTGGGCTTTGGCACCGAGGCGACTTTGGCTTCTTTATTGGCGGGGCCATCCGGCTCTGTGGTGGCTTTGGAAAGCGCCCCGGCCCTGGCGGTTGTCACGCGCGCGGGCATGCAGAACCCGGCCCGCAGCCTTAGCCAAGACTTAGCGGACGCGATGCGCCGGGTGCAGGTGCTTGCCGCCGACAGTGCCCTTTTTCTGCGCGGCTGCCCGGATGGCTCGTTTGACGTGGTTTGCTTTGACCCGTTCTTTGGCGAGCGCCTGCCCGGCTCCGAACAATCAGTCAGCCCGCTCGCCCTGTTTGGCGACACGCGCCCGTTGTTGTTTGCGGCTTTGACCGAGGCGCGCCGCGCCGCTCGCAAGCGGGTCGTGCTCAAAACCCCCAAAGCCGACCCGCTGCCCCCCGACTTCGCCGCCGCCGTTTCGGGCAGAGTGATGACCCGCAAAAGCCGCGTGTGCTTTTATTTGTTCGCCCCGCTAGAAGTGTCCACAAAGCCTGCTAGGAAAGCCCCCCCGCCCCAATAATGGGGGGCCAGAGAGTAACAGGAGCAGATTAAGACAACGTGTGGCCCGTGCCTTTTTCTATATTGCTCCCCATTATTGGGGCGGGGGGGCCTCTTCCCGGCATTGCCTGCGCGTTTAAGAGCCTTATCAAGCGTGTACCAACGACGGAACAAATCCATCCGTCGTTGGCAGGCCCTGGAAACACGAGAGCGGCACGCGGGCAATGCCTTTAGCCATACTGTGCAAAAGCGTGGCGGAACGCGCCTAATTTGGGTACAATAACTACTATATTTTACAACGCCTGCCCTAGCAGGCAGCCCGAGCGCCTCTCAGCTTCTTTTGAGACGCGCCCAACAAGCGAAGGTAACATCGCGATGACCAAACTTCAAGACTTTTACGGACCCAATGCCGGGTACGTGTTTGACCTTTACGACCGCTTTTTGCAAGACCCACACTCGGTGGATGCCGAGACGCAGGCGCTGTTCGCCGGGTGGACGCCGGAAGCGATTGCTCCTGCCGAGCCAAATGCTCCCGCCGCGCCTGCCTCTGCCGCTGCGCCTGTCGGCACTTTAGGAGTAGACCAAATTGTCGGCGCGGCGCGCGTAGCCCGCATGGTGCGCGAGCTGGGACACCTGACAGCCCATATTGACCCGCTGGGCAGCATGCCGCCGGGCGATCCGGGCCTGGAGCTGGAAACGCATGGGGTCACCACCCAAGACCTCGCCGCGCTGCCCGCGTCTGTGATCGGCGGGCCGCTAGCCGAAGGGGCGCAGAATGCCCTGGAAGCCTTGGGACGCCTGCGTCAGGCATACTCAGGCCCGATTGGCTATGAAGACGACCAAATCCAAGTCGCCGAAGAGCGTCAGTGGCTTGTCCAGGCGATTGAAAGCCGCCGCTTTTTTGATGGCTTCGGGCCGGCCCAAAAGCGCGAAGTGCTGGAACGATTGACCGAAGTGGAAGGCTTTGAGCGCTTTATTGACAAAGCGTTCGGCAAGGTCAAGCGCTTTGGGATTGAAGGCACGGACATGCTCGTGCCTATCTTGGACTCTGTCATCCATGAGGCCGCGCAGGTGGGGACGCAGGAAGTGGTCATGGGCATGGCGCACCGGGGGCGGCTCAATGTCCTGGCGCATATTCTCGGCAAGCCCTACGCGGCGATATTGGAGGGCTTCCAGCATGTCAAGCCGGACGATGCCAATGCCGTGTCCGGCGGCGGGACGGACGGCTACAGCGGGGACGTGAAGTACCACCTCGGTGCGCGGCGAACGTACACCGAGGACGGCATGCGCGATATGCCGATTACATTGACGCCCAACCCCAGCCACCTGGAGTTTGTCAACCCGGTCGTGACAGGCCGGGCGCGGGCCGCGCAGGACGACCGCACGCATGCGGGCGCGCCTCGGCACAACCCGAAAGCGTCGCTTGCCATCCAAATCCACGGCGACGCCGCGTTCCCCGGACAGGGAATCGTGGCGGAAACGCTGAACATGTCCGCCCTGCCCGGCTACACGGTGGGCGGCTCCATTCATATTATCGTCAACAACCAGATTGGCTTTACCACGCTGCCGGAGGCGTCCCGCTCCACGCTGTACGCGAGCGATCTCGCCAAAGGCTTTGAGATACCTATTGTCCATGTCAACGCCGATGACCCGACGGCGTGCATCGCCGCCGCCCGCATGGCGCATGCCTACCGCGACCGGTTCGGCAAGGACTTTCTGATTGACCTGATCGGCTACCGGCGCAGCGGGCACAACGAAGGCGACGAACCTGCGTTTACGCAGCCGCGCTTGTACGAGGCTATCGCCGCGCACCCGACGGTGCGCGCGCTGTGGGCCAAGCAATTGGAGCAGGAAGGCATTGTGACGCGTGACGAGGCCGAGGCGATGGCAGCCCGCGTGCAGGAGAAGCTGGAGAAAGCGCGCACGGCTCAGCCGTCCTTTGCCGGGCAGAAGGGCAAAGACGCCCTGGCCGTGCCTTTGTTTGGCGAGCCGCTCAAGACCGGCGTGCCTGCCGAGCGCCTGCGCCGCTTGAACGAGAGCCTGCTGGTGCGCCCCGACGGCTTTACGCCAAACTCCAAAGTGGAGCGTATTCTCGCGCGCCGCCGCCCGGCCTTAGACGAGGCGCAGGGCATTGACTGGGGACACGCGGAAGCCCTTGCCTTCGCAAGCATTCTGGAAGACGGCAAGCCGATCCGCCTGAGCGGGCAGGACAGCCAGCGGGCGACATTCGGCTCGCGGCACTCAGTCCTGCATGACGTGGCGACGGGGCAGACCTACACGCCCCTGCAAGCCTTGCCGCAGGCGCGGGCATCGTTTGGCGTGTACAACAGCCCGCTGTCCGAGAACGCCGTGCTGGGCTTTGAGTACGGCTACAGCATCCACGCCGTCCGTGCCCTGGTGCTATGGGAAGCGCAGTTTGGGGACTTCGCCAACGGCGCGCAGGTGATTGTGGATCAGTTCTTAGTGTCGGGCAACGCCAAGTGGCAGCAAACGCCGTCGCTGGTATTGCTGCTGCCGCACGGGTCGGAAGGCCAGGGGCCGGAGCATTCCAGCGCGCGCCTGGAGCGCTATTTGCAACTGGCGGCCAACAACAACGTGCGCATTGTCAACTGCACCACAGCGGCCCAGTACTTCCATGTGCTGCGCCGCCAAACCGCACTCTTAGAAACAATGCCGCGTCCGTTGATTATCATGACCCCCAAAAGCCTGCTGCGCAACCCCCGCGCTGGGTCATCGCTCCAAGACCTCTCGGAGGGCGCATTCCAGCCTGTCCTGCACACGCCTTTAGACAGAGAAGCGGCGGCGAAAGTGACGCGCCTGGTGCTGTGCTCGGGCAAAGTAGGCGTAGACGTCGCCGCCAGCAAGGGCATAGAGACTGCCGAGCGGGTCGCTGTCGCGCGCGTGGAAGAGCTGTACCCGTTCCCCGAGGCCGAACTCAGCGCTGTGCTGGCCCAATATCCCAACGTCCGGGAACTCGCGTGGCTGCAAGAAGAGCCGCGCAACATGGGGGCGTGGAAGTTTATGTCGTCGCGCCTGCGTGCTTTGGTAACGCCCAGCGTGGAAGTGATGTATGTGGGCCGCCCCGAGGCAGCCAGCCCCGCCGAAGGGTCGGGGGCACGCTTTGAAGCCGAGCAGAGCCGCGTGCTGTCTGCCGTGCTGGCTGGCGTGCCTGCCCTGCCCGCGCAAAGCAAGAACGGCAAGCGCAACGGGTCGGGCGAAACCCAGTCCGCCGAGCAAGTAGAACAAAGGAGCGGAGCCACCCATGCCCGTTGAAATCAGAGTGCCCCAAATGGGCGAGTCCGTTGTAGAGGCCACCATCGCGCGCTGGCTGAAAAAAGAAGGCGACACCGTCTCGGCAGGCGAAGCCATTGTGGAATTAGAGACCGACAAAGTCAACGTGGAAGTGCCCGCCGAAACAAGTGGCGTCCTGCAATCCATCGCCGAAGCCGAAGGCGCCACTGTGAATGTCGGGGCTTTGCTGGCAACAGTGGGCGATGGAGTGGCGGCAAGCGCGCCAGACGCGCCCGCCCCTGCCGCGAATGTGCCTGCGCCGACTGTGAAAGCGGCATCTTCGCCTGCGCCTGCCGCGCCGCCCTCCAATGGACGCAGCGCGCCCGGCAGTGTCGGGCAGCCCGCCACGCCTCTGGCTGCACGCCTCGCGGAAGACAACAAGCTTGACTTGCAGCAAGTGAAAGGCAGCGGGCCGGGCGGGCGCGTCACCAAAGACGATGTGACTTCATACCTAGGGCAGTCTGCGCCGCCCCCGGCCCCGCCTGCTGTGCCCGCCGCGCCAAGTCCGGCCCCGGCTGCCGCTGCGCCCAAGCCCGCGCCTCCTGCCGCCCCGCTCGCTCCTATGCCTGCGCAAACCAGCGGCAGGCCGGAAGAGCGCGTGCGCATGAGCCGCCGACGCCAGACTATCGCCACGCGCCTGGTGGATGCCCAGCACACTGCCGCTATGCTCACCACATTTAACGAGGTGGACATGAGCGCCGTCATGGAGATACGCGCCCGCCGCAAGGACTCATTTAAAGAAAAGAACGGCATCGGCCTGGGCTTTATGTCGTTCTTCACCAAGGCCAGCGTGGGCGCTCTGCGGGCGTTCCCTTTGCTCAATGCTGAGATACAAGGCACGGATATTGTCAAGAAGCTGTATTATGACATCGGCATCGCCGTGGGCGCAGAGGAAGGCTTGGTGGTTCCCGTGCTGCGCGATGCTGACCAAAAGACATTTGCACAGATAGAGCAGGGCATTGCGGGCCTTGCCAAGCGCGCCCGCGAGAACACGCTCACTTTGCCCGAACTTCAGGGCGGCACGTTCACCATTACCAATGGCGGTGTGTTCGGCTCGCTGATGTCCACGCCGATACTCAATGCCCCGCAGGTGGGAATACTCGGCCTGCACAAGATTCAGGAGCGCGCGATGGTGGTGAAGGGCGAAGTGGTCGTGCGTCCCATGATGTACCTAGCCCTTTCATATGACCATCGCATCGTGGATGGCAGCGAGGCCGTGCGCTTCTTGGTGAGGATTAAAGAGCTGATTGAAGACCCGGAAACCTTGCTGCTGGAAGGCTGATTACAATAACAAGCCCAATGCAAAAGCCTCCGCACAGGCGGGGGCTTTTTGCATAAGCATCGGGTATAACGTCGTCACTGCGAGACTGAACTCGCGCTAAGTGGAAAGGGCCGCCTCTCTTGCTGGAACACGAACTGTTTGAACGTCATCCCCAAAACCCCATTATCAACCCGCATGACCTGCCTTACCCCTGCGACTGTGTCTGCAACCCCGCCGCCCATATTGTTGACGGCGAAGTTTTGCTGCTTTTGCGCGTGCTGGACCAGGAAGGCTCGTCGCATATCACCGTAGCCCGTTCCAAGAATGGCGTGGATAATTGGCGCATTGAATATATGCCTATCCTTGCGCCGGGCCTGCGCGAGCCGGGCGACGAAGAGCAGCCTTATGAGTCGTGGGGGTGCGAAGATGCTCGCCTTACCTACTTGGAGGAGCGCGGCGAGTATGTAATCGCCTACACGGGCTACTCTCCGCGCGGCGCGGGCATCTGTTTAGCCACCACCACCGACTTCCGCAAAGTGAAGCGCTACGGGTTAGTGATTGCCCCCAACAACAAGGACGCGGCGATCTTTCCGCGCAAAATCGGCGGCAAATACTGGATGCTGCACCGCCCCATGCTGGGCGGGCAGGAGCATATCTGGCTGACTGAAAGCGAGGACTTAATTCACTGGGGCAAGCCCTGGTGCATTATAGAAGAGCGCGGCGGGCCGTGGTGGGACGGCGACCGGGTGGGCACAGGCCCGGTTCCCATAGAAACCCCGGAAGGCTGGCTGCTCATCTACCATGGCGTCAAGTCCACGTCGCACGGCCCTATCTACCGTGTCGGGCTGGCCCTGCTGGACTTGGAGAACCCGCGCAAAGTGCTTAAGCGCCTGCCTCGGTGGGTCTTCGGCCCCAAGGAAAGCTACGAAAGCAGCGGCTTCATCCCCGGCGTTGTTTTCCCCACCGGCTGCGTGGAGATGGACGGCAAGATATTCATGTACTATGGGGCCGCCGACACGCGCGTTGCGCTGGCAACCACGACCGTGGATATTTTGATGGATGCCCTGCGCGAACAAGGCGTGGAAGACCCCAGCGACCAGGCGCTCAACATGCCAACCGCGCCGATGCCGCGTTCCTAACGACGGCAAGCGAAAAGCCCCGTGTGCCCAATGGTACGCGGGGCTTTGTTTTGACCCCGCCTAGCGCAGCCTTGCCGCGCGCATGGGCACGATATAGCCTTCATACACGCCCACCGCGACGCAGAACCACCCAAACAAGTCCGGCCTGCCCCCGCCAATCACAAATGCGCCAATCAGCGTCGCCCCCAGCGCCGCCACGGCTCCGATAATCGCCGCTGTTGTGCCGCCCTGTCCGCAGCCTTTCAGCGCCCCCCAGCCGCACAGCCAGCCCACGCCAATCGCCACCAGCGACAGGTTGAAGTGCGAAAAGTAAACGATGGCGACCCACGCCACCATTCCCACCAAGCCCAGCACGACCGACAGGCCCACGCCCGCCAGAATGCGCCCCACGCCCGGCGCGGCGGCTTGCATTGCCACAGGCGCGCTCCCGACTGCCATCGGCGGCGGAGGCCACACGCCGGGCGCGGCGGCAGGCTGCTGGCCCATTTGCGCCGGGAGTGGGCCTGCATTGGGACTTACGGCAAGCTCGCGCTCCACGCGCGCCCGCATTTTGCCGACGCATTGTTTGCAGACAGTTTTGTCCGCGACAGTTTCGCGGCACTGGCTGCAAATCGGCATGCCGCACTGAACGCACGTTGCCTCGGCAGCCTGGGCCGGGTGATAAAAACAGGAATTAGTCATGGAGTGTCCTTTCGCAATTAAGAGTTAAGCAAGAAGCAGTTAAGAGTTAAGCAAGAACAGGATGATGGACAAGCAAGAAGTGACGCAGCAGCATATAACCGACGCCTAGAAACGCCGCCAGCCCAAAGTAGGCCCCGCCGTACCGCCAGCGGTCGGACGCGGTGGCCTGATAATACGGCTGCGTTTTCGGGTCGGCGCGCCAGCCCCCGATAATGCGTGGGACGCTGAGTGCGGCCAGCACTAAAATGAAAGGATTGCGCCAGCCGACAAACACCAGCAACACGACCCCGAAGGCCAGCAGCTTAGGCGAAAACACAGGCGCAATCCAGCCGCCGTCTAGGGGTACGGTGGGCGTGAGGTTGAACAAATTGACCAAAAAGCCCCACTCCGCCAAAGCCAGCCAGAAGGGCGAGCCGGTGATGCCGTAGCCCGCCACGCACGCCAGCGCGCCTAGTGTGCCGACCACCGGCCCCATGATGCCGATAAAGGCGTCTTCAACAATGTTTTTGCCGTAGCGCTTGGTGAACACTGCCGCCCCCATGAATGGCACAAAGACCATCAGCGTGGACGGGATGCCGCGCAGCCGGGCCGCCAGCGCGTGCCCGCACTCGTGGATAAAGATGAGAAGCACCATCCCGACCCCGAAAGGCCAGCCAAAAAAGTGCGCATACGCCCACATGCTCAGCAGCATCGTGCTGAACATCAGCAGCACCTTGCCGAAGGTCAGCAGCTTGAGGCCCACCAGCAAAAACTTCAGCTTGGCGAGTATGCCAAAGAGTGGCGCGCCGACTTTGGCGAGCAGAAGCAAGGCAGTCGCGATAGCCCCGACAATCCCCCCCTGCTGCTGCTTGCGCTGCAAGAAGCTTGGGTTAGCAGGCGGGGCGGGCGGCGCGTAGTACGGGCGCTCCTGACCGGGTTCGCCGGGAGCGGGCGGGCTAATACCGGGCGCGGCGGGCGGCGTTTGGGCTTGCTCCACGGCGCGCTCCGCCAGGATGCGCCGCCGGATTTCTTCTTCAAGTTCACTCATGGATAGGATATTTTCTTGGATAAAACTTTCTCTGATTGGGCGCGGCTTGCGCCGGTTGCATCAGCATATTCTGGGTGTTTAAAGCGCGTATCAACGACGGAATGAATCTTTCCGTCGTTGGTTCAGGCTAGAAATGCGCTGGCAAGCCTCAGGCAAAGCCTTGCGAACACCGACGTTAGCTTCGCGAAAAGAGTGCGAAAATCCTGCCTGCTCGCCGGGCTGCGCCTGCGCATCACGCGCGGCGGTGGTAAACCCACCATTCCGCTGCCAGCAGCAGCAGCGCGAAAGCCGCCGCCACTGTCCACCAATCCCGATGGACACGGTGCATCACGGCCCGCGCTTCGCCGGACGGGGGATGGCGGAGCAGCGGAAACTGCCTCGCCGCGAGCGCGCTTGCGGCGGGGCTGAACAGGTTCACCGCCACGGGGTAGCGTGTCCCCCCCGGCCCAGCCACAGAATACACGCCGACCTGGGCCAAATCCGGCAGAGCCAGAGCGCCGCCGGCGAACGGCGCAGACACGGTGCGCGCGCTCCCATCGGGCCGGATGATTTGGGCATTGCGCGCGCCGGGCGGCAGTGTCACCTGCGCGGCCTGCCCGGAGGCATAGTCCGCCTGCACCGTTCCCAACGCGCTGCCCTGCATCAGCCAGGCAATGCTGTTGGAAAGAAACAAGGGAAAGGCAACGCGCAGCGGCAAGTCCGAGTCGGCTAAGTTGAAGCTGGACGAAACCACGCGGCTGCCTCCGGTTTCCCCTGCCGCCAGGAGCGGGCCACGGCTGCCGGCTGCCAGCACCTGCGCCCAGCCTGCCGCCTGCGTCCGAAAAGCGGTGCGCACGCGCACGGCGCGCATGTCCACAAAGCGCAGAACCGGGTGCGCGCTGCTTTGTGTCAGCGCGCCGGCATCGGCAGGGGCTTGGGGGGTGAACTGGAACGGCGTGGGCAGGCCCGCCCGCCCGAAAGTAAGCCAGCGGCCTGGGGGAGTGGGGCCAAGAGGAAAATCGCCGTCCAGCACAACAATGTCCGCGCGGGCGGCTTGCGGGCGCAGAGCATCAAACGGCGCGGGCGAAGTTTCGGCAACCTGGACATTGGGCAGGGCCGCCAGTCCGCGTTCCAGAAAAAGGTCGCCCGCTGAGACCAGCAGCACGCGCGCGGGGCGCGCAGGCGCAAGCACGAGCGAGGCCGTGTTGTCTGAGGCCAGGTCATCGGCGCAGTGCTCCAAGCGCACGGTTATAATTTGGGAGATAGGAGCAGGCGGCAAGGTAAACTCGGCCTGAGCGGTGTCCTGCGCAAACAACAACTGGCGGGCATCGCGCAGCCTGCCATCGCTCAAAAGCGACAATGTCAGGCCTGGATGCGCGCTTGGCCCGGCCCGGCGCACCGTAACCGAAAGGGTCTGGGCGCCCGCCGCACCGGGCTGAATATCCAAAGCCGTAATGCCGATGTTGTCTGGATGCGGGGTGCCAATTATGATTTGATGGGTATCAATGCTGGGCGCGGAGACAGGCGAGGTGGCTGAAGAGGCGGAGATGCCATCGGAGTACACTTGCAGATGGGCGGCGGAGCGTCGGGGCAGCAGCGACTGCGCCAATGTCAAGGCCCCGGCCATGTCGCCCGGCGCATCCGTGGGAGCCACCTGCCCCAAGGCCGCGCGCAGCAGGGCCGGGTCGTGGGTCATGCGGCACAAGATTTGGGCGCGCGGGCTGGTTTGCAGTATCAGCGCCGTGTCTTCGGGGCGCAGATGGCGTGCAATAAACTGTGCGGCTTCGCGGCGCGCCGCTTCCAGGCGCGAAGGCTGGACATCGGTGGCCTGCATGGACGCGGAGTTGTCCAGGATCAACACATACTGCTGCCCTGCGGGCGCAAGTGCAAACAAAAAAGGGTGCGCGAGGGCCAGTGAAAGCAGGAAAGCAGCAAGCAATTGCAGAAAGAGAAGAAGGTTTTTGCGCAGAAAGCGGCGTGCAGGGTCGGCATTATCCAGGGTTGCCAGCCAGCCCCACAGGCGCAGCGAGGGCACGACAAGCTCTTCGCGCCGGGGCCTGTGCAGCCACAGCAGGACAATTGCGCCTGCGAGCGGCAGCAGCCACAGCCAATTGAGAGGGGAAGAGAAGCTCATCGCGCCCTGCCTTGCCCCGAGCCGGAATGCCCCTTATGAATGTCCGTGTCCTTCAGCATCCCCTCGCGGCACACTTTCTCACGCACCTACGCGACCGCACAACCAAGCCTGCCCTGTTCCGCTTGCTGACCAAGCGGCTGACAGTGCTGCTTGCGATTGAAGCCACGCAAGCCCTGGCCTTGCGCCCGCGCTGGGTGCAGACGCCCATGGAAGACTTGGAAGCCAGCGTGCTAGACGAGCAATTGGTCGCCGTGCCGGTCTTGCGGGCGGGGCTGGGCATGCTGGACCCCATTGTGGAGTTCTTTCCTGAAGTGTCTGTCGGCTACATTGGCCTGGAGCGTGACCACAGCACGGCAGTCGCGTCGTCTTATTATGCCAAGCTGCCGCCTGTGATGACAGGCCGCACGACCCTGGTCTTAGACCCTATGCTGGCAACCGGCGGCAGCGCCGCGCAGGCCATTGCCACTGTGAAGGCGGCGGGCGCAGGGCGCGTGCTGATGCTGTGCATTGTCGCCGCCCCGGAAGGGGTGCAGACGCTTAACCATGCCCACCCGGACGTGGAGATTTACACCGCTGGCCTTGACCGCACGCTGGACAGCCGCAAATATATCCTGCCGGGCCTGGGCGACTTTGGGGATCGCCTGTACGGCACGGAATTAGCGTAGTACGCCGCCCGGCCCGGACAACTGACGGATGGCCTTCTCCAAAGACAGGTCGGTTTCCAGGCGCACATAATCCATAGCGTAGCGCCGGGCCAGTGTTTGGAGCGAACCAAGGAACACTTGCAAACGCGCGTCGTACTGCGCCACCGCGTCGGGGGAAAGCGTGGTTTCCTGCGAGAGCATGGTTTCGGCGTCGGTTAGGCGCACGTTGCCTAGAGCGTTCGGGCGCATCTCAAAGGGCGTGAGAATATGCACCAGGACAACGGAAAACCGGCGCGCGTGCAGGGCTTGCAGGCCCCGTGCCCAGCCGTCATCATAGAAATCAGAGAACACAACTGCTGTGCCCGGCATCTTGGCCTGCGCAGCATAGCGGCCCAGGGCGCGCGCGGCATCGGTCTGGCCCTGCACCGGCATGCTTTGCAGGCTTTGAAACAGAGTGCCCACGCCCGCCATGCCCCGCAGAAACGACGGCGGGCCGGGCATTGTCCCGCCTAGGTTGAGTGCGCAAACCCGGTCGGCGCGGGCGAGCGCGACATAGCCCAGCGCGGCGGCCAGTTGTTTGGCATACAGCGACTTGGCCGT
>JAABUU010006840.1_pt1 | contig 12034 bp, 9 predicted proteins | sample 5559301 | NCBI WGS metagenome assembly JAABUU01 (sample SAMN10711884, study PRJNA513360) | rock metagenome | isolation source: Antarctica rocks | place: Antarctica: Victoria Land, Richard Nunatak white
CGCGGCTTGCTTGAGCTGCTTGCGGTGAAAGCCGCACGGGCAGTTCTGAGGGGGGACCGGCGGGGCAACCCGCCGGTCCTACCCGACTGATCCGGGAGGTGCCGGGGAGGGTGGGAGCAGCCCTGACAAAGCCGGGGTGCGTCAGCACTGCCAGATGGCGTGGGCCCGGTGAGCGTGATCGAGAGGAATACGCGAGGAACCAATGTTGTAAAGCCCCCCAACGCTTTACCGGCTCGAATCTGGTGGATGTGGGCCAGGAGCGGCGCATTCTCGTGCTGGCTTGCCGGGGCGGGAAACTTTCTGGGCCGGTGAAACCCGTGTCGGAGAGGCCATGGTGAAGGTCTGCGGCGTAGCCGTGGCGAGGCCGCAGGGGCAGAGTTGGGCTCCTCCTCGATCGAGAGAACAGCAGTGAACACTCCGAACCGCTCGGTGTCAGTTCCTGTTGGCGGGCGATCCGACCCGACCGGCAGGATAGGCGCACCGTCTGCTGGATGCGCCGAGCGGGCAGAGTCGCCGTAGTACTCCGGGGCCGGGAAAGCCGGTCACATGGGGAAGGGCGACAGCGATCAGGTGGAGATGGAGAGGCAATGCCGCAAGGTGCCTCGCTGAATAGCAACGCTCCGGCCGAGATGTTCGGTCGGGTAGCGAAGATGCAATCCAAGCTGCACCGGTGGGCGGCGGCCGATCCTGGTCGCTGGTTCGATGAGCTGTTCAATCTGGTACATGACCCGGCGACGCTGATGGTGGCGTTCACCCGGGTCGCGGGTAACCGGGGAGCTCACACCGCTACGGTGGACGGCATGACCGTCGCCGACGTGGAGCAGCGTCTCGGTGTCCCGGGGTCGGCCTGCTCGCAGCAGTGCGCCGCTGACAGCTGGCCTTCTTACACCGCAGGAGTACTCCAGTCGACGATCGCCTATCGGGTCGACCAGCCGGGACGGCACCTCACTCGGTCAGCCCCCGAGCTTTCGGTTCCAGAGCCACTCGGGAAGTCAAGCTGCCACGTCCCACAAGCCGATGACCACGAATGAGCCGGACCCCGACGTCAGCCAGGCGGAGCTGGCCGGGGCGACGCCGGTGGCGTTCACCGTGTAGATCGCCGGGCCTGCTCGCAGCTGACCGCGGCCGCGGAGCAGGCGCGGCAGAGCAGCTGCATCGCGCCACGATACCGGCGAGTGCGGTTTGTGGCCGTCAGCGCAGGGTCTCGAAGACATCGAATGTCTCGCCCGGGTTTAACGAAACCACGCGCTGTCCGGCCGTCTCGGCTAACTCTTTCACGTGTTCGAGTGGGGCATCGTCTTCGATGTACACCACCGTCTCCCCGAAGACGCCGTAGTGCAATGGCAGAAGGATCTTCGCTTGCAGACTGATTGCCGCGTGGACGGCTTCTCGAGGTCCCATGCAGGCAGCGAGTGTGCTGACCGGCTGCAGATGAGGGACGTCGATTACCGCGCCGTTGATGGGAAGGGCGGCGACGTCGATCGGCCCTAAACGACCGGCGACGAGCCACCAGTAACCATGGAACATGGTGTCTCCGCCGTGGAAGAGTCGGGCGCCCTCAGCTTCCACGACCCAATTGACCTGGGGATCTCCGAGCCCGTCGATGGCAGGTACCGCGGTGACCGTGAACGGTCCTAGTTCGTTTTGCTCCCACTCTGAGACAGTGCGGACATCCAATCCACTAGCGGCGAGGTCACCCTCTTGCTTGGCAGTGAACACCACCTCGGCAGCTGAGCCAGCAAACGGCTTTGGGCGAAGAACGATGCCGTCCGGGCCAACGGCGGACTCAATTGCAGCGACGTCCGTGTGATCCTCGTGCAGATGTGTGACAAGCGCCGCTACCGCAGGGGTGCGAAGGGGAGGAACGGGAGTTCCTCCCCGCCAGTTGGCGCGCAGGAATGCGGATGAGTCCTGCACGTAGTCGATCACCAGAGATTTGCCTTGAGCGGTTACCTCGAGGCCGTCCCAGCCCAGGCGCCTGATCTTCATGTCATGTGTCCTTTCATTCCTGCTATTGAAGGGTTGCCGACCCGACGGCGGTCCAGCACAGCGTTTGGTTAAGTTCTTGAGCCGGTCGCCGCTGCCCCAGTGCCGTCGAAAAAGGTGCGGACCTCATATGCGATGAGGAGACGGCCGCGCCCTGATTGGCGCCGTCGGCATCACCGAGGGGTTGGCGCCGACGATGTTGAACGGTTATGGTGCCGGTCGTTGACCAGTGAACGGGTGGTCAGGCCACGCGCGGAGGACTCATGGAGGAAGTGAGGCCGACCCGGGCGATTTTGACGACCGGCTCAGTACGCGACGGTGAAGCGGACCCGTTGATGGGCAGGTCGCTCGATCTCGTCGAGGACGGCGGCACCGAAGTCCCTGCCGCCGATGAAGGAGTTGCCCTCGCTATCGGTTAGGAGAAGATCACGACCGACACGATAGGTGCGGCGTTCCGTCCCAGGCGCGTAGCTGCCGAAGCCTGCCGGCGGGGACAGGTAGAACCAGTCAAGCCTTTCTGATGCCGCCCGTAGGTCATCTAAAACGGCGGTCATCTCCAGCGCCTCTGAGTAGAACTCGGCGGGGAAGTCGGGGGTGTCGAAGAGCCGTGGTCCGCCCTCGGCTACGTGGAGTGAGCCGGCGCCGCCGATGATTCCGAGGCGCACCCCGGTCTGCTCGGCGTCCGACGCAAGCGTCTTGATGCCGTCCTTCACGCGGCCGGCCATGTCACCGCGCGGAGCGACGGCGACCACGACTACGTCTGAGTTCGCCAGAACGGTCGACCGAGTGTCACCGTCGAGGATCGATCCCTCGAGATACTCGATGCCACTGATCCGGTGGGCGGGGCGGTTCCGGCTGATCGAAGCGACTGCATGACCCCGCTCCACGGCCTCGGCAAGGATGTTGCTGCCGGCATACCCCGTCCCGCCGATTAGAGATCCGTGCCATTTGTGTGTCTCCATCCTGTCATGAAGTTCTGGGTGTGAATCGCGTTGCTCGACGAGCGTCGACCACCCGGCGATCCTAGCTCCGATCATATACAATCTGCAGCGGGTTCGGCATCTGCAATCTTCAAGCGGCCTCTGAAGAAGGCGTGCGATCCATAGCGGCTGGCTGCACAGAGGGGCAGTCGCAGCGCGACCCTTATCCATCTGTTCGAGACCAAGCACGCGCCTTGGGACCGCCAGGTGAGGCTGCTCATCATCAGGCGAAGGGATTCGGTGTGAGCGTGTACTTCGTCTGCAGGTACTCGTGGATGCCCTCGGCGCCGCCTTCCCGGCCGACTCCAGAGAGCTTCCAACCGCCAAACGGGGCAGCCGCATTGGAGACCACGCCGACGTTCAGCCCCATCATCCCTGTCTCAAGCCGGTCGATCATTCGCTGCCCGCGAGCCAGGCTCTGGGTGAACACGTAGGATACGAGGCCGTACTCGGTGTCGTTCGCGAGCCGGACGGCGTCATCCTCGTCGTCGAACGGCGCGATGGCGAGCACGGGCCCAAAGATCTCCTCCCGGAGGATCGCGCTGCCCGCTTGAACATCGGATATGACCGTGGGTTCGTAGAAGGTCCCCGGTCGATCAATCGCATGCCCACCGGTCATGAGTTGAGCGCCGCGCGCCAGGGCGTCCTTCAGGAGCTGTGACGTCTTGGCCACCGCTCGGTCGTCGATGAGCGGACCGATGGCCACGCCCTCCTCGGTCCCCCGACCTACCCGCAGCCCTTCCACGCGCTCGCTGACTCGTTCTGCGAACTCTGCGGCAATCGGGCGCTGCACGATGAACCGGTTTGCCGCCGTGCACGCTTGCCCCATGTTTCTGAACTTGGCGAGCATGGCCGCATCCACCGCCTTGTCGAGGTCGGCGTCCTCGAATACCACGAAGGGCGCGTTTCCGCCCAGCTCCATGGAGACGCGCAGGACACCGTCGCTCGCCTGCTTGAGCAAGCTCTGCCCGACAGGCGTTGAGCCGGTGAAGGAAAGCTTCCGCAACCGGGGGTCGCCGATGATCGGACCGGCCAGCGCGCCGGAGGACGAGGTCGGCACCACATTCACGACGCCGCGCGGCAACCCCGCGTCCTCGAGCAGCTTCACGAAGTAGAGCGTCGTCAGCGGCGTGAGCGCCGCAGGCTTGACAACGACGGTGCACCCGGCGGCGAGGGCCGGAGCGATTTTGCGAGTCGCCATGGCAAGAGGGAAGTTCCACGGCGTGATCAGAAAGCACGGACCGACAGGGTGCTGAGTGACGACCATCCGACCCGAGTTCTCGGGGTTAGCGCCGTAACGCCCTTGTATCCGCGGGGCTTCCTCGCTGAACCAGCGTAGGAACTCACCGCCGTAAGCGACCTCGCCCCGCGCCTCAGCCAACGGCTTGCCCATTTCGAGTGTCATCAGCAGCGCGAACTCCTCTTTGCGTTGCTGAAGCAGCTCGAAGGCACGGCGAAGCAGCTCCGCCCGGTCGCGCAGGGACGTGTTTGCCCAGGCGGGAAACGCGTCGGACGCCGCGTCGAGCGCGGAGCGCCCGTCAGTGGCCGAAGCGCTCGCGATCCGCTTGATCACCTCACCGGACGAGGGGTCCGAGACGTTGAGTGTGCCGCCGCCCTGTGCGTCGCGCCACTCGCCCGCAATGAACAAGCCATCCGGGACCTTAGCCAGCAGTTCCAGTTCATGTTGCTCGGTCATTTCGGTCTCCCTTGTTTCTCAGGCGCCGGCGTCTGCCGCGGTCCCTGGCGTGCGTTGAGAATGGGCGCGAAGAACGCGGCGAGCTCCCCGGTTGCGCTCAGGGGAAGGACGTGGGCCACGTATTGGTCGGGACGGACGACAACGAGCGCCCCCGAGCGGTCGAGGCCACTATTGTCGAAGATGTCCGCGGCGGGGTCGACTGCGTAGACCTTCTCGTAGTCGATGAGCTGGAAGGGGCCGACGCGAGGCAGGAACACCGGGGGCACCGTTGCGAGATCGATGCTCGTCTGTGCCTGCTGGTAGACGACTTTCACGTCGAACCACGCATCCAGGTCCGCACCCGGCGGCGTAGCGATCAGTGGGGAGTCCGGAGCCGTCGCAAGCCAATCGGCGAATCGGTCGGATGCGGAGTCGGAACCCGGCAATGCGTCGCCGGCGAAGACGTAGATGCGCCACCGGCCGTCCGCGGTCGCATGGTGCCCGAGGTGTATCGAGTTGCCATCGCACACTCGCGCCACGATTTGGGACCGGAACCGCTTGCCGATCGGGAACCCCGTCGCCAGCGACTGGTGCACCGGCTCGGCGGTAATGAGTGACGGGGCGTACTGCGTCATGAACCCCGCCGGGAACTCGGCGGTCCGCACGTAGAACTCGGCGAGCTCGGACGGATCGTCGAACTCCTCAGGCTTTTTCGCCATGAGCGTCGACCACTGCCTGTCGAAGGCGATGAGCTTCTGCGCGACGACCTGACGCTCTGTGGAATAGGTAGCGAGCAAATCTTCGGGCGCTCGGCCCTCAAGGACGTGGCCGAGCTTCCATCCAAGGTTGAACCCGTCTTGCAGTGACACGTTCATGCCTTGACCGGCCTTCGCGCTGTGCGTGTGGCATGCGTCGCCAGCGATGAACACGCGAGGGGTCCGGGGCCCAGCGCCGTCGTGGTCCACGTCATCGAAGCGGTCCGTCAGCCGGTGCCCGACCTCGTAGACGCTCCACCAGGCGACGTTGCGCACGTCAAGGGTATAGGGGCGCAGGATCTCGTTGGCCTTTCCGATGATGCCCTCGATCCTCGTCGCGGGCACGGCACCGATTTCGTCGGGCTGCACCTGTCCCAGGTCGACGTACATCCGGAACAGAAAGCCGCCCTCGCGCGGGATGAGCAGGATGCTGCCGGCCTCTGCCTGGACGGCGCACTTCGTGCGGATGTCTGGAAAGTCGGTTACGGCGAGCACGTCCATGACGCCCCACGCGTGGTTCGCGCGATCGCCCGCCATAGTGCAGCCGATCGACTGGCGGACACGGCTGTGGGCGCCGTCGGCGCCGAGGACGTACTTGGCCCGGACAATCCGGACCTTCCCACTGCGCTCGCCAGTGGTACACGCCAGCGTCACGATGACGGGGTACTCGGCGTCCTGGTCGATTTCGAGCCCGCGGAACTCCAAGCCGTAGTCCGGTGCGAGCCGGGCGGGCGACTGAGCCATCACCTCGGCGAAGTAGTCCAGCACCCGCGCCTGGTTGACGATCAGGTGCGGGAACTCGCTGATGCCGGTCGGGTCGTCGGCGGCGCGAGAGACGCGGACGATGCGTGACCGGTCAGTCGGGTCGGGCTGCCAGAACGCCATCTCGGTGATGCGGAACGCCTCAGCGATGATGCGATCGGCGAAGCCAAAAGCCTGGAATGTCTCCACGCTGCGCGCCTGGATACCGTCGGCCTGACCGATCTCGAGGCGACCGCCGCGACACTCGACAACCCGTGTGGTGATGCCGGGGAACTGGGCCAGTTGCGCCGCCGCGATCATGCCCGCCGGCCCGGTGCCGATGATGAGGACGTCGACCTCACTCGGCGGGTCGGCTGGTCGGTCCACGCCGACGCCCGCCTCGGGCTGCACATGTGGATTCCCGGACACATACCCGTGGTGATGGAACTGCATCCTCTTGCGCACCTCCCGTGCAAGGCGCCCCCAACGATGAGGGTCGTCGGGTGAAGCAGAACGCCGGTACTATCATATAGTATATGATCAGTCGTATTGGCCAGGTGAGGGGGTTCGATGGAAATCACGGCACGAATCGCGGATCCGGGACTGTCCCGGATCCCGCTCGAGCGGCGCCCCGGCAAGATCATTGCGGTCCACCTCAATTACCCGTCGCGGGCAGACCAGCGGGGACAAAGGCCCGCGGCGCCCTCCTACTTCCTGAAACCGGCGAGCTCGCTCGCGCCAAGCGAAGGCTCCGTTGAACGGCCTGCTGGCGCCGACCTGCTCGCATTTGAAGGTGAGATCGCTCTCGTCATCGGCGCCGCGGCGCGCTGGGTTAGCGCGGAGGACGCCTGGGAGCACGTCGCGTCGGTGACGGCCGCCAACGACCTCGGTCTCTACGACCTTCGCGGCGCCGACCGCGGCTCCAACCTGCGGTCGAAGGGCGGGGACGGCTTCACGCCGCTTGGGCCGGCGGTAATCGACGCGCGGACAGTCGATCCTGCCGGACTCCGCATCCGGACGTGGGTGGACGGCAAGATCGTCCAGGACGATACGACCGCAGACCTGCTCTTCCCATTCACGCAGATCATCGCCGACCTCGCTCAGCACCTCACGCTGGAGCCCGGCGACGTGATCCTCACGGGTACCCCGGCAGGCTCGTCCGTGGTGGTGCCGGGAAACGTCGTCGAAGTTGAGGTCGACGCGCCGAACGCGCCGGGCGCCCCGTCGTCCGGTCGGCTCCGCACGACGGTGACGCAGGGAGTCCACGCGCTCGACGTGTCGCTCGGTTCGGTGCCGTCCGCGGATGATCGACAACGAACCGAAGCATGGGGTTCGCGGGAGTCCGCAGGCCTGCCCCCGTTGCCGTCCACCGAACTGTCGGCGCAGCTGCGAGCAAAGCTCGAGGGCGCTCCGGTCGCCGGCCTCGCAGCGCAGTTACGGAAGCGCGGCCTGAACAATGTGAGCATCGACGGCGTGCGGTCGCTCGGATCGGCGCGGAAGATGGTCGGTACCGCCAGGACGCTCCGCTTCGTGCCGAACCGCGAGGATTTGTTCGCCCGCCACGGCGGCGGCTTCAACGCTCAGAAGCAGGTCTTCGACACGGTCAATGCGGGTGAGGTCATCGTCATCGAGGCACGCGGCGAACGCGGTTCCGGCACGCTCGGCGACGTGCTCGCGATCCGTGCGCGGGCCCGTGGAGCAGCGGGCGTCGTGACGGACGGAGGCGTGCGGGACAGCGAGGCGGTCCTCGAAACCGGCCTGCCCGTGTACGCGGCAGGAGCGCATCCGGCGGTACTCGGCCGGATGCACGTGCCCTGGGAGGCAGACGTCGTCGTCGGCTGCGGCGGCACGACCGTGCAGCCGGGCGACGTCGTCGTCGGCGACGGCGATGGCGTGATCGTGATTCCACGCGACCTGGCCGAGGAGGTCGCGGATGCAACCCTGGTCCAGGAGCGGGAGGACGCGTGGATCGCACGGCGTGTTGCGGAGGGGCACCCAGTCGAGGGGCTGTTCCCAATGAACGACACATGGCGTGAGCGGTTCGAGCAGGACGTCGAACGATGAGCGACACCATCGCCACGCCGATCAGCGAATGCCGGCGATCAATGGCCGAACCGGCTCCTGCTCAAGGGCTTCGACGGGGCTACCTCCACCCACCTCAACCAGCTCTTCCACGCGATGCTGTACAAAAAATTCTTCGAACTCCCGCCCCGGAATCGACCAATTCGAGGTCGAGTCCGCCGCCCGGAACCCCCGCCGGCCCGCGACGGAGGCCTTGCTCCGCGCGTAGCACCCCAACCGCTTCCACGACTGCTTCCACGACTGACTGGAGGAAGGCATGACTTCTATCGCACCCGCGCTCGACGAACGCCACGTCCCCGCCGACCTGCCGAACCGCATCCGACACTACATCGATGGCAAGGCTGTAGACTCTGCCGACGGCGCCACCTTCGACGTACTCGAGCCCGTTTCGAACGAGACGTACCTGCAGGCGGCGGCCGGCAAGAAGGCGGACGTGGACCGGGCTGTAGCGGCGGCTCGCCGTGCGTTCTCAGACGGACCGTGGCCTCGCACGCGGCCCCGAGAACGGTCGCGAATCTTACACCGCATCGCAGACATCGTCGAATCGCGTGACGCCCGTCTGGCCGAACTCGAGTCCTTCGACTCGGGACTGCCGATCACGCAGGCACTTGGTCAGGCGCGCCGCGCCGCGGAGAACTTCCGCTTCTTCGCGGATCTGATCGTCGCGCAAACCGACGACACCTACAAGGTGCCGGGGCGACAGGTCAACTACGTTAACCGCAAACCCATCGGCGTGGCCGGGCTCATTACCCCTTGGAACACGCCCTTCATGCTCGAGTCGTGGAAGCTCGCCCCGGCTCTCGCGACCGGCAACACGGTCGTGCTGAAGCCCGCCGAGTTCACGCCGCTGTCGGCGTCGCTGTGGGCGGGCATCTTCGAGGAGGCGGGGCTCCCCCGCGGCGTGTTCAACCTCGTGCACGGGCTCGGCGAGGACGCCGGCGATGCGCTGGTGAAGCACCCCGACGTGCCGCTGATCTCATTCACAGGCGAGAGCAGCACGGGCCAACTCATCTTCGGCAACGCCGCACCTCATCTGAAGGGCCTGTCGATGGAGCTGGGCGGTAAGAGCCCCGCGGTCGTGTTCGCCGACGCCGACCTCGACGCGGCCATCGACGCCACGATCTTCGGAGTGTTCTCGCTAAACGGGGAACGCTGCACCGCCGGCGCCCGAATCCTCGTCGAGCGGACGGTCTACGACGAGTTCGTCGAGCGGTACGCGGCGCAGGCGAAACGGGTCGTCGTAGGGTACCCGCACGACCCAGCCACAGAGGTCGGCGCGCTCGTGCACCCCGAGCATTACGCCAAGGTCATGCAATACGTCGAGATCGGTAAGTCCGAGGGCCGACTGATGGCCGGCGGCGGCCGGCCGGCAGGCTTTGACAGCGGCAACTTCGTCGCGCCGACCGTCTTCGCCGACGTCGCTCCCGACGCGCGGATCTTCCAGGAGGAAATCTTCGGGCCGGTTGTGGCGATCACGCCCTTCGACTCCGATGAGGAGGCGCTCGCGCTCGCCAACGGCGTCAAGTACGGACTCGCCGCGTACATCTGGACGAACGACCTGAAGCGCGCGCACAACTTTGCGCACTCCGTAGAGGCCGGCATGGTCTGGCTCAACTCGAACAACGTGAGGGACCTGCGCACACCGTTCGGCGGCGTGAAGGCGTCGGGTCTGGGCCACGAGGGCGGGTACCGGTCGATTGACTTCTACACCAATCAGCAGGCGGTCCACATCACGCTCGGCGAAGTCCACAATCCGACGTTCGGCAAGGCGAATCTCCGGAACGGGCCGGTTGCACCGCTCGCTCAGGGCGAGGACGAACCAGAACCGCGTTGACCCACAGACACGACCCAATCCAAACAAGGACGGTTCTATGAGCAAGGTCATCGACGGTTCCGCGAGGCCCGTTGTCACGAACGCCCTCACCGACCCCGCGGCGCGGAGGATTCGCACGCCAAAGGCGCTGCCGCCGGACGTACTCCGCTGCGCCTATATGGAGCTCGTCGTCACCGACCTCGCGCAGTCTCGCAACTTCTACGTCGACGTGCTCGGCCTCGTGGTAACCGAGGAGGACCAGGACGCTGTGTACCTCCGCAGCTTCGAGGAGTTCATCCACCACAACCTGGTGCTGCGCACAGGACCGGTGGCCGCGGTCGCAGCGTTCTCCTACCGCGTCCGGTCCCCCGAAGACCTCGACCGCGTGGTCGCGTTCTACACGGAGCTCGGCTGCCGGGTGCAGCGTCGCGCGGAAGGGTTCACGAAGGGCATCGGAGACTCCGTGCGAGTGGACGACCCGCTCGGGTTTCCCATCGAGTTCTTCCACGACGTGCAGCACGTCGAGCGGCTCGCCTGGCGCTACGACCTTTACACGCCCGGCGCACTGGTACGTCTGGACCACTTTAACCAGGTCACGCCTGACGTACCGCGGGCAGTCGCCCACATGGAGGACCTCGGGTTTCGCGTCACCGAGGACATCAAAGACGCCGAGGGCACGGTGTACGCGGCATGGATGCGGCGCAAGCCCACGGTGCACGACACCGCCATGACCGGCGGTGACGGGCCGCGCATGCATCACGTCGCCTTCGCGACGCACGAGAAACACAACATCCTCGCCATCTGCGACAAACTCGGCGCACTGCGCCTTTCCGACCGCATCGAGCGCGGGCCGGGCCGGCACGGCGTGTCAAATGCGTTCTACCTGTACCTCCGGGACCCCGATGGGCACCGAGTCGAGATCTACACGCAGGACTACTACACCGGCGATCCCGACAACCCCGTCGTCACCTGGGACGTCCACGACAACCAGCGCCGGGATTGGTGGGGCAACCCGGTCGTGCCGAGCTGGTACACGGAGGCCTCGCTGGTGCTCGACCTCGACGGGAAACCGAAAGAGCTCGAGGCGCGTAATGATCGGTCGGAAATGACGGTCACCATCGGCGCTGACGGCTTCTCCTACACCCGCAAAGGCGAGGACGACCTGCCCGACTGGAAGTCGGGCGAGTACAAGCTCGGCGCCCAGCTTTGAAACCACACCACTGACACGAGGAGCCCGAATGCTGTCCGCCGACACCATCACCGCGATCGCCGAGGAGCTCGCCGAGGCGCACCGATCCCAGGTCCTGATCCCTCGGATCACGGCACGGTACCCCGACGCGACGGTCGAGGACTCCTACGCCATCCAGGGAGTCTGGCGCGATCGAGAGCTCGCCGCCGGCCGCCGCCTCGTCGGCCGGAAGATCGGACTCACCTCGAGGGCGATGCAGGCAGCGACCGGCATCAACGAGCCGGACTACGGCGTCATGTTCGATGACACGGTGTGGGAGGACGGCGCTGTGATCGCCTTCGACCGATTCACCAACGTGCGCATCGAGGTGGAGTTGGCGTTCGTGCTGCGCGAGCCGCTCGAGGGGCCACGCTGCACCCTCGCGCACGCGCTCGCCGCGACGGACTACGTGACACCCGCGCTCGAGGTGCTGAACTCGCACATCGAACTCGAGGGCCGGACCATCGTCGACACAATCTCGGACAACGCCGCCTATGGCGCCATGGTCCTCGGCGCCAAGCGGAAGCGGCCCGACGAGGTCGACCTGCGCTGGGTACCCGGGGTGCTATATCGGAACGGTTCGATTGAGGAGACCGGAGTCGCAGCAGGCGTCCTGGGTCACCCCGCGACCGGCGTCGCCTGGCTGGCGAACAAGCTCCATCAGCACGGCGCCCGCCTCGAGGCGGGCGAGATCATCCTCGCCGGATCGTTCACCCGCCCCATGTGGGTGTCGCGCGGGGATCACGTGCGCTGCGACTACGGCGTGATGGGGAC
>JAABUU010006841.1_pt1 | contig 12033 bp, 10 predicted proteins | sample 5559301 | NCBI WGS metagenome assembly JAABUU01 (sample SAMN10711884, study PRJNA513360) | rock metagenome | isolation source: Antarctica rocks | place: Antarctica: Victoria Land, Richard Nunatak white
GCTGCAGGCGGTCGAGCGCGGGCAGCGCGTTGATGAGGGCGACGCCGCCGCCGGCGACGATGCCCTCCTCCACCGCGGCGCGCGTCGCCGAGAGCGCGTCCTCGATGCGGTGCTTCTTTTCCTTGAGCTCGACCTCGGTCGGCGCGCCGACCTTGATCACGGCCACGCCGCCGGACAGCTTGGCGAGGCGCTCCTGCAGCTTCTCCTTGTCGAAGTCGCTCGTGGTGTCGTCGATTTGCGCGCGGATCTGCTTGGTGCGCGCTTCGATGGCCTCCGGCGAGCCCTTACCCTCGATGATCGTCGTGTTGTCCTTGGTCGCGGTCACGCGGCGGGCCTGGCCGAGCATGTCGATGGTGGTACTGTCGAGCCGCAGGCCGACCTCCTCGGAGATGACCTGGCCGCCCGTGAGCGTCGCGATGTCCTCGAGCATGGCCTTGCGGCGGTCGCCGAAGCCCGGCGCCTTGATGGCCAGGGTGTTGAACGTGCCGCGCAGCTTGTTGACCACGAGGGTTGCCAGGGCCTCGCCGTCGACATCCTCGGCGATGATGACGAGGTTCTTACCGAACTGCACCAGCTTCTCGAGCACAGGCAGGATGTCGGCGATGGCGCTGATCTTCTTGTCCGTGATCAGGATGTAGGGGTTGTCGAGCGTGGCCTCCATGCGGTCGGCGTTGGTGACCATGTAGGGCGAGATGTAGCCGCGGTCGAGCTGCATGCCGTCCACGTAGTCCTGCTCCAGGCGCAGACCCTGCGACTCCTCGACGGTGATGACACCGTCCTTGCCGACCTTGCTCATGACCTCGGCGATCATCTGGCCGACGCTCTCATCCTGGCTCGAACCCGCGGCGACCTGCGCCGTCTCCTCGGTCGTGTTGACCGGGCGGGCGAGAGTCTTAAGTTCGTCCATGATGGCGTCCACGCCCTTGTCGATGCCGCGCTTGAGGATCATGGGGTTGGCGCCGGCGGCCACGTTGCGCAGGCCCTCACCGATAATCGCCTGGGCTAGGACGGTCGCGGTCGTGGTGCCGTCGCCGGCCACGTCGTTGGTCTTGGTGGCGACTTCCTTGACCAGCTGGGCGCCCATGTTCTCGAAGGGGTCGTCGAGCTCAATCTCGCGGGCGATGGTCACGCCGTCGTTGGTCACCGTTGGCGCGCCGAACTTCTTGTCGAGCACCACGTTGCGGCCCTTGGGGCCAAGCGTCACCTTGACCGCGTTCGCCAGCTTGTCCACGCCCGCCATCAGCGACTGACGCGCCGGCTCGGAAAACTCTAGTTGTTTGGCCACTGAATTCCTCCCAATAAGCTATCAGCTATCAGCGGTCAGCTTCTTATAGCGGTCGCAGCGTCATCGCATCCGCGAATAGGCTGACCGCTGATTGCTGACGGCTGATAGCTACACAATTGCTAAGATGTCCTTCTCGCTCACGATGAGCAGGTCCTCGCCGTCGACCTTGACCTCGGTCCCGGCATACTTGGCGTAGAGCACCTCGGAGCCCTCCGTCACCTCGAGCGCGGTGCGCTGGCCGTTGTCGCCGACCTTGCCGGGGCCGACCGCGAGGATCGTGCCGCGCTGGGGCTTCTCCTTGGCCGTATCCGGCAAGATGACGCCGCTCGCCGTCACCTCTTCGCGCTGCGCGGGGCGGATCACCACCCGGTCGCCCAACGGCTTGATATTGACCTTTGTCTCCGTCGTCAACGTCGATCCCTCCTAGCTGTACTGTGCTTGTGCTCACTGTCTCTCGTTAGTTAGCACTCTCAAGACGAGACTGCTAACTCCAAGACGAATTGTAGCAAATGGGGCCAAAGGTTGCAAGAGGGGGGCGCAGGCTAGCTATCAGGCGGGAGGCGAGGGGCGAGGGGCGACGATGCTGAAGGTCGCGCTTACTGGCCTCCCGCCTCCCGCCTCCCGCCCGTCGCCCCTCGCCCGTTTGACAGATAGAGCCTCTTTCCAGTAAAGTTGGCTAACTCCGCGTGCTCGTACCCAAACCTGTGCCGTCGCATTGACAGGGCCGCACTGATCATCGCGTTGCTATTTTCTATCTTTAGACTGTTGTGACGCCGCACAGGTTGGGTAGGGGACGGTGTAGTGAAGGAGGGTGACGACAACTAAGAGGATGTTCGCCGGCTGCTTCCCGTTCATGTGAGGAGTCCTGTCGTGGGAAGCTTGCGCTACTTCGGGCTGCTCTATCGGCCCTCGCTTTCACGCCGACACAAGCAATACGCATTCGTTACGACGCTATTTATCAGGAGGAACACATGTCTTCACGCGCCGCACGTCTCGGTAGTATGCTCGCCGCGAGCACAATGCTCGCCGGTCTGACCGGTATCGCCCACGCCGCGCAGCCCGCCGCCCACCCCCAGGCCAACGCCGTCTACGATATCGGTATCTCGGTGCCTTTGCTCCAGCTACCCGACCTCGCGTACGGCATTAGCCATGGCGTCGATGTCGCCATCGCCGAGGCCAACAGCAAGCACACCATCCCCGGTGTCACGATTAACCCCATCCTCCTCGACGACACGCTCAACGGCAAGTATAGCGGCTCCAAGGACGCCACCAACGCGCGCCAGTTTATCAACAACGTACATGTGATCGGCGAGGTCGGTCCGCTCAACAGCGGCGCCGACAAGGTGTCGGAGCCGGTCTACAACGCCAACGGTCTGGTGCAGATCAGCCCATCCAACACGGCGATCGAGTTGACCGCGCCCTCCAAGCGCGCCCTCTACGAGCCCACCACGGCCAACACAAACTCGCCTATCACCTACTTCCGCACCTGCACCACCGACGCCTACCAGGGCCCAGCGGGCGCGATCTACGCCCGTGAGCACGGGTTCAAGACGGTCTACGTGACCGACAACAAGGGTACCTACGGCATCGGGCTGGCCGCCACGTTCAAGGCCGAGTCGCTCAAGATCGGCCTCAATGTACTTGGCTCCGGCGAGCTCGACCCCAACAACCTCGCCACCAGCGCGCAGCAGCTCGCGGCGACCATCGCCACCAAGAAGCCGGGCCTGGTCTACTTCGGCGGCGAGTACGGCTCGCAGGGCGGCGCTGAAATCTTCGCCGACGACCTGCGCCGCGCCGGCCTGAAGAACGTTACCTTCATGGGCGGTGACGGTATCCTGGCGCAGGCCTTCATCAACGGCAGTTCGGCGGGCGGCGCGGCCGGCGCGCTGGCCACGACGGTCGGCGGTGACCCCACCAAGGACCCCAACGCGACGGCCTTCCTCGCGGCCGAGAAGGCGCAGTTCCCCAAAACCACCGTCCAGGCGTACGATACGTACGCGTACGACGCCACGAACGCGACCATCAACGCCTTCGCCCGCGCCATCAAGAACGGCAGCATCAAGGTCGGCAACGCTATGGATCGGACGCGCCGCCTCTTGATCGCGCGCCAGGTGCGGTCGACCGATTTCCAGGGCGCGAGCGGCCCGGTGTCGTTCAACGCGAACGGCGACTCGCTCAACCACACCATCGGTGTGTACAAGGTCATCAACGGCAAGTTCGTCTTCCAGTCCGTCGCGCCGAAGGTCCAATAGAGTGACGATAGAGTGACGAGTGACGAGTGTCTAGTGTTGAGTGACTAAGCGATTGATTTCGTCACTAGACACTAGACACTAGACACTTGTCACTCAACACTCGTCACTCGTCACTCGTGAAGAGGATACATGAGCACGCTAGTAACGGTTCTAACCCTGGGATTCGCGACAGGGGCGCTCTATGCCCTGATCGCCCTGGGGTACACCATGGTCTATGGCATCATCGAGTTGATCAACTTCGCCCACGGCGACGTGTTCATGGTCGGCGCTTTCATCTCGCTCCTGATGGTCCAGGCCATCTTCGGCGCGACTATCTCTCAGTTCAGCGGATTCGGCAGCGTCGCCGCCGTCCTTGTCGCCCTCGTCGTGGCCATGGTCGGCTGCGGGATATTGGGCGTGGTCATCGAGCGTTTTGCCTACCGTCCGTTGCGCAACGCGCCCAAGCTGGCCCCGCTGGTCACGGCCATCGGCGTGTCGTTTATCCTGGAGAACGGCGTGCAGGTCTGGCAGGGCGGCAACACCCACACGTACCCCAACCTGCTTCCGACCACCACGTTTGTTATCGGCGGTACCACGGTAAACTCGAACATCATCGTCGTGATCGTCGTGGCCGTCGTTCTGATGATCGCCCTCGACCTGTTCGTCAATCGCACGCGCATCGGCCGCGCTATGCGCGCGACCGCGCAGGACGCCGAGGCGGCAATGATGATGGGCGTGGACGTCAACCGCGTCATCGCCATCACTTTCTTCGTCGGCTCGGCCCTCGCCGGCGCCGCGGGCGTGGTCTACGGCCTCTACATCAACAATATCGACTGGCATATCGGCTTCGGAGCCGGCCTCAAGGCCTTCACCGCGGCCGTGCTCGGCGGCATCGGCAACATCCGTGGCGCCATGCTTGGCGGCCTGGCTATCGGCCTGATCGAGTCGTTCGTGAGTCAACTCGGCGGCGGCGGCGGCATCCAGTGGGCCGATTCCGCCGTGTTCGCCGTACTCATCCTGGTGCTCGTGTTCAAGCCCACCGGCCTGCTGGGCGCGCAACTCGTGGAGAAGGCGTAATGGCGACGGCGCCCCAGCAACAGGCGCCCCCACGGCGCGCGCCGACGCCCCGCGCGGGGAATGGCCCCGCCTTCTGGCGGAATTTGCCTCCGTGGCTGCGCACCCTTCTCCCCTGGGTGGCGGCCTTTGTCATCGCGGCGCTGATCCCCGTCCTCGACGGCGATTCCAGCCAGATCGACACCCTCGTGTCGGCCATGAGCTTCGCTATCCTGGCCCTGGGCCTCAACATCGTGGTGGGGTACGCGGGACTGCTTGACCTGGGCTACGCCGCGTTCTACGCCATCGGCGCCTACACCTTCGCCATGATCGGCTCGGCGCAGTTCCAGCCTGGCAAGGCGCTCGTCCTCAACGTGTTCGGCGTCCACCTGTTTAGCATGGGCCAGAACGGCATCCACGCCAACTTCTGGATCTTTCTGCCGATCGTCGCCCTCGTCGCCGCCTTCTTCGGCGTCATCCTAGGCGCGCCAACGCTGCGTCTGCGCGGTGACTACCTCGCCATCGTCACGCTTGGCTTCGGCGAGATCGTGCCGGCGGTCATCGGCAACCTCGGCGCCAACAACATCTTCGGCTGGCCCGACATCACGGGCGGTGAGAACAGCCTCTCCGGCATCGACCAGCCGACGCTGGGCGGGATCGTGTTCGCGACTGACCCGCAGCCGTGGTACTACCTCTCGCTCGCCGTCCTAGCCGCCATCGTGTTCATTGTCTCGCGCCTGCGCAATTCGCGGCTAGGGCGCGCCTGGATCGCCATCCGGGAGGACGAGGTGGCCGCATCGTGCATGGGTATCAACCTCGTGCGCACCAAGCTGCTGGCCTTCGCCATGGGCGCCTTCTTCTCGGGCTTCGCCGGCATGATCAACGGCAGCCGGCTCGGCTCGATCAGTCCTGGGGACTTCACGTTCGAGGTGTCCATTGGTATCCTGTGCATGGTCGTGCTCGGCGGCATGGGCAATATCGCCGGCGTTATCTTGGGTGCGCTGCTGATTTCGGCCTTGCAGTTCTATCTGCTCGACCAGGTGAATAGCTGGGTACACAACCTGGGCGCCGCGACGCACATCGGCTTTTTGCAGACGGTCGACCTCGTCGGCGCGCGGTACCTCATCTACGGCATCATCCTGGTGCTGGTGATGATCTACCGCCGCGAAGGGTTGCTGCCCAATCGGCGTCGCGCCATCGAATTGCACTCCGACGATCCTCAGACACTCGCCGAGGAGAACCAGCCGCTCTACGATGTCGAGGTGGGCAAACCCTTTATTAGTGGCTAGTGGCGAGTGGCGAGTGACCAGTTCTCGCCACTCGCCACTTGAAAGATGATGGATAGTATGACAGCGCAGCGGCCTCTGCTCGAGACGCGCAAACTGGGCAAGAGCTTTGGCGGCCTCTCCGCCGTGCAGGACATCGACTTTACGGTGCCCCCAGGGCAGATCGTCAGCGTGATCGGACCCAACGGCGCCGGTAAGTCGACCTTTTTCAACCTGATTACGGGACTGTATAAGCCGTCGACGGGAAAGGTTTTCCTCGACGGCCAGGATATCACGGGCTATCCGCCCGATCGCGTACTGCGCCAGGGCATCGCGCGCACCTTCCAGAACATCCGCCTCTTCAACGATATGACGATAGGGGAAAATGTGCTGGTGGGTTACCACACGCGCCTGCGCTCCAATGTCATCACCGACGTGCTCAAGCCGCCGGGCACGAGGGCCGAGGAGCGGCGCGGACGCGAGCGGGCGCGTGAGCTGATCGCCACGTTCGCTCCCAACTTGTCGCGGCGGATGGACCAGTTGGTGCGCAATCTGGCCTACGCCGACCGGCGCTACGTCGAGATCGCGCGCGCCCTGGCCTCACAGCCTAAGCTGATCCTGCTCGACGAGCCGACCGTCGGCATGAACCCGGCCGAAACGGTCCAGGCTATCGACCATATCGGACACATCCGCGACCTTGGCGTCGGCGTCATATTGATCGAGCACAAGCTCAACGTCGTCATGAACCTATCCTCGCACGTCACCGTGCTCGACTATGGGCAGAAGATCGCCGAGGGCACACCCGCGCAGATCCAGGAAGACCCGCGCGTCATTGAAGCGTACCTAGGGCGGCGAGAGGAAAAAACGCATGCTGGAGTTTAACGACGTCCACACGCACTATGGTCCCATTCAAGTGCTCAAGGGTGTGAACTACCATGTGGACGAGGGCGAGATCGTGTGCCTGTTGGGGGCGAACGGCGCCGGCAAGACCACCACGATGAAGACGATCATGGGGTTGGTGCGTCCCACCACGGGCACGGTGACGTTCAAGGGCAAGCGCATCGACGCCGTGCCGACCGGCGAGATCGTCAAGGCCGGCATCTCGCCCGTCCCCGAGGCGCGGCGTATCTTCCCGCGCATGACCGTGCTGGAGAACCTGGAGATGGGCGCCTACACGCGCTCGAACCGCGGCGAGATCGACGCTGACCTGACCCGCGTCTACGACCTCTTCCCGCGCCTCAAGGAGCGCCGGAGCCAGGTAGCGGGCACGATGAGCGGGGGTGAGCAGCAGATGCTGGCGATGGGCCGCGCCATGATGGCGCGGCCGAGCCTGCTGATCATGGACGAGCCCTCGATGGGCCTCTCGCCGATGAACGTCGACCGCGTCTTTGGCACGGTGGAGGAGATCAGCAAGCAAGGTGTGACCGTCTTCATGGTCGAGCAGAACGCCAACATGGCGCTTTCCATCGCCAACCGCGGCTACGTGCTGCAAAACGGCGAGATCGTGCTTGCCGACACCGCCGCCAACCTCATGTCCAGCGAAGTCATTCGCAAGACCTACCTCGGCGTCGCCTAACAACTGGCGCCAATGCTGCCTTCCAAGGCGGGTGCGCCCCGCGATTGTGATGGTAGGCGCCGTGGGCCTGGCCCTGAAGGACCATGGCCGCGCCATCACAATCACGGGGCACACCCTTCCAAGGCTAGAGCGCGCACCCGTAAAGGGAGCCGCTGCTACAATTGGAAGCAGGATAGTCTCGGCATTGTAGAAGTGGGACGGACCGAGCGGACGCGCGGGGGAGTTGGGTATGGCGACACAGGGGCGGCAGGTCTTGGGCGGACGCTATCGCATCCTCGATGTGCTGGGGGATGGCGGTATGGCGCGCGTCTTCCGGGCCGAGGACACGCGGTTGGGCCGTGTCGTCGCCGTCAAGATCCTGCACCAACACTACCTGTCCCAGCCGGAGTTCGTGCGCCGCTTCGAGCAGGAAGCGCGACTCGCGGCGCGCCTGAGCCACCCCAACATCGTGGCTATCTACGATGTTGATCGCCAGGACGATACCTACTACATCGTGATGGAGTACGTCGAGGGCGGGTCGCTTAAAGGGCTCATCACACGCGAGGCGCCGCTGTCGCCGTCGTTGGTCGCGGCGGTCGCGCGCCAGCTTGGGCAGGCGCTTGACGCCGCCCACGCGCACGGTGTCATCCACCGCGATATCAAGCCCGAGAACATTCTGCTGACGCCGGCGTACGACGTCAAGGTGGGGGACTTCGGGATCGCCCGCGCCCTGACGAGCGCCGGGCAGACCGCGACGGGTATGGTGATGGGCTCCGTGTCCTACTTCTCGCCCGAGCAGGCCCAGGGCAAGCCGGCCACGGCCGCATCGGATCTCTATAGCGCTGGCGTGGCGCTCTACGAGATGCTGACGGGACGCCTCCCTTTCGCCGCCGGCAACCCCCTCGCGACGGCGATGCAGCATATCACGCAGGAGCCCGCGCCGCCTCGCGCGATCGTGCCGGCGCTCCCCTCCGCCGTCGATCGCGTGATCCTACAGGCGCTATCCAAAGATCCCGCGCGGCGCTACCATTCCGGCGCCCTCCTCGCCGACGCGCTGGACGCCGCTATTGTGACGGGGACCAGCCGTACCGCCGTTCGAGCCGCGACGGCGGCCGCCGCCACGGCCCAGACGACCGCGACCCGCGCCGCTCCGGCTCATCCCGCCCCGACCACGCGCATCGCGCGCGCTCCAGCACGGCCGCGCCACCGTGTCGCCGCCCTACCGCTGGCGCTGCTCGTGCTCGCCGGTGGCGGCGCCGCGTATGCCGCCACGCACCCTGACCAGTTACGTACCCTGTTCGCGGGCGGTTTGCTGGGCGCGACGGGCGGCGGGAATTCGAGCGCGTCGGGGCCGCCTAACGCGGCGACGGGCGGCGCCACGACGCCCGCCACCAGCACACCTAGCAGCAGGAGCGGTCTCGTAGGCGCCCTCGCCAGCGCCACGCCCACGGCGCGTCCGTCCCCGCCCGTCATGACGCCAAGCGCGACGGCGCGCCCCTCGACCACGCCCCGTCCTGCTACTCCGACAGGCGCGCTAACCACCGGACCCATCACGGTCGATATCGTGACGGCGCACTACTATCACCCAGGTGCGGATGGCCTCTTCACGCCGATAGGTCCTCGCAACACCTTTCAGCCAGGCGTGGATGTCTATGCCGTCTTCCATGTCCACTTCCACCATCTACCACGCGGCGGAGTCTTCCAGGCGTTATGGACTTTCCCCGGCGGCCATTATTCTCGTGTCGTCGGGGCGGCTACAACGTATTTGTGGGCAGACCAGTACGTGGGCGGCCCAGGGCAGTACAGCATTGCCGCTCTCGTAAACGGTAAAGTAGCGGGCCGTCACAGCTTCAGCGTCGTAGCCGGCGCCGCTCCGTCCACGGGCACACAATCCATAGCGCCTAGCAGCGTGCCGGCGGCGCAGTCGGCCACGCTGGATCAGTCCACCGCCGGATAGGGGTTCCCCTGTTTGACAGGTGCGCCAACGCCGGTTATGCTCATCGTCGTGTTGATTGTATCCGTTGCCCCTGCCATCGTGAGCGCCGCGTCCGCGGCGCATACGCCCGACCTCAACCTATTACAGGTCATCGTCCTGTCCATCTTGCAAGGTGTCGCCGAGCTCTTCCCCATCTCTTCGCTCGGTCATACCGTGATTCTGCCGGCGCTGTTGCACTGGAATATCGACCAGAAGTCGCCCTCTTTCCTCGCCTTTGTCGTCCTGCTACATTTCGGGACGGCCGCGGCCCTGCTCCTGTTCTACTGGCGTGACTGGGTACGCCTGCTGCGCATCCTGTTTACCTCGCTCGCGCGCGGCAAATTCAGCGATGACCCCGACGAGCGCTTCATCTGGCTCATCATCATCGGGACGATCCCCGCCGCTGTACTCGCTTTGCTGCTCGAGAAGCCCCTGCGGGTCAACTTCGGCAACCCGCGCGCCGCCGCCGCCCTATTGGCCGTCAACGGCGTCCTGATGCTTGGCGGTGAGGCGCTACGCCGTCGCCAAGGGTCCTCTTCAGTAGGTGTGGTCGACAAGGCGCAAGAATACAAGGATGTCGATAAGTTGGGCTGGCGCGGCGCGATCATCGTCGGCCTGTGCCAGTCACTGGCGTTGCTGCCCGGCATCTCGCGGTCCGGCGCCACGATGGTCGGGGGGCTCGCGCTCGGCTTGCGCCACCACGAGGCCGCGCGCTATACGTTTATGCTGGCGACGCCCATCATCGTGGCGGCCAGTATTAAGACCGCGCCCGATCTGCTCGCGCCGGCCGGACGCGGCGTCCTTGGATATGCCGTGCTGGGCTGCCTGCTCTCCGGTATCGCGGCCTACCTCAGCGTGCGTTTCCTTGATCGCTACTTCCGCACCAACCGCCTCGACCCCTTTGCCTATTACTGCCTGGCCGCCGGCATCGGCGCGGTCGCCCTGCTCTCGGCGGGCGCATAACAGTGATCAGCGATCAGCGATCAGCTTTCTTACGGTATCAGAGCGATGTATGACAGAATAGCCTGCCCACGGATCAAGGCGGCTGACAGCTGACGGCTGACGGCTGACGGCTGACGGCTGATCGCTGATTGCTGATTGCTGATTGCTATCTTTCGCACGAATTTTGCTATAGTCGTGGTGTAGAGTCTCCCGACGACGGCGCGGTGGTGGGCCGGGCCTGGTGGCGGGATGATAGTGGAGAGCTAACACATGACCCGGAAGCGCGCCTTATCACCAGCACTCATCCTCGCTCTGTTCGCGGCCTTCGTTCCCTCGCTCATCGGTCCGCGCGCCGTCACGCCCGCGCACGCCGACGGTGTTCCGCTATTCGCGGCCCCACACCAGCGCTCGATCACGCCGGGCGAGATACAGGAAGTGTGGGTACACACGCTCGCCATGGCCAACGTCGCGCTTAAGGTCGACTACGGCGATGGACAGAGCGTGGCCCAACAGGCCACGACCAACGATCAGGGTATCTACCAGTTCGCGTGGACGGCGGCGTACACGGGCACGGCCGTGACGCTGGCGCGCTACTGGGTCTATGTCACGCGCGGCGCGACGCACACCTCGGCGCGCGGCGACTTCGTGCTCTTCCCGCAGCAACCCTTCGCGGTCAACGTCGCCGTGCAAACTCCGCTCCTCCATGTGGGCGACACGCTGAAGGTCCATGTCCACAGCAAGCCTGGCGTGACGCTCGCGCTGTACGTGCGCGATCACGTCGGCAATACGCTGCTCACGCGCGTCAACCAAGCTGACGCGCACGGCGATTGGGACGTTAGCGCGCCCCTGAGCGCGACGATTAAAGATGAGCAGCATCTCCAAGTCGTCGTGACCGGCGATCTCTATGGACGGCACACCGTGGCTACGGGAGCCTTGATACTGCGCCCGTTACCGGCGCCGTTGCCGTCCGATTCAACCGGCAATCCCAACCCGGCCGGAAGTCCCCTCTCGCTCGACGCGGCGCGCCAGCAGGCCCGCGCGGCGGCCGACGGCGTCTTCTCGCTCGCGCAAACGAACGCCCAGACGGCGGTAGGGAATGTCACGGTCGACGTGCAGGTGCTCGGCCAGTTCTCGGGCGGGGCGCCGCACACCTCCGCCTACTATGACGCGATGCTGTCCAAAGATGCGAGCTACAACGACTACATCGAAACGACGGCGCGGGCGCTCTCCGACGACGCGACGGTACAGGCGCGCATGCGTCAGGTCATGCCGCATAAGGTTATCATGGTCTCGCTGCAGGAGCAGGCCCTACGCGCCTACGAAGATGGGCGCCTGGGGCTCTACACGCTCGTCACGACGGGACGGCCGGAACTGCCGACCGTCACGGGGCACTATGCCATTTACGCGAAAGTGACGCCCTTCCAGTTCAATTCACCATGGCCGCAAGGCTCCAAGTTCTACTACCCGCCCACCTGGATCAAGTATTGGATGCCGTTCTACTCCGGCTACGGCCTGCATGACGCTTGGTGGCGCGCGCACTATGGCCCCGGCACCAACATTGGCGGCGACGGCCCCACCTCGAGCGAGCCGGTCGGGACGCATGGCTGCGTCAACATTCCCTTCCAGAATACCGTCTGGCTGTGGAACTGGGCGCCGGTCGGCACGCCGGTCGTCGTCTATGGCGGCCCCACGGTCGCCGCGGGGAAAGCGGGGATTTAGCTAAAAGC
>JAABUU010006842.1_pt1 | contig 12032 bp, 10 predicted proteins | sample 5559301 | NCBI WGS metagenome assembly JAABUU01 (sample SAMN10711884, study PRJNA513360) | rock metagenome | isolation source: Antarctica rocks | place: Antarctica: Victoria Land, Richard Nunatak white
TTCGATCAGGTCTTGCCGCGATACGTTGTCCAGGAACCCAGGTCGGATCATCGGTCCGGTAGAGTCCAACTCGGACCCGCTTGGCAAGGGGGCGGGGCCGGATTTTCAAAGAGTCGGGGTATATATAACATTGATGCGACCCATCCGCCGGGCCTGATGTGGTTCCACCCGCATCTGCATGGCATCTCGCTCAACCAGGTCAATTCCGGACTGGCTGGCGCCCTGACGATCGGCTCGGCGGCTGATCAGTGTGCGGACAGCGCCTGCGTTGACGCCGTAAACCAGTCTGGCCTGCGCCACATCACGCTGAAGGACACTCAGGTCGCCAGCGGCGGCGTGCTGCTCACCCAGCCCGACCCGGGATTCTGCGGCGGCGCCCTGGCCTCTCCGCGTCAGGGAACCTGTCCCGGGCAAGCCTCCTTCGCCGGCGGCACCTGGCTGCATACCGTCAATGGACAGGTCTATCCGCAGATCACCGTTGGCGGCTCAGGCGAGGTTTGGCGCGTGCTGAACGCTTCGGGCAGCCGCTCCTACCAGTTGTCTGTCATAGAGTCCCAGAACGGCAAGCCGGTGCCGCTGCAGGTAATCGCCATTGACGGCATCGCGCTCGGCTCGGTCTCGACCACCCCCGCAGGCGCTGCGCTGATGGCAGGCAAGATCAAGCCAATACCCTGCCCTGGCCAGGGTGCTGGCAACGGTCAAACGATTTGCACGGAAACGCTGCGCATGATGCCCAGCTCGCGCGTTGACGTGCGCGTGCTCCGCCGCGACAACGGCGTACCGGACCGGGCGGCCATTTTCCGGACGGAACAGTATGACACCGGCGACGGGACCCTTGGCGACCATTGGCCGGCCATAGACCTGGCCGCGGTCACGCTGGCGTCGCGCAAGTCTTCGGCGCCTGACCAGATTGCCATCAAGGACACGTCGTCGTCGTTGCTCTCGACCGCGGGCCAATTGCTGAAGCCGGCGGCGCTCACGGTGCCTGGCACCACAACGACCGTCTCTGCTGGCTCTGCCAGTGCTGCAGCAACCCCTGCCTCGGGTCCTGCGGTCCAGGTGGGCCTGACCCAAGCGGGCGCGTCCGCGATCTCGCCACAAACCTTGACCGGCCAGACCGCAGATCCACTCTGCAAGCCGCTCGCATCCGGCAATCACCGCAAGATCCTGTTCGGCTATCCGACGCCCACGAGCTTCGGCCTCGGCTACGTCGAGGTGGACAAGAACGGTAAGGATATCGAGGCAACCCGTACCCCGATCAGGGAATACAGTTCAGCGACGGAGACGGTCTGCGTGCCGCTTCCCAGCGGCGCAGGTGTGCAGGAGACCTGGGAACTCGTGAACCTCACCTCCGAGGACCACAATTTCCACATCCATCAGCTCAGGTTCTTCCTGCTCACCGGCGGCGTGTCGCCCGGCACCGTGATCCCGGCTTCAGTCGGCCCGGCTCCAGTGCTGCACGACAACATCCCGCTGCCCCGCCCAAGCCCGGCTGCCAGCGCCGCGGCCTGTGACGGCACGCTTGAAACGGTGCAATCCGGCAAGTGCAAGCCGACCAGCACCTTCGTCTCGATCCCGTTCCGCGAAGTCGGTGACTTCGTGTTCCACTGCCACATCCTGGAGCACGAGGACGGCGGCATGATGGCGCGCATCCGCGTCGTCCTCGCCAAGCCGGGAGCCTGATCGCCTAGCCCTTCTTGCGCCGTGTCCCGTGGCAGGCATTCGACTGCCTGCCACGGGATGCCAAACCGCGAAGCACCCATTATGACCAATACGACTTCGGCCTCCCCGGACGCGCAGCGCCGCGTCCGGATGCGCGATACGCTGCCCAGCCTTGCCGCCGTCCTGCTCACTGGCATGACCGTCGCCGCGGCCGCTCCCTGGATCGGGCCGAGCGGCTGGGACTGGACCAGCCGCGGCGTGGCCCAGGCCAAGGCCCTCGGCTCCGACGCAAGCCAGTTCATCGTGTCGCTCTGCGTTCCCAACCCGGACTCCGCAGCAATGCGCCTCTGGATCGCGCAGCATCCCAAGTCGCCGCGAGGGCGCTTGAACCATGACCGCTCGAACGCGGCCACGGTCTACTAGGACGCAGCTATGACCATCATCACCTACACGCTCACCGCTGCGGCCCTGGCGCTTGCAGGGACCATTGCTGCCGAACTGACGCTCCCAGAAAGCACTCCGCAACAGGCGATGGCCGTTGAGGCGCCTCAACCCGTGCCGCCCGCGCCGCCGCCGCCATCAGACTACCGGGACCAGAATGCCACACGGGCGCTGACGGCGCTGGCGCGGCCTCTCTTTGCTCAGGACCGCCGTCCCACGGTTCCTGTTCCGGATGCCACCCCGGCGCCTTCGCCCACCAGCCTGCCGCGCCTGACCGGCACCTTGGTCAGCTCAGCCGGCAAGCGCGCTGTCTTCGCGACCGGCGACAAGTCGGCAGTCATGGCTGAGGGGAGCCGCATTGACGCCTGGACAGTGCAGGCGATCAGCGCCGGCACAGTCACCCTCACCGGCCCCGATGGCCCGCGCGTGCTGCGCCTGAACTTTGCAGCGGTAGAGCCTGCCCGCCAAGCGCAAGCGGTCGAGCTGCCTCTCTCCTTACGCCCAGCCCGTACTCACAACCGGGTGGTTGCAGAGGTTCAGCCCCGGCGCGGTCCCGCCATCATGGAACCCCTGCCTCCAGCGCCTCCTCGGCCGCAATCCACGCTCCCTCCGCCTTTGTCACCTCCCGCGCAACAGCGGCAAGACGGGTATTCGTCTGGGTGATATCCGCAGCCCGGCCCGGCGTGTAAAGCGCCGGGTCGGCAAGCTGGGCCAGCAGCTTGGCGCGCTCGGTCTCCAGCTTGGCGATGCGCGCCTCGGCATCGCGGGCCTGGCGGCGCAGCGGTGCCAATTGAACCCGGTTCTCCGCCCGCTCCCGCCGCTCATCGCGCCGGTTCGGCGCCGTATCCGGCTTGGCAGCCGGCCGCGCCCGCTCGACCAGCAGCGCGCGGTAGTCGTCCATGTCCCCCTCATACGGGCGCACCGTGCCGTCGCCGACCAGCCACAGCCGGTCCGCCACCAGCTCCACCAGATGCGGGTCGTGGGTGATCAGCAGCACCGCGCCCTGAAACTCCGCCAGCGCCCGCACCAGCGCCTCCCGAGCGTCTATGTCCAGGTGGTTCGTCGGCTCGTCCAGGATCAGCAGTTGCGGCGCGTCCCGCGTCGCCAGCGCCAGCAGCAGCCGCGCCTTCTCCCCGCCGGATAGGCTGCCCACAGGCGTGTCGGCGCGGTCGGCATCCAGTCCAAACCGGGCAAGCTGGCTACGCACTTGCGGCGGCAGCGTCCGCGGCAGCGCACGCGCCATGTGGTCCACCGGCGTCTCGGTCAGGACCAGCTCGTCCGTCTGATGCTGCGCGAAGTAGCCGACCCGCAGCTTGGGGCTGCGCCGGACCTCGCCGGCCATCGGCTCCAGCCGCCCGGCGATCAGCTTTGCAAGCGTGCTCTTGCCGTTGCCGTTGGCGCCCAGCAGCGCGATGCGGTCGTCCATGTCCACCGACAGCGACAGTCCCGACAGGATGCGCGTGCTGCCATAGCCCGCCGCGACGCGCTCCAGCACGAGGATGGGCGGCGCCAACCGCGCCGGCTCCGGGAAGTCGAAGCGGGTCGGCGCCGCCTCCACCACCGTGTCCAGCACCGGCAGCTTCTCCAGCGCCTTGATCCGGGCCTGCGCCTGCCGGGCCTTTGTGGCCTTGGCACGGAACCGGTCCACGAAGCTCTGCATATGGGCGCGCTGGGCGGCGATACGCTCGGCGGCGCGCCCGGCCTGCATGGCGTGCTCCGTCCGGATGCGGACGAACTCGTCATAGCCGCCCGGCGTCACGCCCAGCTTGCGCTGGTCCAGGTGGGCGATGGCCTGCACGCTGCGGTCCAGCAGGCCGCGGTCGTGGCTGACGATCAGGCAGGCGCCGGGGAAGCGGGCGATCCAGCCCTCCAGCCACAGCGTCGCCTCCAGGTCCAGGTGATTGGTCGGCTCGTCCAGCAGCAGCAGGTCCGGGTTGGCGAACAGCGCGGCGGCGAGCGCCACCCGCATCCGCCAGCCGCCGGAGTAGCTGTCCACCGGCCGTGCCTGCCCCGCGGCGTCGAAGCCCAGCCCGGCAAGGATAGTCGCAGCGCGCGCCGGGGCGGCATCCGCGTCAATGGCCCGCAAGCGCTCATGCACCTCAGCAACGCGGAGCGGCGGGGCCGTGTCCAACTCCGCCAATAGGTCCAGGCGCTCCCCGTCGGCCTCCAGCACGGTGTCGAGCAGCGACCGCCCGCCGGCCGGCGCCTCCTGCCGGACCCAGGCTATGCGGGCGCGGCTGCTGAGCCTGATCTCGCCGCCATCCACCCCCAGCTCTCCGGCGATGGCCTTCAGCAGCGTGCTCTTGCCAGCGCCGTTGCGTCCCACGAGGCCAATGCGCCGTCCCGGGTCCACGCGCAGCTCCGCCCCGTCCAGCAAGGTGCGTCCAGCCATGCGCAGGGTGACGTGATCCAGGGTCAGCAAGCTCATGTCACATATGTATGCAGCGGCAGCGGCAGGCGGAAGGCATTCTTCTCCCTCTCCCTCCGGGAAAGGGCCGGGGTGAGGGAAGCCCCAGGGACGGGCCTCCATCATCCCAGACTGGGCAGCCGAACGGATCAAGATACCAGGCGCGGCATAATCTCCCTCGCCCAACCCTCGCCCAGCGAAGGAGGGCCGCAGGCTTGCCCCGCCCCGCCCCTTGGCCTAAACGCCCGGCAACATTCTCCAGGACCCCCCGATGGCCACCGAACGCACCCTGAGCATCCTCAAGCCCGACGCCACCCGCCGCAACCTCACCGGCAAGATCAACGCCGTGTTCGAGGACGCCGGCCTGCGCATCATCGCGCAGAAGCGGCTGCACCTGTCGCAGGCGCAGGCGGAGGCATTCTACGGCGCCCACCGCGAACGCGGGTTCTTCAAGGACCTGGTCGGCTTCATGGTCAGCGGCCCCGTCGTGGTGCAGGTGCTGGAGGGCGAGGACGCCATCGCCCAGAACCGCAAGCTGATGGGCGCAACCAACCCGGCCAACGCCGACCCCGGCACCATACGCAAGCTGTTCGCCGAAAGCATCGAGGCCAACAGCGTCCACGGCTCCGACAGCCCGGATGCGGCGGCACAGGAAATCTCCTTCTTCTTCGCCGGCACGGAAATCGTCGGCTGACCCTAATGGCTCAGCGCATCGTCGGCTGGCGGCGCCTGGCGGTGCTGGCAGCCGCCGCCGGGCTTGCGGCCTGCCAGCAGCCAAAGTCCATCGTGCTGACCCCGCAAGTGCCGCCGGCCAACGTGGACGGCCGTTATCGCGGCACCGTACGCATGGTCCGCGCCGAAGGCCCGTCCTGCCCCCGCAGCGGCCCGCGGGTGCTGGAGGTTAGCAACGGCAGCATCACCCTGTCCTACAGCGGCGACTCGCCCCGATCCCGCATCCCGCTGACGGCCTCCATCGCCCCGGACGGGCGCATCCAGGCGAGCGACGGCATCGGCGCCATGGACGGCCAGCTCAGTGACGGCCAGCTCGGCATCACCATCAGCAGCCGTGCCTGCGAACACCGCTGGACGCTATACAAGGTCAAGTAGCCGCCGCCACTGCGGTGCAGCCCGGCACCAGTCCCGCCGCTGGCGGCGCCCGGCGGGGCGGCAGTCCCCAGCAGCCAACAAATCCTGACACAATAAGCGGCGTGGCGCCGGTTCCAGAAGGTTGACAACCTTGGGTGCATACACGCGCGCCATCGCGCAGCCACAGTATGCAACCGTAGGACGGCCCCGGTCTTCGGGCCGTTAATGCTAGCCAAACTTTTCATCCCATTCCGGCCCCAGCCAGGAAATGCTGGTCCTGCAACAGGTCACTGCACTGATTCCAAGCCAATCGGCTCCGGGACGCCCCAGCACCGACTGCTCCCTGACCCGCTGGAAGATGCCCGTCGTGCTCATGCCATGCGACAAATATCGTCAAGGCAGCAAGACGAAAGATTTGTCATCTTTTGTTTAATAACGAATTGACAATGTGTGTGAGGTTTCGTAAGAACTTTTAGGCGGTTTGTTGACTTGGCCGCCCCGTGACGGACCGAGCTTTCAAACTGGCGGACAGAGGTGGGATATGGACGGTAGGGATATCGGGCTGCACGCGGCGATGGCGGCACCATCAACGGAACAGGCCGCCCTGCAGGCACTGTGCCTGTCGGAACGCCGGGCGCCCCGGAACACCTGCATCCTGCGCCCCAACGATACCGGTGCACGGTTGCGGACACTGCAAACGGGATGGGCGGTCCGCTGCCGCATGTTCAGCGACGGCCGCCGCCAGATTATCGGCATCCTGCTGCCCGGCGACACCTTCGGCATCGAGACCCTGTTCGACGACACCCTCGACCACCTGGTCTGGTCCACCTCCGCCGTCACCTACTCCGTCCTGGACGGGGATGCCGCCATCAAGCTGTTCGACTCCGCCCACTGGTTCCGCCGCCGCCTGATGCGTACCCTCAGCGAAGAAAAGGCGGCGTCCGAGCGCTGGATGTCCCAGCTCGGCCGCTGCGACGCCGAAGAACGGACCGCCTCCCTGCTGCTGATGCTGCACGAGCGCCTGTCCGTGCTGGGCCTGGCCACCCGCCGCCACTTCCGGCTGGAACTAACCCAGCAGGACCTGGCCGACATGCTGGGCCTGCACCTGATCCACCTGAACCGCATCCTGTCCCGCCTGCGCGCCCGCAAGCTGATCCAGATGCAGGGCCAGGAGATCACCCTGTCGGACCTGGACGGACTGGCGGAGTTGGTGCCAGTCAGCAGCCACGCGATGCAGCCCGCCCGCCCGGTCTGACGCAGCCGGGCGGAACGGCCGACAAGAACCGGCCGCCTCGCGAATTTCCAGCAACACCGGCACCTTGGCATAGGGCGAATAAGCGTAACGCCATTGGCCGCGGACATGTGCCAGTTTTCGGCGGAAATCACTCCGCCGTATCGCCTTATCTACCCGGATCCGGAAAGCCAGCCGAAATCCATTCCGGCCGGCCTGCGTCCTGCCTACCCCAACGGCTCCGCCTGCAACCCCATCGCTGCCGCCAGCCGGTCCAGCCGCCGCTGGATGCCCTCACCGGCGAACACCCCGCTCCCCTCCGCCAGCCGCAGCGACAGGCGGCCCGGCATCACCCGCAGGTTTGCGCCCGCCAGCAGAGCCGGCGTGCCAGCCGACAGGGTATAGGCCAGGCGCAGCGCCGTCCCCAGCACCTCCGCCCGAGCCGCCGCCGCCGGGTCCAGCAGGCCGCGCGCCGGCTGTAAAAAGGCCGCATCCGCCTCTGCCTCATAGCGGAGCGCCATCGTGAGCGCGAGCGCCGCCCGGTCCGGATGTGCCAGCGCAATGCCGGGTTGGCGCAGGATGCGCAGGAACGCCTGCTCCGCCCGGTAGTCCGGGTGCTCGTGGCTGCCCACGTCGGACATCCAGCACGCTGCCTCCCGCAGGCGCCCCTCGGTCGGCGTCTCGCCGGGAAACAGCGGCGCCGTCCAGGCGACCAGGGCCGGCGGCAGGCAGATGTCGCGCCCATAACGTTCGGCGATCTCGTGCCCCGCCGCCAGCACCGGGTCCTGTGCCCGGACCGCAGCCGGGACGTGCTGCATGAACCAGCCCTCGCGGATGCCGTTGGCGCTGAACACCACCCGGCGCGCCCCGGTCCCGCGCAGCAGGCGGCGCAGCACGGTGGCGGCGTAGGGCAGGTCCTCGACCCGGCGGCGCGGGGCGCCGGCGATCCGCTCCGCTCCCCGGCGCACCGGGGCGATCAGCGACGCCGCCAACTCCCGCGCGGCCTCGTTGCTCAGGGTGTAGTGGTGCACGATGGACAGGGGATAGCCGACCGCCTGCATGTGGACCCGCGCCAGCGCGCGCCAGGCGCCGCCCACGAGATACAAGTCCCGCCCGGCCCCGTCCGCCAGCCAGCCGACGCCGGCCAGGTCGGCCTCCGCCACCATGCGGGCGCGGTCCAGGTCGCCCTCCGCCCGGTCGGACAGACGGATCACGCCCAGCCCGAGGCTGGCGGCATAGCGGGCCTGCCCCCCCTCGATCCGCACCAGCTCCAGCGACCCGCCGCCGATGTCGGCGACGATGCCGTCCGCGCCGGGGATGCCGCACAGCACCCCGGCGCAGGACAACGCGGCCTCCTCCTGACCGGACAGCACGCGTATGGGAACGCCGGGCATCCGGGCCTGCAAGTCGGCCACAAACTCCGGCCCGTTGGCGGCGTCCCGCACGGCGGCGGTGGCCAGTACCTCGAACGGGTCGGCGCCCATCGCGCGCGCGATGGCGTTGTATCGGGCCATGACACGCAGCGCCAACGCCACCCCGGCCTCGTTCAGCCGCCCGGTGGTCTGCAGCCCCCGCCCCAGGCGCAGCACCGCCTTCTCGTTGAAGATGGCGACGGGATTACGCCCCAGCCCCTCGAACACCACCAGGCGCACGGAGTTGGAGCCGAGGTCCACGATGGCCGAGCGCACGGCGGCGCCCGCCTTCAGGTCGCGGTGGGGCAGGGTGTCGGGCATGGGCTGGTCAATCCTCGCTGATTCGGTCGGGCCTGCGGTGGGAATGCCCTGCCAGCGACCCGCTGTTCAGGGCGCTGCCCCGTCCGGACAGCGACGGGTTGGTCATGAAGTAGTCGTGCGCCGACACCGGACGGTCACCGGCGGCGACCCGGCGCCAGGCGCCATCCGCGCCAAGCTCCCAGGATTGCAGCGTGTCGCGCAGGTTCACGACCATGATCTGGTCCAGCACCTGGGCGTGGACGGTGCGGTTGTGGATCGGCACCAGCGTCTCCACCCGCCACTCCATGTTGCGCGCCATCCAGTCGGCGCTGCTGAGGAACAGCGTGGCATTGTGGCTGGGCAGCCGCCGGCCGTTGCCGAAGGCATAGATGCGGGCGTGCTCCAAAAAACGCCCGACGATGCTCTTCACGCGGATGTTGTCCGACATGCCGGGCACCCCCGGCCGCAGGCAGCAGATGCCGCGGATGATGCACATCACTTTCACCCCGGCGCGTGACGCATCATACAGCCGGTCAATCAGCCGGTCGTCCACCAAGCTGTTCATCTTGAGCCAGATCTCGGCGGGACGCCCAGCCTGCGCGTGGCCGATCTCGGCGTCTATCAGCCGCTCCAGCGTGCTGCGCGTGGTCAGCGGGCTGAACGCCAGGCTATCCATCCGCTCGGGCTGGGCATAGCCGGTCATGTAGTTGAACAGTCGCGCGCTGTCTCGGCACAGATCGGGGTCGGAGGTGAAGAAGCTGAGGTCCGTGTAGATGCGCGCGGTGATCGGATGATAGTTGCCAGTGCCGAAATGCGCGTAGGAGCGCATGGCGGCGCCCTCCCGCCGGACCACCAGGGACAGCTTGGCGTGGGTCTTCAGCTCCATGAAGCCATAGACGACCTGCACCCCGGCGGCCTCCATGCTGCGGGCCAAGCGTATGTTCGCCTCCTCGTCGAAGCGGGCGCGCAGCTCGATCATCGCCGTCACCGACTTGCCGGCCTCGGCGGCTTCGATGAGTGCCTTGACGATTGGGCTGTCGCGGCTGGTGCGATACAGCGTCTGCTTGACCGCGACTACGTTGGGGTCGGCGGCAGCCTGGCGCAGGAACTGCACCACCACGTCGAAGCTCTCGAAGGGATGATGGACGATGATGTCCTTGGCCCGTATGGCGGCGAAGCAGTCGCCGGCGAAATCGCGTATCCGCTCGGGGAAGCGCGGGGTGTAGGGCGGGAACAGCAGGTCCGGCCGGTCGTCCACGATCATCTGCTTGAAGTCGGCGGCGCCGAGCAATCCCTGCTGCACCACCACCTCCTCGCCGGGGATGCCCTGGTCGTCCACGTCCAGCTCGTCCACCACCAGGGCGCGCAGGTCCGCCGGCATCCCGGAGTCCACTGACAGGTGAATCGCCACCCCCCGGCGCCGGCGCTTCAGCGCGGTCTCATAGGAGCGCACGAGGTCCTCCGCCTCCTCCTCGAACTCGACGCCGGTGTCGCGGATCAGCCGGAACATACCCTTGGCGACGGTGCTGAAGCCGGGGAACAGGCGGCCCAGGAACAGGCTGACCAGGTCCTCCAGCAGCACGAAGCGGATGTGCGGCTCGGCGCCCCGGTCCACCATGGTCCGGGCGGGAAGCCGGATGAAGCGCCCGATCTGGCTGGGCAGCGGAATCAGAGCGTTCATGCTGTGGTTGTCGCTGGCGCGGTGCAGCTTGAGGACCTTGACCAGCCCCATGTTGGGGATGAACGGGAACGGATGCGCCGGGTCAATGGCCAGCGGCGTCAACACGGGGAACACCCGCTCCATGAACCAGGCATCGAGCCACGCATGATCCTCACCCGGCAACGCGGCGGCGTCGCACAGCTCGATCCCGGCATCCTGCAATTGGCCGCGCAGCTCCAGCCAAGCCTGCTGCTGCTTGGCGATCAGTGCCTGGGCGCGCGGCTGCACCTCACCGAGCTGCTGCGCGGGCGTGCGGCCATCGGCGCTCAGCGCCGTGACGCCCGCCTTCGCCTGGCCGATCAGCCCGGCGACGCGGACGCTGAAGAACTCGTCCAGGTTGGACGCGCTGATGGACACGAAGCGCAGCCGTTCCAGCAGGGGATGGCGGCGGTTCTCCGCCTCCTCGACCACCCGGTGGTTGAAGTCGAGCCATGACAGCTCGCGGTTGATGAACCGGTCGGGACTGTCCTGGTTGAGCGCGGGGGCAGGGGCGGGCAGGACGGGGCTGATCCGGTTCATGCCACGCATGTTAGAACAGTCAGGGCTGTGCCTGCGAGGAGTCCGGCGGGTGCGTGATTGAACTGTCATGGATGAAGTCCGGGTCGGGGTCATTGGCGCCCTGGTGACGGGCTAATGGAAGCTTATCTGCCTAGTCAACCGTCCGAGGCAGGTCGCCCATGCTGGCGGCTGACACGACAGCCGCGTGCGGATCAACGGCCTTCAGCAGCCGGCGCAACTTTGTCTGAAGGTTTGCCGGATCAACAATGCGCGGGAACAGGCGTGATCCGCTGGACTGCTCCAAATGCAGCACGATGCGCAGCCTCCCAGCCCTGCAGACGGCGTCTGCCGCGCCCTGCTCTCCAGCGTCCCGCGCTTGCGTGCGGGCGGCAAGGACGCCGCCGAGCGTGTGCGACACCTTCTCTGCCACTTCGACCGGCAGCTCGCTTGGCTTGGTTCGCATGCGGCGCTCCTGCGTCCGAGGGTCGCCTCTGTAATCCTTGACCTCGACCAGGTAGGCGGTCGAGGCATTTTGCATGATGGCAACAAGGTCAGCCGCCTTGATGCCAGGAATGCGGTTGACCTGTTTGCGGTAGAAGGCCCATCCGTCATATTGGGTGGCGGAGCAGGAGGTTGGAAAGGTGAAACGGACCCCATCTACGTCAAATGCTTGCAACGGCCTGACTCGATTCAAGGAAACGATCGGATTGCTCAAGCTCCGCATCCAAGGATGCTATGTCCCCGATATCCTCAATGCTGCTGCCCTGGGCAATATCAGTTCCATCAGATCCAGATTGCAGCCCGAAGAACTGGCACTTTCTATTTTGATGCGGAAGTCCCGATAGAATAATCTCAACTTCGCGTAACAAAAATAGGCTGTGGGTAGCAATAAACACCTGCGTCCCTTCACGGCTCAGGCCAACGATTGTCTTCGCGACTTGCCGAATAAGCCGCGGATTGAGATTGGCTTCCGGCTCGTCCCAAAACAGATAGCCGGTGCCTGCCAGCGTCCCATTTGCAATAAGTTGCGCAATCATGCCAAGCTTGCGGTAGCCCTCGGCAACCAGAGGCATCTCCATAAATCCAGCTTCAGACCGGAGATAGAAGCGTCCATTCTGGCCAAGAATAATCTTGCCATGCATTGCCGTCTCTATCGGCTCAAGCAGTACGGACCTGTAAAAAACCAACAGAATTGGTTTGATCCGTAGGATTCCCGTGGGGATCATGGTGCCGTAGTTTGGCGGGATGGTTGACTCTGCCCTGATCCGTTCGCGT
>JAABUU010006847.1_pt1 | contig 12028 bp, 12 predicted proteins | sample 5559301 | NCBI WGS metagenome assembly JAABUU01 (sample SAMN10711884, study PRJNA513360) | rock metagenome | isolation source: Antarctica rocks | place: Antarctica: Victoria Land, Richard Nunatak white
TACTTTCAAAGTACTACTTTGGGCTGTGGGCAAGATAGGGTTCTTGCAGGGTTGGCACTCACGCCAGCTTCGCATGCAGCTCCAGTAGTGATCCCCTGTTGTTCCGTTCGCAGCTGCGTCCACATTGCGTCATTGTCTCCTCTCCGGATAGTAATCAGCTGAGGCTTTGCTGCCTACGCGAACTACTTGTTGCTGGGGCATTGTCTACGCTGGTCTATCTCCTTACCTCAGCGTCGCAAGTCAGGGGTGCAGTGATCCCGTTAACGAAGCATGGATCAACTGAAGCAGCTTCAGCACCTTTCACTGGTGAACAAGGTCACGACAGGTGTGTATACGGTGACAAGTCAGAGTGCCTGCACTTTCCCAACTCTCATAAGATCCATAGCTGCCAGCGTGGGAGCTATAGGCCTGGCTGACCACGTGTGCTGAACCGTTGCACAACATTGCAGAGCTTGAGAATCATCTGGGCATATCAGAAAAGGCTATGGCAGAGTTCATCATTGAGCTTGCCACCGGCAAAAGTTCAATAAAAGAGTTTCAGAAAGCTTTGGCTAGCAATGGCGCAGAGATGCCAGAGTCCCTTGTGCACACTATCTGGAATGTCATACAGCGGCTGACTCAGGTAAGCGTATGCACTCTCTTACAGTCAGCCTCTGCACAGTATGTGTGGTCTTTTGCACTAAACCTTCTTTCTTCACTTCAGTCATCCAAACCAAAGGGCACTGGATTAGATTCCGCATCTAGACTCAGTGGAGCCTCAGGCCTGGCACTACAAGACAGCAAAGAGCGGGCCAAACAGCTGGATGCTGAACTCATTGCTGAGGGCCTGAGCCGGCGCCAGCAGTCACACAACGATGCCAGCACAAGCGCAGCCAATGGCAGTCACAGCCGGGAGCTGGACAGCAGCAGGCACAAAAGCCACAGATCAGATGAGGATGGACGACCAGGGCATAACAGGGACAGTCCTGACAGGGATCGCCACTGGGACAGAGACAGGAAGCGTCAGCACCGCAGTCGCAGCAGAGACAGGCATGGCAAACGACGCCGCACTGTCAGTCCAGAGGACAGGGATAGCGGCAAGGATAGAAGGGGCCCAGCAGGCAACAGGCCTCCCCCTGCCCCTTTGCTGGACAAGCCTGAGAGAGGGGGTGTCCACAAGGGCAAAGTCAGTGGGCTCATGGACTTTGGTTGCTTTGTGGAGCTGCAGGGCTTCAAGAGCAGGGTTGAGGGTCTTGTTCACATCACCAACCTGTCCAAGACCAGGTAACAACTTTTTCACCTGTCATTCCTGGCAGGCCTGTCCTGTAAACAGTCTGTCATTAAGCAGCACAGCATCTACAGAGCCAACCTGACTTGTACTACTGGGTTGTTACATCAACTGGTCATGCATCTGTAATACTGGTTTGTTACATCATCTTGTCATGCAATTGTAGCATGCCTTCACTGACCTGCATTTGCGCTGACCTGATCATCACCATCACCACAACAGACAGTCATGCTAGTGTGCAGGGCACATGCTAGTGTGCAGGGCACATGCTGACAGCCAGATAACGTGCAGGGTGTCAAGTGCTAAGGAGGTGGTAACAAAGGGCCAGGAGGTGTGGGTGAAGGTTGTCAGCGTCAACGCTTCTAAAGTCAGCCTCAGCATGCGTGATGTAGACCAGAAGAGTGGGCAGGACCTTCTGCCTCCTGCTGGAGCTGCTGTCAGCAGCAGCAACCCCGCCCCTGGAGGGGGTCAGGGCTTGAGGGGCTTGTCAGGCATCACAGTGAAGGACGACGATAACGGCAATCTGCCTCGCCGCCGCCCTGGCAAGCGTCTCACCTCACCTGAACGCTGGGAGATCACTCAGCTCATCAAGTCTGGGGTTCTTGATGTGACTGAGTACCCCACCTTTGACGAAGAAGAAGGGGTATGTCAGATTTCAGCTTCAGTCATGTCAGCATGTCTGTGGCACTGATTTTGGTTTGTCAAGAGGTGGCAATATATTCACCTGTTGTTTGCAGTGAGACAGTAAGTCAGGAAATGTCTGCCCAAGTAGTGCCTTGCTGTGTGTGTATGTTCTCAACAGTGCAACAGCCCCTGAATAAGAAAGACAATACTATGATGCACATGATGATGTATGGCGTTGTTGTGCAGGGCTTGGTGGACAATGACCAAGAAGATGAAGAGGAGTTTGAGGTAGACATTCAGGAGGACGAGGCAGCCTTCCTGAAAGGCATCTCCAGTCGCAGCGGTGTGGAGATGTCTCCCATCAAGATTGTCAAGAATCCAGACGGCAGCCTACAGCGTGCAGCCATGACGCAAAGCGCTTTGGCCAAAGAGAGGCGTGAGCTAAGAGAACAGCAGCAGCGTACACTGATAGAGGCCATTCCAAAAGACCTGAGCCGGCCGTGGGAAGACCCATTGCCTGAGCAAGGGGAAAGGCATCTTGCTCAGGAGCTGCGTGGTATTGGGCTGGGAGGGTTTGAGGTGCCTGAGTGGAAGAAGCAGGCCGAGGGCAAGGTAACAACACCTGTTCTTCTGTTGTATGCTTGGAGTAGCTGTTGTCATGTGCAATGGAAGAATTTGTTGAGGTTCTTGCGTGGTTATGAAACAATAAAAGCCAGTGCAAAATTGAGCAGTCAGGCAAAAATTGAGCAGTCAGCCTTGCGTCATTGTTTCTGTTGCGGAAACATTGAAAGCCAGTGCCAGTGTAACCAGCATTCCTAGTGCTCAGCATGTTCAGACTGAAGGTGCTTTCTATAGTTGTCAATCATACGATTCTGGGCTGTGTTGCTCATGACATGATCCAGAACCAGGGATGTGGTAGACATGCAGTGAAGCAGTCTGCTTGATGCAGGCTCCTACTTACGGTATCAAGGACAGCCGCAGCATCAAGGAGCAGCGGGAGAGCCTGCCCATCTACCGCTTCAAGCAGCAGATCATTGACGCTGTGGCTGACAACCAGATGTTGGTGGTCATTGGAGAAACCGGCTCTGGCAAGACCACACAGATGACTCAGTATCTTGCAGAGGCAGGCTACACCAGCAGGGGCAAGATTGGGTGCACTCAGCCACGTAGAGTGGCTGCCATGAGTGTAGCCAAGAGGGTAGCTGAAGAGGTTGGATGTCGTCTTGGAGAGGAGGTATGCTGCTCTCCCTTATGTTTTGGTGGTGCTGCTGCGACGGGCTGCAAGTGTACTGTGAGCAATCCATGCTGAATTGACTGTTTTGGCTATGTGCTTACAACTGTGCACCTGGGTCTGGTGCATGCCAATGACTTTATGTTGCTTAGTAGCATGTGTCTGCCTGTGGGTGACTTGCAACAGGCTGTGAGCATCTCTGCTGCACACCTTTTGCATGAACTCATTTTATCAACCTGAGACAGTGTGTGGTGTTGTTAGGCTAGCTGAAGCCTGAGTTAGAAGCAGTTTTTTCTCTCTATTTAGCGGATAGCTGGTGGAGAATACTTATATTAACAAAAAGTAACAGAAAAATCATATATCAACACTTTTCACTCAGTTTCCTTTTTTCCCCGTAAATAATAAGAGAAAATATTTTATTGTATTCATAAAATGAATGTTTTATTGGTCTATTACTTTTTGACTAATTGGTTGTATGCGACATACCTTGGACTAATGATCTTGGCTTGTTTTAGTTGGCCCATTCCTTTCCCAAAGATTGATATAGAAACTTATTAAGGTAAGGAATTTTAGAGTATATGAAAACTGAAAACTGGCAAAGACCAGAAAAGTTAAAAGTAAAAGCATAAATATTTTAGAATACAGCCGAGCTCTGGCTGTTTAGTTTGTGCTTTCTTGCAGGTTGGATATGCTATTCGTTTTGAGGACATGACAGGGCCAGAGACAGTGATCAAGTACATGACAGATGGCATGCTGCTGCGTGAAGCCCTGCTGGACGACACAATGGCTGCCTACTCAGTCATCATCCTGGATGAGGCGCATGAGCGCACCATCCACACAGATGTGCTCTTTGGCCTGCTCAAGGGCATTTGCACCCGCCGCAAGGACCTCAAGCTCATCGTCACATCTGCCACACTGGATGCTGACAAGTTTGCCAGCTACTTTCTGGATGCTCCCATCTTCAAGTACGCTGTGTGCTTGCCTGTAGTATGTTGTTGTAGTATGCTGTGAACCTATACTGTGCAGGCAGACATTGAACCCTGTGCTGCGTTCTGCTCATTCTGTCCTCTTACAATTGTCACAGTGCTGCAGTAGCAAATTGTCAAAGATGCAAAGGGGGCAAATCTAATACATTGTCCAGCTAGTTTGGCAACTTAGACATCATGCGCATACCTTTTTCGTGCAATACAGGATCCCTGGGCGCACCTTTCCTGTAGAGATTCTATATGCCAAGGCACCTGAGAGTGACTACATGGATGCAGCCCTGATCACTGTCATGCAAATCCATCTCACTGAACCAGAAGGGGACGTCTTGCTCTTTCTTACAGGTAAGACATCTGTGTGTGCTTTTACTCTGTAACGTCAATTCTCAACTTACTCACACTGCATAACAGTCTCCTGACAAACCGCTTTCAGCTTGCAATGATTGTTAGCAGAAACATTTGTGATTGCGGAGGTTGCAACCCCGAAGCCCACTGCAACATGCCATCTTCTCCTGCCAGGAGTGGTGACTCGTGTTGCATTTGCAGGGCAGGAGGAGTTTGATACAGCAGCCCAGATCCTGTTTGAGCGCATGAAGAGCTTGGGGCCAGCAGTGCCAGAGCTCATCATCCTGCCTGTCTACTCCTCCCTCCCCAATGAGCAGCAGACCCGTATCTTTGACCCTGCCCCCCCTGGCACCCGCAAGTGTGTCATTGCCACCAATATTGCCGAGGCCTCACTGACCATTGACGGCATCTACTATGTGGTGGACCCAGGTTTTGCCAAGCAAAAAGTGTACAACAGCAAGATTGGGATGGACAGCCTGGTGGTGTCGCCCATCTCCCAGGCTTCTGCCAGCCAGAGGGCAGGCCGGGCCGGCAGAACTGGCCCTGGCAAGTGCTACAGGTCAGGCCCCTGCCTAATCAAGCCCACACTGCACTGTACTCACATTCATACAACCACACCACCATTTTGTTGTGCACAAGTAGCCTGGTGGATTCAGGAGGCACACAAGCATGTGGACTTTGCCATTTGGTTTTCAAGTTAAATCGCATGCTTCATCAGGCAAGTGTCCTGACAGCAGGGCTGTGCTGTTTTTGTGGCTGTGCTCATTGAAATTGACAAAATTCTAGAGTGATTTCTGAACAGCATCACCAAATGTACACGATTGTCTGTCGTGGAAAAGCTGTTGTGTCTCACACTGGTGTCCACAGACTTTTGTCCGCAGCTTGCTGCATGTTCACACACCCAATTCCATCATTGGCGTGGGCATGGAGGTAGTAGGGTGAGGTGTGTGTGGGTGGGGTGTGCAGGCTGTACACAGAGGCTGCCTTCCGCAATGAGATGCTGGCCAGCAGTGTGCCTGAGATCCAGCGCACCAACCTGGGCATGACGGTGCTCACTCTCAAAGCCATGGGTATCAATGACCTGCTGGGCTTTGACTTCATGGATGCACCAGCAGCTGCCACACTTGTGAGTGCTCTGGAGCAGCTGTACAACCTGGGAGCACTGGATGAGGAGGGCTTGCTCACCCGCCTGGGCCGCAAGATGGCAGAGTTCCCGCTGGAGCCGCCCATCTCCAAGATGCTGATTGCCAGTGTGGACCTGGGCTGCAGCGAGGAGATCCTCACCATTGTTGGCATGCTGTCAGCACAGGTCTGCTTCCCTACCAGCATCAACCCTCAGACCCCACCAATGCTGTTGAACAAGTTTGCAAACCAGCCAGCTCTGTTGCTCTGTGAATGTCATCACTGTTTGTTTACTTGTGATTATCTGGTGCAGCTTAACATGAATGCAGCTGATATTTGGTGCATGGCATTGACTGACATGCGTACCTTTAGCATATTTGGTGTGTGTATTGTGGTGCACTTCATGACTGTTTGGCACGCCCTTGGGGCCAGCACCAACAACTTTCTGATGCCTGTGATCTGTCAAGCGTGACTGACACATAGCCTGTTGAAATGCAGAACATCTTCTACCGACCCAGAGAAAAGCAGGCTCAGGCTGACCAGAAGAAGGCCAAGTTCTTCCAGCCAGAGGGGGACCACCTCACCCTGCTGGCGGTCTATGAGGCCTGGAAGACCAGCAAGTTCAGCAACCCCTGGTGCCATGAGAACTTCATCCAGAGCCGCAGCTTAAAGCGAGCCCAGGATGTGCGCAAGCAGCTGCTACAGATCATGGACCGCTACAAGCTGGACCTTGTCAGCTCTGGCCGCAACTATGACAAGATCCGCAAGGCCATCTGCTCTGGCTTTTTCTTCCATGCAGCTCGCAAGGACCCACAGGAAGGCTACAAGACAGTCGTTGAGCAGAATCCTGTGTTCATTCACCCTTCCTCTGCGCTGTTTCAGCGGCAGCCCGACTGGGTGGTGTACTTTGAGCTGGTGTTGACCAGTAAGGAGTACATGAGGGAGGTGTGTGCAATTGATCCCAAGTGGCTCGTGGAGCTGGCACCCAGGTTCTTCAAGTCTGCAGATGCTCACAAGCTGTCACGCAGGAAGAGAGCAGAGCGTCTGGAGCCACTGTATGACAGATACAATGACCCTCATGCATGGCGTTTGTCTCGCCGCCGTGGTTGATTGCTTTTCATTCTGTGAGCACAGAACTCTTTCTTTCTTACACTGTGCATACCCAACAGTTTTGTATGCTTGCTCGCGTTTCACTCTGTCGACCTCTTTGTAATGTTTGATCATGTTTCTGTCATTGAGGAGGCATAGACTTGCTGCAGTTTCTGGTTACAATACAGTATTGACCTGTGCATGGAAGAGACCGTTGACTCAATGCTGGGCGAATTACTAGTTCACGCAATTGGTGTTGATGTGCAACAGAAGGGAGCCTGAGATTTCAGAGTTTTTAGGTGCATGCAAGTTGTCACGACAATTCTTGGGCTGAACAAGCGGGTGCTTCATGCGCAAGCAAGTCGCAAGTTTACAGTCGGATCGGTGATCCAACGTGATCCGGCACCAAGTTTAACCGCAGAACTCAAGAGAAAACAAACTGCTGCACAACTTCTGCGACTTTTAAGTGGTCGGTCACTCGAAGACCCAAATAGAGTGCGAACCGAACTCCGATCCCTCCTGTGCAAGGCCTCTTCTGCTTACAGCAAGGTTTTGAGATATCCAAGTTGTGTACAGGAAAACGAACTGCTTGCTGCGTTGCACTTCCTGCCCGTGCCACCCGCCCCTCCTCGATGGCGAGCACTCGCAAATAGCGTTCTATCATTTGGGCCTGCAGCTGTGCAGCAGAAGCTAAGCAAGACTAGATATATTGTGCCAGACGTGGAGTGTGCCGCAGGTTTGATACATTTTTAATGTTATTGTTTCTGATCAAGGGAGACAGACGACCATCATGCCTCTGCAGAGCACACTTGCAGTCTTGCAGCACAACCAACTGCAAGGCGTTTTCTGTACCCACAGCTCAACAGGTTTCTGGCAGATGTTTTTGAAGGCATTCCAACCGGCACACAATCATCCGGACTGCCCAAGGTGATCAGCACTATTGTTGCTCAATGCAATCGTCAGCATATCCCTGATTGATGTGCTTGTTTGCGCTGCATTTAGGTGGAGTTGAACAGGTTTGACTTATTCCATGCTCACCTCTTCTATACTAAGAAGACTCGGTCTCTAGGGCTGCTTTTTCACTCAAAGGAATATCCTGCTTATGACCAGCAGAAGTTTCCGATAAATCTGGGCTATTGTCAGCAAGATAGTTACTTGGGGTATGATGAGACAGCAATGAACCTGCGCAACATGCTTTGGTTCCAGGTAAGTGTCCTGACCACAAGGTGTTCAGCTGCTCTTGTGCAAATCTCCAATCTATTTGTAGAATAGCTGTTCTGCCAGATTTGTACACTTCAAAACCAAGCAAGCTGCTGCAGGGGCGCCTCTGTGCACTGGATGTTGGGCCTGAGAGCGTCTTGCACCATGACCTGATAATGGATGGACTGCAAGATGTCAGGACTGTACTTGAATCTGATTTTGGAGAAGGCGTGATTGATGTAAACTACTTTGCATCTATTCTGGGGTCACCACAGCACAGGTTATTCTTGTGTTAAGCAAACAAAACACCTGAAGTGGGCAGCATCTAAATAGATTTGTTGATACGCTCTGCTGACAACCTATCCGAATTATTCTGCCTCGTCAGCACTACATGCATTGTGCTCAAGCTCGTGGCCTGCAGCAATTTTCAGCATCTTTGATGTACTGTTGAGCTTTAGAGCTCAAAGCTCTGAACATACTTATTGGCCTACATAAAATTCTGCCATTTGTCTTCATGCTGCGCATGCTATTGACAGTGTTGCAATTGCTAAGCAGACAGCAAGACTATCACACAGGCAAACAAACAGTCACATAATGTGTCCTGCAGTTGGTTGACTTGATAGAAGCTTAGCAAGCATGTAATGCAAAAATCTCTATGCAGCTATCAACCAGAGTCTAGCTGCTGTTCATGTTGCTGCAGTTCGTTAGCGCTTTGAACCTTCTGTGAACAGATCTGTTGCAAGCATCCCCGGGGAGTACTGCAAAATTTGGTGAGGACACTGCGCTCCACCCACAAGAGCATGGTGACGCGTGTCTCTGCATGAGAATCTGCCAGGTGTGTGCCAATTTTGACCAAGCATCACATTGTGTTGTCAACACAAGCTCTTGTCAGGTCACACTGTATCATATAGCACATGCTGCCTGCCCGCCAGGAAGCAGCAGCTCTATTGTGACATCAGCCGCTGCTCGACCTGCGAGTCATTTGGGTTGCTCAGGCAATTGCATTGACGCTCAGGCGCGAAAGCAAGTATGCATGACATGCACACCAACAGCATTGCTGCAACAGGTCAACACTATTTACCTCAGCCTTCACAATGTGCAAGGAACTCTCGTCAAGATCGCCCAGCAGGGCTATGACTGCATAAAGTACATTGGAACTGCAGCCAGAGGCGGGGGCCAGGTTGCTGTGAGGCCTTGCAGGCAGGCCGTTCCGAGCATTGAAGCTTAGTGATTGGCGCTGCAGCACAAGTGCTGGCTTTGCAGTTGGCAGCGCTGTGGGAGCAGCAGACTGCACTGGCAGAGGAGTGCAGCCCGCATCTTGGGTTTGCAAGTCGACAGGCTGCACATGAGCACAACCAGGGTCAGCAATCACAGCACTGTTACAACTGTCCAAAGCTCAACAAAGCTCACAAGAGGAGATGCTCCCAGTGCAGCTTGCAGCTCAGCTGGCTTGAAATTTTGCTCAAGGACAGGATTTGGTTCACAAGCTGCAGAGCTTGCAATGGGTGCCTTCATGTCTGCCTGGGTAGCATCAGCTTTGGTTTCTGCATCTCTCTTCTCTTCATCAGTCACATCGTCATTGTCCAGCTTTGTGAGTTTTGGCAGGAATTGAAGGACCTGTTACAGCTGTTGAGCTTCAGTGTAGGCTTGCAGAGAAACATGCTAAAGGAACAATCTGATCTGACCTTCTGTCTGTATTTAGGTATGTCTGCACATGGGTTATCAGACAGCCAGAGCACACGCAGGTCTGGCAAATTCACAAGCCATTGCACTTCTGCCAGCTCTGCCACCTGTAGAGATAGAAAGTGTATTTATGTGTTGTGTCTTTCTCTGTGCCGAGCACATCGACAGCTCCTGCAGACCTCATTTTTCCTCAGGTATAATTCTTGCAATTTGACGCACTGGGCAAAGTCTCTGCAAGCACACTGAAGATGCATAGACAATGCTAAGCATTTTGTAGAGTCTGACGCAAAGTAAGTAGGAAGCCAGCAGCTCACGGACGTACTTGAGGGTGGAAATCTGATTGACGGAGAGTGACAGCACCTCTACATTAGGCATTTGAGACAGTATAGACACATCAGCAAGGTCCTGACCCCAGCAATTTCGGCTCTTGACATCACTGAGCCTGACAGGCCAGCACAAAACAGAGTGGGCACAGTGTTGAGAGCTTGCATGTTGTCACATAGAGTCGTGCTCTCAAACATGGAATACCGGTCGACTCTGGTCTTGCCCTTGACTATTTGTTCACTGAGGGCCACTTTGAGCCCTACTTGGGGGGGAGTCAAGCCTGCCATTTCAGCAGCTGGAAGACAACGGCTGACATGCCCAGATCTCACACGCGGCGCAGCCTTTTAGAAACTGACTATGGTGCCAGCTCATGGCTATGCCAGGACTGGCATGACTCCTGTGTACCAATCCCCACTGCCAAAAGTCGACAAGCGAGTCTCAGCGATATGACTTTGCAGGCATCTGCCCAAAACAAGTTAGTCGCGAGGGTACTTGTCAGCAGAATGTGCTCTCAGCATGTCGATGTAGCGATCAGCTGACTAGGCTGCAACAAACATGTTCAGTCCGTCGCGTCAGTCGCATGATCATTTGTGATCAACAGTACCGCCAGAACAAATATTTGGCCTATTAGTCATTGCATAAGTACGAGCTCAGATTTATACTCTTGACTGAGACGAGCGAACGTTGGAAAAAATGTCAACTCGCCCCTGAAGGCGCCTCCAAATCGAAGGGCGGATCACAGCGGAAAATTCAACTGCAATGCATCTACCCAAGTCGATCTGTGGCGACATTACGACCATGCAGGGCTGTATAAGTGGTGAACGACATCTCTCAAGTTGCTTCACGGTATCGCATAATTGCAGCTACACAGTCCGCCAGAGGCCGTTCAGAAATACAGCTCCACATATTCGATGCAGAGCACGCGCACAGACTCAAGGTGCGAGCTGAGGCATGCTCAAGATCCAGTGTTGCTGTGTGTATTTTTCTAACGCCAAGGCGTTTGTAGATCCCTTAATGGTGCGAGCTGCGAGGGGCGAGGAAATCGAGCGACCACCTTGTTGGTGAGCTAGCAGCACCGCGCTTTCGGACTGTAGCACGACGTGGTAGCTGACTTGAAGCGATTTCTGGCACTGCAGGATGATGCGCCAAGCTGGTCGATATCAACAGGTTTGATTCAGGGAGACAACTGACATGGGTTGTTTATGCATGGCCTCATCTGCATGTAACACGCAAGTGTTAGTGCAGGCCTACAGAGACCTTGCAAAGAAACATCCATCATTTCGAGAGAGGTTTGTTGGTTGTGTGAAAAGTCCGTTTTGATGTGTGTGCATGGGTGTACATACCTGACTACACTGCTAGGCATTTCAGCCTTGGGCACTGTGTCAAGCTATGAAGACCTGATTGACACAGGTCAGAAACCACAGATCTGATTGTGGAGATCAGTTTGCAGCCTTGGAAGTCATTTAAACCAGATGGGGTGATACTTTTCAGGTGTGCTCCTTTACTGACAAGCCAATTTTTGCTGACACTGTCGCTGCGAAACTGGCATTTGTGATGATCGTGTTTTGCTGCAGTGATATCTTGACACCGCTGCCAGCATTTGGTGTCCCATTTGAGATTGACGATGTCAAAGGTCCTTTGATCGCAAACCCTATACGGTCACTGCAACAGGTAGTCTTTGATGACTTGACCCCATAAATGTTGTGGTTGCCCTTTCCTCAACAGTGCTTTGCTTATAGTCACGTCGTAGAGCGCTTGAGTATGCCAAAGCTTTGTCTGTGAATTGCAGGTGCATCAGCTACAATCAATAGACCTGGAACAACTCCAGTTTGTTGGGGACGCGTTGACCTGTTTGCGGCAAGAAGTTGATGGCAAGGTGTGACGGATGCGTCTGAGCTTCTGATTGCAACCTGGTTTTTGGTTGCAGTTGTGCCTGCTCAGTGTTGCATGTACAACACGGCATAATAAAGTCACCTCAGGTGTCAGCAACAGTGTTTTGGATGTGATCACTGGTTGCAGCAGGCACATACAGCATCATGTCAGTCAGACTGTCTGGAAGGAGTGCTAAGAGTGTCTGTGTGCTGAACAGGCAGCTGTCTTGGGGTTTGTGGGCAGTCCATGGACTCTGGCAACCTATGTAATTGAGGGCAGCAGCTCCGG
>JAABUU010006848.1_pt1 | contig 12026 bp, 18 predicted proteins | sample 5559301 | NCBI WGS metagenome assembly JAABUU01 (sample SAMN10711884, study PRJNA513360) | rock metagenome | isolation source: Antarctica rocks | place: Antarctica: Victoria Land, Richard Nunatak white
AACACGAATTTTCAGGGCACTCCGCCGCAGCTCCGACTGCAGCTCGGCGTGATCAGTTGAAACCTGCAACCATGAGTCAGAAGTTCGTGAGCGGGTGGAAGCGAGGAAACCGGGACCAACTAGACACACAAGACCCGCTCTGGTAGCTCACCTGTGCACAAAGTCTACGGCTCTCCACCAGAGCTTCCCAATGACGAGCCGCAATGTAATTGGCGTTTGCAACCTGGGCTCGCTCTTCAGCCATGTCCTGCACACAGCTCAGAAGCTTAATAGCAACCTTGGACCCAGAGGTCTGCCGACAGAGGGCACCGCAGGGCCACCGGCAACCAAACAGATAACGTCGGCGAATGTCCGCACGACCATATTGTCAGGTACCTCTGTGTCTTCAGGCTGTCGGACCGCTGCTATGACTGACAACGGTCTAGAAGCCATGAGTCTTGACCGCGGGACACCCTGGGCAAAAACACCTGAAGAAACTGCTCAAACGCTCTGTCACTAACGTGCGCTTCTCCGAAGATGACAATATCGCAGGAGGATGTTTGCGCTAGGCCATTTGTGCCTAGGCCCTGGCCTAGATGTGTCAGGGTTGACACTGGACCAAGCGGCCTGAACGCAGAAGAAGCCTGGTAGGGGCCTTGTTTCACCTGATCGTCAGTGAACGCTTTGCAGACCCTGTATTGCAGCTGCACAGGGAGTTTTGCGAAGGGACGTGCTCACAAACTGTTGGCTGTCTCTGGTAAGGTTTGAGTTCCTCCAATTGAGCATCCCGCACTCGACGTTTTCCGTAATGTCAACGGAGCAGCTTCCGTAACCGCCTCCGTGACCGAGGGATCACTTCTCGCACAGTTGCGCTGCTATCTGCGATGCTATCCTAAACAAACACGGGCAGGTCAAAGCCTTACAAGCAGACGGAAGCTACCAAGGGAATGGCTAAGCTGCATGGCTTCCAGCGTAAGCTGCTGGACCACATCAAGCAGGGAGGCAACGACTTCATCGTTGCACCAACCGGCAGCGGCAAGGCTCGCATAGCCAAGGAGCTCAGTGCCCTATGGCTCAACAAGAAGAGCACAGCTCGCACATTTTTGCTGACCAACACAGGGCCAGTGGCTCACTAGCAAGCAGGTAATTTGCTCAAGATCAAGAGCTCAGGACCATATTGGTCAAATTCAGTCTGTGAGGGCCATTGCTACATTGGCAATGTCTACATAAGTGCTAGAACTTTCATGCCTGAGCTGTATGAGCGGTGAAGATCGCCAACTAAGGCTAGTCTGCTTGACATTTCCTCTGTCGCACAATTTAGCTGCTCAATGAATCCTGCATGCAATTGTGCATGCAGCCTTTTCGGCTGGTTGTGAGTGTTTAGTATGTTGCAACTCCAGCCACCCTTGTGATTTTGATAGTCTATGCATATGCTTGGCAGGCTGATGTTGCTTGGATGTTGTGCAGGTGTCTTCAGTGCCACACCTTGCATGCAAACCCTCTCCAGGAACTATAGCCTGCTTCCCTAGTGAGAACACCATCAAGCCAGAGATGTGGATGCTGCCATCAAGTGCAACAAGCTGCTGGTCATGACAGCTCAGGTCTCCCTGAACATGCTTGAAGCTGGTGTCGCCAAGCCTCAACACTTCAGCCTCATGGTGAGCTGAAATGCCATAGTGGCGGTGCTTTGCCTTTGTGCTATGCTCAGTATTGCATGACTGATGCTTGCACCTGCAGCGTGTGTGTATCATAGTATTGCAGCCGCACCTGTACCAGCAAGCTCGAGGTGCACCGTCCATCAAGGCTTGCTGTGCATGAAGCCATGTACTCCATGCTGCACTTCAGACTCCTACATGCGAGACAAGCAACAAGGTCTAGCAGATGCACTGCAGCTGTGACAAATCTGTTATATTGCTATGGTACAGCACATTCTGCCAGGTTGATTGACAGCTTGACCATGATTCAGCATGGTGTGCCCAAGCATTGTTGGCAAGATGTTGCACCTTGTTGCATTATGGCAAATTGACTTCGCCAGGGCAAGACCTTTTTGCCTTGGCTTTGTTGTCCCGACAGAAACAGCATGCTAGAATGGTTTCAACAAAAGCACAGTGGCGTCATCTTGCTCTTTGCTGCAATTGGTACCTCAACACTACTTTGTAATGCTGTGGCGCATCAAGTGTTGGTGTTGCGCTCATGTGTATGTCTTCTGCACACAGGCTGCAACCCTTGGGAGGCAGCAGCAGCTATGCCTCATGATGGGCGCAGACTTTGCTGGTGTGTCACCTGACAACACAGAGGTTGTGTAATCCACCACAGGGGTGGGCAGAAGTTTGCCAAGGTCCATTGCATCATTTTGGCAGTAATTAACTGTCACAATGCTTTCTTTGCTTTGTGGACAGCTGTGACATTAGGTAAATGGCTGAGCATTTTTCTTTGCATCTGTTTTTAGAACGGCATGATATGCTCATCAATCGGTGTGCAACCATAGATCCTGGTTGCAGGTGTTGCTGGATGCATGTCTACAACTGTCTTCATCACAAGCTTGTAGCACAACACAGGTCATAATGGTTGCACGATCATCACTTCCATTATACAGGCTTGCTGCATTACTGCATTACAAGCCAAGCATACTAAGTTCTGCAGGCCCATCTCTTCCACCTGAGGTCAGTACCAACTTGCAGATGGGCAATTGGTCCCCAACACTTGAGGGCTGGTTGCGCACTCTGCTCAACTCAGCGCCCCTGCCTGCTCCAGTGCAAGCCTACATGGGCCCTCTTGGGGATTGCCACACAGCTTCAAGCATTGTCAGGGATGTTGGGTATGGGGCAGCGCTACAACACTTGGGCAGACAGTGCATTGCTCCTGTGGCGAGGCAAGCTCAGACACAGCTACAGAAGAACTAGAGGTCAAGCCCTTGGTCAGCCATATGCTCAAAGATCTACCAGAGCATGTCTGCAGCCTGGTGCCTGTTCTGCAAGTCCTAAAATCAGGCCAGCACTGTGCACACATGGGTATCCAAAACTCCAGGCGCTGATCAGGTTCCTGTCAGACATGAATGCCAAAGAGACTGCCTGGCATGGCATAGTCGTTGTGAAGGAGAGGCAGAGCGTGCACATGCTGACTCATATGCTGCAGCAAGTTCCTGATTTTGCAAATGAGGTCAGCTTCCACCCTTGCACCGGCCATGGACACCAGAAGCAGCAGCAGGTCACAGTGGGAAGCTTCAGCAGAGGCATGAAGATTACAGCTCAGAAAGATGCTTTGAAGAGGTTCAGGTGTGGTGAAGGGAGACAAGTGTTGATTGACACAGCTGCAGCCGAGGAGGGCCTGGACATTGTGGACTGCCACTTTGTTGTCTGCTTCATGGTTGTGGAATCCGGGCATGAGCTGATCCAGAGAGCTGGCAGGGCACGTATGCGTGGCTCTCAGGTTGTGCATATTGTGAATCGTGGCTCTGGGGATGAAGCTAGTCTGCTCAAGGCAGAGCAAGAAAAGCTGAATGCTGGAAATGCTCAGCTACACTTCAGCCATGTGGTGCCATGAGAGTTTTCTTGCATGCTGTTGTCTGGTCTACCAGCGTATTGTCACATGGTCTCATGCACTCAGCTTCCAGGGACTTGTGCATGTCTGAGCACTAGAAACACATATGCAGAAACACTTGTGAAAATCGTTGCGTGTTAAAAATGGCAATGCGACTGCTTAAATTTGTGCTGTTTTATTTTATAATTGTATGGTGACATTTGTGCAGCAACCCTGCGCTGATTTGTGTCACTCCTGATTCGTATCATGATGTTTATGGGCTACAGCCAATGTGAACCAAAGTTGCAGGGTGTTTGAGACTTGCAACACCAGCTAGTGGAGCTGCAGCTATACATGCAAGCTGAAGCAGACTTCTGCCAGGTTGCATCTGTGCGTTGCATCACACCACTTGCAATGAGCAGCAGTCCACCATAATGCAAGATCATTTTTCATTTCACTTCTGCCTCTCCAAGATGTTGGTGGCGCAATTCTGAGAGTGCAGGAAGAGTATCTGAGGAAGTGTACTTCCTTTCATTGCAGGTCACTGCAATTGCAGCAGACCGAGACGTGGTTGCAGGACAGACTGGCTTCTCATCTTATAGCTCACTCAAAGGAACACACTCTTGCGGGCACGCCTGTCCACAGGCCAAAGTCTTGCAAGCCTCAGTGAAGCACAGTCTAGTCCTGAAGCAATGCTGCTTGTAGTGTTACAGCCAAGACAGGCAGAAGACTTACAGTAATGCGCTACCAAAGCTCTTCACCTTGCATGGTGAACATGTTTCATAGCACTACACACATTACCTGTGCACTTCCCCTGCCCATGTGTTTCCTTGTGTCATCGTCATCAACTGTTAAGTACCGTGTTGGCAGCTTCAAGTCAACAGCCAATTTGAAACTAGCATAAGACACTGTGCATTGAACTTCTTGAAGAACAGCGGTCTTTGTAGAGTGTTGTCGTGAAGTATACTACGTACATAAAGCACAATTTTATACACAAAGGAAATTAAGTAAGACCATGCTTTGCATCTGTACAAACAACCTTATATTAATTTCATTAGACAGTCTGTTGGCACCTTCTGGCATGCAGGTTGTTTGAGTAGTACTATTACACGTATGCGAGTATGACAGCTGTCCCTAGGTTGTGTGTGTAGAAAACTCGGTAGTGCAAAATGTAATGTTGTAGCCAGATGCAGGTTGCAAACGTTGTGTGTTGCCCTGCCAAACAATTCGCGCTTCTACCAGCAGTTGCTGAAATCGGATAGATCGTATCATGCCCGGCAACTCAACACACTTTGGTGCGCCACTCATTAGTACAGGAAGAGCATACAGTCTGTGTGCATCAGACTACAGCTGTCATGTCAATCTCACACAAAACTTCAAGCAGGCCAGCAAAATGTATGCATCAAAACAGCCTATACCCCAGCTTAGTGAGCCCACACTAGGCTGCCTGAGGCTTGGGGGACTCCTTCTTGCTACCTGCCGCAGCGGTTTGTTTCTTGTTGCCAGCAGCTGCTGACTTCTTCTTACCCTCAGCTGCAGGCTTCTTCTTGCCCTCTCCAGGATACGTCTCAACCTTGATCTGCATTACAAGAATCACAACATTGGTGATGCTTCGCTAGGGTGCAAGCCTTGACATTCAGCCTTCACAAATGCTGTGCTAAAGTGCAATTGACAGACTTGACATCTGCAGCTTCTGACCAGCCAACATGTCGAGCAGATAATTGAGCACCAAGCTGCTGCAAAGCACTGTCATCGTCAACCTTGCAACAGGTCAGCCTACCCAGAGCTTGCTGAACAGTGGCCTCACCTGTCGCTTGTTTGCATCAAATTTCAGCTTTGCCTTGCAGTCACCACACTGCACCTCATTCTTTTCCCGGTTGCCCTTGACAGTCAATATGTCCCCAAAGTATGTTGAGTTCGCTGCATTGCAGTTGGGGCAGCTGCCCTGCACCAACACAATGCACGTTTAGACCCCAATCCTTAAGTGTGACACTGCTTTTGAGCGCATGCATGCATGTGTGCCCTGTGCACATGCCAGTACAAACTGCACACACCAAACAAGCCTATGACATATAAGGGATGATGAAGCAAGTGAATGAGAATCAGTCGAGAAGCTGACAATCTGGACTACCACACCTTGAGGATCAAGTTGTCCTTGAAGACAAAGTTTGTGATGCTTGCTACGAAGATGAAGAGGGCAGGGAAGACAGCACCCCACAGGAAGATGATGCCGTATGGCTCTGGCAGCTCCACCAGGTTGGTTATCTGGAAGCCTGTGATGTCGTCTACCGAAAACAAAGCCAGCAAAGTCTGCAAGCAGTGATAGGCTCTCTTGAACACCAGTGATGTCATCTACCCAGAACAATGCCAATAGGGTCTGCAGACAATGTGCACCACCAAGACCAATTGCACACAGAGAGAGCAGGGCAACACTGCTGACCGGGCTTGAGATGCAGCCTCTTGGTTTCCTGATGTGGCAATACAAAAATGAAGCCCTTTGCGGTAGAACCAAGTGTATACAGCTTGAGGACCATCAGGGCCTGTTCTGAAGCAGAGGGGAACACCTAGAGTGTCCAGCAGAGGCAATGCATGCACATACAATATTGCACACATCGCGCAATGGTGACATTGTGCATGTTCCAATGTACACGGCAGTGCTTGGTGGACAACAACTCTTGGTGGGTGCTCTCATGGCTGTGTAAGTTTGGGGTTCAAGAGGCATGCGGATAGAGGGCAAGCAGCATACCACCAGAGCTGCAGGAATGTTCAAAGCTGTCATCTTGAGGTAGTCAGGAGTGCAGTCACTGTACATTGCACGGCTCCTGAGACTGCATCTGGGACCCTACACGTCACCAGCGCGAGCAATGAGATTGTCAGAGTCAGCAACACAGCCACATGCCGTTCAGAACAACATGCACTCTTGAGTTGGTGACCAATACCAGCAGATGTCATGAATACAGTAGATTGCTGTGAGCCTGTCAGATACTGACAACAGCAAATCAAGAAGCGCCACTGTCTCAGCAGCATGTTATATACCATTATTAGGCTACTACCATCCAGCCTGACAAGTTAGCAATAAAAAGCGGATATCTGGTACATCTCTGACAAACACATGCTGTGCAGAGCCTCTGCCTACCTGCTGTACAACTTTGCTGTTCTTGTTGCGCAGCTTTGCCTTGAGTTCATCATACTCTTCATCTGAGATGATGGGCTTGTTGACAGCAGCAGCCATTGATGCTTGCAAAAACCTTGACTCTGTTCCGCTGCATGCCATTGACACATTGCTGGGCCTACTGTGTTGACAAATTGTTACAGATGCATTGCGGGTGCATAGCGTGTCTTCTGTTGGGTCATGTTACAACAACAATCTGTGTCTGGTGACAATGGGAATCAAGGTTTGCCATCAGGGCCTTTTTTGCCACAGCGACATCTGAAAACGTGCAACAGTCTGTGACGGTGAGCTGCTGCAGGGATGTCAGCGTGGCACACACATGTTGTTCTGATGCCAAGGTGGGGTCACTTGCAGCAGTGGCTCATGCTTTTCTGATGCCAAAATAAGAGTTGCCAACAGCAGTAACAGCAGGCAAGCAGGCATATGGTGTGAACACGTGACTCCTGAAAGCCAGATATTTTCTCACCTCAAAACTGCCACTTTGCTCCCCTGCCACAGCAGCTCCTCCTTCAGGTTGTCAAACTCCTCATTTGTCAAAGCCGGCCTGTCCTCGAAGTAGAAGGACTGCAGTTCATCAGGTATCTTAGCTGTGCTGCTCATGGATTGCCATTGCACAAACAGCAACAGCAATGACCTCCAGCATACACAGCACAGCATTGCACAACAACAGCTGATGATCAACAAGATGCAGAGCGCACAGCTGCTTTGTCACAAACAAGTACCTACCCTCAGGGCAGCTAAAAACTCTTGCTCCTTCTCTCCCAGACTCATTTTGGACATGCGCCTGCCTCCCTGCACCATGTCAAGATCGAAGCGGCATGTTCACATGCTTGGGAGATGCTTTGGGTGCAGGAGCGCAGCACAAGGAAATTACCTTGGCGTCAAGGCTACAGTATTCCAAGAAGTTGTCATCTATTTCCGTGAAGGCGTCCCGTACACTACCTGCAGCCTTTGATACCGCACCTGAAGCTTTTTCTCCAAATTGCTGGAGTTGTGACCCTCCACCTTCTGCACTCACACACAGTCGAAGCTATCAAGCAAACCAACCAGACACACCTTGCAGGCGTTGCTGAACACTGCTGTACATACCTTGGTCTTTCTTCTCTGCACGAACAAGAACAGCGGGTCGACTGCAGGCTTTTCGACCATTGATTTTGGCACTGCAGCAACTGAACGTAGGTGATGACCTTTGCCGGGCGCTGTGCCCACAGTTTACAATAGCACAGCCTCGCATCTTGGCTTGCAGATGCACATGCATCATCCTTGGGCCGAACAAAACACCTTTTGCACTGGGATGTGTGCGATAAGGTACAGCGTGTGCCCAACGACTTGTAATACCACCACTCCGGATTGCCAAATGCTTGTTCGTCGCAGAAGAATCTGAAGCATGCCGGTCTTCTTCCTCTTCTCCTGTGCGAGTACTGCATTGTAACTTGCAGGCAACGGCGGCTTCCTCTTCGGTCGAGCAGTCAGGAGCAATCTCGGCAAGGTAAGCAAACATGTGGTGATCGCCAACGCGCTGTAGCACAAGGGTCTGCTACGGCCGCCAGCCCTCTTCTTGTTGAGCTTTGACGTCGCCTGCTTGCACAATCCCAAGCAAGACTTGTTTGCGCAGATGGTGGACAAGAAAAGCCGTGTGAAGGATGCTGTCACACGGGAGTACACTATCAACCTTCACAAGAGGCTGCACAAGATCACCTTCAAAAAACGTGCCCCTAAAGCTATCAAGGAGATCAAGAAGTTTGCCACAAAGCACATGAGGACGTCTGACGTACGTGTGGATGTCAAGCTCAACAAGGCAGTCTGGAGCAGGGTATGGGGCAGCCTGTCTCGTGTTCAATTTCATTACATATCACGGAATTCGCCAGCTGTTTAGTTTGTGGAGCTGCTTTATTGCATAATTTCATGTGTCCAGCACAGCGAGGGTGGGTGTGCTCAATGGGTGCATCTGATTGTTTGCAGGGAATCAGGAATGTCCCCACCAAGCTCAGGATACAAATTTCAAGGAAACGTAATGACGATGAGGATGCAAAGGTAAGCAAGCATGTTTGTGCTCACATGGTATGCAATATGTTTAAATTAAATATCAAGGTATGGAGGATCTGGAATGACATAAGCCAGTGGGGTAATATGTGTGTTGACATTGCAGGAGGACATGTACTCATATGTGACAGTAGCAGACGACCAACAATACAAGGGCAAGGGCACAGAGGTTGTGGATGCTTAATCAAGTGTGAATAGCAGGCCTGCTGTAATACACAACCCTTATCTAGGCCAGGCCATGTTCTGCAACAGCTGCATGCAAACATGCCATGATACTTTGCCCTGTCATTATCCAGCCCTAAATCTTGCGTATTTGCCATCTTCCACATCAACTGAGATTGGAATGTGTTGTTATGCAAGTATTCAGCTGTTATACAAAATCACACTGGGACCTCATGCCTCAGCATAACAGGCTGCACCCATGCCAGCAGCTGTCAATGGCAGTCTGTGCAGCTCTGAGCGACAGCAGCAATCACGGAGGATGCCTGGTCTTGCCAGTTAGCTTTGTTGAGGCTGCAGCACACTCTGTTTTGTCACGACGTACACAAATTCTATTGTGAGCAGTTTGCAGCAACATGCTTTCAGCATGACTGCAATAGGGGAAGTCAGCCTAGCAGCAGCAGCAGCAGCAGCAGCGACAAATAGCAGCTTGTACAGCCTACACATGGGGCTTTAGCTCTGCTATCCTTGTTTGATATGACCAATTGACACCTTTCTGACACCTTTCTGTCCACACAGCATGCAGCTTAGCATGTAGGCACAGTTGCAACAAACGGTGTAAGCGTGTCTGCATGTCTGGTGGAGAAAGCTCATTGATTAGGCAAGGAGCTGCTCTGCTGCACTAGCAATCACAGCTTGATTGATTTCATTGTCCTGCTCCAATATGCATGGCTGTGAGGCACATGACGCTGCAGCCTTCAGTCACAGCTTAGACAGCGGCACAGCCAGAAGCAAATTGCATGGCTTATGTTCCTTGATGTATCACACGCTTTACTCTGAACATCATGGCAAAACGCATCTGCGTTAAGCATGACAGCACAGGCACGCACCATGCAGGAGTTTGCTTGCATTATCCATGTAGCTGTACTCGATAGCACTCAGTCAAATGCCACGAACGATGTGTGTGTTTGGGGAACAGTGGTATTGGCACCAAAGTTGTGTCATTTTGACAGCGCACATGTGACATGAATCATGCGAACAATCCTGCTCAAAGCTTTGGTCCAGCCTGATCATGATGTCAGGCCCAGGCAACTGTGAAACCGCTTGAAAGAATGGATGTAGGCACACTGTGGTGTGTGAAATTGATAAAGACTGTCGGCTCACATGCTGTCCCATCTATTATGTCGTTCTTGCACATATGACCAGCAGACGAGCAAAGGTGCAACCAGAGGGCATTCAGTGCAGCAAAAACCTGAAAATTTGTATCAAGCTGCTGTGGAACAATCCGCAGAATGAAGCACCTGATACTGCTAGACTTGGAACCCTGCAAGTATCCAATCTGCAAAATGTTGCACAATGCATGCAGAGCAGTATGGCAATTCCTGAGGAAATGCATGCAATGAGCTCATTTCCCTTCAAGGCAGCCACAAAGAACATCAGCAGCCATCAGAAGTTACAGTTCTAAAATCGAAGCTTGCTGAAGAACCACTTGTTGGTTCCAGTCTTGAACTTCTCCTCCATCAACTTCTTGGCTTCCTGCAACAAGTAATTGTTGTCAAGCTTTGAAACATTTTCTGAAACCCACTTGAACACACGACACAGGCTACAGCTCTGGCCGTTATAAAGAAGCAATATTGCCATGAAGGTATACATGAAACATATACACAATTTGTTACGCAGGCAAGATACAGCTGTCACAACAGGCAGATCTGCATGGCACCAAGGGTAAGCCACACCATTGAGATAGTGACATATTTAGCAGGCAATGTTACAAAACCGCTGGTCTGAGCACTGACCTTGCGGGCCTCTGTCCTCTTGCTGCTGTTCTCCACAGCTTCGTTTGTGATAAGACCCTTTAGGTCTACATCTAGAGTGTACCGTGTGGGCATCATGTGCTGGTAGTTGGCTACCTTGATGAAGGTCTGCAGCAGCAAGCAGTGGACAGTGAGTGTGTGCAGCAGGCATGCACGCTGACTGCTGTAAGTGGAGCATGCATGATCTGTCACACTGCCACACTGTCAGGCTGTGAGTGTGCATGGAGTAGTGCAGCCTATTATGCGCTGGACATCACACGTCAGATGTTTCCACTACTGCCAGCTAACATGCAGAGCTGTCTCTGTTTGCTGGATGAACACTGTTACAATGCCTGCATGCGCTCACAATGAGCACTACAGCCTACACACAGAATGACAAACTTTGCCGCTAACCTTCACACTAGACCTTCGCTTCTGCACCTTCTGGGACGACCTCTTGATCACCTGCACACCAAGCAAAGGGTATTTACAACTGTATCATGAGTGCGTGTTTTGCACTCAGCAGCTTAGGTCTGATGATGATCTGATGCTGACCTTGCGAGGCTCCTTGGAGAGCCCACACACTACAGCGTGGCCATACTTCCTGCCTGTGGTGCCCTCATCGTAGTTCCTCACAATGACAGCCTTCTTTCCTGCATATCTGCCTGTCAACAGGATCACCACCTTCTGTGGCTGCAGAGCAGAGAATCGCACATTTAGAAACGAACTCTAACAAGCAAACATTTATTTTGAGATGATCAAGCGCAAAGTCATCGCTCGAGAGTCAGGACCGAAACCATGCGTTTGTACTTTGCTGCACGCAGTAAGCATAAGTCGTACTGATCAAAGGCAAGACTCTGCACGTCGTCGGTAGGATCTCACCTTCAAGAACTTCACCATGCTGACGATGACACGGGTTTCCGCACTCTCGCTTGTCAAAGGACTAAGTCAGAGGAGGAAGCCGCCGAAGTGGCAGTTGCGCACTCCGAGATTAGCTCCGTGTTCATCGCAAGCCGCGTGTCGATATCGCACGCCGTGTACAAGTTGTACTTGCATGGCCCGATGCAGCACCTCCGCTTATTGAGCATGGCAGAAGCGCAAAGACACCAGGGTTGCGTTGGGTATGTTGGGCTTGGTGAGTTTTGCGGACATCCCTGCGCTAGGCACTAAACTGCGTCGCAGCTCACCTCGAGTATTCTTGCGCAGGAAACATGGGACTCCCGATGGCTCAGCGTATTGCTGCAGAGCATCGTCTGGTGAGGTTTGCGACCCCAAGCCCCAGAGCAGAAACAAGTCACCAATTTCTTGACCTGATCAAGGGGTAACGCCTGCACCTGACTTGGGTTGAACCTGACATGCGG
>JAABUU010006849.1_pt1 | contig 12024 bp, 11 predicted proteins | sample 5559301 | NCBI WGS metagenome assembly JAABUU01 (sample SAMN10711884, study PRJNA513360) | rock metagenome | isolation source: Antarctica rocks | place: Antarctica: Victoria Land, Richard Nunatak white
GCCCGCCCCTGATAGTCAGGCCTCAGCCAGACCGATCAGACCACCTTTGGCATCAGACCACCTTCGGCAAGCCACCTGCCCCAGGTTTTTGACACTCCCGTGCAGGTGCCGTCCGGCAACGCAATCTCGATCCGGTCCGTCTCAGCCGCTGCCTTCACCGGATTGCCCAGACCAGGACCAGACAACGCGAACGGAGCGCGGCCGGGCGGTGCCGCCATATCGGCCGTGACCTGCACCGGCATGAACACCGGTATCAGCTCCGGCGCCAACCCCCCGGAGCGGACCTGCTGCCGCCAGTTCCACAGCAGGCCGCGGCTCGCCTCGTGCCGCCGGGCCACCGCAGCGAACGATGCTCCAGGCGCTTCCACCTCGGCCACAATCCGCAGCTTCTCCTTCAAGCGCCAGCACCGCCGCCGCTCAGCCCCAGTGATGATCTCCATCCAGACACCCGCCCCCGATCTTAACAGCGCTCATACAAGCACCGCTAAGATCAGTGGCAAGGTTCATACCTGCCAAGCGGTGCCCGCCGGACGGATACGGCTGCTGCGCCGGGTCTGGATGCAGAACTTCATGCTGGCACCCGCCAAGGCCGGCGAGCAGCAAGAGGTGGACGGCCCCGGCGAGGACGGAATGCTGGCGCGCTGGCGCACACCGGTTGAGGGCTTCCCGACCTGTTGCAGATGGTCGCCTCGCCCTGCGACCCCGAGGTGCATTACGCGAAGAAGCCTTCGACTGCCTGGATCGGCTACAAGGTCCACCTGACAAAGACGTGCGAGGAGGAACGGCCGCACCTTATCACCCACGTCGAAACCACCGCGAAGCGATCCCCCGGAGGGACAGCCCGCGAAGCAGGCTGAAGGACCCGCGCCGGTCGTGAACCGCGACGAGCTGGCGTCCATGTGTTAAACAGCGCGTTCCTAAAAGCCCTCTTTCCCAATTGGGATCAGAGATTTGCGACGCCGATCGGCTACAGAACCCCGCGCCTATTCGCAGCGACCCCCTGCCTTTGGCCCGGGGGGATTTTGCGCCAAGCCGGCTGGCGGTTGCGGCATCCTTTTCTGGCGGGCCTGCATCCGATAGGAGTGGCCGGCTTCGGACGGCTGTGGTCCTGTTCGGGAATGCCGAACAGCACCGACCCCAATGCCAACCCCTTCGATCCCGCGACGGCGTCCTACCCGCGCGACATGGTGGGCTACGGCCGCAACCCGCCTGATCCGCAGTGGCCCGGCGGGGCCGTCCTGGCGCTGCAGATAGTCCTGAACTACGAGGAGGGCGGCGAGAACAGCGTGCTGCATGGCGACGCCGGCAGCGAGACCTTCCTGACCGAGCACATCGTCAGCGCGCAGCCAGGCCTGCGCAACCCAACGGCCGAGAGCCTGTGGGAGTATGGCAGCCGCGTCGGCTTCTGGCGGCTGTGGCGGCTGCTGTCCGGGCGGGGCCTGCCGGTGACCTGCTTCGGGGTGACCATGGCCCTGGGCCGCAACCCCGAGGCGGTGTCGGCCATGCGCGAGGCCGGGTGGGAGATCGCCACGCACGGCATGCGCTGGAACGTGGCGGCCCCGGCCGACGAGGCGGGGGAGCGGGCGGAGATCGAGGCGACGCTGGCGCTGCACGAGGTCCTGTGCGGCGGGCCTGCGCTCGGCTGGTACAACCGGTCCTCGCCGACCACCTACCGTCTGCTGAGCGAGCGCGGCAGCCTGCTGTACTTCGCCGACAACTATGCCGACGAGCTGCCGTTCTGGGCCGACGTCGCGGGGCGGCCGGAGCTGTTCGTGCCATACACGCTCGAAGCGAACGACATGCGGTTCGCGGTGCCGATGAACTTTGGCGATGGCGACCAGTTCTTCACTTATCTTCGCGATACCTTCGACGTTCTTTACCAGGACGGCCTGGAGGGCCGGCCGCGGATGATGAGCGTCGGGCTGCACGGCCGCCTTGCCGGGCGTCCGGGCCGCACCGCTGGCTTGGCCCGTTTCCTCGATCACGTGGCGGCCCATGATCGCGTCTGGACCGCAACCCGGGCCGACATCGCGCGGCATTGGCGTGAACGCTTTCCACCGGGACGCCTGAAGACCCATTGGTAGGGATGCGGCCGGACGGTGTGCGCCCGGGGTTGAAGCCGGGTTGCAAGGGTCTGCGCCGCATTGAGGTCCCGTGCGTACCGGGATAACGGTTGCAGCATGACCGACCTCACGATGGACGACGCCACCCTGGACGCGGCGGAGCGCCTATTCGGCGTGCGCTATACCGCTGCCGAGCGTGCGCAGATGCGCGACAACCTGGGCGACCAGGTCGAGCTGGCGGTGCGGCGCCGGGCGGTGCGGCTGCCGAACGCGCTGCCGCCCGCAACCCTGTTCGACCCGCGGCTGCCGGGCTTTGTCATGCCGGCGCAGCCCGCCCTGAACATCCCGCGCACCGCCCCAGTGCTGCCGGGGGCAGATCAGGACATCGCATTCGCGCCGGTGAGGCACCTCTCCGCCTGGATCGCAGGCGGCCAGCTCAGCTCTGTCCGCCTCACGCGCATTTACCTCGACCGCATCCGCCGCCATGACCCGGCGCTGTTCAGCTTCGCCGCCGTCACCGACGCCCTGGCCCTGGCCCAGGCAGAGCGGGCGGATGCGCTGCTCGCCGCTGGCACCTGGCTCGGCCCGCTGCACGGCATCCCATATGGTGCAAAGGACATCCTCGACACCGCCGGCATCGTGACCGGCTGGGGCGCCGAGCCGTTTGCTCATCGCGTGCCTGAGGGGGATGCCGAGGTCGTCCGCCGCCTTGCGGCTGCTGGTGCCGTGCTGCTGGGCAAGACCAGCGTCGGCGCACTTGCTTACGGCGACATCTGGTATGGCGGACGGACCCGCAATCCCTGGAATACCGAGGAGGGGTCGAGCGGGTCGAGCGCCGGCTCCGCCGCCGCCACCGCTGCTGGCCTGGTGGGGTTCGCGATTGGCACGGAGACGCTGGGCTCGATCGTCTCTCCTGCCGCCCGCTGCGGCGCCACCGGGCTGCGCCCCACCTTCGGCCGAGTGTCCCGCGCCGGGGCGATGGCGCTGTGCTGGTCGCTCGACAAGGTCGGCCCAATCTGCCGCGCAGTGGACGACACGGCGCTGGTGCTGGCCGCGATCAACGGGTTCGACGCAGGGGACAGCGGCAGCATCGCCGCACCCTTCGGCTGGGACGCGACCCGGCCGGCCGCCGGCCTGCGCGTCGGCTACGTCGCCGCCGACTTCACCGACGCACTCGACATGGCGGCGCTGGACGCGGTGCGCGGCCTGGGTGCTGTGACGATCCCGCTGGAGCTGCCGGACCTGCCCTATGACGCCCTGCGTCACCTGCTGTTCGCCGAGGCGGCTGCCGCGTTCGAGGAGCTGACGCTGGACGGCACCGACGACACGCTGTCCCGCCAGGACCCCGGCGCCTGGCCCAACAGCTTCCGCAAGGCGCGCTTCCTGTCGGCGGTGGACCACATCCAGCTCGACCGGCTGCGCCGCCGGGTGATGCAAGAGGTGGACGCGCTGTTCCGGCGGGTCGACGTGATACTGGCGCCGGCGATGACGGGGCCGATGACCGTGATCGGCAACATGACCGGCCATCCCTGCCTGACGCTGCGGGCCGGCTTTACCACGCTGCGGACGCGGCAGATGCCGGCCTTCCTGCATGCGGAGATCAAGGAGGCGGACGGCCCGGCGTACACCGTCCCCTATGCCATCACAGTTGTGGCGCCGCTGTTCCAGGAGGCGGCAGCGCTGACGCTCGGCCGCGCGCTGGAGGCGGCCTGGGGCGTCGCGGACCGGCACCCGGAGTGGGAGTGACGGACGGACGCCGGTAAGCCTTGTCCGGTCTCCGTTCGGAGCTGTACCGACCGCATGCCTGACGGTGCCGGAGGCGGGCGTCACGCCGCCGTCACCGGCCCCGGATCGCCCTGGGCAGCGTGCCCATGGTCGGCGGGGCGGCGGTCCCGCGGTGACGGGAACCGGCCTGGACATACTTGGCGCTGTTCCAGCAATAACCCGTAGACGCACATGCCGAGCCAGTTGAGTTCGAGGTCAGCGTAGCCGTCGTGCCGGGTCTTCAGCACCGAGATGGAGCCGGGCTCCGCGCTGAGCACCTGGCGCCAGCCCTGACCTGCCTTGGTGACGAGGTAGGTGTCCTGCCCGGGCTGGCCGAAGCAGTTGCCACCGTCCGGCGTAGTCAGCTCGACCATCCGGGCAGGGTCGGGGTGAGGCGATGGGTAAGCACGGCTCTTGCCCGGTGCGGACTGCAACCCTTCGGTACCGGCGTGTTCCACTCCGCAGCCAAGACCCCCTCACCCCGGCCCTCTCCCGGACGCACGGGGAGAAAGGGGAGGAACTGACCTTCTTGCAATCTGGGGCCGCAATCCGTCGCGGCACGGGCCATGCAAGGCGACTCACCGGGGCCGCTTGGCCCCTGCACCGTTGGAGGAAGCCCGCCATGCTGGCACGTCGCGCCCTGCTCGCCGCATCCCTGGCCGCCGCCATCCGCCCGGCGCGTGCCGCGGCCCCGCCGGAAGTGCTGGTCATGGCCAAGCAGATTGACGACCTGACCAGCCTGGACCCGCATGAAGCCTTTGAGGCGTCCAGCGGAGAGATCGTCAAGAACATCTACCAGCAACTGCTGGCCGTGGACCCGCAGGACCCGAGCCGCCTGCAAGGCGAGCTGGCGGAAAGCTGGTCGGTCAGCGAGGACGGGCTGACCCAGAGCTTCGTGCTGCGCGAAGGGGCAAAATTCACCACCGGGCGTCCGGTCACGGCGGCGGACGCGGCGTTCTCGTTCCAGCGCGCGATCAAGATGAACAAGTCGCCGGCCTTCATCCTGGGACAGTTCGGCTTCACGCCGGACAACGTGGAGGAGCGCATCCAGGCCACTGGCCGCACGCTGCTGCTGCGCACCGCGGAGCGCCAGGCGCCGAGCTTCGTGCAATACTGCCTGACCGCCAACGTGGCGAGCGTCGTGGACCGCGAGGCCGTGCTGTCCCACGTATCGGACGGCGACATGGGCAATGCCTGGCTGCGTCAGAACAGCGCCGGCTCCGGCCCTTGGGTGCTGAAGGGCTGGCGCGCTAACGAGTCCGTCGTGCTGGACCGCGCGCCGCGGATGGCCGGCGCCGTCAACCGGGTGGTGACCCGGCATGTCGCCGATCCTACGGCGCAACTGCTCATGCTGCAGCAGGGCGACGCCGACATCGTGCGCAACCTATCCTCCGACCAGCTGCAGGCGTTGGGCGAAACGTCCGGCCTGCCGTTTGTCAGGGCGGACCGTGCCATCCTGATCTACCTGGCGCTGAACCAAAGCCAACCTGCGCTGGCAAAGCCCGCCGTGCGGCAGGCCATCAAGTGGGCCGTGGACTACGCCGGCATCCAGCGCAGCTTGGTGCCGCAGACTTGGCGCGTCCACCAGGCGTTCCTGCCCGCCGGGATGCCCGGCGCCCTGACCGACCTGCCGTTCCAGCAGGACGTGGCGCGGGCCAAGGCCCTGCTCGCCGAGGCCGGGCTGCCAGACGGGTTCGACCTTGCGCTGGATCACCCCGCTATCCCGCCTTATGCCGAGATCGCGCAGGCCCTGCAGGCGAACCTGGCGGCGGTGGGCATACGCCTGACGCTGCTGGCCGGGGACCAACGGCAGATTATCACCAAGACGCGGGCGCGGCAGCACCAGGCGGCGCTGCTGTATTGGGGGTCGGACTACTTCGATCCGAACTCGACTGCCCAGGCATTCTGCGTCAACCCCGACAATGCGGACGACGCCAAGCTGCGGACCGTTGCGTGGCGGAACAACTGGCGGGACGCGGCGCTCAGCACGGCGGCGGCGGTCAATGCGCGGGAAGGCGATGCCGCGAAACGCCTGGATGAATACCGCCGCCTGCAGCGCGATGCGCAGCAGTCCGACCCCTTCGTGATTCTGCTGCAGCAGGTCGAGGTGGCCGTGACCCGGCCGGGCGTCACCGGCTTCCACCTGGCGGGTTTGGCGGGGCGGACGGACTACGCGGCGGTGACCAAAGGCGCGTGAGGCATGACGTGCGGCAGAACCGGCTATGCCGGTTGCCGGTATGCAGGCGAAGTGCAAGCCTGGCAGCATGGACACGTGCAGCCGCTCCCCGCCCGGGGGGAGGCAGGAGGAGGAACTGGATGGACGTTATCCCGCAAGGCGCTGAGGCCAGGCTCGCGCCCGACTGGCCGCTCGACGTTTTCAACACCCTGCGGCGGGCCGGCGTGACCCAGGCGGCCTATGTGCCGGACGCCGGGCACTCGCGGCTGATCCAGCTCATGCACGGGGACGCGGCGGTGCGGACCGTCGTCCTGACGACGGAGGAGGAGGGCGTCGCGCTCGCGGCCGGCGCTTGGCTCGGCGGCGCGCGGGCGGTGCTGCTGATGCAGTCGAGCGGCGTCGGGAACTGCGTCAACATGCTGTCGCTGATGACGGCGTGCCGCTTCCCGTTCCTGACACTGGTGACGATGCGCGGCGAGTGGGCGGAGTTCAACCCGTGGCAGGTCCCGATGGGCCAAGCCGCCCCGGCGGTGCTGCAGGCGATGGGCCTCACCGTCCTGCGCCTAGAGCGTCCCGAGGATGCGGCGGAGGTCGTGTCTGCCGCGGCGGCGCTGGCCTATGAGGCGGACCAGCAGGTGGCCATACTGGTGTCGCAGCGCATGCTGGGCCGCAAGCAGTGGCTGGAGAGCAAGTAGTGGCAACCTCGTTTGGAACGCTGGACCGCCGGGCGGCAGTCAGGACCCTAATGGCGGGCGGCACGGACTGGCTGGTCGTCACCGGGCTGGGGTCGCCAGCCTATGACGTGTTCGACGCTGGCGATCGCGACGGCAATTTCTACCTGTGGGGCGCCATGGGCGGCGCGGCAATGGCCGGGCTAGGGCTGGCGTTGGCGCAGCCGGAGCGGCCGGTGGTGGTGGTGACCGGCGACGGCGAGCAGTTGATGGGCGCAGGCGCGCTGATGACCATCGCCGTCACCAAGCCCGGCAACCTGTCGGTTGTCGTGCTGGACAATGGCTATTACGGGGAGACCGGGATGCAGGTCAGCCACTCCGGCCTGGGCGTGCGGCTGGACCGGGTCGCGGCGGCCTGCGGCATCCCCGATGCGCGGGAAGTCACCGACGAGGCCGGGCTGCTCGCCTGCCCGTCGTGGCTGGGCCAGGTGTCCGGCGGCCCACGGCTGGCGGTGGTGCGGATCGGGGCCGGACACGTGGAGCGGGCGCTGCCGCCGCGCGACGGAGTGTTCCTGAAGACCAGGTTCCGGCGGCACCTCGGCCTGCCGGTGTCCTAACTGATGGGCCGCAACGCCGATGACCCGCGCTCGCTGCGGCGGCGGGAGGATGAACGGTTCCTGCGCGGCGCCGGGCGGTATGTGGACGACCTGCCAGCAGCCGGGCACCTGCATGCGCTATTCCTGCGCTCGCCGCATGCCCATGCCGACATCCTGGAGGTGCGAACGGCGGAGGCTGCGGGGATGCCGGGGGTGCGCGGCGTGTTCACCGCGGCCGACCTGCTGGCCGACGGCATTCGCCCGATCCCCTGCGCGATGGCGCTGCCGGCAGAGGCCGGGCTGGTCGTGCCGCCGCGCCATGCCCTGGCGTCCGGCCGGGTCCGCCACGTCGGTGAAGCCGTGGCGCTGGTGGTCGCGGACAGCGCCGCCGCCGCACGGGACGCGATGGAACTGGTGAGCGTGGGGTATGGCGACCTGCCGGCGGTGACGGCGCTGGGCGAGGCGCTGGCGCCGGATGCCCCGCAGCTCTGGCCGGAGACGCCGGGCAACCTGGCCTTCCATTATGAGCGCGGCGACCAGGCCGCAGTCCTAGCGGCCTTTGGAGCGGCGGCGCACACCGTTGATTTGGACCTGGTAAACAACAGGGTCGTCGCCGCATCCCTGGAAACCCGCACGGCGCTAGCCGAGCACGACCCGGCCACCGGACGGATGCGCCTGACCCTGAGCGGCCAGGACGTGCACGGCATCCGGCGGGACTTGGCGCACTGCTTTGGGGTGGCGCCGGAGAAGATACACGTACTCTGCCCCGATGTCGGCGGCGGCTTCGGCATGAAGAACGTCGTGCATCCCGAGCACGTCGCGCTGCTATGGGCGGCGCGGCGCCTGCGCCAGCCGGTGCGCTGGATCGCCGAGCGGACCGAGGACTTCCTGTCCGGCGCGCACGGGCGCGACAACCTGACGCGGGCGCGGCTGGCGCTGGATGCCGCCGGACGTTTCTTAGCGCTGCACGTCGAGACGACGGGGAACCTGGGCGCCTACGTCTCCGCCCTGGGACCCGGCGCGCACACGGCGTCGCCGGCGACGGCGATGGGCGGGCTGTATGAGGTGCCCGCCATGTTCATGGATGTGCGCGGCGCCTTCACCAACACCGTCCCGCTGGACGCCTACCGCGGCGCAGGCAAGCCGGAAGCCAACTACATCATCGAGCGCCTGGCGGACCTTGCTGCCCACAAGCTAGGCCGGGACCGCTTGGCATTGCGTGAGGCCAACCTGATCCGGGTGTTCCCGCACACCAGCGCACTGGGCATCACGATGGACACCGGGACGTTCGGCGACAACCTGGCCGCGGTCATGCTGGTTGCAGATAGGGCCGGCTTTCCCGCGCGCCGCGCTGAGGCCGCCCGGCGCGGGCGCTTGCTGGGCCAGGGGATCGCCTGCTTCCTGGAAACCTCCCGCGGCAGGCCCGGGGAGGACGGCGGCGTCCGGTTCCTTGGGGATGGCTCGGTCGAGCTGCTGTCGGGCACCCAGTCCAATGGCCAGGGGCACGAAACCAGCTTTGCCCAGTTCGCCGCGGCCCGGCTGGGCTTGCCGGTAGAGGCGTTCCGGCTGGTGCAGGGGGACAGCCGCCGGGTTGGGTTCGGCGGCGGCCATGGCGGCGCGCGCTCGCTGCCAATGGCCGGTACTGCGCTGGTGATGGCGCTGGATTCCGCGCTGGCCAAGGCCCATGCGGAGGCCGCGCGCCTGCTGCAATCCGACCCGGCGGCGGTTAGCTTTGCGGATGGGGTATTCCGTACGGCCGAGGACGCCAGCGTTGGGCTGCTGGAATTGATGCGCACCCTGCCCGCTGGCGCGCTGGACGCGGACGCCCATAACCCCAACGAGGCGTTCGTGTTCCCGAACGGCGCGCATGTGGCGGAGGTGGAAGTTGATCCGGAGACCGGCGCAGTGTCGCTGGTGCGCTACGTCGCGGTGGACGACTACGGCGTGCTGGTCAATCCGCTGCTGACGGAGGGCCAGGTCCAGGGCGGCCTGGCGCAGGGGATCGGACAGGCGTTGATGGAGGGCGTGCATTACGACCCCGGCGACGGCCAGTTGCTCACTGCCTCGTTCCAAGACTACTGCCTGCCGCGGGCAGCCGATCTGCCGGCGCTGGAGGTGCGGTTCAACGAGCATCCGACCGCGCGCAATCCGCTGGGCGCCAAGGGATCGGGTCAGGCCGGCGCCATCGGCGCGCCGCAAACGGTCATGTCCGCCATAGCAGACGCTCTCGGCATCGCACACTTGGACATGCCCGCAACGCCGGAGCGGGTTTGGCGGGCGTGCCGGGCACGGACAGCGGAGATGCCGACTTGAGCTGGGAGACGGCCCGTCCAGGGAAAGCGGCCTGGGGAGTGTCAAAAACCTTGGGCGCTATGCCGCAAGCTGGATCGCATGGTGGCCAAACCGCCCGTCCAGCACTGCGGCCCTGACCTGAAGCACTTGGTGGGCGCCTTGGGGCGACCAGCGCATCTGCTGGCGCTTGTTCATGCGGGCACTCACCAGCTGGTTGACGGTGCCCTCGGCCCGCGAGGTCGGGATCGGCTTGCCAGTCCGGGAGCGCTGGCCGTAGTCGATCAGCGCGCCCTCGTTGGTCTCGATGTAGGCCTGCAGCTCCGTGCAACGCGCGAGCAGGCGCTTCGCCCTTGCTTCCATTGCGGGGTCGTTCAGCACGGTGGCGTCCTTGGCCCAGCTGGTGATCCGGCCCAGAGCCTCGCATGCTTTCTCGTGGTGGCCGTTCCAGAGCAGGTGCCGCAGCCTTTCAACGTCGATCTGAGCGTGGTCGAGCGGGGCGAGGGACGGCGGCTCGACGGCGCATGAGCTGCCCATGACCTGTTCGACGTGGTGCACGCGCATGGAGAGATGGAACCAGTCGAGGACGGGCTCCACTGGGCCGTCTGTGGCCGAGCGCACCAGCGCCGGCAACGCGGGGTCGCCGTCGCTGATCGTGGTAACCGCGCCGCCCTCCCGCCAGCCCTGGGCTTGCAGCGCCGCGCGCAGCAGGGCATGCGGCTGCTCGGCCACGCTTCGCACCAAGGCAAAGCGCCGGGTGGGCTGTCCTTCCCGCTCCACCTTGCCGCAGATCGCCTCAAAGTTGCGAACCTGGTGACCCGGCATCGCACGTATGTAGGCGCCATCGAGCATGACGACGGGCCGGTTCGCATCCGCCGCTGCGGCCTTGGCCGTATCGTCTCGGACAGCCGTGACCTCGGCTGCTGCTTGCCGGTCGGCGGCCTCGAGCTGCAGGGCGATGGCATGGGTGCGGGTGCGCAGGCTCCCATGGTTTGCCGGCGAGACCGTCCGTGCCCACTCCTGGGTCGCAGAAGGGCGGCAGCGGCACATCCTGAACCGCGGCGCCTCGACCTCGACCGTGCCGAACAGGGCCTGCAGCCGACGCGTGCGCCGGTCATGGAGCGGCTGCAGTGTCCCGCATCCCACGCAGGCCCGGTGATGGGCCGCATACTCCGCCACCTGACCGCACAGCATGCTCGCCTGCACCTTGGCCAGCAGCGTTTTGGTGTCGGACAACACAAGGCCGACCTCCGCGAGCGTGCTGACCACCACAGGCCGGCTGAACGTCACCAGCTCCGTCGTCGTCACCTCGCCCCCGCTCGCCCTCGCCTCCAGCCGCACCGTCCGCTGCATCAAGCCCGCCCCTGATAGTCAGGCCTCAGCCAGACCGATCAGACCACCTTTGGCATCAGACCACCTTCGGCAAGCCACCTGCCCCAGGTTTTTGACACTCCCCGCGGGCATCTTGGTCCAGGTTGCGGAACGCGGCCGAGAGGCTGTCGCTGCGATGCTCGAGCGGCGCGCCGCCCAGCGCCCAGAGCGCGTTTTGCGATCCTTCGGCCAGGGCGACGTAGCTCTCGCCGCCTAGGATCACATGGGCATGCTCGAAGCCAGAGTAGGCGAGGCGGAAGTGATACAGCCGGTGATCGAGCGTCGCGCCCGCGACCGTCACGCCGAGGTCGGCCATGTCGGTGAAATCCGACAACCCCATGCGGCCGGGTTCCTGGACCTGGCGGAAGATCACCTCCTGGTCCGCGCCATGCACGGCACGCCAGGACCGGATGCGGCGCTCCAAGGTGCGACGTGCCCCGGCGGACAGGGTGGGATGGCGCCGCTGCATCTCTTCAAAGACCGCGACGACGCGCAAGCCCGGCGCCGCTTTCAGCATCGGCACGACCTTGGCATCGAAGAAGTCGACCAGTGGATCAGGCCGGCGACGGCCACGCGGCTGCTTCTGCGATGACGGAAGCCGGTGGCTCTGCTCATAGCGGTAGGCGGTGGCGGTGCTGATCGACGTCTTGGCCGCGGCGACAGCCGGGCCGTCTGTGTGTCGGAAGGTCATGTAGAGCCTTATCTGATGGTCGGTGACATGGCGGCCGGGCAATGAGCGGATCCCCTCGGGAGGACCTATCCACAGACCAGACCGGTCGCGATCACCAGACCATCGCCCTCCTCCTGGAGACCTCAGGCCAGATTTTCTGTCGCTTGCGCCTTCGGTCGGGCTTCGCCCTCCCTTGCGCCGCAAGCGACAGAACGTTTTCTCATCCTGATTGACGGGCGTTCTCACCTTGATTGTCGCGATACACGTTCCGTCGCAACTTGCGTCGGGTCACCACCTGCCCGGCGCCATCCACCGCATGGACCTGGAAAACGGATTTGGCCGTGTCGAGGCCGATCATGGTAATGCTCATTGCGGGCGGCTCCCTTTCTGCCGGTTCTCACGACCCGCATCTTGGCACATCGAT
>JAABUU010006851.1_pt1 | contig 12024 bp, 13 predicted proteins | sample 5559301 | NCBI WGS metagenome assembly JAABUU01 (sample SAMN10711884, study PRJNA513360) | rock metagenome | isolation source: Antarctica rocks | place: Antarctica: Victoria Land, Richard Nunatak white
TTGCCCCGGCTCGGCCGGATGCGGAAGCAGGCGCTGTCGCCGTTATGGAACACCCAGGTCCACCATGTCGCCTTGCCGACGCGTGCGCTGGTCTCGTCGGATTGCAGGATGGTCCCCGACAAGAGCCGGTCCCGGATCATGCTGCTCTGGTGGGCGAAGGCGTCGCCGCTCCCCTGCAGCATGTTGGCCAGTGCGCCCTCGCTGATCTCCAGCCCTAAAAGATCGGACATCAGCCGGGCCAGGCGCTCGAACGGGATCGCTTGTGCGAACCGCAGGTAAAGCACAAAGGCCCGCAGGTTCGCCCCGAACGGCGAGCCCGGCTCCAACCCTGCGGGTGGGGAAGCCTTGAACCGTCGCGCGCAGCATGGGCAGCTTCCGCCATGCAGCGTCACGCGGGTCACGTCCGGCACGATCTCGGGGATCTCGATCCGGTCATAGGCTTGGACCGCCATCTGGCAAACGCCGCGCACATCGGCTTGGCAATGGCCACACCGCTCAGCCAAGACATCGCGCCGCCGCGTCGGATCGGGATGCAGGGGACGGTGCGCCCCCGCATGGACCTTGCCTTTCGGCTTCGCCTTGGCGCTGCCGCTTGCTTTGTGTCCCTGGCTGGGCGGCCTCGAGGAGTTGTCCGGCGTCTTGGACGGCAGCTTCAGCTTGTCGCGCAGCGTCGCGTTCTCCCCTTCCAATGCCGCAACGCGGACCGCCAGCTCATCAACACGCGCCAGCAACGTCGCGATCAGCGCGTCCTTCTCGGCAGCAGACAACGGTGGAACATCGGGCACCAAACGCATCAAGCCGTAGAATCACGACCCCGTCCTCAGGTCAACACAACGTCGCAACCCGCTCCCGCAAAGCCTCGTCGGCGGTGTTCAGCCATCCTGCCCATCGCTCATCCGAACAGGAGGGTGAGCAAATACCCGTTGCGGATTGGGGGGGCTATGCCACGCTTCGAAGCGGGGGCTGGAATACAAGAAGCGTGTCATCGGTCAGCACGCAGCCGATGAGGCACTTGCGGACTTAACTGCTGATGAGCCGATGCGGCGCCCCGGCCCGCGCACCGAGGCCGGGGAGGATCGAACGAGCACGGCGAGCGCCAAGACGCGCGAGGTCGCCTCCCTCAAGGTCCGGGCCGGAACACGAGGAGAGCGGCATCCGATCCCAGCAGCCCGGCACGAGCCGCGACGAACAGCCGATCCAGCTCAGGCACGAACAGCGACGTGCGCGCGCCGGAGCGCGTCGGGATATGTGCGAGCGCGTGATAGCCCGTTGCGTCGCCTTGCAGCACGTCCACTAGTCCCTCGCCGCAACTGACGTAGATGCGCCGGCGCTTGGCATCGAAGAACACATCGTCGGCGTCGCCGCAGGTCTCGACGTTGGCCTTGATCGCTCCGTTGGCGGTGTCGAGCAGAACCAGCCGTGCCGGATCCCAGAAGGCGGTGGCAAGAAGGCCTTGGGTTTCGTCGAGCGCCATCGGGTAGCTTGAGCGCAACCCTGGAACCTGCCAGGTCGCGGTTTGCCGCCCGGTTCCCAGATCAACGACGGCGATTTGATGAGCATCGGGCACGTTCACGTAAGCGCGGTGTGCAGCCGCGTCGATGCCGAACCCCTCAGGGTGGGCGGGCAACTTCGCCCGGCTCACGACGGAGCGGCTGACAGGGTCGACCACGGCCAGCCCTCCTTTCCCATAGCCGACGAAGACCTGTCCGGATCGCGGCTCCACACGGACGTTGTCGGCGTCATCGCCCAGATCGATGACGCCGACCGGAGAAAGGTCCTCGCCCCGGAACACGCGAACGGAACCGTCACCCGCGCTAGCCACCGAGACGATGTCTGCCGCAGGGGAGTAACCGACCCCTTGAGGGTCTTTGAAGCCGCTTACCCGCTGGACGACATGCCGTCCGGCTATGTCGATGACATCCAGGGTGCCATTGCCAAGTTCGGCGACGAACAGCCACCCCCGCCGTAGGTCTACGGCCATGTGATCGATACGCCCACTCGTGTGAGGCAGGGGGATGGTCGCTTCTAGAACGAGAGGCGGCGAGAGGTCCGCAGCCCAAGCCTGGCCTGACGCCACCCAGAGAAGCGTGGCGAGCAGGCACCGGAAAACAGCAGTTTGAGCCACGGACATCATCCTGCCCTCGCGTCAGCTACGGGCCACGTTCACCTTGTCCAGGGCCGCACGCAGTCCCTTGGCCAGCTTGGCCGCGTCGTCGTTGGCCCAGAAGTGCATGAAGAACAACCGGGGCTGGTCGTCCAGCATATGGTTATGCACGGCCGTGACCTCGATGCCGTTCTCGCGCAGGGTCCGCAGCACCGGGTTCACCTCGGCCGCGGTCAGCACGAAGTCGCCGGTGATCGCCGCCTTGCCGCCGCCGGTCGGCTGGAAGTTGATCGCCTCGGCAGACCCCATGGCGACCGGCACCTCCATGCCGCCGTCCTTGATCGTCTCGGCACGCGGTATGCCAACCTGGTAGACGCCACCGGCGGCCTTGCCTTTTGCGCCCAAGACTTGGTCGATCATTGCGGTGTCGAGGTCCAATTGCGCCGGCTGCTCGCTGCCGGCTGCGGGTGCCTGCGAGCTGGCGGATGCGGTCGCGTTCCCGAGCGGCGTCTTGCTGAGCGCAAGACCGTCGTGCAACGCGGCCGCGAGCTTGGCCGGTTCGCCATGGCCGAGCACGTGCATGTAAAGCGTCGAGGGCTGGGCACGCAGCAGGTGGTTGTGCAGCGCCGTGATCTCGATGCCGTTCTCGACCAGCTTCTTCATCACCGGCCCAACCTCGTCCTCGGTCAGCACGAGGTCGCCCATGACCATCGCCATGTTGCCCTTGCCCTGGAAGGCGAGCCAGGAGCCAAGCGCCAGCGTCGGCTTGATGTCGACGCCGTCCAGCTTGACGTGCAGGTCGGTGCGCGGCAGGCCCACGCGGTAGACGCCGCCAGCCATCTCTGTGCCGGGCTTGCCGAGCGCGTCCGCGACCTTAGCCCAATCGGCATCAGCCGCGCCTGCCGCCATCGGCAGCATCATGCACAGCGCCGCGGCCTTGAGTGTCGTCTTAACCATGTGCGTCTCCTAAGTTTCTCATTGTTCCGGCCGCCTACTGCAGCGGTCGGATGTCCAATCGGTCGAAGCGGGTGACCGAATCTGCCTTGGTCCACAGCGCGACCTTGCCAAGCCCGGTGAAGGTGCGGTCGCTATGGGTGAGCAGGGGCTTGCCGTCGAAGGAAACCGAGAACCGGTCGCCTTCGGCGCGAAGGGTCAGCGTGTGCCAGGCGCCGGAGGACACCTTTGCCGAGGCGCTGGCCATCTGCTGGCGGTCGCCCTTCACCACGCGATAAAGGCGGACGTTGTCCTCCAGGGCATTGGCGCGGACAACGTAGTAGTTGTCGGCATCCCGCACCCGGACTGCCAGGCCGCCGGCGCGGTCGCCTTTGCCCGAGATGGCCTTGAAGCGGACGCTCGCCTCCACGTCCTGCGCTGGCAGCGGCTCATAGACGGCGAGCGGGAAACGATAGTCGGTCGCGTCGGCGCTCACCTGCGCGATCGCCTTGCCCTGTGTTGCCGTGGGGTCGGCCACCACTTGCCAATCGCCAAGAGCCCCCTTCCCGGTGCGCCAGTTGGTCCGGAATTCGGGCGGCAGCGGTCCGACCTGGTAGCGGGACAGGTCGAGGTCGCCTGTCACGCCTTGCGCACGGGCTGCGGGCAGAAATGGGAACGCCAGCGCGGCGCTAATAATTGTGCGTCGGTTCATCAAACGACTCCCACGAGGTGCAGCACGATGCCTGCGGCCGAGCAGGCCAGCAGGGTCGGGATCATGCCGACCTTGAAGCGGAACACCGCAACCAGCGCCGCAGCTGAGAGCGCAAGTGCCCACGGGTCGAGGCTGGTCAGCACGGGCGCGTCGAAGCCGATGCCCAAGGTCCGGAATGGGTGCGTTTCACGAAACCAGGTGTGCAGGGCGAACCAAACGGCCAGGTTCAGGATAACGCCGACGACCGCCGCGGTGATGGCGGACAAGGCCCCGCTCAGCGCCTTGTTGCCGCGCAGCCCCTCGATGAAGGGCGCGCCGAGGAAGATCCACAGGAAGCACGGCGTGAACGTGACCCAGGTGGTCAGCAACCCGCCAAGCGTCCCGGCGAGCATGGGGTGCAGCGCGCCGGGGTCGCGGTAGGCGGCCATGAAGCCCACGAACTGCGTGACCATGATGAGCGGCCCCGGCGTGGTCTCCGCCATGCCCAGGCCGTCCAGCATCTCGCCAGGCCGAAGCCAATGGTAGTTCTCGACCGCCTGCTGCGCGACATAGGCGAGCACGGCATAGGCACCGCCGAAGGTGACCACCGCCATCTCGCTGAAGAACAGGGCGATGCGGCTGAACGTGTTGCCTGTCCCGAGCGTGAGCAGCAGAACAGCAACCGGCACCAGCCAGAGCACGAGCCAGATCGCGGCAGCACGTCGTGCGCCGGCGATGGTGGCCTGAGCGTGCGCCGGCAGCTCCTCGCCCAGCAGGCTGTCCGCCTCCGCTAGACCCTTTGCGCCGCCGCCTCCGTGTCCACCGCCGACCTGGAACAGGGAAGAGCCAGCGCTTGTGCCGAGCCAACCAGCCAATCCGGCCAGGATGAGGATCAGCGGGAACGGCACGCCCAGGAAGAAGATGCCGACGAACGCTGCCGCCGCGATGCCGATCATCAGGCGGTTCTTCAGTGCCCGGGAGCCGACGCGGACCACCGCCTGGAGCACGACAGCCAGCACGGCGGATTTCAGGCCGAAGAACAGCGCCGCGATAGCGCCGACCTGGCCCCAGCCCGCGTAGATGTAGCTCAGCGCCATGATGGACAGCAGGCCCGGCAGCACGAACAGGCCGCCCGCCATGATGCCGCCGCGGGTGCCGTGCATCAGCCAGCCGATGTAGATGGCGAGCTGCTGCGCTTCCGGGCCTGGCAGCAGCGTGCAGTAGGACAGCGCGTGCAGGAAGCGCGCCTCGCCGACCCAGCGCTTCTCGTCCACCAGGATGCGGTGCATGACCGCGATCTGCCCAGCAGGACCGCCGAAGCTTAGGGCAGCCACCCGCAGCCAAACCCAGAATGCCTCACGGAGGGTGACACCATGCCCGGCTGCATTGGGCTTTGCCAGCGGCATAGGGGTATCTACGTCGTCGGGCAGCGAAGAGGCTCCACTCATGGCAGCATCGCTTTCGGCCCCGCGTGGGCCGGCGCCGGTGGCGTTACGGCAAGCCAGTTGTGGTTCGCCTCTGTAGTATTGCGGCACAAGCGGCGAAGCGCGGGATAGGATGCCACCCTTGCCTTCTGCTGAGCGAGGTTGTCGGCGTGAGATTGCGGTCTCACCGGCATGGCCAAGCCTGCCGCAAAGCCAGCGAGACGCCGGCGAGCATGTCCAACTCCAGGAACTTTGGGTTAGCCTGCATCCAGGTCAGAAACACCCTGGGCAAGTCCTCGATTTCGTAGGACACGCCGCATAACCCGCCCTTGTCCCCTCCCTCGCCGTAAGCGGTAAGCGTGTCGGCCACACCGAGGAGGTAGGCCGAGCACCAGCCCGACGCACCGCCCTGCTCTACTTTACAAATTTGAACGAGGCTGCCTGCCGAACGGTCCTCGGCTGCTTGTGCAGCTGCGGGAAGGCCACCCGCGACAACACCGACCAAAGCCAGGATGGGCCATGTGAACGACTTGACTAACATTGCGCTCACCTCTTGGTTGGGGAGGATGAAACCCTGTTCACGGTGCGCTTGCTGATCGGACTGCCGCCGCACCCGCAGCCGGCGTCCAGTTGTGGATTTCATGCTGGGGAGTGCTGCACCAGGCGTAGAGGGCGTCGTAAATCACCATGCCCTGTTCCAGCATGGCGTGGTCGTCCGGGAAGTTGGCCGACAGCCCGAGCGAGATGGCGTGCAGGCCAGCCGCCTCCGGTGCGAGGTCGTGCCGCGCTGTGTCCGCGCCGCGCACGATCAACGCAAGCCGGTCCAATGCAGGGTCCTGGATGGCATGATGGCGCAGGATCGTGTCAAAGGAACACAGGTCGCCATCATGCGCGAACGGCTCGGCACCAGGGATGTCGTACGGCACGGCCCCGGTCCTGGCGGCAACGGCCAGAACCTGGTCCGTGGGCACATAGACGAACTCCGCCTCGGGTTCGATGAAGCGCCGGATCAGCCAGGGGCAAGCGATGCGGTCGATCTTGGGATGTTCGCGCGTGATCCACTGCATGACATCGCCCTCCACCTCAGGCCAGCATGGATACGTCCGAACCCTAGAAGGATACAAGCGTACTATGAGCACAAATCGTGCTATGCTTGATCTATGGACCACACTGTCCGCATGAACGATCCCGAGGCACCCGATGTGCAGGCCTTTGAGCGCTGGCTGCTGCTGATCCACCAGATCCCTGCCAAGCCCGCCTACCTGCGCGTGAAGGTGTGGCGTCGGCTGCAGGCGCTCGGCGCCGTGACCGTGAAGAACGCCGTCTATGCCCTGCCTGCGAATGATCAGACCCAGGAGGACTTCGAGTGGCTGCTGAAGGAGATCACGGATGTCGGCGGCGAGGCGCTGATCTGCGAGGCGCGGTTGATCGCCGGCCTCTCCAACCAGGAAGTCCGGGCGATGTTCAACACGGCCCGCGATGCCGACTACACGGCACTCGCCAAGGAGGCCCGCGATCTCGGCCAAGAGTTGGCCGCTGGCGTGGACGCATCGACTCGCGCCGACGCGCAAGCGCGTCTAGCCCGGCTCAAGACTGATGCGGCCCGGGTGGTTACCATCGACTTCTTCGGGGCGAACGCCCGTGAAACCCTGGATGGCCTGCTTGCGACGCTCGGCACCCTTTTGCAGGAACACGGACCCATGCGAATGATCCAGGGTGATATGACAGGGGGTGGCAGCGCCCTCGCCGGCCGGGTGTGGGTGACGCGCACCGGCGTGCATGTGGACCGGATTGCCTCGGCCTGGCTGATCCGGCGGTTCATCGATCCTGAAGCCCGGTTCAAGTTCGTGCCCGCCAGGGATTATATACCAGAACCTGGTGAGTTGCGCTTTGACATGTTCGAGGCGGAGTTCACCCACGAGGGCGACAACTGCACCTATGAGGTGCTGCTGGGACGGGCGGGCCTTTCTGACCAGGCGCTCGCCGCCATCGGCGAGATCGTGCACGACATCGACCTGAAGGACGGCAAGTTCGGCCGTGAGGAGGCGAGTGGCATTGCCCGGCTCGTTGACGGGATCGCGGCCACGACCGAGGACGACGGACGCAGGATCGAGCGCGGTTCCGTAATGCTGGACGATCTCTACGAATACTACCGCACCGCTCGGGTCTGACGCTTATACCTCAAGGCAAACCAAAGACGATCCACCTCAACATTCGACCTCGAACAAGCAGTAAGGCGATCCAGAGCCTACCTACGCGCTGTCCGTCAAACGAACCCTGGCGGACAGCAGGCTGCTCGTTGCCTATGTTGGGGTTCCGGTAGCAACGGAACCGGAAGTTCGTTTCAACACAAACTCAACCGGGCCTAGCTTGCGGGCCATAGGTACATGCACGGGTTGATGCGTCCGCCGGGCGGCCTGCGTGCAAGTCGGTGAAGTCACCCCGGCGCGCTGTAACAAACGATGGTTATTTGTGCCCGCGTCAACGGCAGCAGGATGCTTTCCCGCCGTCAACCTGGATGGGAGGACATGGCACGGTTCCGAACGAGCAGAACACGCAGCAGTCGCCCGTATTCGGCCGGAGCAGCACCTCGCAGCCGGTGCATTCGTAGAAGAACAGGCAGGCGTTGGTCGGCATGGTTTCCGTCTTGGCCGTGCCGCAGTGTGGGCAGGTCAGGGTCGATTCCAGGATCACCGTGCCCTCAAGCATAGGCGTAGCCCAGGTAGAGCAGCACGAACCCGGCCAGCAGGCCGGCCGTGGTCAGGCCACGAACCACGGGCTTGGTGCAAACGCTGCCGGGCGCGCAAAGGGCAGCCGTCCGGCGCTGGCGCCACAGCAGAACGGCCCCGCCAACGAGGCAGATGGCAGCAGCAGCGAGCAGGGCCACCCGGTGCGGCGCCGCGAGGACAGCGACGCTGTACAGCCAGGCCGTCCCAAGGCCGAAGGTGGCGAGGATGAAGGGCAGGCCGCAGCATGAGGCCACCGCGAACGCCGCAGCAAGGCCGCTGGCGGTGAGCAGCACGGCCCCGCTGCCACGGGCTGCGGGTGCGATCTCAGCGGACCCGGCGGGAAGGTCGGAGGGCATGGGCGGTCTCCTTGACGGAAGGGCAAGGCCGACCCTTACAGTCTGTAGCAGCTACAGACTCAAGCGCTTTCGGAGGGCCAGGCCATGGGACATGACGGCATTGCCATTGGCGAGTTGTCGCGGCAGACGGGCTGCAACATCGAGACGGTGCGCTACTACGAGCGCATCGGCCTGTTGCCGAAGCCGTCCCGGCGCGGCACCTACCGCCGCTACGAGGCGCAGGACGTGGGGCGGCTGGCGTTCGTCCGGCGTGCCCGCGAACTCGGCTTCACGCTGGACGAGGTACGCGCTCTCTTGGCACTGGCCACGGGAGGCCAGGACGCCTGCGCCGAAGTGCGCGAGATTGCGGCAACCCACCTTGCCGACGTGCGGACCAGGATTGCAGACCTCCGGGCGATGGAGCGTGCATTGGCACAGGCGGTTCGCGGGTGCGATGCGGGCGAGATGACTGGCTGTCCGGTGATCAGTGCGCTCTCATCGGTTGCCATGGGCGCGTGACGCCCCCGATGCTGAGTCGAACTTCCGGTTCCGTTGCTACCGGACCCCATGTTGGATGTTGCGGCCAAAACGCACATTCTGCGGTGCTGCAAAGTGTATGAACTCTATCTCTGGGTCTAGAATCTATACAGGCCCGCTAACATCGCTGCGAGAAACGGTATGTTCAGCCATGTGAACGTCGGCGCGCGCGACCTCCTGGCTCTGGCGAGGTTCTATGACGCCGTGCTGACACCCCTCGGGCTGACCCGCGCCGATGGCGGCAAGATCGGCGGGCAGCCTGGAGTGCTGTGGCGGCCAGCCGGGCGACGCTGGCCGCAGTTCTGCGTGCAGCCTCCCTTCAACGGCCTACCTGCAACCTGGGGCAATGGCGTCCAGGTCAGCTTTGCCGCGCCGACCCGCGAGGCCGTCGATGCGGCATGGCGGGCGGCACTCGCCCATGGCGGTGCGGACGAAGGGGCGCCGGGGCTGCGGGAGAGGTATGCACCGGATTTCTACGCCGCCTATTGTCGCGATCCGGAGGGCAACAAACTGTGCTTCGTCCATGCCGGCGGGATGTGAGGTGACAGACCCATCGCCTATTCCCGTACCGTCTCGACAGAAGGACGGACCCTGTTGGCGAAGTCGGCCGCCCCGCTCCGTCGCTGATCCAAACGCCGGGCAAGCGGCCTGCAAGCTGGGTGAGGGCGGGCTTGCCGGGGCCAGCATCCCATGAACAAACAGCCAACTTCGACTTCGCCAACAGGGTCCGGTCGTTTGACAGAGTGGTACAGCGCTCAGTCTTCCGATGCTGCAAGGTAAGATGGATGGCACGAGCGGGCCTTTTCAGCCGTCATCCGGCGTATTCCACCCGCCTGTGCGCTCTGTTGTCGGCGCATAACCCCGGAACGCCCATCGCATCGCCAGGGCGCAGGGACGGCGCCAGCCGGCCGTCACCCGCACGCGCCACAGCCGCTCGGCTCCGGCGAAGCCGCTTGCAGCCCCACCGTCCCAATCCAGCTCGGCCCGTCCCTGCAAGTGCAGCAGACCACCACTTGCAAAGTCCACGAACAGCAGGCCCGCCCGCGGGTCCAGCAACAGGTTGCCCAGGGTGTTGAAGTAGCGGTTGCCCCGGAAGTCCGGAATGGTCAGCACGTCCCCGTCCACCCGGACGAAGCCGGGCCGGCCGCCGCGGTGCGACATGTCCAGCCCGCCCGCGCCCCCGCCGTCCGTGCCGCTGCCCGACGCCACAAAGAACGTGTCCGTGCCCGCGATCAGCGCGCGTGCCTGCGAGTCCACGCAATCAAGGTGCTCGGCGGCTTCGGCCCGGTTCGGTGCCTCCCCTCCTTCGACCTCGCGCGCCTGGATGTACTGCGGGCAATTCCCGAAGCTCTGCCGCACGCCGACAGTGAACCCGTGCCCGTCCACCGCGAGCACGGTGCCGTTGGCGCGGTTGCGCCGGCGCGTGCCCAGGTCGATGCCAAGCAGCCCAGCCAGAGCGCCTGCGCGCAGCCCAGCCCCTGCCGGGTCGTCCCAGCTTGGCGAGGCGGCGATGTGCAGCGTGCGTCCGTCCGGGCTGGACACGAAGCCGGGTGGTCCGGCCAGCGCCGTCGCCATCGGCCAGCCCGCCTCATCCGCCACGGCGGCGAACAGGATGGGGAGCTGGGCGAAGAACAATCGGTGCTGGTCGGGCATCCAGTCCCGGATGGGCGCACCATGGACCTGCACGCCGGCCCGCATCTGGGCCTCATGCTCGCCGTGATGGAACGGGTCACCGTCCACGCGCCACGCCCTACGCCACGGCCGGCACGGGCAAGCGCGGCATCGGCTCGAAGCGGGGCAGCGCCTCGACGCGCCCGAGCCACGCCCGCACAGCCGGGTAGGGATCGAGCGCAATCCCACCCTCCGGCGCGTGGGCGACGTAGGCGTAGCAGGCAAGGTCGGCGATGGTGGGGTGCCCGGCTGCGAGGAACGCCCGTGGCGCGGCGAGGTGACCGTCCATGAAGGCGAGCAGCCGCCCGGCGATGGCCTTCGCGCGCACCGGGTCGGCATCTGGGCGCATGTTCCACAGCGTGATTGCCCGCGCCGCCGCCGGGCCAAAAGACAATTCGCCCGCGGCGATAGACAGCCAGCGCTGCACGGCGGCCGCCGCCTCCGGCACCTTCGGCAGCCAATGCCGGTCGGGATCGTAGCGCTTGGCCAGGTATACCAGGATGGCGTTGCTGTCGGCGAGCACGAGGCCACCGTCCTCCAGCACCGGGATTTGTCCAAGCGGGTTCAGCGCCAGGAAGGCCGGCGTGCCCCGCACTGCCGCGGGCGCGTCGCGGTAGGCGTAGGACAGGCCGAGCATCCGCAACAGCAGCTCGACCCGGTGTGCGTGGCCCGACAGCTTGGTGCCGTGCAGGGTGATGGCGGGATCAGGCATGGTGAAACTTCCGTTGCTACGTCCCGATAATGGGCCTTGCGCCAGGCGCGGCAAAGCGGCGTAGGATGCAAGTCATCCTTTCATGAAGTGAAATGCCGGATGGACCGCCTGGACGAGTTGACGGTGCTGGTGGCCGTGCTGGAAGCCGGCAGCCTTGCCGCGGCCAGTCGGCGCCTGCGCCGCTCGCCTCCGTCCATCACGCGAGCGCTTGCGGCCCTGGAGGACCGGGTGGGCGCACGGCTGGTGGAGCGCACCACCCGTCGCCTGGCGGCCACGGAGGCGGGCCGGACCCTGGCCGGGCAGGCGCGCGCGGTCCTGGCCGGCTATGCCGACGCCGTGCGCGACGCGAACGAGGCGCCGCTGCGCGGCACCTTGCGGGTCACGGCACCGGTGGTGTTCGGGCGGCGGCATGTCACGCCGCTGGCCATCGCCTTCCTGGACGCGCACCCGGCCGTGGCGGTTGACTTGGTGTTGGCCGACCGCAACCTGGACCTGGTCGAGGAAAGGCTGGACGCCGCCGTGCGGATCGGGCCGCTTGCGGATTCCAGCCTCGTCGCGCGCCGGGTGGGCGAGGTGCGGCGCGTGCTGGTGGCAAGTCCGGGTTACCTCGCCGCCCGCAGCACGCCTCGCACGCCGGGCGACCTCGCACGCCACGACGCGATCTTCTCGTCCGGCCGGCCCGTGCCGGTCGAGTGGCGGTTCAAGGAAGGCGCGCGCGGGCGGGTCGTGCGCCTCGCACCGCGACTGCTGGTCAACGAGGTTGAGGCGGCACTGGTCGGCGCGCGCATGGGCCGGGGCATCGCGATGGCGCTGTCCTACCAAGTCGCGGACGACCTTGCTGCCGGCGTCCTCGTACGGCTGCTGCCTGACCACGAGCCGCCGCCCTTG
>JAABUU010006853.1_pt1 | contig 12022 bp, 11 predicted proteins | sample 5559301 | NCBI WGS metagenome assembly JAABUU01 (sample SAMN10711884, study PRJNA513360) | rock metagenome | isolation source: Antarctica rocks | place: Antarctica: Victoria Land, Richard Nunatak white
CAAGGGCGTCCAGAACGTCAGCCTCGCGCTCTACACCAATGCCGTCAGCTTCGACCAGCTGCTCGCCCTCGGCACAGCGTAATCAGAACTGAATGGCCCTGCGGGTTGGACAGCCCGGCGCAGCCGGCATTCCGACCGGCATGCCACCATCAACGACGATCTCGGTCCCGGTAACGAACCGCGTCTCGTCCGACGCCAGGGACAGCGCGACATGGTGGGACCCCGGACGTGCTGTTGACACGCCGACGTGGCCGCCGCTGACTCCGGCCAAGAAGAACCAGGGGAGCGAGATGTCATGCCGATCGCGATTGGCCGCCGCACAGCCATGCTGACCACCGGTGCCAGCCTGGTGGCGCCTGCAGGAGCATCGGCGCAGACCGCCGCCACCGTCGTGGAAACGACAGGCGGCAAGCTTCGTGGCGTAGCTGCCAATGGCATCACCTGCTTCAAGGGCGTACCTTATGCCGCCTCCACCGCCGGGTCGAATCGCTTTCTCCCGCCAACTGCCGCCGCATCCTGGCCCGGTGTGCGGGACGCCACGGCATTTGGGTCTTCGGCGCCGCAGTTGCCCGCGTCTGCTGACCCGCTGGGCGCCTGGTACGGCGCGCTGCAACCGATCTCCGAGGACTGCCTCTCGCTCAACGTTTGGACAGCGGGGACAACGGGTAAACGGCCGGTGATGGTATGGCTGCACGGCGGCGCCTGGGTCAGTTGCGCCGGCTCGGCTCCGGGGTTCGACGGCACGGTGCTGGCGCACGACGGCGAGGTGGTCGTGGTCACGATCAACCACCGGCTCAACCTGTTTGGCTACATCAGGCTCGATGACCCAGATGACCGGTTCGCGCAGTCCGGCAATGCCGGAGTGCTGGACATGGTCGCAGCGCTCCGTTGGATCAGGGACAACGCCGCCGCGTTCGGCGGCGACCCGGACAACGTCAGATCTTCGGCCAGTCGGGCGGTGGCGCCAAGGTCAGCGCGATGCTTGCCTGCCCGGCGGCACGCGGCCTGTTCCACAGGGCAATTGCTCAGAGCTGCTCGGGCAGCCTGCGTCTTGCTCCGCCGGAGGAGGCCGCCGCATCGGCGCACGCCCTGGCGCGGAAGCTCGAGATCGGCCGGCCGACCGGGGCCGCGCTGCAGGCCGTGCCGGCGGAAACGCTGATCCCGCTGATGAAGGGAATGCCGCCGGTGTTCCGTCCAGTGCTGGACGGTTCCGTCCAGTGCTGGACGGCGTGACCTTCTCCGCCAATCCCTTCGACCCGGCGGCCCCGGCCGGGGCCGGGGACATCCCCACCATGTTCGGCAACGCCGCCACCGAAACCACCCTGTATATGGCGGCGGACATGGCGAACTTCTCACTCGACGAAGCGGAGGTGGCGCGCCGGCTCGCCCGCTTCATCCGGACCGACCCGGCCGCCACCGCCCGGATTATCGCCGCCTACCGCTCAACGATGCCGTCGGCGACACCGGGCGAGATCATGGCCGCAGTCACCACCGACTACATCTACCGCCGCAACACCACGCGAGAGGCGGCACTGCAATCGACCGCAGCGCAGGCTCCAGTTTACACCTACGTCTTCGATTGGCGCACCCCCGTGCGCGGCGGCGTGCTGCAGTCGCCGCATACGTCCGAGGTCCCGTTCGTGTTCGGGACCGCGCCGGTTGCAGAGGCCCTGCTGGGGACCGGGCCGGAAATCGCGCCGCTCACGCAGATGATGGTCGCCACCTGGTCTGCCTTCGCGCGCACCGGCAACCCGGCTAACCCCTACGTGCCCACCTGGCCCCGCTACGAGGCCGCAAACCGCAGCACGATGCTGCTGTCCCGCCAGAGCGCGGTGGCCAGCAATCCCGGCGGAGAGCGGCGGGAAGCACTCAATGCCCTGCCGTTCTTCGAATACAGCATGCCGGTGAACTATCCCCAGGCTTGACGGATAGACCTGCGCGGCCGGAAGGTGGGTGATAGCTGGCCTTCTGGTTCCAGGAAGCTGGCGCCGCCCTCGGTGCCAATGACGACGAGCGTCTGTTTGCGGGGGAGCCGCTGGGTTGGCAGCGGCGTGCCGAGGACAGTCCAGCCACACGGCACTTCAAGGCTTTGCGGCGAACGGTCCCGAATGCCACCGATGCGGTCACCCGGAGAGTGCCGCGCGGAGTTTCGGCCTGTGCGGCAACACTGGCCGCCGCCGCATCCGCTTCGGCAAGGGTGCGCCGGCATCCCTCAAGGTAAAGCAGCACTGCCTGATCTAGGAACAAGATTTTGCTAGTGTAGATGGCGTGGTGCATGCATCAGCATAAGCAATTTCGGTGGTTTGGGGAGCATCAAGAACGCACTTAGGGTTAGAATTGGCATAGCTCATGCCGCAACGAACAGAATTTGACAGCTAATTGAGAGCTCTTATACCAATGGCCGAGAGTTCTGACCCGTCAGACCATGCTGTTCCGAAGGAAGCGAGCGGCTGGGCACAGGTCAATATTTTCGGCGGTTGGTATAAGCTGTATCTGGAGGGTCTCGACTTGGGCGGTGATCTCCGCCTTCTTCTTGCGGATCAGGCCGGCGATCAGGTTGTCATGTTCCATGGACCGATTTTAGGGACAGGATAGAGCGGCATCTACTTGCCTGTGGTGGCAGCAGCTACATAATGCCGGAATACCAGGGCTGCCCACCCGGGGTCGTGCGTGGCTCGGCCTGCCAGGCCTCGATAGCCTCGTCGGTGAACCAGACCGTCGGTTGCCACGCTGGCGCAAGCTGGCGTCATACTCACGCCAGTTCATGAGCTTGTGCTTCTGCTTGGGAATATGTTGGCGGCGGTCTTGGTTCAGCTTGAACGGCAAAATGGGCATCCGAGGTCAGGGCGCAGCCTCCTACGACGAGCCGGTTCCGGACGCCATTGGGCAGGTTCGTGCAACAAGGTCGCCTGAATGACCAGATCCTTTGAATGGCCGGATCCTTTCGGTCACTCCCGGGCAGCCTCGCTGCTGTGTCAACACCTCGATCCGTACTCGCACTACCGTTGAAAGCGTAAGGGTGCCATCATCCGCCCTGGTACCGCCAACCCAGCATTACGTGTAACCTGAATTCGAACCACACCCCGCACTGACCCCGCCAGCGCAGATCAGAAGCTGCTTCGCATGACGATGTTCTCCAGCGCCTCTTGCCGCCCGCTCCGAGGCCGCGGTCCAGCGCCGGCCCTCTCCGCGTGATCTGCCAGCTCCGGCAAGCTCATGCCGCCGGACAGTATCCCAATGCCAAGCGGCCCATCCCATCCGGCATAACGCTGTCCGCGCGCCTCGTCCAAGGCGCCATCAACCGTGATCCGCTCCGCGATCAGGAGCGCGCGCGCCATCGTGTCCACCCCGCCGACATGAGCGTGCAACAGGTCCTCGACATCTATGCTTTGCCGCCGGATCTTGGCATCGAAGTTGAAACCGCCGTTGCCCAGCCCGCCGGCACGGACCACCTCCAGCACCGCTAGCGACAAGTCCTGCGCGTTCGTCGGGAACTGGTCGGTGTCCCAGCCATTCTGCGGATCACCGCGGTTCATGTCCACCGAACCAAGCACGCCGAGCGCCGCCGCGGTGGCAATCTCATGCTCGAAGCTGTGGCCGGCCAGGGTCGCATGGTTCGCCTCGACGTTCAGCTTCACCTCGCCCAGCAGCTTATGCCGGGCCAGGAAGCCATAGACCGTGGCGACGTCGTGGTCATACTGGTGCTTCGTCGGCTCCATCGGCTTCGGCTCCACCAGGATGGTGCCGGCAAAGCCGATCCGGTGCTTGTGCTCCAACACCAGGTTCAAGAAGCGCCCAAGCTGAGCATCCTCACGCGCCAGGTCCGTGTTCAGCAGCGTATCGTAACCCTCGCGGCCTCCCCACAGCACATAGTTGCTGCCGCCAAGCCGGTGCGTCGCCTCAAGCGCGTGCTTCACCTGCCCGGCGGCATAGGCGAACACCTCGGGGTCCGGATTCGTCGCGGCTCCGGCCATATAGCGGGGATGGCTGAACAGGTTCGCGGTGCCCCACAGCAGACGGACGCCCGTGCGCTGCATGTGCCGTTCGATATGCGCCAGCACGGCGTCGAGGTTGGCGTTGCTGTCCGGCAGGCTGGCGCCCTCCGGGGCAACATCGCGGTCGTGGAAGCAGAAGAACGGAAGGCCGAGACGCTCGAGGAAGGCGAATGCCGCATCCGCCTTCTGCAGCGCCGCCGCCATCGGCTCGCCGGAGAACCAGGGGCGCTCCTGCGTCGGCGCGCCGAACGGATCGAGCCCGTTGGCAACGAAGGAGTGCCAGTAGGCGACGGCCGGCCGCAGCCAGTCCTCCATCGAACGGCCGAGCACCATGCGCCCCCTGTCGTAGTAGCGCAGCGCAAACGGGCCGGTGGCGTCCGGGCCTTCGAAACGGACATCTGGCAGGTAGTCGAACGGTGTCATGGCTTGCATCCAAACTCGGAAAAGACGCTTTGCTGCGCCGGGCTGCGGCCCGGGACAGTGGCCCGGTCCATCCCGGCGCCGCACGCAACGTAGTCAATGGCGGGAGACATCAGGCTTCGAGCCCAGTCCAAGCGGAGTCCGACCGGGCCGAGGCAAGAGCGGCCGCAATGAACCGCATCCCGCGCAGGCCGTCCTCCAATCCAGGCACCAGCAGGCACGCCGGATCAGGCTCGCGGCCCTCGATGCGGGCGCTGATCTGTTCCGCCGTGTCGCGATAAAGCTGTGCAAAGCCCTCCAGGTAGCCCTCCGGGTGTCCGGCCGGGATACGGCTGGCATGGGCTGCGACGGCGCCCGCCCCCGGCCCGGCCCGGCGGATCAGTTGCGGCGCCTGGCCGAACGGGGTGAACAGCAGGTGGTTCGGCTGTTCCTGCGACCAGTCCAGGCCGCCGGTTTCCCCATAGACCCGCAGCCGCAAGGCGTTCTCGTTTCCCGGCGCGACCTGCGACGACCACAGCATCCCGCGCGCACCGCCGTCGAAGCGCAGCATCATGTGAGCGTTGTCGTCCAGCTTGCGCCCGGGAACGAAGCTCGCCAGGTCGGCGGCGACGCTCTCGCAGCGCAGGCCGCTCACGAACTCGGCCAGGTTGAAGGCGTGGGTGCCGATGTCGCCGGTGCATCCGGCCGCGCCGCTGCGGTCGGGGTCGGTGCGCCAGGACGCCTGCTTGTGCCCGGTGTCCTCCAGGCTGGTGGTCAGCCAGTCCTGCGGATATTCGACCTGTACCACGCGGATCGCCCCCAGCCTCCTCGCCGCGACCATCTCGCGCGCCTGCCGCACCATCGGGTAGCCGGTGTAGTTGTGCGTCAGCGTGAACACGACGCCGCTCCGCCGGACCACATCCGCCAACGCCACCGCGTCCTCGAGCCGGTGGGTCATCGGCTTGTCGCAGATCACGTGGATGCCGCACTCTGCAAACGCCTGCGCCGGTGCGGCGTGCATGTGGTTGGGCGTGACGACGGCGACCACGTCAATACCGTCGGGGCGCGCAGCCTCACGCTCCGCCATCTCCGCGAACCCGGCATAGCTGCGGTCCCGCGCGATGTGTAGCTCGCCAGCGCTGGCATGGGCGCGCGCCGGGTCGGATGACAGCGCCCCAGCCACCAACTCATAACGGTCGTCCAGCCGCGCTGCGATCCGGTGCACCCCCCCGATGAACGCCCCCTGGCCACCGCCGACCATGCCAAGCCGTAGCCGCCGCGCCGCGCCAGCGCCCGCCGCTCCCTCGATCGCCATCTCAGCCGATCCCCAGCATCGTACGGTTCGCTGCCTGGTCGGTGCCGCTCGCCGCAAAATCGTCGAAGGCGCGGGCCGCCACCTCAATGATATGCGACGCGATGAACGGCGCGCCCTCGGCCGCGCCCTGTTCGCTGTCCTTGATGCAGCACTCCCATTCGAGCACCGCCCAGCCGTCGAAGCCGTACTGCGACAGCTTGGAAAAGATGCCGCCGAAATCCACTTGGCCGTCCCCCAGCGAGCGGAACCGCCCGGCACGGTTCACCCAGGGCTGGAATCCGGAGTAAACCCCCTGCCGCCCGCTCGGGTTGAACTCCGCGTCCTTCACGTGGAACATCCGGATGCGCTGGTGGTAGATGTCGATGAATTGCAGGTAGTCGAGCTGCTGCAGCAGGAAGTGGCTGGGGTCATACAGGATGTTGGCGCGGGGGTGGTTGCCGACCCGCTCCAGGAACATCTCGTAGGTGATGCCGTCGTGCAGGTCCTCGCCCGGATGTATCTCGTAGCAGACGTCCACACCCGCCGCATCGAATGCGTCCAGGATCGGCCGCCACCGATGCGCCAGCTCGTCGAACGCCGTCTCTACCAGCCCGGCCGGACGCTGCGGCCAGGGATAGATGAACGGCCATGCCAGGCCGCCCGAGAAGGTGACGTGGGCAGTCAGGCCCAGGTTGCGGGACGCCCGCGCGGCCATATGGAGCTGCTCGACCGCCCATTCCTGCCGTGCCTTGGGATTGCCGCGCACCGCCGGGGCGGCGAAGCCATCGAATGCGGTGTCATAGGCCGGATGCACGGCAACGAGCTGCCCCTGCAGGTGGGTTGACAGCTCCGTCAGCTCCACGCCTGCGTCAGCCAGGACGCCCTTCACCTCGTCGCAATACGTGGTGCTCTCGGCGGCACGGGCCAAGTCGAATAGGCGGGCGTCCCAGGACGGGATCTGCACGCCCTTGTAGCCGTGCCCGGCCGCCCACGCGGCGATCCCGGCCAGGCCATTGAACGGCGCGGCGTCGCCCGCGAACTGCGCCAGGAAGATGGCTGGTCCCTTGATGGTCTTCATGTCGGATGCGTCCCCCGGTGCTTTTTTATGGGTTGGCGACGAACGCGCCGCCGCGGCATTGCTTGAGATAATTGAGCGCGTGGACCTGGCCGGTCATCTCCAGGTCGTCGCGGTAAACCGGGTCATGCCAGCCCTCGATGTCAATCGAGCCGTCGTAGCCGCCCAGCCGCAGCTCGCTGATGACGTCGGTCCAGTTCGTGTCGCCGAACCCCGGCGTGCGGTGGAACGCAAACGGCACCTTGCCGAAAATCCCGTGCTTGCGGATGACATCCCAGCGGACCGTCGCGTCCTTGCCGTGCACGTGGAAGATCTTCGGCATCCAATCGAGCAACTGCGGCATCGGCTCGATCAGGTAGAACAACTGGTGGCACGGCTCCCATTCCAGCCCGATGTTCTCGTCGGGCAGGGCGTTGAACATCAGCTCCCACGCCGCGGGATTGTGGGCAATGTTCCAGTCGCCGGTTTCCCAGGTGCCCAGCATCGGGCAGTTCTCAAACGCGATGCGCACGCCCTTGTCGGCGGCCCGGCGTGCCAGCTCGCCCCAGACCTTCTTGTAGTGCGGCAAGCTTTCGGGCAGCGGCTTGCCCCGGATGCGCCCGGTGAAGCCTGCGATCACCGTCGCGCCGAACAGGTAGGCGTTGTCGATCAGCTTGACCCAGCCCTCATGAGTCTCCCGGTCGATGTCGGTGTCCTCCAGCGGGTTGCCGAACATCGCCAGCGTCGGGATCGTCACGTCGGCGTTGCCGATTGCCTCCTTCACTTGCCCGGCCAGCCGCGGCAGGTCGTGGCGCATGTGCTGCCACCACATCAGCTGCAGGCTTTCGAAGCCGTGCGGCAGGATTTGGCGTATGTAGTCCGGCGCCTCCACCCGGTTGCAGCGGACCATGGTGCCGATCCGGTTCTTGAGCTGTGCGTTCTGCATGGTCATTCCGCTTCAGTGATGTGGACGAGCTGCCCGGTTTCGGCGCTCTCGATGGCGCCGGCCACCATGGCCAGGCTCTTGATGTTCTCGGACCCCGTGGTCTCCGGCGGCTGGCCCGTGCGTATCGCCTGGATGAAGTCCTCGATCACCCCGCGATGCCCGCCCACGCGGTCCGCCGGGTCGAGCGGCGGGACAGCGACCGGATCAAACTCCGAGAACAGGGTGGGCGGGCCGCCGACCCGGCGGACTACCTCGGCGCGCATGTCGTCCTCGCCGTCCCACAGCAGCGTGCCGCGTGTGCCGGTGATGCGCCAGGCGCTTTCCCAGCTCGTGCGCAGGCCCTCCGCGCACCAGCTTCCGCGGTAGTTGAACACGGTGCCGCCGGCCATCTCGAACACGGCGATGGCGGAGGCGCCGTGGGCGTACCAGGAGTTCGGGGGGTTCCACTCGCGGCACCAGACGCTGGCCGGTGCGCGGCCGGAGAACAGGCGGCCGACGTCGAAGGTGTGTATGGCCATGTCCAGCAGCAGCACATGCCGCATCTCCTCGCGGAAGCCGCCGAAATGCGGACCGAGGAAGAAGTCGCAATACAGCCCGGTGACCTCACCGATGCCGTCATCGCGCAGGAAGCGGGCGATGCGCCGGACGCCGGGGTGGTATCGCCGGTTCTGGATGACGGCGTGGACGCGGCCGGCGGCGCGCGAGGCGCGGATCAGGTCGCGCGCATTCTCCAGCGTGTCGGCCATCGGCTTCTCGGTCAGCACGTGGCAGCCATGGTCCAACGCCGTGGTCGCGACCGTGTGCCGGACGCTCGGCACGACGATGTCGAACACCGCCTCGGGCCGCTCCTGCGCCAGCATGGCGGCGAGGTCCGGCCCGACTGCGGCCCGGTCCAGCGACAGCTCGGCCCGCCGTTCCTCGGCGCGGGCAAGGTCAGGGTCCACGAGGCCGACGATCTCGACCTCGCCGGTCGCGAGCGCGGCCTTCAGGAAGTTGGTGCTCATCCGGCCGCACCCGGCGGCAACGACGCGTATCCGGCTCATTTCAGCGCTCCTGCCGTCAGGCCGCTCACGATCCGCCGTTGCAGCAGCATGAAGACGATGATGACCGGGGTGACGAACACGCTCGCGAAGGCCATCGCGTTGCCCCAGTCCGAGTAGTCGGCGCCCACGAAGCCATACAGCCCGACCGTCGCCGGCTGCAGCGACTTCCGGTTCAGCAGCGAGACGGGATAGACGAATTCGCCATAGGCCAGCAGGAACACCAGCGCGCCGACGACGATATAACCGACCCGCGCCAGCGGAAGCGTGATCCGCAGGAACGCCATGACGCGCGACGACCCATCCACCCGGGCCGCATCCTCCAGGTCCACTGGCACCTGGGCGAAGCTTGTGCGGAGCATGACGATGGCGAAGGGCAGCGTTTTGGTCGTGGTCGCAAGGATCACGGCGATCTGGGTGTTGATCAGGCCGAGCTGCCGGAAGATCACGAACATCGGCGTCACCAGCAGCGGCGGCGGCAGCACCTGCGACAGCACCTGCGACAGCATGACCCCGACCAGCATCGCATCCATCCACAGCGATGTCTTCCGCGCGAGCGAGTAGGCGGCGCCGGTCGCCAGCACCAGCGTCAGCACGGTGACGCCCACGGACAGGACCACGCTGTTGGTCATGAACAGGGCGATGTTCTCGCGCTCGAAGATCCAGCGGAAGGCGGCGAGCGTCGGCGCATGCGGCACCAGTGTCGGCGGGCTGGCGTTCAGCTCGTCCGACGTCTTCAGCGCCGACGCATACATCCAGTAAACCGGGAACAGATACAGCGCGGAGATGCCGGCGCCGACGACGGTGAGCAGCCAGCGGCGCATCAGGACAGCCGCTCCGCCCGGACGCTGCGCACATAGATCAGCGCCACCAGAAACACGACCACCAGCATCATGGTCGAGACCGCGGCGCCGCCGCCGAAGTCGAACAACTCGAACGACAGGTGATAGGACCAGACTGGGAAGATATTGCTGGAATCCACGGGACCGCCATGGGTCATGGTCCAGATCAGGTCGAAGGCCCGCATGGTATAGACGGTCGAGAGCGCCAGCAGCGCATAGATGGTCGGCCGCAGCATCGGCAGCGTCAGCGAGAAGAACCGGCGCACCGGCCCGGCGCCGTCCAGCGCCGCGGCCTCATACATGTCCTGTGGCAGCCCGGCGAGCCCCGCCGCCAGCAGGATCATGTTGAACGGCACTCCGAACCAGATGTTGGCAAGCGTCACGCCAAACAGCGAAGTCGCCGGGTCGGAGATCCAGTAAATCGGCCCGGACGCCAGCCCGAGGCTGCGCAGCGCATAGTTGATGACGCCGTTGTCCGAGGCCAGCAGCCACTTCCAGACCGCACCGATCACCAGCGGCGGCAGGATCCAGCCCGCGAGGATGAGGCCGCGGAAGAAGCTCGCCCCCGGGAAGGGCTGCTGGAAGAACAACGCGAGCGCCAGGCCGCCCAGGAACTGCAGCGCGACGTTGCCAACCACAAATAGCAGCGTATTCTGCAGCACAATGGCGAACAGCGGATCGGCGATCAGCTTGCTGTAGTTGTCCAGGCCTACGAATGGCCGGAACACGGTGCCGATGCTGCCGAGCGTCACCTCCTGCACGCTCATGATGAGGTTGTACAGGACGGGGTAGCCGACGAAGAACACGAGATACAGCGCGCTGAAGCCGGCCATCACCGGCCAGACCGCCTCGGAATCGAGCGCGCGGTCGCGCCTGCGCCGCCGGTTCGCGCTCACACGCAGTGCCGTGTCTGGCCAGGCACCTACAATCCCACCATGGGCGTGCGGTCGAGAATGGGCGTAATGACCTTCGAGGCCTTTTGCAGCGCCGCCTCGGGCGTGGAGCGGCCGGTCAGGGCCTCCTGCACCGCCGTCTGCACCGCCGCCGAGATGTCGGGCCAGCGCGGATGCGGACCGCGAGGCCGGGCGACCTCCATCTGCTTGCGGAAGGTGGTGAAGGCCTCGGGAAACGCCGGCTGGTCCACAAGCATGTCCTTGATTGGCGCCAGGCGGCCGCCGGTCCAGGCCTGCTGCATCTGGGCAGGCTCGGACATGAACTCGACCACCTTGAAGGCCGCTGCCACGTTGTGGGCGCCCTTCGGCACGCCCCACACATAGCCGCCGAGGGCCGACGCCTCGATATCTTTGCCTTCACGGTGCGGCAGCGTCGCGACGCGCCAGTTAAACTTGACATCCTTCATGCGCTGCAGCTCCCACGGGCCGCTGATGACCATTGCCGACCCGCCGGCCAGCCACGAGCTGGTCATCTCGAACTGCCGCTTCACCAGGACATCGCGGGAGGCCTGGCCCTTGCTCACGAAATCCGTCCAAAGCTGCAGCGCCGCGGCCGCGTCGGGCGAGGTCAGCGTTTTCAGGTTCGCGCCGGACTGCTGCAGTAACGGCAAGAACTGGAACGTCCCCTCCTCGCTCTGCACCGCGCAGAACGCCATGCCGAACACGTTGCGGTCCTTGTCCGTCAGTACCTCGGCCGCATGCCGCAGCTCTGCCCAGGTGCGGGGGGGCTGGTCGGGATCAAGGCCGTGCGCCTTGAACATATCGGCGTTGTAATACAGCGCGAGCGTGTTGGCCTCGCCCGGCACGGCATACTGCTTGCCGTCCCACAGCGTCGTCGCCCAGCTTCCCGGATAATACTCTCCGGGCTTGATGACGCCTGACGCCTTGACCAGGGCCGACAGGTCCTCCAGCGCGCCTTGGGTTGCGAAGCTGGCGACATTGGGGTTGTCGATCGTGATTAGGTCCGGCACCTCGCCGGTCGCGATGCCCTTGATGAGCTGCTGCGACAACTGGCTGAAGGGAACGAACTTCTGGTCAATCTGCAGCTCGGCATGGACGTCGTTCCACCGCCTGATGTTCTTCAGGCCGGGTTCGGTTTCGGCGCCGAAGATGTGCCACATCGTCACCGGTTCGGCCGCCGCTGCCTGCCGCGCGCCGCCCAGCAGCGCCAAGGTGCCCAAGGCCATGCCATGTTTCAGAAAGTCCCGCCTCATGGTCGTCTCCCCTGTTTGCCGCCGTCGTTTGCAGCGGCGTTTTTTATGGTCTGAGCGTTTGGCCGGTCGCAGTGTCGAACCCGTGCAGGGCGTTCTCGTCGAACGCAAGCTGGATGGGCGTGCCCGGCGGCGCGCGGAACCGGTCCCGCACGCTGGCCGTCACCTGCACGGAACCAAAGCGGCACAGGATGAGCGTGTCCACGCCGGTCGGCTCGACGTCCACCACCTCCGCCGCGATGCCGGACTGCGCCGGGCGGATCGCCTCCGGACGCACGCCCAGCGTCA